>Ga0070741_10001333_pt1 | contig 76608 bp, 64 predicted proteins | sample Coa_R1_4_FD_66440 | JGI IMG/M metagenome (GOLD analysis project Ga0070741, IMG submission 66440) | Surface soil microbial communities from Centralia Pennsylvania, which are recovering from an underground coalmine fire - Coalmine... | ecosystem: Environmental > Terrestrial > Soil > Unclassified ...
CAGAAAATTCCGGTGGCACATACGCCAGGGCGATGTTTTTCTTCAGAAACGGGGCAAACGATCCACTGGTAACGTACCCAATCTCTGCGCCGCTGTCGTTCCGAATTTTATATCCGTCGCGAGCAATGCCACGCTCCACCATCTCTAAGCCGACCAGAGTCCGTTTGAGCCCTGCCGAGGGGGCTTTGTCCAGAGCATTGCGCCCAATGAATTCCGGCTTTTCCATTTTGCAGAAGCGCTCCAGGCCGGCCTCCCAAACATTGATCTCGTCGGAAATTTCATGACCGTAAAGCGGCAGCTTGCCTTCGAGCCGCAGGGTATTGCGCGCCCCGAGTCCACAGGCAACAACGCCGAATTCCTGGCCCGCTTCCAGCACTTGGTTCCACACCATGGCGCTGGTGGATTCGGTCGCGGGAACGTAGATCTCAAAGCCATCCTCGGCGGTGTAGCCCGTACGGGCGACGAGAATGTTGCGCAGACCGCACACCGTGCCGCGAGTCACCCAATAGAACTTCACTGCGCGCAGGTCAGCGTCTGTCAGCTTTTGCAGCAGGTCCACACCCTTCGGACCCTGGATCGCGATCTGGGTGAAATCGTCGGATAAGTTGTCGACTGCGCAGTCAAACTGGCGAGTGTTGTCGCGGACCCAGGTGAAGTCTTTCTCTCGCGTCCCAGCATTGATGACGAGCAGGTATTCCTGCTCGCCAAGACGATGGACGATGACATCATCCACGAACGTGCCTTGCGGGTAGAGCAGGGCCGAGTACTGGGCCTGGCCAATGGCCAGGCGCGACGCGTCGTTCATCGAAATGTGCTGGACCGCCGCCAGCGCCTCGGGGCCAGCCAGCCGAATATCGCCCATGTGGCTGACATCGAAGATGCCCACACCGGTGCGCACTGCGTTGTGCTCGCTGATGATGCCCCCGGACGACGGGTATTCGACGGGCATGTCCCAGCCGTTGAAATCCACCATTTTCGCGCCCATCGCGCGATGGACGGCATTCAGCGCGGTTTTACGGGTGGTGGACTCAACAGCGGGCAATGAATTCCTCGGCTCGAAGCAGTGGCTGGGCTGCTGGGAATGGTGAAACTCATTACCCTACCATGCAGGCGAGGAGGGCAGCAACCGAGTTGAGGTTGGGCAAGTCGCCGCCGGGCACCCCACGAATCGGTGCTCTCCGAAACGTGGGATCCCCGACAGCCTTATTCAATCAGAGTTCGGTGTCTTTAGGCTGCCTTAGCGGTTTGCGCGCGCATCTGCTTCATGAACTCGCGCATGGTAGCGATGTGGCCGGGTGAACGGGTTTCGATCCATTTTTCGTAGCGTTGCGCGGCTTTCTCCAGGTTGGCGCAAAAGCCTTTGTAGGCGAAGCGTTCGCGGAAAGCGGGAACGGCGGGCTTCAGCATTTCCCAGACTCCGAAAAACTCGCCGCTGGTTTCGAAGAACAGGTCCTCGTGGAGCAGACCGTAGTTCAGCAAGGCACACGCCTGCTCCCAATAACTGGCGACCATGCTGGCAAATGCGCCAGTTTCTGTCCCCATGGGAGCAATACGCATGGCATCTTCAATGCTGCTCACGTGGTAGTTCTTGAAAAACCAGTCACGCGCCTGGCGCAACCGGGCCTCTCGGCGCTGTTCGTAAACCTGCAGATGGAGTTGCGCTTGCTCGTAGGTAGGTTTCGTATCCATGCTTATCTATCTCCTTTTAAAGTTTGTTGTTCCCGTTTTATGAATTGACACTGAGAGTGCCGCTTGCGAGGGCTTTGCTACCCCTGTGACCGCCCTCAACATATAGACGTTGGAGTTAGTCTAAATCGACAGCGGGGCCGAGAAAATTGTGGAAAAGTTGGGAGACCTGCGTGTCGTATGCCATGTCTTGTTTCACCCCGCAGCAGACCGCGTCGCCTTAATGGTTATCTTTCATAAGCATAGGTGGAAATCTCATGCGGTTCGGCGGTCACGTTCGTCTCAGTTGAGGTTCTCGAAAATTCCCGCCGCCCCCATGCCTCCGCCGACACACATGGTTACCATGCCGTAGCGCCCATTTCGTCGCTTGAGCTCGCGAATGACGCTGGCCGTTAATTTAGCGCCGGTGCATCCCAGCGGATGGCCTAAAGCAATGGCCCCGCCGTTCGGATTAACCTTCTCCGGATCGAGCCCGGCTTCCCTAATGACAGCCAGCGACTGCGCTGCGAATGCCTCGTTAAGTTCGATGACATCCACTTGATCGAGCGTCAGTCCTGCCATTTTCAGCGCCTTGGGAATGGCGAACACCGGGCCGAGTCCCATCTCCTCCGGGCTGTAGCCGGCAGTTGCGAATGACAGATAGCGAGCGAGTGGCTTGATTCCAAGCTGCCGCGCGCGATCCGCAGACATGACTACCGCGGCGGCAGCGCCATCCGACATCTGCGACGAATTTCCCGCGGTCACGACGCCTTTCAGGTGGAACGCCGGCTTCAGCGCGAGCAGCGCTTCGAGCGAGGTGTCGGCGCGCGGGCCTTCATCGACTGTGAAAACGACCTCCTGACGCTTTGGCTTCGAGCCGTTCGGCGTGGTGAAGCTGACCGGTACAGGGATAATCTCGTCAACAAATTTACCCGCGTCGATGGCCGCAAGCGCCTTCGTATGGCTGCGCAGCGAGAACTGATCGCTGTCCTCCCGGCTGATATTGAAACGTTTCGCAAGCCGCTCGGCGGTCAGCCCCATCGTTAGATAGGCGCCGGGATGGTGCTCCACCAGCCAGGGGTTGGGCGAAATCTTGTTGCCTCCCATGGGGATCATGGACATCGATTCTGTGCCCCCGGCGACGACGATCTCCGCGCCACCTGCCATGATGCGTTCCGCGCCCATCGCAATCGCCTGCAGTCCCGATGAGCAGAAGCGGTTGATCGTGATGGCCGACACCTCCACGGGAAGAGCCGCGCGCAGGGAGGCGATCCGGGCCACGTTCATGCCTTGCTCGGCTTCCGGCATGGCACAGCCCAGGATGACATCTTCGATCTCTTTGGCGTCAACCTGCGGTACACGTTCCAGGGCGCCCTTGATGGCGATCGCCGCCAGCTCATCGGGCCGGGTCGCTCGCAGCGTGCCTTTGAAGGCCCGGCCCACAGGTGTACGGACAGCAGAGACCACGACAACTTCGCGGGTGGACATACGATGTAAACCTCTGGAATTAAACTACCTGCCGTAAACCTCTGAAAAACACGAGCTTGGTCACACCAAAAATTATGGGAACGCTCAGCCGGTCGCGCGTTCCGATTCCGACGCGGTTAATTCCTCAGCGTCTTTCCCGACTTCAAAGTGTACTGAATTCGCTCCTGTGTTTTGCGCTCGCCGCATAGTGATTTGAATGCCTCGCGTTCGAGGTCCAGGATGTACTGCTCGCTGACGTGGGTTCCCGGCGACACTGCACCGCCGCAGAGAACTTCCGCCACCTTGTTTCCGATCTTGACCTCGTGGTCGGTGATGTATTCGCCTTGCCGCATCAGGTAGACCCCCATCTTCAAGGCCGCCAGAATGTTCTCGCCCGGGGCAGGGATGTCCGAACGCATGATGGGAGGTTCGTACCTTGCGCGTGCCATCTCCAGCGCGCGCTGCTTGGCATCCCAGAGCACACGTTCGCGATTCATGGTGATCCGATCAGAGTCAGCCAAGAAGCCATATCCGTGCGCCTCGGTCGCGGAAGTGGCGACCTTCGCCATGGCAATGGTCTCGAACGCTTTTTTCATCGCCTCCATGGTTTCCACCGACTCGCCGCGTCCATCGGGCCGGATGGCCTGCGCACGATCAACCGCTCTGAGCAGCATCTCCTTGCAGCCGCCGGCACCCGGTAGAAGTCCGACTCCAACCTCCACCAGTCCCATGTAGAGCTCGGCGTGGGGTTGCAGCGCGGCCGCATGCAGCGAGATTTCCGTGCCTCCGCCGAGAGTCAGGCCGAAAGGCGCGACCACGACAGGTTTTGGCGAAAACTTGATGGCCTGGGTCATGCCCTGAAATTGCCGGATGGCGAGATCAATTTCGTCCCACTCTTCCTCCTGCACCGACATGAGAAGCATCATCAGGTTCGCGCCCACCGAAAAGTTCTGCGCGTCGTTGGTGATGACGAAAGCGTCGAAGGGTTCTCCCGGTCCACCCGGCTTGAGCGCCTGCTGGATCAGCGCCACGATGTCTCCACCGATGGAGTTCATCTTCGAGTGAAACTCGATGCAAGCCACGCCGTCGCCAAGGTCCACCAGGGATGCGCCGGCATTCTTCTTCACCACGCCATTGGACTTTTTCGCCACAGTCACCGACCAGACGCCTTCCGGGACCTGAACCGAGCGGTAGCCGGGACTGGCCAAATCAAAATACTGCCTGCCCGATACGGCCGTTGCATCTTCCGCGTACCAGGATTTCTTCCCAGCGCTCTGCAACTTCTCAACATTGGCCGCAACGGGACGGGATTCGCGCTTCATGCGGGCGACGGTTGCCTCGACGCCGGCCGCATCCCACAACTCGAAAGGTCCCATCTCCCAGTTGAAGCCGAGCTTCATGGCGCGATCGATTTCCACCACGCTGTCGGAGATTTCGGGAATGCGATTTGCCGAATACGTCCACAGGTCGCTGAGCGCGGTCCATAGGAATTGCTGCGCCTTGTCGGCTTTCTGAGCGCCATCCATGCCCAGCAGCATTCGCACGCGAGCGCCCGTGTCTTCCACGTTTCTGGCCATTTCGAGCGCCGAAAATTTCGCTTTTTGCCGCGGACGATATTCCAAAGTCTTCCAGTCGAGCGCCATGCGCTCGTCTTCTTGACCTGCGCTGCTCTTCGATTTCTTGTAAAAGCCGCCTCGGGCTTTATCGCCTAGCCATTTGCGGTCCAGCATCTGGCGGAAGAAGTCGGGCAACTTCAATTCGCTACGCTCGTCGCGCACGTTTTGCGTCATGTTGGCGACCACGTGCCCGAGAATATCGAGGCCGACCAAGTCAATGGTGCGAAAGGTCGCGGACTTCGGCCAGCCAAGGGCTTGCCCAGTAAGCGCGTCGACATCTTCGATCGAGAGATCCATCTCCTGCATCAACCGCATAATGTTGAGCACCGAGAAGGTGCCAATTCGATTGGCAATAAAGTTTGGCGTGTCCTTCGCATAGACGATCCCTTTCCCCAGCCGCACGTCGGAAAAATGGGCAACTGCATCGAGCAGGTTACGATCGGTATCCGGGGTGGGAATGACTTCCAGCAGGCGCATGTAGCGCGGCGGATTGAAGAAATGCGTGCCGAACCATGAACGCCGAAAATCGTCAGGGAAACCTTCGGCGATCTTTGCGACAGGCAACCCGCTGGTATTGGTGGTGATGAGTGTGCCCGGCTTGCGCACGCTGTCGACTTTTTTCAGCAGCGATCGCTTGATCTCCAGGTTCTCAACAACCGCTTCGATAATCCAGTCCACCTCCGCGAGTTTTTTCAGATCATCCTCGAAATTGCCGACCGTGATCAATTTCGCGAGCGACGCGTCAAAAAACGCGGCGGGCTTCGACTTGCGCGCGGCGTCGAGTCCGGCAGCGGCGATGTGGTTTCGGGCCGGCCCATCGGCGTCGGGGGGGACGATATCAAGCAGGTAGCTTGGCACTCCGCCATTAGCGAAATGAGCAGCAATGCGCGCGCCCATGGTTCCCGCGCCAAGCACTGCGACTTTGTGGATGTGCTTCATCGAGAGTGACTCCCTTTAGCCAGCAACGTCAGACTGCCATCGCAACTCGGGGCTGACTTGCAGGATACAACGAGAGCGATCGTGCATGCAGAGCCGCAGTTTCTGTGGGGCTGCGGGGCACAAAACCCCTCAGCTTTTGTCAGCTTCTCAAGGAAGTTTATCGACGGTCCACTCGGTCTTGCCAATCCGAGTGATCTCGATTTGGGAACTGCGCGCATGAATCCACTGGTGCTGGCCGGGAGAGGCGAATAGAGCTACGGGAAACCGATAGTGGCCTTCGCTTATCTTCCTGCCACGGCGAATCTCGTAAGCTTGCTGCCGTTCTGACTGCAAGAAGAATGAATTGAGGCGATCTTCCGAAGTATGCTGCCGCACAGCATCACTCAGCATGAGTACTGCTGTTTCCTGATCGTCGGCTTGCCAGGCATGTAAGAACCGATTCGCGGCGCCCAGAGCTGCGACGTAATCGGCGTCGACCGTTGCTGCCGCGGGGGGCTTGCGAGTCCTGGCTGCAAGCGGGAGTAGAAAGAAAGCGACCAGCAGCATCGCCGCAAGGATTGGCCGACGGATTCCCAAAAGCCCCATTCTTGTTTCTTAAACTGTTTAGTCTTCGCAGGGAAGGTGCTGCTCATTACCATTCATGTACTGCTTGCGCCATGCACCCATTTTGCCGACGAAATGGTACACGGCGTGGCGATGTCCCGCTAAGATGGCCAAGTGAAGCAGCGTTCCTCCTTGCTTCTTTTCAGCGTGCTGGCCGTCATCATGGTGTGGGGCCTCTGCTATCTCTGGCGCCATGGAGGACGAGAGTACCTGCTGCATGCTTCGGAACCAGATTTCCGTGTTGTAGAAATTGACGCAAGCGCGGGCACCGCGCGGGTCCAACAACTCGGTCGAACCTACACTCTGACCTGCGGCAAGGCGTGTGGAGAGCTTCAGGCGCGGCAAAGCTACTCCGGCAGGGTCGGCTCGACAGACCTCGAACTGAACGTGGGTGGACACCTAATCGTCATGCCGATCGTCAAGGTCGAATTTCACTCTGACAACACGCCTCACCTGCTTGGATGAAGCAGATGACGTGCCGGCGCGCGGAAGAGATCGGGCGACAAAAAAGGGATGGAAAAATCCATCCCCGGTTTCTCATCTCTGAGAACGAACGAGTCCCTAATCCCGAACTGCTAAGCGTGTTGGAACTGGGCGGCCATGCGACGCTTCATCTCTTCCGGCGTCACATCCTCAACGTGGGTGGCTACCGTCCAGATGTGGCCGAATGGGTCGGCTAGGGTGCCATTGCGATCTCCATAGAACTGATCAGCCACGGGGCGAAGCTGCTTCCCACCGGCCGAGATCGCACGACTAAAGACGGTGTCCACATTGTCGACGTATATAAGAAGGCTGACCGGTGAGCCGCCCAGCGACTGTGGACTGCGGAAGCCCATCTCGGGATGCTCGTCCGCCAGCATGATTACGGAGTCACCGATTTGCAATTCAGCATGGCCGACCTTCTTGGTGCTGGGATCGTCCATACGAACCTTCACGGTAGCGCCGAAAACCTTCTTGTAATAATCGATTGCGTTTGCCGCTTCCTGGATCACCAGGTAAGGGGTGACGACGTGATAGCCCTGGGGAATTGGCTTTACTGCCATGATCGATTCTCCTTTGTCTGGATTACCCTTACTGTAGACTGCGTACTTTGCTGACGCGAGTGGCTGAATTAGAAAAATCAGGCTTCAACATCTTTGATATGCGTCGCAATGTACCAAGTGTTTCCAAACGCATCCTTGATGCCGCCGCTGCGATCTCCATAAGGATGATCGGTAGGCTCCGCGATCGAGACACCTCCAGCGGCAACGGCACGACGATACATCCTGTCGACATCCGGCACATAGAGATAGAACATGCTGCGCATGCGAGGATATGGCTCATGTGCTTCGCCCATCTCCAGGACTGAATCACCGATGCGAAGCCTGGCATGGTGAATGACGCCATCCGGCGAGGCGTACTTGCGAACATCCTGGGCTCCGAACGCGCGCTGCAGGAAATTGATAAGAGGTTCCGCTCGCAGCGGGTGCAAATAGCAATTCACAGTACGCAGCCCTTTGGGGACATAAGTCTCGCCGAAAGCGGTCGCGATGTACCAATGGTTGCCGAACTGGTCTCGGACCGAGGCGCCACGCTCCCCATACTCCTGATCTCTTGGCGGATCAATCGAAGTGGCTCCTGCTTTCAGTGCTCGTTGATAGCAAGCGTCAACATCCTTGACATAAGTATGCAGAGCCGTCGGCATAGCTTCTCCGCGCCAGTTGAGTTCGGGCGCGCCGCCGCCGATCATGAGCATGGAATCCCCGACCCTGACTTCGGCGTGCACGCCGCCGGCTGAGCCGGTCGTCCGGAACGTCAGCTCGCCGCCGAAAACCTCGGTAACGAAGTCGATCAGACCCGGCGCGTTCTGCACGATGATGTAGGGGGTGATGGTGTGGTAGCCCTCGGGAACGGGCTTCACTCCCGCTGGTTGGCCAGGCTCCTGCTTCATCATCTCGTCCATGCGGCGATGCATCTCGTCGAGACTCACGTCCTCTTTCTTGGTGGAAATCGACCACCAGTAACCGAAAGGATCGATCAGCATTCCGGAACGCGCACCATAAAACTGATCCTGAACGGGGGAGAACAGTTTTGCTCCAGCGCTGGCAGCATGCTCTACGAATGTATCCACGTCATCGACGTAAAGCTGCATTCGCACGGGTGAGCCGCCCAAGACCTTGGGAGAGACGGCGCCCCAATCCGGAGACTCGTCGTGCATCACGATCACGGTGTTGCCAATGACAACTTCTGCGTGGCCGATGTGCCCGCCATGCTCGAAGCGCATGGTTTCACGCGCGCCAAAGGCTTTCGTATAGAAGTCGATCGCGTCGGCGGTATTTTCGAAGGTCAAAACCGGAGCTGCAGTCTGTTGCACCCGGTAAAGCGGTTCTGCGACGGTTGCCATAGATTTCCTCCTTCCAAACTGTGCGCCCAAACGGTCTTTGAACTGGGCGCGGGGCAGATCGCGCAAGTCGGCGGCAATGCGCAGCAAGGGCGCGATGCGGGCATCTACCTTTGGCAGCGGCGCCTCGGGGCTAGCCAGCATGACCTGCACGGCTTCGTCGAGTTGGTCGATCAAGCTGCGCCTAGGCATGAGTTTCCCCTAGCTGGGCCCGCAACGTTTGCAGACCACGGAACTGCAGTTGCTTGATGGCTCCTTCCGTGCGGCCCAATTCGTGCGCGATTTCGCGAATGCTCTTGCCCTCGGCGAAGCGCATTGCGATCACCCGCCGCTGATCCGCGGGAAGCTCGTCGACCATGCGGAAGACGCGCGCCCTGTGCTCGGCCTCGTCAAGGCCCGCGTCAACGCTGCTTTCTGGAGGGTTGTCGGTCACAACTTCTCTCGCGCTCCTCCGCCACTGATCGGAGATCACGTTTGCCGCGATGCGCAGCAGCCATCCGGCAAATGGAATCCCGCGCCAGTCAAAATTCGCAAGATGGGCGAGAGCCTTGTGGAAAACTTCTGAGGTGATGTCCTCGGCGATGTGCCGGTCACGCACGCGCCGCACTACGAAGGCATACACCCGTTCGAAGTTCAGCTCGTAAAGATCGGAAAACCTGGCGGGATCCTTTTGTGCAGCCTCGACCAGCAGGCGCTCCTTCGCCTGTTGCCGTGACCCTTTCTGTGCAGGCTTTCCGACGGCCATCTTCGCGATCTCACCTATATAAACTGCGGGGCCGGGAAAAGGTTACGGCAGCGTACCAGAACGTGGTCAAAGAGTGGTGAGTGAGCGCAAGAGCGCAAACACGCAAGCCCACTCCGCGCGGGCTCGGGTCAGCGTAATGGTATGTCTGCGCAGGTTTGTTACCACACCCTGCAGGCGTTCTCCGCGACCATGGGTTGTCCTGCCTTGCAGCCCCAGGTCTTCTGGAATTCCGGCATGTTCTGCACCACGCCATCGGTGCGGTACTTGCCGGGCGAGTGGGGATCGATCGCGACGAGCATGCGCGAGAATTCCGGGCGCCGGTTCTCGCACCAGATACGACCGAAGCTCAAGAAGAAGCGTTGCTCGGCAGTGTAACCCTCGATTTTTTGAGATTTCTGCTCGGGGGTAAGGCTGTTCATCAGAGCCATTAGCGCGATGCGGGCGCCCCCGTTGTCGGCGGTGTTCTCGCCGAGCGTCAACTTGCCGTTAAGCTTCTGGTCGTCCACGGCAACGAAACTGCCGTATTCGTTGGCGACGCAACCGGCACGCTTTTCAAACTCGGTCCCGTCCTGTGTCGTCCACCAATCGCGCAGGTTGCCCTGGGGATCGAACTTGCGCCCCTGATCGTCGAAACCGTGCGTGAGTTCGTGCCCAATCACGGCACCGATGCCGCCAAAATTCACCGCATCATCTTTGCTCTTATCGAAGAAGGGAGGCTGCAGAATGCCCGCCGGGAAAACGATTTCGTTGCGTGAGCCGTTGTAGTAGGCGTTGACGGTGGGCGGCGTCATGCCCCATTCCTTGCGGTCGAGCGGCTTGCCGATCTTGGCAATCTGGCGCTTGGACTCGAAATCATTTGCGCGAAAGAAATCGCCGAGGAGATCGCCGCGTTCGATGGTGAGCTTGGTGTAATCGCGCCAAACGTCGGGATAGCCGATCTTGTTGCGAATGGCCTGAAGCTTGATCTTGGCCTGTTTCTTTGTGTCTTCGGTCATCCAGGGAAGATTCTTGATGTCCTGATCGAGCGAATTCTCCAGAGCGTCGACCATTTTCAGCATGCGCTGCTTGCCTTCAGTGCCGAAGGTCTGGTCGACATATTTTTGCCCGAGTGCTTCTCCCAGCGCGTTGTCGGTGGATTCCACGCAGCGCTTCCAGCGGGGCTTGATCTCGGTTTGCCCTGTCAATTGCTGCCGCATCTTGAAGTTCTCGTCGACGAAAGGTTTCGAGAGCCAGGGAGATGCGGAATGCAGCAGATGCCAGGTCAGGTAAGTCTTCCAAGCGTCCAAGGGCTCGCTGTCGATGACACCGTTTACCTGTTTGAAGAACTCGGGGTTGCTGACGTTGAGTTCCGTGAAGGCAGGCGCGCCCACGGCTGTGAAATATCGTTCGAGATAGAAATTGGGAGCCAGCGCCACCGCTTGTTCACGGGTCATTTTATGATCGCGGTTCTTGGGATCACGGCGCATGGTCCGATCCATGGAAGCCTTAGCTAGCGCCGTTTCAATGCGCAAGACGGTCTGCGCGGAGGCGGCAGCCTGATCGGGCGCCTGGCCGGCCAGCTTGAACACGTTCGTGGCATACTCCACAAAATAATTGCGAACCTTAACTTTTCCCTGGTCTTCGTCCTTGATGTAGTAGTCGCGATCGGGCAGCGAGAGCCCGCCCTGGTCGATGTAGGCAATGACCATGCCGGCGTTGTGGAGGTCAGAATTCGAAAAGAAGCCGAACAAGGGATTAGGGCCGATCATGTACGCGTGCGCGATGGCCTCGATCAGTTCGCCTTTGTCCTTTACAGCGGCTACGCGGGCCAGTTCGGGCTTGAGCGGATCCAGACCCTTGGCGTCGACTGACTTCTCGTCCATGCAGGATTGGTAGTAGTCGCCGATTTTCTGTTCGACGGGCGAGCGACTCGGATTGTCGGCGGATGCCGCTTCTAGAATGTTGCGTAAGATCGCCAGATTGCGCTCTTCCACTTCAACGAAGCTTCCCCACTCAGGCTGGTCGCCAGGAATGGTGGTGTTCTTCATCCAATTGCCGCAGGCGTACTGGTAGAAGTCGACGCAGGGATCGATGGACTTGTCGATATTGTCGATGCTGAAGGTGCCGGAGGACTGAGAATTTCCAGTTGAGGATGCCGGGGTGGAGTTGGTTTGGCTGAACCCGGAAAAGCAGAAGAACAGAACGCATAACGGCAGGAACCGGAAAACGCGCATGGATGACCTCATTTCAGTGAGACGGATGATTCTAGGCCAATGACGTTAGACGGGCAACGAGGGCGAAGGTGAGACAAGAAGGCCGCGTATAATGAGCTTCAGATAATGGAAAGCGAGGATGTGGTTATGTCCGCGACCAACGGAATGCCTGCCGGCAAAACTCCCGAGAACGGTACCCAGACAGTCCCAACGAATGGCAATGGCAGTTACCCCGTTCCCAGGCCCCGGGCGGAATGGCTGGAGCGCCGCAAAGCAGAGATTAGCGACGGCAATTTTTCGCAAATGCACTATGCGCGGCGAGGAGTCATCACCGAGGAGATGCAATACGTGGCGCTCCGCGAAAAGCTGGCGCCCGAGCTGGTGCGCGATGAGGTGGCGCGGGGGCGCATGATCATCCCCGCGAACATCAATCATCCGGAACTCGAGCCCATGTGCATTGGCGTGGCCTCGCTGTGCAAGATCAACGCGAATATTGGGAATTCCGCGGTCAGCTCGAATATTGAAGAAGAGCTGAAGAAGCTGCACACCTCGGTTCATTACGGCGCGGATACGGTCATGGACCTCTCGACAGGCGGCAACATTCATGAGATCCGCGAAGCTATCCTGCGGCATTCGCCGGTTCCGATCGGCACTGTGCCGATCTATGAAGCCATCTCACGCGTGAAACGGGTGGAAGACCTGAATGCTGAGGTGATGCTTGAGGTGATTGAAGAGCAAGCGGCGCAAGGCGTGGACTACATGACCATCCATGCGGGCGTGCTCATTCAATACCTGCCGCTGGTATCGAAGCGGATCACAGGCATCGTCAGCCGCGGGGGCGCAATCCTGGCGCAGTGGATGGCGCATCATCACAAGCAGAACTTTCTGTACGAGCGCTTCGAGGACATGTGCAAGATCCTGAAGAGATATGATGTAAGCTTTTCGCTCGGCGATGGCTTGCGTCCGGGTTGCATTGCCGACGCCAGTGATGAGGCACAGTTTGCGGAATTGAAGACGCTCGGCGAATTGACCAAGAAAGCGTGGGAACACGATGTGCAGGTCATGATCGAGGGCCCGGGCCACATTCCGATCGACAAAATTAAGGAGCAGGTGGACAAGGAAGTGGAGTACTGCTACGAGGCTCCGTTCTACACGTTGGGCCCGCTGGTGACCGACATCGCCCCCGGATACGACCACATCACCTCAGCAATCGGCGCCGCGATGATTGGATGGCATGGCGCGGCCATGCTGTGCTATGTGACGCCCAAAGAGCACCTGGGCCTGCCGAACGAGAAAGACGTAAAGGACGGCATCATTGCCTACAAGATTGCGGCCCATGCCGCAGATGTCGCGCGGCACCGGCGCGGGGCGCAGGATCGCGACAATGCGCTCAGTTACGCGCGATACACGTTCGATTGGGACAAGCAGTTTGCCCTGTCGCTCGATCCGGAGACGGCGCGATCCATGCACGACGAAACGCTCCCCGATGACTATTACAAAGAAGCGGCGTTCTGCTCCATGTGCGGGCCCAAGTTCTGCTCGATGAACTACTCCAGCAAGATAGACGAATACAACAAAGCGGTACATGGGCTGGAGAAGAAGGATTATTCCGACCTGGTGGAAAAACTGGTGACTCTGAAGTAGACGTCAGGCTTAACGCTTCGGTCGCGTGGGCAGGGCCGGTCCAAATGAACAACCGGTCAAGAACGAAAATCGGCAACACCGTCCCATACCAGTTGCACGGCGATGGCGAGGATAAGGAAGCCGAATATCCGGTTGATGGCGCCCGCAGCCGTGGGACCTAGTTTGGCAACCATCGGTCCACCCAGCCAGAGAAACAGGTAAACCACGAGTCCGAGCGCGACGATTCCAATGATCATTCCGACATAAGCGGACATGCTGTCCGCATGCGCAGCAATGCCCATCACAACTCCGATCGAGCCCGGCCCCGAGAGCATGGGCATCGCCATCGGAGTTAGGGAAAAATCTTCTTTTGTGCTCGCATCGTGACTCTCCTCGGCCGTGATCCGGCTCGTGCCCGTCACCATTCCCCATGCGGTGTTGGCCACGATCAAACCTCCGGCAATTTTCAGCACGGGCAGCGAGATCCCAAAAAAATTGAGCACGAAACGCCCGAACAGCATAAAGACTACGAGAATCGCAATCACGTAGACGGCTGTCTTCAGGGCTTCGCGGTTGCGATCGCGAAGGGTGTACCCGGCGGTGAGTGCGAAGAACATGGGCACGCCGCCGAACGGATTAACAATAGGGAAAAGCGCGAGGAATGTGGCCGTCGCGGCGGCCGGAAGTGTGCGAAGAAGATGTTCAACCGCTCGCGCGGCGTTCATGGTGAAGGGAAAAGCTCCGTATGGCTGCAGTCTGTTCTTGCAGCCTGGGTCATGATACGGGCAGGATTACGGTTCTCGCAATGATGTAACGGTCTCGAGCAGCTTACCTGTGAGCCGGCCCTCAGTGCAGATCCGAATAGTGTTTTATCCCGTCGCTAGCGATGGCGGTGGGCGCGGGTTGCGGCTGATGGAAGTAGTGAATGATGACCTCGTCGCTCCCATCCTCACTATGGAAGACTTTTGAGGTTAAATTTGCCGGGTGCACGTGTTTCGCTATGGCAGAAGCAAATCGCGAGTGCACGACATCGGCACGAGACGCAGAAGCGGATTCGCCCGAGCTAGCAACCTTCATTGCGGGAGCGGGGGGCGAAACCGGCCCTTCAGCATTGGAAGTGGCGGCACTACTATTCGAGGCGTGGACGAACGGAACTTGCTGACGCGCGCCTTGGGATGCCCCGACGATTTCGGCGGGTAACGGGGAGCGGGTGTGCAGCAGTGAACCGGTGAACAACGCGCATACCGCGAGAATGCCGAATGCCAGCGCACTATCCCAAAACCCGCTGCGTGTAGGCGGCCGGCGCAGACGAAACGTGTGCGATGAGAGCCTGCGCGGTTCTATGGGCGGCGGGATCATAATCTTCGGCAGCGAGATTTTGGCAGAACCTTTTGTCCTACGCAACCACCAAGGGCGGTTGGCATAGTATCTCAAGTTGCGGTAGTTGGCTGCGGTGGCGTATTTAGCCCGGCGCAGTAATAGCTGAAACTGTGCGGCAGCCCTCGCAGGCCATGCAGGACGATAGTGGCGGGCCCTCGCGAGCCGATTACCGAGACGAAGGCCTGAAACCCACAATCGTGTCCGCGCGATGTATGGCGTCGTGTCGGGCAGTCGCAGGTGCGGCAATTGCGGTCGTGGCACGCGGACGCGCGGCAACCGTACGCGATTGAACTGTGGCCTGGGAATTCGGAATTTTTGGCGCGGCATTGCTGGAAGCTGAGGTAACCGCCACAGGCGCACTCGGGAATGCAGGTTTTCGACGTGTTGTCTCAAACGTGCCCCTCGGAGCCACGATGGAAGCGAAAAGAGAACGGCGTCCTCATAAAGATAAACTTCCGGGTCGCCATCGGGCTTCCCCTGCGAATCAGGCGGCACACCTTGCGTATGGGATAACGGCTCGCGCGGCGAGTCGTCATTCAAGTCCACTTTTTCAGTGGAGAGCTGGCCGCTGTTGCTCAACATGGCGCTGGCAAACGATAAGGCTTCGCTTGGAGTGCATTGTTCCAGTCGGATTTCCAAGTCGGCCGGCCGTGCAGGCGCGAGATCTCCCGGCCGCATGGTTTCAACCTCGAAACCAAGCGTCTCAAGGCGTGCCCTAAGTTCGGACGGATTGTCTTCCGGGCGGGTGAAGATGCGCGCCAAAGGCATAGGTCCCTCGGGGTCGGCGCAATCGACTTTAGAATCAGGAGAACCAGTCTGGAACGCGAGGAAGTGCTTGCGCCGGTGCTGCTTCTTGGAAGACGCAACAGGAGGGAAGGGTTTTCTGGCGCGGCGATAAATTTCCGGATCAGGTTCGCAGGTCCGCACAGAAGCGCCGGGCCGGACCCATCGGAGCTCTGAATGTAACGAGCAGGACCGTCCCGCTGCTATCGATAGCTTCCCAGCACCTTCGCGGCTCGATTCAGGGCATTGCTGAGCGCTGAAAGTTGTTCCCAGGTACGGTCGAGGTCGTGCCTACCGATAGCCTCGTTGACACCAGGAATCACCACCGCCGCATAGCCGGTATATTCTCCGGGAGCATATATGGCGTGGTGGTACCAGGGCCGATGGGGCAATCCTTCAGGAATCATGAGCGCGCGCTCGGCGGAACGCAGGGCTTGATTTAGCTTCTCGGAGTTCGCTGGAACCTTGTTCTGCCGTTCAAGGATCTTCGCCCCTGCCTCCTGGAAGCGGCGTGCTGCGTCGGTTGCTGCCGTGAAACTAGGTACACGAGGGCCAAACTCGGATTCCGCCTTCTTCCTACTGGCATCGATATAGAGCGCCACTTCCTTCCCATATTCCTCATAATCAAAGGGCAGAACGTCGCAGTCTGCCAACCGGATGGCCTCCAGACCATAAACGCGGGCCATTTCCTGTTCAAGGGTAAAGTCTGGGTCAGCAAATTTCTTGAACCAATTGAAATTGTCAAAAACGGAGTGGTACACGCCATAGGACCCACTGGACCCGACGTCGGTGGACGGCACCCCCAAATGCTGCAGAAAAACGGTGTAGTCAGAGCCGCTGCCAAGGTCGCCTACCGGTGCGTCGGGCTTCGCTTGCGCGTTCGGAACCCGCTTGGTATCGCCAATGGCGTCGGTCGGTATTTGGGTGTTGTCGGCGCCGGGCTGCGCCGCTTTTCGCCAGTTTTCGTAAACTGTTCCACCCTTTGGGCTGGCTACAACTTTGGTGATGTCGCGGAGGAATTGTTTCAAGCTAGGAACTGAAGACGCGCCAAACTTGGGTCCCGAGACCGCTACATCGACGTTGAGATAAGCGGCTGCGTTGGCCAGTTCTTTGGCGTGCTGCTCGCCCCACTCGCTCGATCCAATCAGTCCGAACTCCTCCGCATCCCAACTACCGAAAACTATGGTCCGCTTTGGCTTCCATCCCGACTTAAGCAGTTCACCGATTCCGTGTACGGCTTCCAGCATGGCCGTGGTTCCGCTGTTTGGATCTACCGCACCGTAAATCCAGGCATCGCGGTGATTGCCGGCGACCACCCACTCGTCAGGAAATTCACTGCCTGGCACGCGCCCGATCACATCCCAAATGGTGCGAAACGCGTAATCCTGTTTGAGGTGCAGCTTCACTTTCACGGGTCCGGGACCCACGTGATACGTGAATGGCAATGCTCCTTGCCAGTCGCGCGGCGATTCCGGCCCTCCGAGGTGCTCGAGAATCGGAGAAGCATCGCCCCAGGAAAGCGGGGTCGAGGGAATCCTCGGCATTTGCGCCGAGCGTTCCGGGGAGACACGCTCGGAGTCGGGCAGACCGGGCAGAGAAGCCACTCCGGGCGTAGTTGGGTCGCCGGCAAACTCAAACATGTACCCGATGGAGCCGCGCTGTACGCTACTCGCGGGACGCCAAGGGCCTTTCGGGTATGGGTCGCCGCGGAAAAAACCGTCGTCTTTGGGATCGGAGTAGATAATCAGACCCGCCGCACGCCGCTCCTGTGCGATGAATGCCTTCACGCCTCGGAAGTTTTGACCGTAGCGCACGATCACAATGCTGCCGCGCACGTTTACCTTCATCTGATCGAGTTTCTGGAAATCTTCCGGCGTGCCGTAATTTGCGTACACGACATCAGCTTCGACGTCGCCGGAAGGCGACATGCCGTTGTAAGCCGTGACCACACGCGGATCATCCTCGAAGGGATCGCCGTCGACGTGCTCGCGCTGTGGGCCGTGCATCTGGACGCCATCCGGGGCAGTCACGTCGACACTGATCTCGGCGGGATAATTGATCCAGGTTCGGTACTCGACGATCTCGGTCTCAAGCCCGGCCTCACGAAACTTTCCGGCAACGTATTCGGCTGTAGCTTTGTCTTCCGCGGTACCCGCCAGGTGTGGGGCTTGAGTCAGAGCACGCAGATGCGCTTCCGCGGATTTAGGGTCAGGCACGGCGAGAAAGCGTTCCTCGACGGCGTTTTCCGCGTGTGCATCGTGGAAACCGAAGATCGAGGCGGGGGCGTTGCCGGACTGTCCGGAAGATTGTGCGACTGCCTTGGGATCGGACGAACTGGAGAAAAGAAGAGTGAGAACAAGGACGGCCGGAAGAAGGAGTTTCATCGGGCTCCTGTAACCGATTTCACATTCCCAGGGTTGGGCACGCGCGAAGTTGTAGGTAAGTGGACGACAAGAGCGGCGATGGCCAGCGGAAATTCGCTCATTCCTGCGGCACCTGCAACGAGGTCAATGCCGCCAGGACAGAGTCAATGGGCGGCTGTTCGTCAAAAGAATAGATGTTACGGAATCGAATGGCGCCGCTTTTGTCGACGAGGAATATTGCCCGCTCGCTGGTGCCCGCATGCGGATCGTGCTCGCGAAAGACGCCGTACCTCCTGGCGACTTCGCCATGCGGCCAGAAGTCGCTGCAAAGAGGAAAATCGAATGGTCCAATTTCGCGCTCCCATGCGGTGGTATTCATGATGGAATCGACATTGACGCCGACTACCTCGGCGGAGTGGCGCAGCAATTTGTCTCGCTCGGCCTGGTACTGCACCATCTGGTTGGCGCTCACGGCTTCCCAGTTCGCAGGATAAAAAGCCAGCACGACATGGCTCTTCACTCGCTGCTCGGAGAGGCGAAAACGCTTCTTTACTCCCCCGATCAACGCCGGCAAATCGAACTCGGGTGCCAGATCGCCGACTTGTGGGCCCGCCATCGTGATGAAACTCCTTCGCCCGGCTTGGAGTCAAAGCAATGATTCTACTATCGGGGCGCCGCGGCACCCTTACGCCTGAGCAGAAAAGAAGTGCGGAACCAGGAGAAGGGTTCAGCGAGCAGAAGAAAGTGAGAAATCGAGAGCGCAAGGGCGAATGGGAGTGGCAGGCCTCTTCTAGACACGAGGCCTTGCCTCTCACAAGAAACTCGCTCGAAATGGGGCTTTCGGGCGAGGGCTAGAGCTTGTCTACGCGGCTAGGCTGGTGTCAACTCCGGAACCGAGTTGTTTCACCTGCTTGTTGTAGACCCCCATGATCAGGATCGACGGCGCCCACTGGCCCACGAACAGGGCCCATTCGTCTTGTCCTACAATTTTCAGGGTTGCTGACGCTGCCATGCAGCCCAGCGCAGCAAATAGATAGGCACTCGACGGCAGTTTCGACGTTTGTGCTTCAATGGACCCGGTCACACGATCTTCCGAGCGGCCTCTACTGTAAGTCTCCATTTAAAAGGATCTCCTTAAGGATAGTTTCTTTTGGTGCGATCGGGGCTTGAGATGAAGAAACCGGGGCCGGGGTGGGTAGCGGGATGCAATCTATTACTGAGCGCCGGATTGCTGCAATTCAGGGTTCTGCGAAATGGATTTCAGGACCAGGCTCTCGCGGCTGCCTTCCGCGATTTTCAGCGACTTGCCTTCGGAGCTGCGGGCCCGCATGAACTCCGGATCATAGTAGGGTTCTCCTTCAAGTTCGTCGAAGGCGAGAATAGTGTAGGTTCCCGGAACCAGCCCTCGGATCACGAAGTGACCCTGCTGATCCGCTACGGCTTGCTTGTAACGGTCCGACATATTGCGGTACTTGGGTTCGGGAACAGCAACCACGGTAGCGTTTGCAACCGGCAGGTTCCTCCCATCGACGACGGTGCCATCAATTTTTCCAGCACTGCCGCTGATAGCGAGTTCCAGCGACACACTGCCGCCACTCACGGTGACGGTTCCGTCGGAAGCAATTTTCCCATCCACCGTTACGGTTTTTAAGAACTGATCTGGGGACTCCGCCGTGACCTGCAAGGTGTAAGTTCCGGGCGGAACGTTGTTCCACACAAAGCTTCCATCTCCGGAGACGTGCCCTGGCGCGCTGGAGGCATTTCCTCCCCATGGAAATGAGTTCAGCGCTGGATCATCACCGTCAGGTGTGCGGAGATAGACGAAAAATTGGCTCGGGTCGAACGACTTAGCGTTTTCCACGCGGACGTGTCCGCGCAGCGTCGTGCCAGGAGCGGGCAATAAGCGCAGCTCGTCAATATCGGAAGCAACAACGTTGACGGTTTGGCGCGCCGTCTGCGTCATCTCTCCGGAATCTATTACCGCCATAACGGTGTAAGTACCGGGTGAGACATCGTGCAGGTCAAAGGTGCCGTCTTTGCCAAGCTCCGCGATACTGGTGACGAGGCTGAACTCGCGCGCGTGGAGCATGACCGACGCCTTGGTGTGCGCCGGCACATTAGCGACGATGCCGCGGATGTGAAAGGTGCGACTTTGCACCAAGGTGAAATCAGCAGGGAACTGATCGCCTGCATGGATGTCAATTGGCGTAGCCTCGGCTCGGTCGGTGACGCCGGGATAAAAAGTCGTGACGTAGGATTGCCCAGGATTGGTTTCAGTCTGGTCATCGACCTTGAGGCTCCCTGCCAAACTCAAGAATGTTGGCGGGGGATTTGCCGACAGCAGGTAGCGCCCTGGGGTAAGCCCGCCTAGCCTGTATTCGCCGATATCGTTGCTGCGTTCGGAAGAAGACGGCGTCCAGGTGAGATGACCACCAGAGTAGCTCTGAGTCCAAAGTGTGATTTCGACACTCGGGAGTGGATCACCATCCTGGTCGATGGTCCGACCGCTGATCACGGCGGCGGGCAACATGCGCACCAGCAAATCGTCAATCCGTTGACCGGGTGCTAATGACACCATCTTCCCGCTCGAAGGATGGCCCTGTTTGTCGACCAGCAGAAATCCCGTGTGCTCTACGAAGACGCTGTAGCGGCCCGGTAACATGGCTTCGATCCGGAAGTGCCCCTGCGGGTCGGTGACCGCAGCATAATTGCTGCCTTGCTTTTGATTGTCGGTGATGACTTCGACCATGGCCTTCTTCAGCGGTTCACCCCTTCCGCTTACCACCACGCCCTGAATGGAGCAGTCGGCTTTCTGAATGGAAGGCTGGGCGACGATGAGGCTGGCCGTGAACACGAGCGCAACAATACTGAGCAGCCGAGCGGTCATAAGATCAGTGGGGTTAGTTCAGGAAATACGTCCGATATAGCGTGTCCCGCTGCACGGGATGGAATCCGGCGTCGCGAATAATGCGGCGCAGTTCTTCTTCTGTGGTGCAATTGCTCACGCCCGCCGCCTTCACTACGTTTTCTTCCAGCATCACTGAACCGACATCGTTTCCGCCGAAGCGCAGCCCGAGCTGGCAAACTTTCAGTCCTTGCGTTACCCAACTGGACTGTACGTTTTGGAAATTCGAAAGATAAAGGCGAGAGATAGCGAGGTTTTTCAAATATTCAACCGCCGTCGCTTCTTCCCAGTGCCGTCCGCCCAGGGCCGTGTTCGCGGGCTGGAAAGTCCAGGGGATGAACGCGGTGAAACCGCCGGTCTCTTCCTGCAACTCATAGAGCCGCTGCAAGTGGTTGATCCGGTGCTCATATTTTTCTCCGACGCCAAACATCATCGTCGCGGTGGTGCGCATGCCAAGCTGGTGCGCTGTCCGATGAACATTGAGCCAGTCATCGGTAAGGCACTTCAGGCGGGCAATCTTGTGGCGAACTTCATCGTCGAGAATTTCTGCTCCGCCGCCCGGAATGGAATCGAGCCCGGCGTCCCGGAGGCGAACGATCGTGTCACGAATTGACAGCCCACTATATTCGGCAATGGCAATCACTTCCGATGCGGAATAGCAATGCAGGTGCACTTTCGGGAACCGCTGCTTGATGCCGCTAAGCATTTTCTCGTGCCAGTCAATCTTCAGGTCGGGATGAAGTCCGCCCTGCATCAGCACGCCCGTACCGCCCAATTCCACAGTCTCGCGAATTTTGTCGTAAATAGTGTCGAAATCTAGGATGTAGCCCTCTTTTGCCTTGGGCCCTTTCAGCGGCCGGTAGAAGGCGCAGAATGTGCAGTATTCGGTGCAGTAGTTCGTGTAATTGATGTTGCGATCGATGATGTAGCTGACGACGCCGTCGGGATGCAGCTTGCGCCGAAGCGCATCGGCCTCCATGCCGATCCCGATCAGGTCATTCGATTGGAACATCTCCAAGGCTTGCTGTTTGCTCAGGGTCATCGCTTCCTACACCGCTCACCCATGATTCTAAAGGAGGAAGCGAGTGTTTCCAAACCGAGGTCCCGATTATGCAACCTTGGGCTGTCTAGCCGGCTCTTCGGAAGAGCCTGGCGAAGAGCGGTGTTTGCGATAACGCAGGTACTCCACGAGGGCGAAAATTCCGGCAACCACGGCGCAGCCAATCAACGTGAATAGGGCCGGTTTGTAGTAGCGCGAAAAGAACCTGACGATGGCGGGCCCGTAGTGCGCACCGAGGAAGCCAACCACCGTGAAACGGATGCCTCGTCCCAGGGCAAGGGCGCCAAGGAACTTACGACGGGAGTACTGCATGGCACCGGCGGCCACCAGCACTGGCACGATAGGAAAAGGAGGAGGAATCATGGCGGGAATGGCGACCGCGCCAAAACCCCATTTTTCAAATTTCCGGTAAACCTTCTCGGCTTTGCGCTTGGAAAGGCGGGCTTCCATCGCCTGTTTGCCGCCCTTTTGCGAAAAATAGTAGGTGACGTAGCCGCCGAGTACCGCGCCTACGGTCGCCATGGCGCTGTAGTAAGGCCAAATATCGCGATGTCGCGCCGCGAGCCAGATGGTGAGCACATCCATGCTGCCGGGCAGCGGAATCACGGAATTGTCCGCGAGCCCGAGCAAAATCAGCCCCGGCCCACCCAGCCGGACGATCCACATGACGAAAGGAGAGGCTTTCAGCAGCGCGAGCAGTCGCGGTCCCATGTTAGTTAGAAGCTATTTTTGAAGGAAGTGGCCGTATGAGCCTTTGACTTACTGCGTCGTAGCCACCTTGGGCACCTCGAGAAAACGCAATTCCGGGGCTGGGGGCAAGGCTCCACAGTCTTGCGCATAACGATAGAAGAGCCGCATGCCTTCAAGGCAGTCCGGATCCAGCGAATAATGGATGTGCTGCGTCAGGTAAGCTACGACCTCTCGTTGCGCGAGGCCCAGCCGAGTGCTCCACGAGCTTGAGATTTCCGCGATGTTCTCGGGCTGCAAACCATGGTCACGCGACGCCTGAAAGATATGAGCCAAATCAATCTGGGCGGCCACATTGAGCGCTGCTGCGCGTAATGCCCAGAACGCGAACACAAACGGCTTTCCAGTTAAGCGGATCCATTCCTCGGCCAAGTCGTAGGTTTGGTACTGCGACCGGTCCACCTGTAGCGCCGGGTCGCCGATCAGCAGAGCTGCGTCGTGGCTTCTCAACATTTCGGTCAGGTTGGGCTCCATGCCGTCGAATTGCGGACTGGTATGGAACCACTTTGCGAACAGCACCTTGGTTAGCGCGAACGAGGTCATCGAGGAGGTATCCAGGGCGACAGTTCGAGCTGTCGTGATTTCCTGCCGGCTGACCAAGAGAATGGATTGCACGGAACGCCGTGCTGCAATTGCTACTCCCGGCAAGATCAGCAAGTCGGGAACTGTGGCATACGCCGCGGCAGGAATAATGCCAATATCGACGGCGCCCGCTTTCAATGCCGCGGCACATGCCGACGGGATTGTGTAGGAGATGTCGAAGTATTTGCCTGCGTCGCCATGCTCGAAGTCCCACATCAGAGGCGCGGTGTTGAGGTAAGAAATGGCGGAAATTCGCAAACGAGTCATGCTCTGGCGTTCCGGGTTCGATTTTAACAAACGAGGTGTGAGCGCCTTCCTTGACACCGTTTTGCAAGACTCTGTAGACGTGTATGGGAGGTATTTGTGTCGACTCCATCGGCCGCCGTGGTCAGCGATACGACCAACGCTCTGCCCTGGCTGGCCCTGCTGTTAACCCCCGGGCTCGGGCCAACGCGTGCGCGACACCTGGTTGACCATTTCGGCAGTGTTGAAGCAGTGCTCCGCGCGTCGCTCACCGAATTGGAAGCCGCGGGCATTTTGGCCGTCTCCGCACAGTCGTTGGGGACGGGAAAATCCATGGAGATGGCTGAGGAGGAGTGCGCTCGAGCCCAGGCCGGAGGGATCAAACTCGTCGCTTTGAGCGATCCTGCATACCCTGTCAGATTGAAAGAGATTTACGATCCGCCGTTGGTGTTGTACGTGCGCGGGCAGGTGCCGACGCTTGCGCAGCCGGGTATTGCCGTGGTCGGGACTCGACACCCGACTCCTTATGGCATTGGGATGGCGGAACGCCTGGGGTGCGACTTGGCCGCGAGAGGGCTGGTCATTATTAGTGGGATGGCCCGGGGCGTCGATACGGCGGGGCATCGTGGAGCGATTGCCGCCAAGGGAAAGACCATTGCGGTGTTCGGAACAGGGATTGACGTGACCTATCCGAAGGAGAATTCCCGTCTTGCCGACCAGATCCTGGCGTTTGGGGGAGCGCTGATTTCCGAGTTTCCGATCGGCACATTTGCGGCTCCTCAAAACTTTCCCATTCGCAACCGGATTATCAGCGGGATGTCCTTTGGCGTGCTCGTGGTTGAGGCGGCGGAATATAGCGGTACGCGCATCACCGCGCGATGTGCGCTGGAACAGAACCGAGAGGTTTTTGCGGTTCCAGGAAATGTAACCAACAAGAATTCATGGGGGCCGAACACCCTCATTAAACAGGGTGCCAGGCTAGTGGCCACCTGGGAAGATGTGTGGGAGGAACTCCCGGCGGATGTACGACTTGCAGTCACTCCTGCCCCCCCCTCTGAATCGCCGGAGGGTACGACTGCATCTCTATTCGGGGAAGACGGGCAACTTTCACCCCACGAAAAAAAGATTTTTGCTCTCCTGAAGGCCGATGAATCCACGCACATTGACGAGATTGTAGAGCGGCTGGAGCGGGATGTTTCGTCGTCGGAAATCTTTGCCGCCCTGTTCGAATTGGAGCTTGCCGGAAAGGTGAAGCAACTGGCAGGAAAAAACTTCGTGAGGAGCTTTTAGCGTTCTGGCTGCTCCGGTCCTGCAGATCATTATCATCGACTTGTGGGGCGCTTCTTACAGGTTGAATGGATGGCGACACCTTTCATTCGCAAGCTAAAAAGGGGAGAGCTGAGGGCTGCAGGGTTTGACCTGCAACTTGTTGCCAGCTTGCCATTCGTGCTAGTTTCAAAAGCAATTCACTGAGGGGTACATTGTCTAAAGGTTTAGTTATCGTCGAATCGCCTGCCAAGGCGAAGACAATCCAGAAATATTTGGGAAAGGGCTATACGGTCGAGGCCTCGCTCGGCCATGTGAAAGACCTGCCCAAAAGCAATCTCGGCGTCGACATTGACAAGGACTTCGATACTGAGTACATCGTCATTCCCGGCAAAGAGAAGGTAGTCGCCAAGCTGAAAAAGCTGGCTATCTCCGCTGACACTATCTACCTGGCGCCTGACCCGGACCGTGAAGGCGAAGCAATTGCCGCGCACCTGGCGGAAGAACTGGGCGACGGCTCACGCAAGAAAAAGAAGAAAGACGGAGACAGCGAGCGCATCAGGCGCGTTACCTTCAACGAAATCACTAAGCGCGCGGTACAGGAAGCATTCGAACACCCACGGGATATCGACCGCAACCTGGTCGACGCGCAACAGGCGCGCCGTGTGCTCGACCGCCTGGTGGGTTACCAGGTATCTCCTCTTCTATGGGACAAGGTTCGCCGGGGACTGTCGGCCGGACGTGTGCAGACGGTCGCGCTACGCCTGATTGTGGAACGCGAGCGCGAAATCAAAGCGTTCGAGAAAAAAGAATACTGGACAATTGACGCGCATCTCGCTTCAAGCAAGCCACCTGCGTTTGATGCCCGCTTTCTAGGCAGAGCCGAAGAGAAAATTGAGGTGCCGAACGGCGAGGAAGCCGAGAAAATTCGGAAGGCGCTCGAAGCAGCTGCCTGGTCGGTTCGCTCGGTAGACAAGAAGGAACGCCGGCGCAATGCCACCCCCCCCTTCACGACCAGCAAGCTGCAGCAGGATTCCTCGCGCCGCCTGCGCTTCAGCGTGAAGCGCACGATGATGATCGCGCAGCGATTGTACGAAGGCGTGGATCTTGGGGAGGAAGGCTCGGTCGGTCTCATCACCTATATGCGAACCGATTCGACGAGGGTGGCGCCCGAAGCGCTGAATGAAGTTCGCCAGTACATCGGTTCCGAGTATGGGCCACAATACCTGCCGGAAAAGCCAAACACATATAAAGAGAAGAAGGAAGCGCAGGCGGCCCACGAGGCGATCCGGCCCACATCGGTCATGCGCCATCCCGACCAGATCAAGCAATACTTGAAGGAAGACGAGTACAAGGTTTACAAGCTGATCTGGCAGCGATTTGTTGCCTCACAGATCATGCCCGCGGTTTTCGATCAGACGACGGTGGATATCGACGCGAAGAATGGCAACGAGGTGTTCTGGTTCCGGGTGACTGGATCGGTGCTCAAGTTCGACGGCTTCTTGAAAGTCTACGAAGAGTCTAAGGAAGGCAAGGACGAAGAGGACGAGGAACTGAAGCACAAGCTCCCACCGCTCGAGCCGGGACAGAAGCTCACACTCAAGGCTCTGAAGCCGGAGCAGCATTTTACTGAACCACCGCCGCGCTATAACGAGGCCTCACTGGTGAAAGAACTGGAAGAGCGCGGTATTGGGCGTCCGTCGACGTATTCGGCGATCCTCAGCACGATCCAGGAACGGCAATACGTGCAGAAGCTCGGCGGAAAATTTGTGCCAACGGAAATCGGCCTGGTGGTCACGGATCTCCTGGTCGATAACTTCCGCGACATCTTCGACGTGCAATACACGGCTCGCCTCGAAGAGGAGTTGGATGAAATTGAGGAGGGCAAAGAGAAGTGGACCGATGCGCTGGCCGAGTTTTACAAGCGCTTTGAAAAAGATCTCCATTACGCCGAGAAGCACATGGAAAACATCAAGCGTATGGAGAAGCCCACGGATGAGAAGTGCGAGCGCTGTGGCGCGCCACTGGTGATTAAATGGGGCAAGCATGGTTCGTTCTATGCCTGCAGCACGTACGACAAGAGCGATCCCAATAGTTGCACCTTCACCAAAGAGAATCCGATTAACCTGCCGGATCTTGATTCGGCAGACATGCAGGAGACCACGCAGGAAGAATACTGCGAGAACTGCGGCCGGGTGATGGTGCTGAAGCGGGGACGCTTCGGCCAATTCATGGCTTGCACAGGTTACCCGGATTGCAAGACCACGCGACGCCTGGACCAGGGCAAGAAAGTTCCCGACATCCCGCTCGAGGAGCTGTGTCCGAAGTGCGGCCGCAACATGATGATCCGGCACGGGCGCTATGGCGAGTTCACAGCCTGCAGCGGCTATCCCGACTGCAAGTACGTGAAGCAGAACTTTATCGGCGTGAAGTGCCCAGACTGCAAAGACGGGGAACTGGTCGAGAAACGCGCTCGAAAGGGAAACACCTTCTACGGGTGCTCAAACTATCCGAAGTGCAAATTTACATCGGCGAACAAGCCCGTCCCCGAGAAATGCCCGAGCTGCGGCAACGAATACCTGGTGGAGAAGACGCTGAAGTCCGGACCCGTGATCGCGTGCCCCAATAAGGAATGTGACTATGAGCGGGCCGCAGCTCCCGTCGAACCCGCGGGCGTGTCCTGAACATAAGTTTTCGAATCCTGTATGCCGGCAGGGAAATCTAGAATCTGAGTTCCTCGGCAATCCAAATAACCTCGGAGGTTTTATGTCTCAGAAAGCAACTCCTGCTGATGCTGAAGTGATTCTCAAACTGTACGATCTCCGCCGCGAAGCCGAAATGCGTAAAGCCCGCAATTGGTGGCTGGTGACATTCTGGCCGGAATCGGTCGATGACGTTTACAAAATCGGACTGGCGCTGGGCACTCAGGAAAATAACTGGTTACGACAGGTCGGCGGTTATTGGGAGATGGCGGCCTCCATGGTTCTTCACGGAGCGGTCAGTGAGGAGCTCTTCATGGAGTTGAGTTTCTGCGGCGAGATGTTCTTCATCTACTCGAAGGTCAGTCCTTTCATAAAGGAACTCCGGGAGAAGTTCAACAGTCCAACCATGTTCAGCAATGTCGAGAAATTGATCAATCAATCGCAAAAGGGCCGCGACACCCTGAAAGCCTTTGAGGAGCGCATCGCTGCCCGGCGCAAGCAGATGAAGGAATCAGCCAGCACGGCGAAAGCCAGCTGAGCCGTCCTGCAACCTTCACGTGATTCCGCCGCCTGCACCCGGGCGGCTTTTTTTATGAAATGTACTCTTTGATGTATTCGTCCCTGGTGTGAGCGAGTTGTTGCAGGTCTCCATCGAAAATGATTTTGCCGTCCTTAAGAATCAGGAAAGACATGGGCACTTCACCGCGGGCTCCGGCCGGGAGCGGTTGCATTTGATTACTGCGCGCATCGAAGTAATGGTTGGCCATGATGAACGCGTCCTGAAGGCGGTGTGTCACCAGCAGGGAACTGGTTTTCGAGACGTCGCGCTGTTTGATGATTAATTCGACGATGCGGGTCGATGTAACTGGATCCAACCCCCCGGTGGGCGAGTCGTACAAAATGAGCTCCGGATGGGTGATGATAGCCCTGGCGATTGCCACGCGTCGCCGCATGCCTCCGGAAAGTTCCGCCGGCAGCATGTCGACCGTATGCTCCAGTTCCACAAAGCGAAGGGCCTCGCGCACGCGCGATTCAATTTCCTCTTCCGGGACATTTCCTTCTTCAAGCAGCCGGAACGCTACATTGTCACGCACAGTAAGGGAGTCGAAAAGCGCGCTCTCCTGAAACACCATGCCGATGCGGCGGCGCAGTTCGAACAAGTCCTGTTCCTTCATGCGCGTAATGTCCTGGCCGAGCGTGTAAATACGGCCCGCGTCGGGTTTGATCAAACCCATCGCCAGCTTCAGGATCGTGGTTTTGCCGGAACCGGCGATACCGAAGATGGCTTTGGTTTCGCCGCGCGCTAGGCGAAAGGAAATACCATTGAGCACAGTGTTACGGCCAAAGGAGATGGAGACATCCTCAAACACCACCACATCGGGTACAGCGGCGTCACTTGCCGGTTCGGTTTGTCCCAGTGTCAGCGGAGGAGCAGCCATAAGCTATCGTAATCCGATCAACTCGATCATCAGGCGGGTCAGGAAGAAGTTTGTGATCAGAATGAGCGTCATCGACGCCACGACAGACTGAGTAGTCGAGCGGCCCACGCCCTGCGTTCCGCCAGTAGTCGTGAGGCCGTAAAAGCATCCCACCGTAGCGATCAGAAAGCCGTAACAGACGGGTTGGACCAGTCCGGTAAAGACATCACCGAAGGCCAGAATCTGCCATGCGGACGTCCAATACTGGTGGGTGTCCAGGCCGAGCATTATCACGGCAACAAAGCTCCCCCCGACCAGTCCACATAAATCGGCAATAATGGTGAGGAAAAACAACATGACGACGGTGGCTACCACGCGTGGCGTGACTAATTTCTTGCTGGGATCTGTTCCCAGCGCTCGCATGGCATCGATCTGCTCGGTAACCGCCATCGAGCCTAGTTCGCTGGCCATGCCCGAAGAATTCCGTCCAGCCACCATGAGCGCGGTGATCACCGGGCCCAACTGCCGAACCATGCCGACGGATACGAGTTGCGATATGAGAGTGAGAGAGCCGAAGCGTTCCAGAGTACTGGCGCTGTTCAGGGCGAGCGCTGCACCGGTGAACGCTCCTGAAAGCACGGCGACGGGCAGGGAGCCGACCCCGATCAAATCAGCCTGCTGGACCATGTCGGCCATGTATAGTGGCCGTCTAAAGAGGTTGGCAATCGACTGCGCGGCAAGCAGCGCGTATTCCTGAACGGCCAGGACCTTTTCTTTGGCAAAATCGGCAGGCGAGATCAGTTCCATGCAATCAGGAAGCCCCGCCGGTTCACCCACGCGCAGGACGGCGAGCCTGACGGAACTATAACAGCTACTAGCAGCTAGCTTCTAGCTACTAACCAGCGACTCGGTTAAGAGGTAGTCGTGACTGGCACACGGACGACGAACGGGGTTGAACGCAACCTGGAACGTGAATGCAAACCTGGAACGAATGCAAACACTTCTGACAAGAGAGGCCCTGGGTGATACCTACCTTCTTGCGTTTAATCGCGTCCCTTTTTCCTGATCTCGATGTTCAGGCGCTTAATCTTCTGGTTCAGGGTGGATAGAGGCACACGGAAACGCTCAGCCGCATCGGTCTGATTCCAGCCGCATTTCTCCAGCATCTCCATGATAATGCGCCGCTCGCAATCTTCCATTATGTCGAACAGGGAAGCATCCGGTCTGTGCTCGAGAATCGGAACCGTGGTGCCACGGCCCGAAATATGATCGGGCAAAAGGTCCACACCTATTTCGACTCCCGATGACAAAACCACGGCACGCTCCACGACATTTTCCAGTTCCCGCACATTGCCAGGGAACGAGTAGCTCATCAGGGGCCGCAGACTCTCGGTGGTCATGCGCCGTAATGGACGTTCGTTCTCGTCCGAATACTTTTTCAGGAAGAAATCGAGCAGGAGCGGAATATCTTCCTTGCGTTGCCGTAGCGGAGGCAGGTCGATGGTGATGACGTTGAGGCGATAAAACAAGTCTTCGCGGAACTTGCCCTCGCGCACCAGCTGCCGCAAGTCCACGTTGGTGGCGGCGATGATACGAACATCCACCTGTATCTCATGCACTCCGCCCAGGTGCATGAATTTTCTGTCTTGCAGGACGCGCAGGATCTTGCTCTGCGTCTCCATGCTCATGGTGCCGATCTCGTCGAGGAACAGGGTTCCACGGTCCGCCACTTCGAACAGCCCCTTCTTCGAAGCAACGGCGCTGGTAAACGCGCCTTTGACGTGACCGAACAGAGTGGACTCCAAGAGGTCAGGCGGCATGGACCCGGTATTCACGGGCACGAAGGGCCGATCGCGCCGGGGCGAATTCAAGTGAATCGCCTTGGCGATAAGTTCCTTTCCGGTGCCGCTTTCGCCTTGCAGCAACACAGTCGAGCGGCTGGGCGCGACTTGAGCGACCAGGTCGAAAATCTTGAGCATGGGCTCTGACTTGCCCACGATGTTTTCGAAGTTGTATCGCTGTTTGAGGGCGCGCTTAAGTTGGACGTTTTCTTCTTCTGCACGCCGCCACGCCACAGCCGCTCGCACATCGGCCAGTAATTTCTCGTTATCCCAGGGTTTCTGGATGAAATTTGAGGCGCCCGACTGCATGGCGCGCACCGCATTTTCCACGGTACCGTACGCGGTAATCATGATGACGGAGAGGTGCGGGTCCTGCGCATGGAGGTCAGCGAGGACATCAAGGCCGTTGCGGTCGGGTAACGCCAGGTCCAGCAAAACGAGGTCAAACTCGCGCTCACCAAGACGGGTCAAGCCTTCCTCGGCGGTCGCGGCCACTTCGATGTGGTATCCCTCCATGCCAAGTAGCGTTTCCAGCGATTCGCGGATCGCCATCTCGTCATCAATGATCAGGATGCTGCCGACCGGCGACGGCGTTTCGGTCTCAGGTCGTTGCGAAATCACAGCTGCTTCAGACATTGACAGCCTTTCTGGTCAGGGGGAAATCCAGGTAGAAGGTAGTTCCTTCGCCCGGGCGGCTTTCGACGCGGATCTTGCCCGCATGCTCCTGGATAATGCCGTAGCTCACTGAGAGGCCCAAGCCTGTGCCGCGCTTCTGGCCGTCTTTTGCGCCGTTCTTGGTGGTGAAGAACGGATCGTAGATTCTGTGAATGTGTTCCTGGGCGATGCCGCTGCCGGTATCGGAGATAACGACGCTAACGTTGTCGCCATTGGAGCTGACAACCCGCAGCACGCCGCCGTTCGGCATGGCGTCCTTCGCATTCAGGAACAGGTTGAGGAATACCTGCTGCAAGCGTCCGGGATTGCCCTGGATGGTGGGAAGATCGCGATAGAGATCATCCTCGACCCGCACCCGCCCGGTTTTGAACTGATGCTCCAGCAGCGCGAGCGTGTCGGTGATCACCTTGTTCAACTGTACTTCCGTAAATTCCGATCCGCTGGTACGCGAGAAATTCAAAAGGTTGTTAACTATTTCCGAGGCCCGGAAGGTTTGTCGGGTGATCTTTTCCAGAAGCGCCGATCTGTGCGGATCGCCCTGCAGCTGTTTCGAGAGCATCTGCGCGTAGGAGGAGATCACCGCTAAAGGTGTATTCACTTCGTGGGCCACGCCCGCCGCCAGCAGGCCGATGGACGACAGCTTGTCGGATTGCGACAGCTGGGCTTCGAGCTCCATGCGTTCGGTGATGTCGTCCATGATGATCAGGCGTCCGATCACGTTGAATTTGCGCGTGACCAGCGGTGCGATGGCGACATTGACGGTGCGGGTCTCACCGGTGGGCGTATTCATCCGGAACTTGTAGAGATTGTGAATGCCGGGATTCTGCCGGACCCGGTAAAATTCCTCTACGAATTCCGGCGGGAATACTTCGCCCAGGGGCCGCGTCAGCGCTTGCCAACGTGGCAGGGCATACATGACTTCCATCTGCGCGTTCCACGACTCAATTCGGTCCTCGAGGTCGACCGCGAGCACGCCCACGTTGATCGACTCCACGATGTTTTCGTTGAAGTCCTTCAGCCGTTCGTACTCGGTGACCTTTTGTTCAAGCGAGGCATAAAGGCGAGCATTCTGGATCGCGATGCCCAGATATCCTGCGAGCGTTTCCAGCAGTTCGATATCTTCGCTGGAAAGGAAGTCTCCCTCGCTGGTTTTGCCCAAGCCGAGCACGGCAACTACGTTCTTCTGCGCGACACAAGGTATGTAGTAATTCAAATCCAGGGAGGCGATTGCATTCTGCGCGCCCGGAGTTTCGCGGGGCACCTGGTGCGTGTTGTCGAAAAACAGGTGGCCGGCCTCAGTTTCGGGACGACGCTCGGCCAAGAAGCTCAAATCAAGGTTCCTGTTGGGGTGAATGCCGTAGGACTTCGCCAGGGTGAACGGTTGTTTTTCCTCGCCTGTTCCCAGGAAGATGGCGACGCGATCCACCAGCAGCGTGCGCGACAAACGATCGATGGCCGACTCCAGCGTCTTGTCAAGGTCAGTCTCTGAGCTTAGTTCGCGCCCGAACTCAATCAACGTTTTTCGATAGTCGTAACGCGTGTGATAGAAGAACTGATCCAGCCGCTCCTGGATCCACTTACGCACCGGGTCGAACAGCAGCGCGGTTACAACCATCGCCAAAATCAACCCCACCGGCCCGGAACTTGGCACTCGCGCGTGCACCAGTTCGGCGACGCCCGCGACCAGCGCAAAATACATTCCGACCACGGCGGCCGCGGCCAGCGTGTATGCCATGCCGCGCTTGAAAATCAGGTCCACGTCCATCAATCGGTAACGGAAGATGGCGTAACCGAAAGTAAGCGGCAGGAGAGCCAGGGAAAGCACAGAGACCACTTTCATCTCCGAACTCGGCAGCGATCCCCAGAGGAAGGGAATGACGTAGAAGAGCGTGAAGGGTGTAATGGCAAGGATGGTGCCGCGCGTCACCCACTTGAGTTGCTGGCGCAGAATTGGCGTGCTTGCCCGACGATAGCTGTACCAGAGGACTCCCGCAGCCGCTACGAAGAAAGCCGCGAGGTAAGCCATCTGCAGCCGGTCCAGGTTCCACCGCAAACGCTCGCTGGCGTTGGCAAACTCGAACGCGGTCACATAAATAACGAGCAGCATGGCGCCCGGCAGATATACCAACGGGATCAGCCACGGACGCCGGCGGACGAAGCCACGGCGCTCCGGGAACGTCAGCACAAAGTGCAGGAACAGCGCCGGCTGCAGCAACCAGGCAACTTCATTTCCCCAGAAGATGGTCCAGTCAAACTGGTTGAGCTTGCCTGTGTATTTGAAGCAGTAAAAGATGAACGAGACCAGACAGAAAATGTAGAAGTGGGTAGAACCGGGCGCGGTCCAGCGGCGTAGCAGCACGTAAACGCCTATGCCGAGGTAAATCAGGCCAATCAGCCGCAGCCAGTTGAAGAGTGACCGTTCCGCTGGAACCAGTACCAGTTGAATATCCAGCGGCACCGTACCGCGTTCCAGAGAGTAGCTTGCCTTGGACCATACTCCAGCGCGATAGAGTTGCCGCTCCAGTTCAGGGGTGCTGCGGACATCCGTTTTGCCCACGGACAACAGCGTGTCACCGACCTTGATGCCCGCCTTGGCCCCTGGCCCGTCCGCCTCAACCCGATTCGCGACCAGACGACCAGCGCTCTCAACCCACCACACGCCATCGTACGGAATCTCGAATTGCTGCTCTTTCTGGAAATTAATCCAGGCGAGCGTCGCCGCGGCAGTGGTCAGCAGAGCCAAAACGACTGCGTAGAACCCAGCTTGGAATTCCCTATTCATGGATAAGACTGGCGGCGCACCATGGACCGGCGGGGAAAAACTGCCCTGCTTCTTTCTGAGCAACTTAGGTGCCAAGACACGGCGCATAGTGGGAATTGGTAAGTGGCTTTCCTGCAGCCACTTCCATGATTATAGAAGCGGGATTGCCAGTCTGCTACGGGTTTTGGAAACCTTCTCTAGAATTACGTATCCAGCTTATCCAGCCAATACCTTAGCAAGGCCAGAATCATCCTGTAGCGCCAGAAGTCCCTGAAAGCAAAGAGATTGTCACCATCTCCGGTCAGCTCTGGATGACGACTTTCTCTTCTGCCAGGGGTTTCTAATGACTAGCGGGAACGACCCGCAGGAGAAAACATAATGAAACGCAGTTTGCTTACTTTGACACTCGCTATGTCTTTTGGATCATTGGTGGCATTCGGTCAAAGCAACGCGACTCCGAGCGTGCCGGCTCCCGATCGGAACCAGGAGCAGCAGGATATCAACCGCGATGCTCGGCAGCGCGACCGCGCCGTCCAGGCGACACGGGATGCGCATCGTGACACGGTGAACGATCAGAATGACGTGCGTAAAGATCGTGCCCAACTGCATCGTGACATGCAGAATGGCGACCGCGCCGCCGCGGAGCGCGACCGTGCGGATATGCGGCGCGATATGCGTGAAACAAAGGCCGATCGCGCCCGCACGCATGAGGGCATGAAGCACGTTCACAAGGCCCAGCGTGACATCAACCAGGACAAAAAGCAGTAACCGGTGTGATCGAATAAGAAATCGCTGACGGTCAGATCTTCTACTCAGGGCGGCGACGCGTTCGCCGCCTTTTTTCGTGCATTACGATTCCGGGTCCGCCACGCACTCGGCAATCCAGTCCATATACGCGGCGCTTCCATCCTCGATTGCCAGCGCGATGCATTCTGGCACCTCGTAAGAGTGGAGTTCCTGGATCGCGCTACACACGGCATTGAAAGCGGCAGCGGTAGTTTTGATAAGCAGCAGCCGTTCCTCCGCCTCCTCCAGTTGGTCCTTCCAGCGGTAAATCGAATCCATGGCCGGCAGGATATTGACGCAGGCCGCCAGTCCCCGCTCGACCAACACGTTGGCAATCCGCCGCGCTTCGTCCTGCGAACTTGCAGTGCTCAGAACCAGTCGCTTGTCGGTCATAGTTCGTCCCTTTAAGACCATCAACATACCCAATCTGGTAATCTTTCGTTGCTTACGCATTTCTGTCGAAGTCCTGGTCTCTTTACCCCAGTTTGCCACATGCCAACAGAAATCAAATTCGGCACTTCGGGATGGCGGGCGGTCATGGCGGACGAGTTCACCTTCGCCAACGTGCGCCGCGCGGTCCACGGTATCGGCCGCTACGTGATATCGCAGCAGCCAGGCGCAGCCCGCGTCATCGTAGCCCGCGATCCGCGCTTCCTCGGTGAGAGCCTGTGCGCCGTGGCTGCGGACATTCTTTCCGGCTACGGCATCGTCCCGCTGGTGATCGCCGACCCTGCGCCGACGCCGGCGGTATCTTATGCCGTCATCCAGAGCAAAGCCGATGGCGCTATCAATTTCACAGCGTCTCACAATCCTCCCGAGTACAACGGAATCAAATTTTCCACTCCGGACGGCGCTCCCGCGCTGCCTGAAGTCACGAATAAAATTGAAGCCGAGATCCTGGCCTGGGACGCAGCGCCCTCAACCCCGGCGCAGGGTCGCCGTGCGCCGGTGGAAAATCTCGATCCGCGCCGCATGTACCTGTCCCGCATGGGCGAGATTGTCGATCTCGACCAGATCAAGAAAGCCGGACTTAGGGTGTGCTTCGATCCGCTATGGGGATGTGCCCGCGGTTACTCCGATGCCCTGCTGCGCCAAGCGGGAGTTGAAGTCCACACCGTGCATGACTGCCGCGACGTGCTCTTTGGAGGCCACGCGCCCGAACCCGACGACCACCTGCTCGAGTCGCTGCGCACCAAGATGCGGGACACCGACGCCCACATCGGTATCGCCACAGATGGCGATGCCGACCGCTTCGGGATCGTCGACCAGGACGGCACTTACTTTCAACCCAACTTCATTATCGCCCTACTATTCGAGTACCTGGTCGAGAGCCGCGGCTGGAATAACGGTGTAGGAAAATCAGTCGCCACCACGAATCTCATTAATGCCATCGCGCGCAAAAATGGCATCGAACTGCACGAAACGCCGGTGGGATTTAAATACATCGGCGAACTGATAAAAAACGACAAGATTGTCATCGGCGGGGAAGAGAGCGCGGGGCTCTCGATCCGGCGTCACGTTCCCGAGAAGGATGGCATCCTTGCCGGCCTGCTGTGTTGTGAGATGGTGGCGCGCCGAGGCAAGTCGCTGGGGAAACAATTGCAGGAGCTATTTGCCAAAGTTGGTTCCTACTTTCCTCAACGCGAGAACTTCCGCTTGACGCAGCAGGTGAAAGAGAAGTTCACTGAAAAGTTGCGCCAGGAGCCGCGCGAGTTCGGGGGTCAGCCGGTCAGCGAGGTGGTCCGTAAAGACGGCCTGAAGCTAATTCTTAACGACGGGTCATGGGTCTGCTATCGGCTCTCGGGTACGGAACCGGTGGTGCGCGTGTATACGGAAGCGCGCACCGAAAGCGGGCTGAGGGATTTGGGTAAAGCGGCGAAACAATGGATCTTCGACTAGAACGCCTCGCTCGGATTTGTTCGCTGGCGCGTCCTGAAGAAGGTTTTCGCATGGTCGCCGAACATGCCCCGCAGGCCGAGGCCTTTGCCGCCCGTGCGATTGAGCGTACACGTCCGCTCTGGACCTGGCTTTACATTTCACGTCGTCGCCTGGCGACCGCTGCAGTGGTTTCATTGACCGTGTGGCTGTTCCTTCATGTCACCTTCGGCGCCAATGGAATGGTGGTTTACCGGCAGAAGCGGGCTGAGCTACAGTCCCTGCGCCAGGAAAACGAACAACTGCAGAAGGAGAACGCCCGTTTCTCCGAGCAGATCAAGGCGCTTAAAAGCGACCCCAAAATGATCGAGAAGGAAGCGCGTGAACAGTTGCACTATGCGCGCCCGGGTGAGGTGGTGTACGTCGCTCCCGCTTTGCCAGCCGCGGCGAAGCCCTCGACTAACTCCGCCCACAAGTAAAAACAGATGCCGCTTTGTGCCGCATTTTGACAACCGTCAGATTGGCATGTGGTATATTTCGTCCCGCTCCAATGAGGCTTCCGCCCGTAACCTCCTGGCCGCTACGCACTCTGTAGTTGTGCCCGTTGCCCGGCTTGGTGGGAGGCCGGATATGAGAAAATCCGCGGCGGCGCGCCGCGTAACAACCAAGGAGACTGCTTCATGAAGAAATTGCTCTTGCTTTGCTTAGCGCTTTTCGTGCTTCTGACCGTCATCGCGTATGCCGCAGATAGCGAAACTGTGAACGGCTATGTTGCAGATTCGATTTGTGGAGTGAAGGGCGCTGCTCCCAACCAGGAAGCCTGTACGAAGAAATGCCTGGAAAAGGGCGCCAAGATGGTCGTAGTTACCGACAGCGACAAGAAGGTGTTGACTGTGGACAATCCCGACGCGCTCAAGGGCCATGAAGGCCATCACGTCGCCGTGACCGGTCACGTCAGCGGTGACTCCATCCACGTGGAAAGTGCAAAGATGCTCTGATGTAGTGCTAAGCGCAGCGGCTCGTTCGCTTGCGGACGAGCCCTGCGAAGCGCGGTCTACCTCAGGGCTGATGGGACCTACCGCACCACACCCTCTAGGGGTGAACTCGCCGTGGCATACAGTTTTCTGGGCATGCGTCCGGCGAGGCAGGCTTGGCGCCCCGCAACAACTGCGTTCTTCATCGCTTCCGCCATTAGCACGGGATCGTGGGCATTCGCGATCCCGGTATTCATAAGGACAGCGTCGGCGCCCAATTCCATTGCAATAGCCGCATCGGAAGCTGTGCCCACTCCCGCATCGACAATCAGCGGGACACCCGTGATCACTTCCCGCAGAATGCGGATGTTCGCCTGGTTCTGTATGCCGAGACCACTACCGATCGGCGCTCCCAGCGGCATCACCGCCGCCGCGCCTGCGTCCAGCAAACGCTTGGCGAAGACCACGTCATCCGAGGTGTAGGGCAGGACGGTAAATCCCTCTTTAACCAGTACGCGTGTGGCGTCGAGCGTGGCTTGCACATCCGGATAGAGCGTCTGCTGATCGCCAATGACCTCCAGCTTCACCCAATCGGAGAGGCCGACCTCCCGCGCCAGTCGCGCCGCGCGAATGGCCTCGTCGGCCGTGTAGCAGCCAGCGGTATTCGGCAGGAGGAAATACTTCGCTGGATCGATGAAATCCAGCAGCGATTCTTTGCTGCGGTCCAGGTTCACGCGGCGCACTGCCACGGTCACCATCTCCGCTCCACTGGCCTCGAGTGCGCGCGCCGTCTCCTGGAAAGATTTGTACTTCCCAGTACCAACGATCAGGCGCGACCGGAAAGCCTTGCCTGCAATCACCAATGAGTCCGTCATAGAGATTAATTGTAGTCCTTCAAAAGTCCGGTGTGGCAAGGCGGCAGTCCCTCCGGAATGCAGAAGCTCCGTGGGAGCAAGACTCCGTCAGTGCGACATGGTGCGGCAGTTCACCGCAAGGTGCGACTACTTTAGTTTTTTTCATACGGCAAAAATTACTACCGTAACTTTCGAGTAATCTCCCCCGAGAATTACTATCCAAACAGGCTCTGGCATTCATTGAGGGGGATCGATGGGTGACAAAATCACCCGGTCGACAAATAAGTCGGAAGTAGCTCGCGCAAAAGTGTTGCGCGAGTCGCTGCATCGCGGCTCCGTCCCCGCGCTCATCGCCAACAGCCCCGCCTCGACCGAACTGAAGCCCCGACAAGCCGTAGATTGGGCAGACCTTAATACCGAGATGCAGCGAGCCTACCTCGAGCAATTGGTGGAGTGTACCCCCGAGGCAATCAGTGTTCTCAACGCGCCATACCGGATCATGCGTATCAATTCCGAATTCACGCGTATCTTCGGATACACGGCGGAACAGGCGCTTGGACAGCCAATTGACTCGCTGATTGTTCCCCCAGACCGTAGCGCTGAAACCCGCTGGATCCATGAGACATTGGCCAAGGGACAAAGAATCACGCTCGATACCAAGCGCCGCCGCAAAGACGGATCGCTGGTCGATGTCAGCATATCCGCCGCTCCAGTCGTGGTGAATGGGGTACAACTCGCCGTCTATATTCTTTACCGCGACATCACCGAGCAGAAACGAACCGAGGCCCTCAGCTCCGCGTTGTACCGCATTGCCGAGCGCACCCACAGCGCCGAAGACTTGCAGCAGTTCTACGCCGCGCTGCACAACATTGTGGGCGAGCTGATGTACGCGCGAAACTTGTACATCGCGCTTCATGATCCCGTCGCCCAGATGCTCAGCTTTCCCTACTTTGTGGATGAACAGGACGCGACGCCGCTGCCGCGAAAACTGGCACGTGGTCTTACGGAATACGTGATTCGGCGCGGTGAGCCATTACTGGCCAATCCCAAGGTATTCGAAGAACTGGTGGCGCAGGGGGAAGTGGAACTGATCGGGGCTCCATCGCTCGACTGGCTGGGCGTGCCGCTGAAGGCGGGGAATCAATGTTTCGGCGCGCTGGTGGTGCAGAGTTACCTGGGAAATATCCGCTTTGGAGATCGGGACAAGGAAATCCTGACCTTCGTTTCCCAGCAGCTGGCGAGCGCGATCGAGCACAAACGTCATGAAGAGGCGCTGCGTCGCTCCGAGGCCCGTTACCGTTCTCTGTTTCAGAGTGCCGTCTACGGGATCTATCGGTCCAGCATGGACGGCCGGTTTTTGGATGTGAATCCGGCGCTGGTTTCGATGCTCGGATATCCAGGGGCAGAGCAGGTTTTGGCACTGAATCCGAAGCAGGATGTGTTCCTCCAACCGGAAGAGCACACCCGCCTGATGCAGGAGTTTCGCCACTGCGGCCGGCTGGATGGGATCGAAGTGAAATGGAAGCGCCAGGACGGCGGCCCCATCACTGTACGACTCAGCGGGCGCGTGGTCAGCACCGTGGAAGAACCGGAAGAGGTTCTGGAGATCATTGCGGAGGACGTGACCGAGCGCCGCGCTCTGGAAGATCAATTCCGCCAGGCGCAAAAAATGGAAGCGGTGGGCAGGCTGGCGGGAGGAGTTGCGCACGACTTCAATAATCTTCTGCTCGTGATCAGCGGCTACACCGAGGTGATCCTCGACAATCTGACGCCGGGATCCGTTCTGCACCAGAAAGCCTTGGCAGTGCAGCAAGCGGCCGATCGCGCCACCACCTTGACGAGACAGTTGCTGGCGTTCAGCCGCAAGCAACTGTTGGAGCTCAAAGTGGTGGATGTGAATGCCATCATTTCCGACATCGAGCGCCTGCTGCGGCCTTTACTGGGCGAAAACATCGAACTCACCGCCAAGCTTGCTCCCGATCTCGGCAACACCCGCGCCGATGCCGGACAACTCGAACAGGTCCTCATGAACCTGGTGGTCAACGCCAAAGATGCGATGCCCTCGGGAGGAAAGCTTGCCATCCAGACGGCGAACGTCGCGTTGGATGATTCCTATCGCCGCGAGCACACGTTTATCCGGCCCGGACCATACGTCATGCTCTCGGTCAGCGACACCGGTCAGGGCATGAGCAAGGAAATCCAATCGCAGATTTTCGAACCCTTTTTCACCACCAAGGAGAAGGGCAAGGGTACTGGGCTTGGTCTGTCCACCGTGTACGGCATTGTCAAGCAAAGCGGCGGATACATATTCGTAGAGAGCGAACCATGCCGTGGCACGACCTTCCGCATTTATTTACCCCGAGTGGAGGATGCCGCCGATGCTGCTGTCGGCGCCAAGACTGCGCCGGAGAGCATAGGAGGGTCCGAAACCATCCTGCTGGTCGAGGATGAAGAATCGGTGCGGCAGTTGGTGCGCGAGACTCTGCAGTCCAAGGGCTACAACGTGATGGAGGCGGAAAACGGCGAGCGCGCCTTAAGAATTGCAGAAGCGCACAAGGCCCCGATTGACGCCGTCATTACGGATGTCGTGATGCCCGGCATGAGCGGGCGGGATCTGGCCCAGCGTCTTCTCACGACGCGGCCCGATATCAAGATCCTGTATCTTTCCGGTTACACGGAAGACGCTATCATCCACCAGGACGTGCTCGAGCCCGGGACCGCGTTCCTGCAGAAGCCGTTCACGCTGCAGACTCTCACGAAAAAAGTACGCGAAGTTCTTCGCGAGCAATAAGACTCATTTTCGTTCGCAGCCAATGATCCTTCGGCAATGCCGAACGTGCATGCAGTTCGTCCTCGGAACTGCGCACCCGATCGGTAAGCGGTCCACATGAACGCGCCGAATACGGCGACCATGAGGATGTTTAAAAGCGCTGACACCACGGCGACCCAGAACCTGGTGGGGTGCAGGCGATCCGCAGAGCGGAGCAGCAACACGATCCCAAGCACTTCCACGCCGGCCGTGATGCTCAGGGCAATGGTGAAGTGCATGGGAACGTATCCGAGCGGTGCTTCCGGATGCGCTGCCCTTTCCTGGAACACGATCGAGAATGCGTGACTGAGGCCCAGCATCATGTGAGCAAAGGCTACCCACGCGAATACCATGCCGCCAACAAACTGTTTCTTTCTTCTGTCGGTCATCGTTCCTCCCGGCTGCAGGCGCGTCTCAGGGCAGGCGTGCCGCCATGCGAATCCGCTCGCGTGTTATGATCCAAAGTCATCCATTGACTCAACTCCACACTGGGGAAGGCCGTGAGACTGAGCCGGGATAAGGTCAATAAGCTGGCGCACGTAGTTACCGACGCGCTGGCCGACATGGACCAGGTTGATTTCGTCGAAGATCGCAATACGGTGCGACTGGAAGTCCGCAAAATCCTGGAAGAACTTCTAACCCAAGAAGCCAGGATCGACGCTGCCGCCCGGCAGAAGATCGAAAGCCAGAAGCGCACCATTCTTGAAGGCAGCCAGGAATGGGACATTCTGTATCGCAAGTATTACAACGACGAAGTCAAGAAGCTCGGCATTTAGCCTTGCTCCTTGGGACCTAGGATCCCGCGTCCTGCGCGCAGCGCTCACCTTCCCGGCATAAGAATTCTCATCCGGAGCACGTCATCGCCACGGTCCGGGTGCTCCAGGTCGAGCGCCCCGAGATCATTCAGCTTGCGCGCCACCGGCTGGATCGCCCGCAACATCTCGATGGTCGCTCCCTCGGTGCCTTCTTTATCGCTGCTATCCGGACCCTCTCTGCGCAGCAACGACTCCAGAGTGCTTTTTTTGTGGGGGAATACCACGAGCTTGATATCGTCGGACTCCGGAATCCCGGCCGCCTTCTTCACCAGTTGAAGCGCCGTGTCATAGCCGCCTAATTCGTCGATGAGGCCCAGGTTCTTGGCGTCTTCACCCGACCAGATGCGTCCCTTGGCTACCTGCAGCAGCTTGTCTTTGGGCATGTTGCGGCCTTCGGCGGCTTTGCTGGTGAAGTCGTTGTAAACCCGGTCCAGCCATGCCTGGAATCGTTGCCACTCCGCCGGCGTGTAATCGTGTGTGCCGGTCCACATGGTCGCGTTGGCGCCGTCGTGCACCTCGTCCCAAGTCAGGCCAAGCTTGTCCCAGAGCCCGGAGGTCAGAAACTTGCCGCTGAGCACGCCGATTGACGCGGTGATAGTTCCCGGCTGGGCGACGATTTTATCCGCCGCCATGGCCACGAAGTATCCGCCCGAGCCGGCAAGATTCCCCATGGAGACAATCACCGGCTTACCGGCTTTGCGAGCGCGCACAACCTCGCGCCAAACCATGTCGGAACCAACGTAGGATCCACCCGGACTATCCACTCGGAAAAGGATCGCCTTGACTGACTTGTCTTCCGCAGCGGCGCGAATGGCAGCCGCGACTGTGTCCGTGCCCATCACCAGTTGCCCCATCACGGGGTCGAAGCCGCCCTTCCCGCGGGCTACCTCCCCGACACCGAACACCAGCGCTACTTCCTTGCCGCTGTCGTGGGGACGTCCTGCGCGATCCAGGTATTTGTCCAGGTACAGCAGTTCGGCATCGCCGCCGCGCTTTTTCGCCTGGTCATAAACCTCGTCGCGATATGCGAGACCGTCGATCAGCTTCGCATCCTGCGCCTCCTTGCCAAGGTAAGGACCGCGGTCAACCAGCGACTGGAACTGATCCGGGGGGATCTGGCGCGCCTGGCAGATTCCATCCTTCATTTGGGAAAACCACGAGGTAATAATGGCCTGATTTTCTTCGCGTTCCGCTGGTGTGTAGGACGTCTCGGTGAACAGGTTGAGCGCCGACTTGTATTCATAGCGGTGATCGCCGTGGAACGGCATGCCGAGTTTCGCCAGAGTGCCCTTGACGAATGGGCTTTCCAGCATCAGTCCAGTGAGCCCAACGTCGCCCGAGGGCTGGAGAAAAATCTGCTCGAATGCGGTGGCCAGATAATATCCGCCGTTGCCGGGCCCGAACTCGCCGAAGGTTTCGGAGAAGGCGATGGCAAATTTCTTTTTTGAGCGGAAGCGCTGCACCGCCTCCCGAATCTCCTGTGCCTGGGCCATGCCCATGCCGCCGGCCCCGATTTTGGCGACCATGCCTACCACGCGATCATCATTGGCGCCCCGATCGATGGCGTCGATGGTGTCGCGCAGACTGTTGGTGTCCGCCAACATCACCTTTGCGGTAGGACTGTCAGGAATATCCTCGACCAGCGGCCGCTCGAAATCCGCTTCCAGAATGGTCTTCGAGGGCACGTGCCCCTTGTGACCGAAAACGATGAAGGCGGTGACCACGATGCTGACCAGGTATAAGACTCCGAGAAAGACGAACAGGCGGACGAGAGATCTTTTCATTGCGATTCTCCAGACAATGTCGAACCCAAGAGTCTAACAAGCAGTGAGCCCCCGCACCTACTCCGATCATCGTGGTTCAAGCGGGGCAGCAGGAACGTGACAGCACGGCGGCATGGCCGGGATAATAGACCTAGCGTCATGCAGAAACGTGAGATCAGTGACTGGTTGAAGAATGTGGCGCGGGAAGCGGGATTCGACGCGGCCGGTATCGCGCCCGTCAGCGACTTCGCCGAACTCGCTTACTTTCCCGAGTGGATTGCCGCCGGCCATGCAGGGGAGATGAGATACCTTGAGGCACGGGACGATTCGGGCCAACTGAAGCGATCATCGCTCCGCAGAACCGCGCCGTGGGCAAGAAGCGTGATTGTTTGCGCGATCAACTACAACACCGCTCAGCCGTATTCGACCGAAGTCCACACTCCCGAGTGCGGCTGGATTTCGCGTTACGCGTGGAGTCAGCAGGATTATCACGAGACTGTGCTCTCGCGGTTGCGAATTGTGGAGAACAAGCTGAGTACGGCGTTGCGGATACCGAAGTCATCCGCTGGTTCAGCAGAGAGCATTCGTGGCAACGTCACGGAAAGCGATGGACAGGCAAATGAACTTGTAACCCGCTGCTACGTGGACACGGGACCACTGGTGGAGCGGGTGTATGCGAAATATGCGGGCGTGGGCTGGATAGGCAAGAATACCTGCATTCTCAACCAGCGGCTGGGGTCGTGGTTGTTCCTGGGTGTAATCCTTACCTCGCTTGAACTCCCGCCCGACCTGCCCGAGCCGGATCGTTGCGGCACGTGCACGCGCTGCATCGACGCTTGTCCCACGGACGCGTTGATCGCGCCTTACCAGCTTGATTCAAACCGGTGTATCTCGTATCTCACCATCGAGAAGCGGGGCGAGGTTCCCGAAGAACTGAGAGCGGGCATGGGCCGCCAAGTGTTCGGGTGCGACATCTGCCAGGACGTTTGTCCGTGGAACCGCAAGGCTCCGGTTACGCACGAGCCGATGTTCCAGCCGCGCCCGGGGGTGGTGAACCCTGCGCTCGACTGGCTGGCCGAGATGACCGCGGAAGAATTCCGCATCCAGTTCCGGGGGTCTCCCATAAAACGGGCGAAGCTGAGCGGCATGCGACGGAATGCCGTGATCGCGATGGGCAACAGCGGCAATTCTAAATTTGTGCCATCCCTCGAGAGACTGGCCCGGGGCGACGATTTGGTGCTGGCCGAGTCGGCGCGCTGCGCCCTGAGGCGAATCGTCAGTCGCCAGCAAAATGCAGGCGATCAGAAGGACGACAGGGAAGCCTCATCGCTTAGCATGCAGACGATTCGGTGATCTGGATCCGGAAGTTTTGTTCTGCGCGGATCGGCAAGGAGTTTGAGGTCCTAATTCGAGCGATATTTCCGCGAAAATAAATCAGGATGGCGGGCCGACGAAGGCCGCCACTCGCACGAGTTTCAGGTCCTCGCGCAGTTTTTGCACACGCGCAGCCAGTTTCTCAGCACCCCCGTTGGGTTGCTCCACCGAAAAGTGGGTGGCCCGGGGGAACTTAGCCTTGATGCCCTGCACGGCCTCGCGCAGATTGTCAGCGGAGTCTACATAGATCGGGATCTGGATCTGAAACACGAGGTACACGCCGGGAGTCTGCGGAAGCTTGGCAATCTCCGTATCGCAGATCGGATGAAATTCGTGCAGAGGCATAAGGCGATCATAACAGGCGCAGCCAGCCGCTTTTTATACTCTCATCCAGCTCTGACGCGATTTTGCACGCGGATCACTTCCCCAGCTCTTCCGCGGCTGAGTCGATGAGCGCAGCTTCATTTTTCAGGACATCGGCAACTACCCCAATCTGCTCTTCCGCCTCTGTCCATTTTTTCTGTTCAATCGCTTCGCGCACCCCCGGCATCGTTTTCACGCCGTACCCCGTGTAGAAACCTGGCGCGTAGATCATGTGCTTGAACCAGGGGCGGCCAGGCAGGCCGGCGGAACTGGTGAGCTTGCGTTCGCTCTGGATGAGAACAGCATTCACTGTGGCGAGAGAAGGAGGCGCTGAGGTCAGTTGACCATTCTGAGTGCTGAGCTTGTCAAGCGCTCTCTGGTAGTGCTCCGAACTGCGGCTCAAGGCGTCCAGGGCATTCTGCAGAAGCGCAAAATTCAGGTGCGGCGGAACTGCTTCGGGATGCGGCGACACGAACGCTTTTTTGGGATCGGCGGTAGCGGTGAAAACACCCTCATCGATTTCGAGGTTCTGCTCGCGCACCTTGTCCTGCGAGTCTTTCAAGAGTTTTTGCAACTGGTCGATATAGCGCTGCATGGTGTCGGCGAAATCGCTGAAGTCATAGGGCAGCAGGTCGGCATCGGCCAGCCGCAGAACTATCGTGCCCACGGTTTGTGCGAGCGCCCGACCATAGGTGAAATCGGTGTCGGAGAAATGGGTGTACCAGTAAAAGTCGTCGTAGATGGAGTGATAGATCCCGCCACCGCTCTCGCCGTCAAAAGACAAGTTGAGAGAAGCAATGCCCAGGTGATCGAGGAACACAGTGTAATCGGAACCGGAGCCCAGGGCCGACATGCGGAGATCGGCACGATGGCGCATCTCGTCCCGATCTTCCTTGCTGTTCGCATCCGCAATTTTTTTCAACTGGGCGCGTTTCCAAATGCTGATCTGCTTTTCCGGATCTTGAATCTCGTGAGCAACGCTGTTGACTAGCCTTTCCAGCGTGTGCGAACCCTGCGCCGAGAGGTATCCGCGACCATTCGCATCGGTATTGATGTAAGCCACGGCATGTGCCTGCAGATCGGCGGCATGCGCTTCGGCCCATTCCGTAGAGCCGAGCAGGCCCGGTTCCTCGCCATCCCAGGCGCAGTAAATAATGGTGCGCTTCGGTTTCCATCCCTGCTTGAGGAGTTCACCTAGAGCGCGGGCCTCCTCCATTAGCACGTTCTGGCCCGAAATCGGATCTTCCGCTCCGTTGACCCAGGCGTCATGGTGATTGCCGCGCACAATCCACTCGTCCGGATAAGTCGCGCCGGGAATTCTCACGATCACGTCGTAAAGACGCTTGGTGTCCCAATTGGATTGCACTTTCAAGTGAACCTTGGCGGGTCCGGGTCCAACGCGATAGGTGATGCCCAGCGACCCGCGCCAGTCGGCCGGGGCCATTGCGCCCTTCAAAGCAGAGAGCAGCGGCTGGGCATCGGCATAGGAGATCGGCAGCACGGGAATCTTCGTGAGCGTTTTGACTTCATTCAATGGCAAACGCTTTGCATCGGACGTCGCGCCTACCCCGGGAGTAAGCGGGTCGCCCGGATAGGTGGGCATATCCATGACGCTGCCGCGCTGCACGCCGTCGCGGGGGCGCCAGGCGCCGTCGGGAAAGGTATCGCCTTCGAAGTAACCGTCATCCCGGGGATCGGAGTAGATCAAGCATCCAACGGCTCCGTGTTCGGCCGCAACCTTGGGCTTGATGCCGCGCCAGGACTCGCCATAGCGCGCGATCACAATCGCTCCCTTTACTGAAATCCCAAGCCGCTCCAACTTTTCGTAATCGTCAGGCACGCCATAATTGACGTACACAAGAGGCGCGGTCACGTCGCCATCAATCGAGTATGCGTTGTACGTGGGCAGTTGTTCTGCCTGCTGGTTGGACGTGGGATCAACATTGAGAGCAGGTTCCTGCAGCTTTGCGGCGTAGCGGGTGGGTTCGACGAGTTCCACAACGCGCTGCTTCGGCGTGGGGAAGAGCACGTCAAAGTTTTCGATGTGCGCGTCCAGGCCCCATTGCTTGAAGTGGGCAAGAATCCATTCCGCGTTGTCCTGATCGTAGGGCGAGCCAACATTGTGAGGACGGGCCGAGAGACGCCGCATGTAGTCGCGCAGGTTCTCCGGTGTGGGAATACCGCGAAATTTCACTTCCCAGTCGCGTTGGGCGGCTAAGTCGGCCGCCGTATAACCCATCATGGCGGGTGGCTGGTCGGGAGTGGCGGCGGAAAAAACGCAAACGCAAAGCAGAAGGACAGCGATCAGCGTGCAACGATGCATGGAAACCTCACGATCAAAGTGCCGGACACTTGAGTGGTCATGGGCGAACCGCGCATTATAGACCGACGCAAGCGAGAAATATCACGTCACGACGTTTATAGCGGTTGTCAAAAAGCGATTCACTGCGCTAGGCTGCGTGCTTATGCGCATTCGCCAGCAAATTCGCCGCAGCGTCATTGCGTACGTCTTCTTCTTCCTTTTGTTCAGCGTACTTTCGCACGCAGCCAGCTTTTCACTGGAACAGGTCCTGAGTTCGCCATTCCCCTCGGGGCTGGTTGCGGCCAAACATGCGAACCGCGTCGCCTGGGTGTTCGAGCTCAAAGGGGTTCGCAATGTCTGGGTAGCCGACGCGCCGAACTTCGATGCGCGCCAGCTCACTCATTACAGCGCGGACGATGGCGAGCCAATCGCGAGCGTGCAGATAAGCCCGGATGGCCGCACGGTCCTCTACGCGCGAGGAAGTGAGACGAATGAAGCTGGGCGCGTTGCCGATCCCACGAATGGTGTGTTACCTCGCAAGCAGGAAGTGTGGGCGGTGGATGTGGACGGCGGGGCTGCACGCTTGCTCGGCGAAATGGGATGCCCAGCTGAAGAATGCGAGGACATTCAAATCTCTCCGGACGGCCAACGCGCGATCTGGAGCACAAAGAAGCAGCTGTGGATTGTGCCGATCTCGGGAGAGAAGCCGGCGCAGGAACTGACGCAGATTCGCGGGGACAATTCTCATTCGCAATGGTCTCCTGATGGCCGCGAGGTTGCCTTCGTCAGCAACCGCGACGATCACAGCTACATCGTGGTGTACGACCCAGGAACGAACTCCGTGCGGTACATATCGCCCGGTGTGGACCGCGACTCTCTGCCGCGCTGGTCTCCGGATGGGAAGAGCATCGCATTTATTCGGACGCCCGGTCAGGAACAGAAACTGCCGCTGATCCCGGAGCGGGTCACGCCATGGTCCATTTGGGTGGCAGACGCGAAGGGCGGCAACGGGCGAGAGGTGTGGCACAGCGGCAATCAGCGCAACGATTCTTTTCCGCAGTTGACCGCCGAGAGTTCCTTCTACTTTCCCGACAACGATCGCCTGGTGTTCGCCTCCGAGCAGGACGGCCGCAATCACCTGTACTCCATTGCCGCGAGCGGCGGCGCGCCCACGTTGCTGACGCCTGGACAATTCGATGTGGAGGACGTCGCCCTGAGCGGCGACCGCCGATCGCTGATCTATACCTCGAACCAGGACGATATCGATCGGCGCCACATCTGGAGAGTGGCGGTGAATGGCGGGACTCCGCAGGCGATCACTAAAGGGGAGACGATCGAGTGGAGCCCTGTAGAGCTGGGCGATGGAAAATATCTGCTGTGCCTGGGGTCGAGTGCCACCAGTCCCGCCATGCCGTATCGCATTACCGAGCAAGGACGCGAGATGCTGGCCAAGTCGGCGTTGCCCAGCGATTTCCCGTCTAGTCAGTTAGTTATTCCCAGGCAGGCGATCTTCAAGAGCGAAGATGGGCTGGAGATTCATGGACAGCTGTTCCAGCCAGCCGGGAAGAGCGGCCGCGGTCCGGCGCTCATTTTCGTGCATGGCGGCCCCATCCGGCAGATGGTGCTGGGTTTTCATTACATGTACTACTACCACAATGCCTATGCCATGAATCAGTACCTGGCTAGTCTGGGTTACACCGTGCTCTCGGTGAATTACCGGCTGGGCGTGATGTATGGCAGGGCGTTTCGCGAGGCGGAGAATGCCTGCTGGCGCGGCGCATCGGAATACAAGGACGTTCTGGCCGGTCAAAAATACTTGGCTACGCTGCCCACGGTCGATGCGAAGCGCATCGGCATTTGGGGAGGCTCCTACGGAGGGTTCCTGACTGCCTTGGCCCTGGCTCGCAATTCCGATCTGTTCGCCGCGGGCTCGGATATGCATGGTGTACATGACTGGTCGGAATTTCTGCCGCGCTGGGAGAACCGGCCGGGAGCGCCGGACCTGGCGGAAGCAAGAAAGCTGGCGTTTGAGTCGTCGCCCGATTCGGCGGTGGAGCGCTGGAAGTCGCCGGTGTTGCTGATCCATGGAGACGACGATCGCAACGTTCCGTTCAATCAAACGGTGGACCTGGCGCAGCGTCTCAAGGCCAATCACGTCCATTTCGAGGAGCTGATATTCCCCGACGAGATCCACGATTTCCTTCTGTGGAAGAACTGGATGCGGGCCTACGGTGCGACGGCTGATTTCTTCGACCGAATGCTGCGTCCCGACAAACGAGAATAGAGGAGATAGCGGCCGGGATGCAGGCCTTAAGGCTTCGGGGTGATGGGCAGGAGGGCACTGTATTCCGGTGACGGGCCATTCGCATTGCGAGCAGAATTTTTCGCATCTGTGTTCAGAGTTGGAATTTCTATGCGGAAGATGCCCCCGCGTTCTGACTTGGTGTGCTGCAGAATTCGCCCATTGTGTTCCTGAATAATGCCGTAAGAGGCGCTGAGACCAATGCCCGAGCGGGCGCCGACTTGGACGTTTGGATCGAGACTGAAGGCTTGGTCGAGTTCACGACTGCCCCAGCCGTTGTCGGAGAACTCAAGGGACACGATTCCGTCGTGAACCCAACTTTTGATTGCCAATAAACCGCCGCCGACTTCGTCCAGGGCAAAAATTGCGCTGTTAATGATCTGCAGGCAAACCTGCAGCAGCTGATTCGAGTTACCTAGGATTTGCGGCAGGTCGGGGGCAAGATCCAGCTTGGTTTCAATTTTGCGAGCCTTGAGCTGAGGCTCAGAGAGCTTAATAGCGGTGATGGCCACGGTGTTAAGGTTCAACGGCGTTTTGTCGATAGGAACCTGACGGGCAAACGACAAGAGGCTGGAAACCAGAGCCTTGGTGCGGCGCACCTGTTGCCCTAATTTTTCCGCGGCGGTGCGCTCGGCCGGCGGCAAATCTGTCGCAATCAGCAGGTCGGAATAACCCAGCATAGCGGTAAGGGGATTGTTGAGTTCGTGAGCGGCGCCGCCTACTAGTTGTCCGAGGGACGCCATCTTCTCCGACTGAACCAGTTGAGCCTGCAGAGCTTTCAGATTCTCGTACGAGTCCTGCGAGACGCGAAGCAGCCGAACCAACTCCCAATCAAGAAGGTGCTGGCGAATAAAAACCATTCCGCCCATGATCATGACGGTGGCGAGCGTCACCATGATGCGGAAGATGCGGACCTGCGGTGGAGTGGCTACGTCCAGCAGAGCCCAGATGGCGAATAGCGGAAGAAGCAGGATCGCGCCCATTCCCAAACGTGAAATCCAGACGCCGTGCGTGGCCCCGAATCGTGACGGCTCCGCTTTGGGCTTCGTCTCCTGCACCAGAACTCCTACTAGTGTGACCCAAGCCATGGAGACGGCGAGCGGCACGTCGTAGACGCTCCCCGTGTAATAGAGCTGTTTGGCGATGGCCCAATTAGCGATATAGGAGCTCAGTGCGTACATGAATGTGGCGCCGAACAGGTGAGCGTAAATAATCTTCCACGTGCCGCGGCTGCGATGCCAAAGCAGCGCAAGACCCGCCAGAAGCACCGCTTTTTCGGTGAGATAAAGGAAATTAAAGCTGTGGCTATAGGTTAGCTCGTCAGTAAACGCGTATTGCCAGGGAATAACCGAGTAGAGGTACAAGTACACCCAGAGCATCAGGAGCAGAGCGAAATCGAGAGTCCCCAGACGGGTGGTGCGATCGTCCAGTTCGGCGTGCGGACGAAGAGCCAAGGCGGCCATCATGGGCACGAGGTGAAGGAACAGGATGATGTCCCCTACAAAGGGGTCAGGGACATCCTGGCGAAGAATGACTTCAATGTAGGTCCAAAGGAGCTGGTAGGAGAGCCACATCGCTACGCCGAGCGACATCAACAACCAGAACACGCGCGTGCGGCCGCGATTGCGCAAGGCACAAGGCAGCAGGGCGGCGGTTCCAGAAAGGAGCAGCACGCACTGCGTTACATCGCTAAGAACGGAAAGTTCGAAAGTCCGGCGAAGGAGGAAAGAGGCAACAATCTGGGCAAAGACGAGGCCGCAGACTGCCAGTATCCACACCTTGGAACTCTCGGATAAAGACCCCATCCTGAAGCGATTCTAGACGGTGTATGGACGGGAAGCAGGTTACTTCTGTAACACACTCGGAAAGCGTTATGTCTGGCTTATTTTAACTCGGGAATCGGGTGTCAAATGGAATAACGAACTCTACTTGCTCATTTCATCTTTGTTTTGAATAATATGCCATAGCTTCCCCCGGGCGGTTCCCATTGCCACAATCATTTCTAAAACGTCGATTTCTGCAACGGCTCGCCGTACCGCAGGATGCGGGGGACATCCGTCGAACCGAGCGCTGGCTGGCCACGGCGCGTGTCGCGCTGGCCATATCGTCACTCGCGGCGATCTGGATGGATCCAGAGGTCATCGGATATTCACCCTGGGCGTACTGGCTGGTGGGAATCTACATCGTGCACGGCGTAGTAGTCATGATGCTGCTGCGTCTGCGGCGGCAATCCACGCCTGCTTTCCGCCGCCTGGTTCATGCCGCTGATATCGTGTGGCCGGCGGTGATCTCTGCTTTTTCGAGCGCACAGACGAATCCCTTCTTCCTGTTCTTCCTGTTCGTTCTGGCGGCGGCAGCCTACCGCTGGGGACTGTGGGAAACCTTGGGCACGGCGGGCATTGCGGTGACTCTGCTCTGGGCTGAGAGTTTTGCGGTCGAAACCGGTTTCATCCCGTGGGTGGACCACCTGTTTTCGTCCTATGGCTTGAAGCACCTGGGGCTCGACATGACGCAACTCGAGCCCAAACATCTGTTCATGCGTTCGGTCTACCTGCTGGTCATGGGCCTTCTCCTCGGCTACATGGCGGAACAGCAAAAGAAGTTGCGCGCCGAAAAGGCTGTGGTCGCGCGCATTTTGGGCGGGGCCAGGGTAGAGGCCGGGCTGAGCGCAACCATCGAAAAGATTCTCGCGGAAATCTTGCCCATGTATGCGGCCGAACGGGCCATGATCGCGTCCCAGGAAGCGAACAGCTACCGCGTGTTCCTGGGGGAAATGAAAGCTTCGAGGAATGGCGCTGCTGCCATCTCCTGGCACGAGTCGTCGCCCAGCGATAACGAAGTGTATCTCTACGAATCGCGCGCGCAAACCTGCTACGCGTCACGCAAGAAAGGTGGTTTCGAAGTTCGGGCGCTGGACAAGAACGGCTTGCGGCTCCGGAATGAACCCTCAGACTTTGTGGAGCGACTTGCTCGATTCCATGACTTCCACTCAGTGATTACGGTGTCGTTCGTGTTCGGTGACGAATGGACAGGACGCATTTTTCTGTTCAATTCAGTGCTGACCGGCGACCGGGATGAAGAGCTGCGTTTCCTTTGCGAAATGGTCCGTCAGGTGGGCCCGGCAGTCTATAACGTCTACCTGATGCGCCGGTTACGCCTGAAGGCGGGTGCGGTGGAAAGGGCGCGCTTCGCGCGAGAACTGCACGACGGAGCGGTGCAGTCGCTGATCGCGATGGAGATGCAAGTGGACGTGCTGCGCCGGCAGTCCGCAACGCAGGCAGTTCCCGTGACCGAAGAGCTTGGACGCATCCAGTCGCTGCTCCGCGAGGAAGTGCTGAACCTCCGCGAATTGATGCAGCAGATGAAGACCTTCGAAGTGGACGCCAAGCGCTTTGTGCCGTTTGTGACTGACACGGTGGAAAGATTCCAGCGTGAGACGGGTATCACCGCGCGCTTTATTTCAGAGCCCCACGACATTGACCTGTCGCCGAAGGTGTGCCGGGAGCTGGCGCGCATCGTGCAAGAGGGATTGGTGAACGTTCGAAAGCACAGTGGAGCGAAGAATGTGCTGGTGCGCCTGGATCAGCGCGATGGGCGCTATCGCATTACCGTGGAAGATGACGGTCGCGGGTTTGCGTTCTCCGGGCGCCTGTCGCATACCGAATTGGAACAGCTAGGAAAAGGGCCCCTGGTCATAAAAGAACGCGTACGTTTGATAGAAGGGGAACTCACGATAGAATCAAATCCTGGACAAGGTGCACGCCTGGAAATCTGCGTGCCTCACAAACACCAGCCCGCTTATGGATAATCGAAGAAGCCAGCCAACCCGCATCGTCATTGCCGACGATCACCCCATTTTTCGCGATGGATTACGACGCTTGCTGGAAGCCGAACCCGACTTCAAGGTAATCGGCGAGGGGTCCGATGGCGCGGAAGCGGTGAAACTGGCGCGCCAGCTCAAGCCCGATATCCTACTGCTGGACTTGGCCATGCCGCGCACTCCTGGTCTGGAAGCTTTGCGAGAGATGAGCAGCGCGCAATCATCGACGCCGGTCCGTGTGATCCTGCTTACCGCGGCTGCTGAGAAAAACCAGATTGTGGAAGCGCTTCAACTGGGCGCCCGTGGCGTGGTGCTGAAAGACTCCGCTACGCAACTGCTTTTAAAGGCCATTCAGACGGTCATGTCGGGCGAATATTGGGTGGGCCGGGAGAGTGTTTCAAACCTCGTGCTCTACCTGCGAACCCTGGTGCAATCGTCGGGCGAAGAAGCGCGCCAGAAGAAGTTCGGACTGACGCCGAGGGAACTGGAGGTGGTATCGGCAGTGGTCGCCGGGTATTCGAACAAAGAAATCGCGGAATACTTCAAGATCAGTGAAGATACAGTCAAACATCATCTCAGCAATATCTTCGACAAACTGGGTGTGTCTACGCGCCTGGAGCTTGCGCTTTTCGCCGTCAACCAGTCTCTTCCCCTGAAAAGTATCGCGTAAACACTGTAATTTGAGTAGGTTTCTGTTATTCAGAGCTTTTTTAGGCCTATAGCACTTTCGTGCCATATTCGGCCACTATCGGGCTATTGGCCGCAATGTCGGGGCGTCATAACCTTGCTACAGTCGGGAATGGTGTGGCCGTCCATTATCAAGGACCCATCGCGATAAGTAGAAAGCGAGGAGGCTGTGGCGAAGTACCTAAAAAGTTTCTGGTGCGACGAAAGCGGCCAGGATATAGCCGAATATGCGGTGATGCTTGCCGTTGTACTGGTGATCGTAATCGGCACCGTTCGTCTGATCGGCACGAACGCCGGTAGCGTCTTCTCGCAGGTCGGTAGCTCGATCCAATAACTCCGCACTGCTCAGATATCCCTCTCTACAAATTTTCAAACCTTCAAGTGTGCGAATGAGATGCCTGTATTTCGGCAACCGCTTATTTCCCGAGCGGAAGCGATGCCACGGTTTCGCCTGAACTTGCCGGCAACCGAGTCAGATGAGGGAAAAAGGGCATTACTTCGAAAGGCTTCTTCTCATCCGCAAACAACACCCGTTCCGGCCCGTTTTTGGCTAATTCCACGCGGTCGCTCCAGGGGTCAAGCTTAATCCGCGCGCCCAATGGCAGGGCGGCGATCTGATCGACACTGCGCGGGTTCAGCGTGGGAGCGGCATGCAAGAGCGCCGACATGCGCAGCGCGCTGCCGCCCGCGAGACCATTGCCAAGGTGCGCATGAATGAGGTTTTTGAGTTCGGGCGCGCGGGCTTGCAACGTTTTCAGAAACAGGCCGGCACTCGCCAATTTATCTTTGTAGGGCGAGTGTTCGAGCAGGCTCAAGGCTTCCCGATCGGCTGCTGCTTCCTGATCGTGATCGCGATTGAAATCGAGATGAGCCAAGGTTTTTTCGTCGGGGAAGAAGAACCGGTCAGTAAACGAGAGTTGCGTGTCTACGCGATGGCCGAGCGCAATGTGACCCACTTCGTGGGCGAGCACCATGGCAAGCGCAGGCTCATCCGGCAACACGTCCATAAGGCCACGGCTCACCACAATCGTATGCCCGATGGTGAACGACTCCAGGGGCGACGTGAGCAGGACGCGACAACGCACCTCTGGAACAATATCCAGGTTGCTGGTCACGGCAAGGTTGTAAACGACGGTCTCAAGAACCTTGTCGACCTCGCCTTCCGGAGCCAGCAACCCGACTTTCTCCAGGCGCTCGACGGCATTGTCTTCGGCCTGGCGTTCCCAGAGTCGTTGGGCCTGCAAAGGAGTGGGATCCTGAACGCCCTGGCTCTGGTCACGAACATTGTCGAGTGGATCGATCTCAATTTCAGCAAACTCGTTGCGGCGACCGGACTGCTTTAAATCATAGCCCCAGACGCGGCTCTGGGATTTGAAGTGAAAAGGCCTCGCGTAGCGCGCATTCCGCCCTGATTCCTCGCTATACACGTATACGGGCAGCCATATGCCGGGCCGGAGGTTCAACCTCCAACTGTCGAAATGAAAGTAGTAGCTGTTGGAACGCTGCGGCGAATAAGTGCCGTTTAAACGGACGATGTTGTAGTCGCGATCCTCGACCCAGATTCGGCCCATGAAGCGGCCATCGCCCGTGTCCTTTTTGGGCTGCACATCAAGCACGAGGCAGCGTACTTCGCCAAGGAACTCGCGGCGCACAAGGGTAAAGTTATAAGCGCTTGCCTGGAAATCATCGTCCACAAGCATCATCTGCGCGAAGCCACGAGCGTCGAATTCGGTTTTTTCCAGGCGCGCCACCCCGTGCAACAAGCGTTTAATAATCGGGGGCGCAGGCATAAAAGAACCATCGGCGCCGTCGCTGAGATCAAGCCGTCGTAGGAAGTAGCGGTCGCTCGCGGGTATTGCCCGGTGATCGGCGTCGCTCCGCAGAGTCTGAATATAGGTTTCCACCATGGGATGCAGGTGTTGCATCCGTTCGACGGTCTCGCGTTCACGCTGCACGATTCGCTGGACGACCTGATCGAAGCTGACACTCTGCAAACCAGGTGACATCATGCGCGCCCGATTGTCAGATGCTGCAGTCGACGAGATTTCCTGGGCAACGCTGGTCGCGACAGCCAGGGCTAAGGCAATCACTACCGTGGTCAAAGTCTTCATGGAATCCTTTACGTCAACTCCGCGTGTAAGAGGAGCGAGTCGGGGGGGACGTCAGGTGCTTGAGAGTGCAATCCTCGGGCCAATGAACAGAGAACTGGGTCTAGGAAGTGCGTATTTGACAGCTACTTAGGGTTAGGCGTAGCTGGGACAGTTCGAATGGGCGGGAGTATGCAATACTTTTCCCACTTTTGCACTGTAGCGGAAGTACGCTCCCAAATATACCGTTTGCGTCTGCTGCCGAAGCTCAATCCGGAGAGCCCCTGAATGCTAAAGCTGCGTCTTTTGATTCTCGTGCTGATCGTCGTATTGGCTGGGTATTCCGCCAAATTCCTGGTGATTGACGGTCCGCGGAGATCGGATGTCATTGTTGTGCTTGCGGGCGAAACTGATCGTCGGCCGAAGCGGGGGCTCGACCTCCTGGGGCAAGAATATGCCGGGAAAATGATTCTGGATGTCCCGGCGGGCGCCACCCTTTACAAATGGAGCCAATTGCAGTTAGCGGAGCAGTATGTGGATTCACTGCCACAATCAAAGCAGATCAGCGTCTGTCCCATTCAGGGGCTTTCGACCAAAGCGGAGGCCCAGGATGCGCGGGATTGCCTGCAGAAAGCGGGCGGTCACAACGTGCTGCTGGTTACCTCTGATTACCATACCCGGCGCGCGCTGAACACCTTCAGCAAAGGGCTGCCGGAATATCAGTTCAGTGTGGCGGCCGCATACGACGAGAGGCAGTTTGGACCACAATGGTGGCGACATAGGGAGTGGGCCCAATGCAACTTCGACGAGTGGACGAAACTCACCTGGTGGGAACTAGTAGATCGATGGCGATAGGCTGTATGTAACCCGCGTGCCCAGTGCTGTCGCAAGCGTCAGTCGCCGACTTATTTTTCCACACGCAGGAACTCTCCGGTGGAAGCGTTCACCGCAACTCGCAGCTTGGCGTTGTCGCGACTATTGCCATAAATCACGTGCCAGACCAACTCGCTGGTGGGACGGCTCCAATCGAGCACATAAAGAATTGGAGTGTCTTTGCTCTTCTCCAGAATTTTGTCGCCGCCATGCTTCTGCGCGACTTCCAAAGCTTTGTCGGAGTCGGTCTTGAGGTACTGAATGTCGAACACCTGGGTCGAGGAGTTGGTCGGGCTATAGCTGTCCTCGCTGCTAGGGCTGACGCCGCGGGAGGGCGCATCCGGGGCAGTGCTGCCGGACCAGGTGTAGGTCTTGGCGGAGTGCTGCGAAGGCGACGCGAATCCGGCACGCCAGACAGCCGCTTTTCCGTCCTGACCATTGGCGTCGGCGGTGAGCTGCGATTCCAATCGATATCCCTGGGCGTCGCGAGCCCAACCCCGAGCTGCGATATAGACCTTCTGGAATGCCGTGCGTCCTGTCACCAGCTCGGGACCCTTGGATTGCGGCTTCTCGCTCTCCGCAGGCTTGGAGGGCTCAGATGTGCAGCCCAGCAGAAGAGACAGCGCCAGCAACGGCATGAGCATCTTTTTCATAGCTTCAATCCTGGTGTGAGCAATGATTGTGTTGAGTAGCGCTCCATTCTAAGCCACCGAAACGTCAGCCGCTATGACTGAAGCTGTACCCGGCAGCTGTGAGCAGCGTGACTGACCCTGCAGTGCAGTACTCAATGATTGGAGGCAGCGGAGCGATCAGCTGGGCTAGGAGTATTCTGAACGATCACTTTCTGCAGAGTCGTCGCGGGTTGGGGATTCAACCCCGCGCTCGGCTTCGCAAGCTGACGCACTGCGGTTGGGCTCTCTGAACCGGGTTCTGATCTGAAAATGATTTTTTCGCCCGCGAACTGAGTCTGGGCAGCGGCTGGATTTACCAGCGCTTTGCGTTTCGCGTGTGGAACTGGGTCAGTCGAGGACAGAGTGCTTGCATCCCAAACCAGCCCCGAGGATGGCGTTATGCCAAGAGCGTTGTCGGGCTGCGCCGTCGCAGCGGGGCTAACGCTAATGGATGGAGTTCCGCCCGGAGCAGCCGCCTGCGCGGGAGCCGGCGACGCCTCTTCGGGATTGGATTCGTCGCGCAACATCCAACCGAGCACCGCGAGCATGATCATGCTGACAAGAACGGCAATCAGCAGCGGCCGATTCGAAGTCCAGCGCCAATGGTCGGTCAAGGCTTTTGCCGCGGGTTCTGGGTTCGTAATTACGCCCGCAGCGGCCAGGACAGAATCCTGCAGTTGCACCGTCGCTTCAGGAAGATCGTAATCGTCGGTGGCGCGGATTTGCATGGAGCAGTACTGCGCGATCACCGAAAGTTCGCCTAGCTTCTCCAGCAACTGCACATGCTCTTCCGAGAAAGCCCTTGGTTCCTGGAAGAAAGCCTCGAGAACGCCGATTACTGCCTGACGCGTGCGCAGGGGCACAACCACCAGGGAACGAACGTTCAGATTCCGGCAGGCTTCGGCATCGACGCGCGGGTCCCACTCCGTGTCATCGCAGGTGAGGGTGCGGGCCAGGAGGAGGCACTCGCCGGAGATACCGGAATCCACGTGCAACCGCGCGCCGAGGGCAGGAGCAGTTTCTCCGGAACGGGAAAGGCAGGTCACCAGCCCGTCGCGGCGCATGGCAATAGCTATGCCGCTGGCGCCGGTCAGCAACCGCGCAAGATTGGAGATGCGTTGCAGAGAAGCATCGACATCGAGTTGGCGTTGTGTGATCGCGGCATGAAGTTGAGCGATGATCTGCTCAGGATGCCGGGCATCATGTGTGGGATTTTCTGGGGGCAAAGAACCTGAAGGCCCTTGCTCTGGCGATGGCGGGGAGAGGGACAGAGACACATACGCCATGGACGCTCCTGGGACCGTTCGGCCGAAGCTGTGACTTGAATGTAATGTACGAAGGGGCGATGAAAGCGAGTGTGCTTCAAACCTCTAACCTTGTCAATTGTTTGTTGGATTCGCTGCCGCGGTTTGTGCACGCCGCGTAAGAGATGCTTGGTCGCGCGGCGAGTACATGTAAAATCAGCGGCGCCATGAGCCGTCTGGAAATTTCGATACAAGAGTTCCGAGATATCGCGGAGAAAATCCTGGGCATAGCGGCAGAGTATCTCGAGAGCCTCGATGCGCGACCGGTATTTCCGGGAAGCAACGGTGACGAGGTAAACGGGCATTTCGCAGGCGAGTTGCCGGAAAAAGGATCAGGCAAGGAGGCACTCGAACGGCTTGTGGAAGTGGTGCGTCACTGCCGTTGCCAGAACGGGCGTTTTTTCGGATACGTGCTGGGATCGGGCGAACCTATCGCCGCGACAGCGGACCTCCTAGCCAGCGTGCTAAATCAGAACGTCACCGCCTGGAGATCCGGGCCCGCCGCTATCACAATTGAACGCACTGTAGTCGGCTGGTTGGCGCAGGCGATCGGATGCGCGAGTCATACCGGCAACTTGACAGGCGGTGGATCGGCCGCAAACCTGATGGGGCTAGCGATGGCGCGCGAGGCGAAACTCTTTGCCAACGAGAGGGGGTTGCGGGACATGCCTCAAGCGGTGGTTTATGCGTCCGACCAGGTGCACATGTCGATCCCCAAGGCCGTCGCTCTGCTTGGAATCGGACGAGCTAATCTGAGGATTGTTCCGAGCGATGGCGAGTGCCGAATGATCCCTCAGGAGTTGCATGCGGCGATTCAAGAAGACAAGAAAGCGGGAAGAGTGGCGGCCGCCGTGGTCGCGTCGGCGGGTACGGTCAACACAGGAGCCGTAGATCCGTTGATGGAAATCGCGGAGATTGCACATGGGAACGATGCCTGGTTTCACGTGGACGGTGCTTACGGGGCGCTCGCGGCGATCGCGCATCCCGACAAGTTTGCTGGACTGCAGATGGCCGACTCGATTTCGCTCGATCCGCATAAGTGGTTGTACCAGCCGCTCGACTGCGGGTGCCTGCTTTTCCGTGATGCCGGGGTTGCGCAGGCGGCGTTCTCGCATACGGGGGACTACGCAAGATCGCTGAGTGCGGATCCCGTGGAGAGCTTCGCTTTCTTTGAAGAATCACTTGAACTATCGCGCCGCTTTCGCGCGCTGAAGCTGTGGCTTTCGCTGCGCTATCACGGCATGGCCGCGTTCCGCGAAGCAATCCAGGACGATCTGGCTCATGCTCAGCGGTTGGCGGCAGCGATTCGCCGGCAGAGAGAACTGGAACTGGTCGAGCCGGTGACACTCAGCGCAGTTTGTTTCCGGTACCGGGGCAAGCATGCTCCGGACGACCTGAACCGGCTGAATGCCGAAATCCTGAAGAACGTGGTTCAGCGCGGGCGAGTATATCTTTCAAACGCATCCTTGGCGGGAACCTTCTATTTACGTGCGTGTTTCGTAAACCATCGCACGAAGGATAGTGACGTAGATGCGGTGATTCGAGAGGTTCTGGCGGCGGCGAAGGAAGCTGTTTCCAGCTAGTGTGCGTGGTACAAACATCGCATGAACCCACCAGCGGTGGATTTCGGAACTCCCAGTATTGTGGCGCAGGCGCCTTGCCGCGCCGACCTGGCCGGAGGAACGATTGACCTTTGGCCCCTTTACCTGTTCCATTCCGGCGCGCTCACGCTGAATTTTGCCGTGAACATCCTGACCTCGTGCCGGATCACGCCGCTGCGGGGCAGGCGGATTCACTTTCGCTCGCTGGATACGCGCAAGGAAGAAGAGTTCAGCGACCTGGATGCGCTGCGGAAAGCCCGGCGCTTCAAACATCCGCTTGCGGCCAGGCTCGTCCAGTTTTTTGCACCACGGGAAGGCCTGCTGGTGGAAACCGATTCGGAGTCACCGGCGGGGGCGGGGATCTCGGGATCGTCGGCGTTAATGATTGCGGCCACAGCAGCACTGGCGCGATTCACGGAACGCCACCTCACGCTGGAGCAGATGAGAGTGATTGCGCAGAACGTGGAAGCGCAACTGATCAACGTGCCGACGGGGTGCCAGGATTATTATCCGGCGTTGTTTGGAGGCATCAATTCCATTCACCTGAATGCGGACGGGATCCACCGCGAAGCTCTGCCGATCGAGCCGCAAGAAGTCGAATCGCGCTTCATCCTGGCGTACACGGGAGCGCCGCGGCAGTCCGGCATCAACAACTGGGAAGTCTTCAAGGCGCACATCGAAGGCGACAAGCGAGTGTTCCGGAATTTTGAGAGCATTGCTGAGATCGCAGTGGCCATGCACAAGGCGCTGTTGCGGAGCGATTGGGAGGATGTAGCCCGTTTACTGGGGGAAGAATGGAAGTTGCGGCGAAGCAATGCGCCCGGGATCACAACTCCGCTCATCGACAAGTTGATCCAGGTCGCAAGCAAGCACGGGGGACGCGCCGCCAAGGTTTGCGGAGCCGGAGGAGGCGGGTGCGTGATCTTCCTGGCCGAAGAGGGAGCGCGCAGTCGGGTGGCGACCGCGATTGGCGAAAATGGGGGGCGGGTACTGCCTTTGCAGGTAGCCCGCAACGGGCTGCGATATACATCGTAATCCCCGCTGGTTGGGGCGGCTGGAGAACATTGCAAGCAACTTTTCGCGGCCGAAAAGCTGTGTGCAAGGATTGGCTGGGACAACGCGCTCCAAGCACTCCGAATCTGATACTTCAACGATTGACCGGAACAGCCTGCCTAGTGCGGAAAAGCTGCAAAACGAGTGGGCCCACTGGCAAGAACGGGGTCTATAATGGGCCTATCGGCCTGGGGTGTTTTATGAGCGGTATAGGCAGATCGGCTTGGCTGCTGTTGTTTCTTTTCCCTTTGTGCGCGGCCGCAGATAATCCAAAGTCCTCTCCGCCTCCACATATCAGCAAACAGACACGACTCGACATTGTGCACACGTTCAATGCCGAGCTTGCGTACGTACGAGTGCCGTTTCCCATGGGAAAGACGGGTCTGAAATTGAAGGACGGGACCATCACGCCCAGCGGACCGGAGTTGCAGCAGATGATTGCCATGTGGGGGCCGGCAGCGAAACCTGGCGATCAGGCGCGGATCACGGACGTTGTTATCAAGGACAACTTCATACATTTCGAGATCAATGGCGGTCCGGTGCACCGGCAGAAGTGGTATCAGAGGATTACGATATCCGGGAGCGGCGGCGGGGTGCCATTAGCACCGAGCGATCCCAACGCAAATCCCCGGGGTTCGTTCGTGGATTTGTACTTCGATAAGTACGTGCCCGAGATGAGCGGCCAGCAGTTGAAGGATTTGCTGAGCCCGGTATTCGATTTCCATTCCAAGTCAGCGGAAGAAGCATACCTGGAGACGATCCCGCCGAAGGCGAAAGAAGCGATTCAGAAGCACCAGGTGCTGGTGGGGATGAATCGCGACATGGTCATCCACTCCATGGGGCGGCCGCCTAAAAAGATCCGCGAGAAGAGTGGCGATACCGACTATGAGGACTGGGTTTACGGCACGCCGCCGCAGGACGTGGATTTCATCCGCTTCGTCGGCGAAGAGGTGGTGCGGGTCGAGACCATGAAAGTGGATGGAGCGAAGATCGTTCGCACCGACAAGGAAATCGATCTGCAGCAGCAAAAGCCGGCGGTAGCGAAAGAGGAAGAGCCGGGCGCGCCAAGACCGGCAAACGCTCCCTCGCTCAAAAGGCCGGGTGAAGACCTGCCGCAAGCCGATCCTTCGGTGGTCACGGTGCGAACTAAAGCGGGACAAATTCCAACGCCGCCACCCAGCGGCACACCCGATCCCAACGGAGGGCCGGGACCGAATTAGCTCAAGCCTGCCGCTTTAGCTCGGGGACTTCCGATTTTGGTCGCACCTTGCTCCAGTCGAGGTTTACTGGTTCTCTCGCGATGAGCGCAGTTTCCTTCATTTTGACCGCCCTTCCTGGATGCCGGAAAATCTCTGCCGGCCCCTGCTGGCAGTGAGCAGGGGTGAAGCGCGAGTCGGTTCGCTGCTGCCGTCTTCCCGCCGGAGGAAATCATGCCGCGCTGTTTTTCTGCTCTGATCACACAAATCGCCATTCTCTTCGTGTTTGCTGTTTGCCTCTGCGGTCGCGCTGCCGCGCAGTATTTTGAGACACGGGGCGATTTTCCCGTGGGACCACCTTATGAACCGGTGGCGATTGCCATAGGCGACTTCAATCACGATGGCAAGCTTGATATTGCAGTGACGCCTTATCTGAGCAGCGCGCAGATCAGTGTCATGCTCGGCAAAGGCGATGGGACGTTCCAGACGCCGACAAATTATACTGTCGAGCAGGAACCTGAAGGCATCGCGACGGGGGACCTGAACGGCGATGGGAACCTCGATCTCGTGGTGACGAACTTGTTGAGTAACAGCATCAGCGTGCTGCTGGGAAATGGTGACGGCACTTTTCAGCCAGCCAGGCACATCAGCTTACACGGTTCGCCGGAAAAAGTCGCACTGGCTGACCTGAACAATGACGGGAACCTCGACATTGTGGTGGTCGACCAGGCCGTAACCACAATCCTGGGAACTGGCGATGGAAACTTCCATTCGCTCGTGGATAACCGTTCGTTCGGAGGATTTGTGACAGCGCTCACCGTCGGCGACTTCAATCATGACGGCAACATGGACGTGGCAATCTGCGGCTCCTTTAAGACGAGCGACGCTGCTGGGGTTCTTCTGGGCAATGGTGACGGTACGCTCCAGCCCGCAGTCAACTATCTGGTCGGCTTCTCCCCGCAGTCCATCGTGACGGCAGACTTTAACCGCGATGGCAATCTCGACCTGGCGGTAGCTGCTCTCATTGGTGGAGCTTTCTACGTACTGCCCGGCAACGGAGATGGCACGTTCCGAGCCGGTTCGGCTTACGCGGCTGGTTTCCCGACTTGGCTTGCCGTGGGTGACTTTAATCGGGACGGGATCCCGGATGTTGTTGTGGCCACCTCGTACACATTCTTGGTCGGCGAGATTACACCATTTCTTGGTAATGGCGACCGTACCTTTGTTGCCGGTCCAAACGTCGGTACTGGCAAGGAGCCAGCCTACGTTGCTACCGGCGACTTTAATGGCGACAAGCTTCCCGACGTCCTCGTCGCGGACAGTCTCCTAAGCTCAGTATTCTGCATTCTTAACACGGGCGTATTAGGATTTTCGCCGAGCACGCCACTGGTCTTTCCGCCACAGAAGGTGGGGACCACGAGCAGTCCGCAGACTGTGACGCTCACCAATCACGGCGGGAGTTCGGTATCGATCTCCTCCATTGCCACCACCGGAGACTTTCATTGGAGCACGACTTCGTGTGGAAGTAGCTTGCCCGCCGGGGCGAGTTGCCAGATCAGCGTCACCTTCCAACCGCAAAAAGCGGGTACGCAACGCGGATATTTGAAAATCAACGACAGCGCCTCGTCCAAGATTCAGGTTGTGCTGCTCTCGGGACAGGGCACGCCCTGAGAGCAGCACGGTCATCTAGTCGTGTCAGTGGAACAGTTGGCATCTGCCGGATCCAGTTGTCATATCGGCGAGAATCGCGTTGTAGCCGGATTTCCCACCCAGCGCCGGCACATAGCTTCCGCTGCCCGCGACGTTTTCCTGGTTTGGGCAGGCTTCGACGGGATAGACAAAGTACTGCCTCCCGCTCGACGCTTGTCGGTGAAATAACTCGCTCTCTGGCGCAGAGTTGTTGGGACCTATGTTGCCTTGGAAGCTTCGGCACATCCACCCTCCGATAGAGGTGTTTTGATAATTGAAGATTGCGTTATTTGTGCCATTTACAATGCTCTGGTTCAGCCAGTTCTGGTTGGAGGTGGGACTCGTAGTTGTGCCCGGAATCGCGCAAGTCGGGTCCCCAGTCCACCCGCGAACACTGCTGGCATAGATTGAAATGTAGGAGGGTGACACAGACCAATCGGTTTCCCCGTTGCCCAGAACACAATGTGGATCGCTCGACCCGCAGATATCGACCGGAGTTGGCGGAACATCGGGCCCGTCTTCCTCGCAGCCCGCCCTGATGTCGCTGAAAACCGGGCCTGACAACAATTCAACCTTATCGAGCCACTGATAGGAGCCGTACCAGGCCAGAGCATAGCCAATGGCGCCTGCGCCGGCACTTGCGCCTTGCGCGCACATGCCACCCGTCGGATGCAGGGTTGTGACGTCGTGGACATATTTCAGGAACGTGGCAGGCCGGCAGGCGGCGTATTGGACATTGGTTCCGCTGCCGGATCCGGTATCTTCCCAGTCGCTGCTCCATTTGACTTGTACAATTTCGTAACCCGCGCTGAGATAGTCTTGGGCAAACGACATCTCTTCCGGTGTATCGGCAGGGCTGGTTCCGGGTCCACCGGAGAAGAAGGCGATCGTCCCGACCTGAGTAACCTTCGGCTTTCGGTACCCGTACGTAAATGCAAGGTTCTGTGTGTTGTTTCCATTATTGGCTCCGCAGTTCAAGACGATGGAATCTACACAGGTCATATCGCCTTGCGCGTCCTGAAACCAACCGGCGTTCATCGGACAAGGGTACCGGTTCGCGGAATCCTGAATCGTGCCAAGTTGCAGGTAACCTCCCGATTGAGCTTCCAAGTGAATAGCGACTAGAGAGAGAACGGACAACATCAGTAAGTGAAACGAGCACCCCGCGAAGCATTCGTGTCTCCTCCTGCCGTGCTGAACGCGCACGAATAATGGCTAGAGTTGAGGTCGGCGACGTGGGTTGACGAGTCGGTTGAGGCGACTTTTGAACGCTGTTCGAAGTGGACGGCCAAAGCGGCAATGACCAACAGAGCGGGCGCACTGTAATTGTGAGCATCCTGTGATGTCAAGGAGACTTTTTTCTTTACTTACAGTGCGCTGCTTCGCGCCTGCAGATTTTGCGCGATAGCAGTTCGCCTTTTACACTGGATGAGTGAAGATCGCTTTGGGACAGATCAATCCGACGGTGGGAGATTTTTCTGGCAACTCGGCAAAAATCATTGATTTTTCCCATCGCGCCCAGGCCCGTGGGGCGGGACTGATCCTTTTCCCCGAACTCTCTATCTGCGGGTACCCTCCACGGGACTTAGTGGAGCGCCCGTCGTTCGTCGCACGCAATCGTGAGACCGCGGAGAGGATTGCAGCCCAGACGCGCGGCATCACGGTAGTCTGCGGCCTGGTGACTCCTGCCAAAGCGGAAACTGGCAAGTCGGTGATGAATTCCGCGACCGTGCTGAAGGATGGCGGGATTGCCTTTGTGCAATCCAAGATGCTGCTGCCCACCTACGACGTGTTTGACGAGATGCGAAACTTTGCCCCGGCCGCAAGCCAGCAATTATTTCCCTTCTGCGGCAAGCAAATGGCGTTGACCATTTGTGAGGACGCCTGGAATGACAAGCATTTCTGGAACAAGCGGCTGTATGGGTTTGACCCGGTCGAAGCGCTGATTGGGGAGGGCGGTAATTTCGTCTTAAACATTTCGGCTTCGCCGTTCTGGGTGGGCAAGCGTGAGTTCCGGCGCGAGATGCTCGCCACTATGGCGCGAAACGATAAAGTAGCGGTTGCCATGGTGAACCAGGTCGGAGGAAATGACAGCCTGGTGTTTGACGGATCGAGCCAGGTGATTGCGCCGGACGGAAGAGTAGTCGCGCAGGGCAAGTCATTCGAAGAAGATCTGATTTTGTTTGATCCGAACGAACTCACTGGCGAGATGCACGACCAGATCGAAGGCGATGAAGCAAGCGCTTACGCCGCCCTGGTACTGGGTACACGCGATTACGTTCATAAATGCGGGTTCCGCCAGGTGATCGTAGGCTTGAGCGGAGGTATAGATTCAGCCCTGACAGCGGTGATCGCCGCTGACGCGGTGGGGCCGGAAAACGTGATTGGCGTCGGCCTGCCGGGACCATATTCCTCTCCCGGTTCTATCGAGGATGCGCGGGAACTCGCGCACAATCTGGGGATTCGCTTTGAAGTACTGTCGATCGACACCGTGTTTGCCGACTACCGCAAGATTCTGAGCAAAGTGTTTGCTGGATGCAAAGAAGATGAAACGGAAGAAAATTTGCAATCGCGCGCGCGCGGCACTCTACTGATGGCCCTGTCAAATAAATTCGGAGCGCTGGTACTTTCGACCGGAAACAAGAGCGAACTTGCTGTCGGCTACTGCACCATGTACGGCGACATGGTAGGTGGCCTGGCGGTGATTTCCGATGTGCCCAAAACAATGGTGTACCGCCTCAGCCATTTTGTGAATTCGCGGCGCGCGGTCATTCCCCAAGCCAGCCTGGAGAAGCCGCCGTCGGCGGAATTGCGCCCTGACCAGAAGGACAGCGACACACTCCCGCCGTACGAGGTGCTCGATGCCATTCTCGAGGATTACATCGAGGAATTGCATTGCGCCGAGCGGATCGCGTCCGATCACAAGCTGGACATAACGCTGGTGCGCAAGGTAGTCCGCATGGTGGATCGCAACGAATATAAACGGCAACAGGCGGCGCCAGGTCTCAAGATTTCCGCTAAAGCATTTGGCTATGGCCGCCGCTTTCCGATCGCAGCCAAATCCGACGTGTAAGATTTTGATTCATATCCGAAAGGAATGCATGCAGCGCAAAATTGCCAACCTGATTCTTGTTCTAACCCTCGCCGGAGTGTCCGGCGCCCAGCAGAAGGTTGCAGCGAAACATGCGGCCACGACGCAGGCGGAGAAGACGTCGCCGTCTGCCGGCGGCGTGAACCTGCCTTCCGAAGAGACGGTGAACAGCTTTATGCAGCAGACCTTCGGTTACGATCCGCAATTGAGCTGGAAAGTCACGTCGATCAAGCCCGCGGAAGCGAGGGGTTTGGCCGAGGTTTCAGTGCTGGTGACGGGTCCGCAGGGAGTACAGAACCTGGTGTTCTACACCACGGCTGATGCCAAGCACGCCATCGCCGGCGACCTGATGCCTTTTGGTGCGAAGCCGTTCGAGGAGACCAGGGAGAAGCTGGCGAAGGGAGTCAATGGGCCAACCCGCGGTCCGGCCAACAGCAAAATCATGATTGTCGAGTTCAGCGACCTGCAGTGTCCGCATTGCAAGCAAGCGCAGCCGGTCGTGGATAAGCTGCTGGCGGATGAACCGCAGGCGAAATTTGTTTTCCAGAATTTCCCTTTGCCCTCGCATGATTGGGCAGCCAAGGCGGCGGCCTATGCCGACTGCGTGGGCCGCGCCTCGACTGATGCTTTCTGGAAGTTTGTCCAGAAGACATACGATGACCAGGCGAATATCACGAGTTCCAACGCCGACGAGAAGCTGACCGCTATTGCTGACGCTTCCGGCGTCAAAGGAGCCGATATAGCCGCCTGCGCTGCGAAGCCCGAAACCACCGCCAGGCTAGAGCACTCGCTCGCATTGGGGAAAGAAGTGGGAGTGAACGGCACGCCGACTTTGTTTGTCAACGGCAGGAGAATTGGGAATCTTGGAATTCCTCAGGAAACACTCAAGCAGCTGGTGGACTTCGAAGGCAAGCAGCCATAGCCGAAGCTTGCGTGGGCTGCGGTTAGTGAGCGATGAACGCGGCCGCGCCGGCAGCCCCCGTACCACTGCCGCCTGTAACCCAGATTTCGTTGACGGCATTTTGTTCCGGTGAGCTCAGCACATGAGGCGTGATGACGATGAGCAATTCGTCGTCGTCCTCCTGCTTGTTCTCCGTACTGGTGACGCGATTGAGTCCCGGCACGCGGGCCGCACCGGGCAAGCCGCTCAGGCTGCGTGATTCGCTGCGCGAGAGAGAGCCCGCCACTACAGCCGGTTCACCATCCTTCAAGGTGATGCTCCCCTTGTACTCCCGGTTGGATATCACCGGTACGCCATTTAAATTTTGAGTGCCCAATGAACGTAGCTGCAGTTCGAGTTGCAGACTGACATCCAGGTTGGAGTGAATAATGGGCTTCGCCTTCAGGTTGAGTCCCAGGTCTTCATAGTTGAAAGAGGGAAAGGCGGGTGTGAAGCTGTTGTTCTGGATAACCTGGGATATGGCCGGCGTATTGAAAATCGGCGCGAAGCTGGCGTTCAGAATCGGGTATTTACTGCCAAGATGGAAAGTCGCATCTTTGCTCTGCGAGGCGCGAATGGTCGCGTGCTCCAGGTTACGAATTGAGCTCTCGTTTAGCGAGAGCGTGGCGCTCAAGGTGTCGAGGCTCAGTCCCATGAGCGTGAGCCCGCCACCAAAGGTGGCGATCGGCTGACTGAAAATCGAGTTCTGCTGGCTCTGCAACTGCGCCAGCAACGCCGAAAGCGACGTGCTGCCCGCCTGGTTGATACCGCCGCCCGCGATCAACTGGTTGATGAGGTCCTGGATGTTCTGTCCACCGAGCGCCAGCAACGCGGCGGCGGGAATATTAAAAAGCTTGAATTGACTAGGAATGTGAACCCCAATCGCGCGGGTAAAGGTATGGCTCACTTCAAAAGTCTTGATGTCGAGCAGTACTTCCGGGCGGCCGGAGCTCAGGTAGCCCAGAAAACGCGTGGCTGCTTCCAGACTGGCCCAAGGGGCGCGCATGGTGATGGTGCTGGTACGGACTTGTTGCATGATGTAGCGCACTTCGAACAGCACGCGCAGCGCATTGGTAATGTCATTCAGCTCCTGCGGAGTACTGATATCCGCAATATAGAAGGTGCGCATCCCCATGCGGTCGAATAAGCGGTGATTCTCGGGACTGTCAGCCAGGACGAGCATCTGCTTCGAATCCAGTGGCGTCCAGAAAGTTTTCGTCACGATGGCTACGGCGCGCATGGCGCGGTAAAAATCCACATTCTGGATATCGAATTGCACGTTTCGGTTCTGAACGGAATCATCAAAGGTCGCGTTTACGCCAAAGACCGCGGCTATTTGTGTGAGCAATTCCCGCGAGTTCCCCGTGTAATGAAAATCCGCGCGCTGGTCCAGCGGGGCCAACTTGATTTCTCCCGAGTCGGCGATTACCAACGGAGCGGGGGACGAGGGTGGAGCCTCCGGACCGACGGCAGCCTGGAGTTGTTGCTGGGCGAACTGATTATCAGGGTCGAGTTGGAGCGCGGCGCGGAATTCACCGAGCGCCTCCACGTTGCGGCCTTGCGTAAGGTGGGCATTACCGCTTTTAAGATATTGCGAAACCAGTTGCGCGCGCAGAAGCTCGCGGGCAGTCACGTACTCGAGATCGCGAGGAACCAGTTGCGCCGCCTTATCGAATTCAACATAGGCCTGATCCAGTTGATGGTTCTTCTGCAATTTCAACCCATGGTGGAAGGCAAGCTTCGCGTCTTTCAGGTCTTTGGAGCTGCCGGTGCAGGCAGGCGCGCCAGGAACACCGTCGACGCACGGGATCGAAGGGGCCGTTGTGGGTTGGTCCGCGGCAACGGCGCCGATTACCAGCAGTGCCGGCAATAAAAAGTGGGCCAGGCGGTGCACAGGGGTAAGGAATTGTAACCTGAAGATCGGTGAAGTCGACGGTTCTTGCGGGCAGAGTGAACTTCGAGAATCATGAGATGAGCGTAAGCGTTCGGGCCGTAAGCGACCGGTTCGAAAGCAGTTCTGATGTCATCTGAAGGATTCCCGAACAGATAAATCGACTCGCAAACTAATACTTGACGACCCCGGTAATCCCAGCTACATTATTTCGTTCCACGGACAACACTTTCAGTCTGATGGCCGTCCTGAAGAACCTCTACGTACCTTTTAAAGGCTAAAAACCCATAAAATTGAGCAACTTTGGGACCTCGTGGAGCATCATTATGAGTGACTTAGGCATCCCGTTCTAAAACCCATCCGAATTCCAGTGAGGTGGCAGCCCAGGGTGGGCGTCCGTCACAGTGGGGCGGAGAGGATGGGACCTGTGGCGAACTTCATACCAGGAGAAAGACAGAAATGCGTTCTGATCGCGTTTTTGACGCTTTACATACTTTGCGAAACCGTTATATGCTCTGCCAGCTTGCGTCAAAGGCTACCCGCAAGTTTCACAAGCCAAATACCAGGATCCAGGAAACGATGAACGAGGTTCTGGACAGGATTGCGGGTTCTGAGCGGCAGTCGGTTCTCGCGGAACCAGAACATTTTGCCGAGGCGCAACGGCGGGCTGCTTAATCCCCAGTCCCGCCGCCTGCCTCGCGTGGTGCCAGTCTTCCCCAAGCGCCCCCCCGATTATCTCCCGTAGGTGACTATGACCATTGCTGAACTCAAGGAAAAAAATATCACTGAGCTGACCAAGATCGCCCGATCTTTGGATTTGCCCGGTGCCAGCGGCCTCCGCAAGCAGGACCTGATATTCAAGATCCTGCAGGCCCAGAGCGAAAAAGAGGGCCACATCTTTGCTGAAGGTGTGCTGGAAATCCTGCCCGATGGATACGGCTTTCTCCGTTCTCCCGACTACAACTATTTGCCAGGACCGGATGACATTTACGTTTCGCCGTCGCAGATTCGCAAGTTCGATCTGAAGACAGGCGACACCATCAGCGGACAGGTTCGTCCTCCCCACGAGGGCGAGAAATACTTTGCGCTCGTCAAGATTGAAGCTGTCAATTTCGAATCGCCGGACGAAGCCCGTAACAAGATTCTTTTTGACAACCTGACGCCGCTTTATCCGCAGGAGCGGGTCAAACTGGAAACGGTGCGCGACAACGTTAGCGCTCGCGTGATGGACCTGCTGACCCCGCTGGGAAAAGGCCAGCGCGGCCTGATTGTTTCACCGCCGCGAGCCGGCAAAACCATGCTGCTGCAGAACGTGGCGAATTCCATCACAACCAACCATCCTGAAGTCGTGTTGATGGTGCTGCTGATCGATGAGCGGCCGGAAGAAGTGACCGACATGCAGCGATCAGTGAAGGGCGAGGTCATCTCCTCAACTTTTGACGAACCCGCGGCGCGTCACGTGCAGGTCGCCGAAATGGTGATTGAGAAAGCCAAGCGACTGGTGGAGCACAAGCGTGATGTCGTGATTCTGTTGGATTCGATTACGCGCCTGGCGCGCGCTTACAACACAATTGTTCCGCCTTCCGGCAAGGTGCTCTCCGGCGGCGTGGATTCCAACGCACTGCAGCGTCCGAAGCGATTCTTCGGATCGGCGCGCAACATAGAGGAGGGCGGCTCACTGACCATCATCGCGACAGCCCTGATCGATACCGGTTCTCGCATGGATGACGTGATCTTTGAAGAATTCAAGGGCACGGGTAACTCGGAAATCATCCTGGAGCGGAAGCTGGTGGATAAGCGCGTTTTCCCGGCCATCGACATTCAGCGTTCAGGAACGCGCAAGGAAGAGTTGCTGATTCCGCGAGAGGATCTGCAGCGGATCTGGGTTTTGCGCAAAGTGCTGAACCCGCTGTCGCCGGTGGAAGCGATGGAATTGCTTATCGACAAGTTAAGCAAGACCAAGTCGAATGGCGAGTTCCTGGCGAATATGAGTTCGTTGTAGGCGGTTGTTGCTAGCAACTTCTGAATCCGATCCCTGATCGGAGGTGACGAGCGAGGGCTCCGGTCCTCGCTCAATTTTTTTTAACGCAGGAGAATGGCGAGCTAAGGCCCCGAATAGCTGCCGGGTCAGACGGCGTTCGCTGCCATTCAATGAACTGGACGAGTAGAGTTTGCGCCCACCTGGATGTTCGCTCACATCGAACAGTGAGCCGGCCTGCTGCCCGCATCTTACTGGGAAGTGCTTTCGTATAATTCAGAGATCGCAAGCATCCGAGGTGAGTGTTGACCTCCAAACCCTGCATTTATCTGCTGTTACTGGTGCTGGTATCAGCGGTGAGCGGCAGGCCCGTCTTCGGCCAGGACGATGCCTCTGAAGCCATCCAGGTGCGGCCGCCCAGGATTGGGCAGCCACCAGAGCGCAATAATCCTGAAGACGAAGCCCGCATCAAGATGGAAAAGGATATGGCCAAGAAAGCCAACAAGGAACGGCAGGAAGCGTTGAAGCGCGACACTGACCGTCTCCTGCAGCTTTCGACTGAGCTAAAGCAGTACGTCGACAAGACGAATGAAAACATGCTCTCGATGGAGGTGATCAAGAAAGCAGATGAAATCGAGAAGCTAGCGCACAGCGTGCGCGAAAAGATGAAAGGGAATTGAACGACCAGGCCGCAATGTAACTAATGGCGCGGCTACCACTCTATCTGGTTATGGGAGCACCTCAGCTGAGCAACATCCTGCAAATCGCGCGGTCGGCGGAACTCAGTGACGAGGACGTCGTGGCACGCGTTCTGGAGGGCGATACCGCTCTGTTCGAAGTGATCATGCGCCGTTATAACCAGAGGCTGTACCGGGTAGCGCGTGCGATTCTTCGCGACGATGGTGAAGCGGAAGACGTTATGCAGGACGCGTACGTGCGCGCCTATCAGCACCTGCGGCAATTTGCCGGGCGCTCCAGCTTCGCGACCTGGCTCACCCGCATTGCGGTTCACGAGGCGCTGGCCCGGGCGCATCGACGCTCCCGCTTCACCGAACTCGACGCGATTGCCGAGTCTCAGGGAGAAACCATGACCTTTGCATCTGACGGCCCCGATCCTGAACAACAAGCGGTGAGCGCGCAGGCCGGCGTTATGCTGGAGTCTGCAATCATGAGTTTGCCGGAGTCCTATCGCACCGTGCTGATGCTTCGGGATATTGAAGAACTAAGCACGGCCGAAACCGCCAACGCTTTGGATCTCACCGAGGAGAACGTAAAGGTGCGCTTGCATCGCGCGCGAGCATTGCTGCGCCGCGAACTGTACGCCCGCGCTGGCTCGGGCCGCGCGTCGGCATTTTCTTTCATGGGCGAACGCTGCGACCGGGTGGTCAAACAGGTGTTCGAGCGCATCTCTCTGCCGCATGCTGCGGAGCGTTCGCAGTAGCACGCGATTTGCTGCCATTCCCCGCATATCGATGAACTCCTCGCATGTTTTTCGGTTAGCATAGCTCCCTTGCATGCGTTTTCATTTCTTGCTGATGGCACTAATTGCCGGATCTGTGCTCGGGGTGCGCGCGCAGGAGCCTCCTTACTTTGTCACTTACACCCATCACATGGAGGAGCCGGGCAATCTTGAACTGGAGACCTCAAGCACGATGGGGGTTCCACGGTCCGGCGAGCGCTTCTTCTTTGCGCCTTACCAGGAGTTCGAGTACGGAGTGACGGCCAGGTGGACAGCGGAGCTGTACCTCGAAGGTCAGTCGACGGCAGGGGACAGTTCCGTCTTCACCGGCTGGCGCCTGGAGAACCGGTTTCGCCCATTCGCGCGCGAGCACGCGGTGAATCCGGTGCTCTATTTTGAATACGAGGGCATCAACGAAGCCAGCCGCATCGAGAAGGAACTGGTGGGGAACGCTTCCGAGCCTGGTGAGCGCAACTCTGAACTCAGCCAGACGCATGCCCACGAACTCGAGACCAAGCTGATTCTCTCCAGCACAGTACACGACTGGAACCTTGCAGAGAACTTCATTGTGGAAAAAAACCTTTCGCAGGAGGAAGGTTTCGAGTTGGGTTACTCGCTGGGGTTCTACCGGCCTCTGGCAACCCTGGCGAGCGGCTCGAATTGCCGCTTTTGTCGTGAAAATTTCATCGTCGGGGTGGAGATGTACGGGGGTCTCGGAAGCACGAACGGTTTCGGTTTCCACAACACCGCACACTATCTCGCCCCCCTATTGGGATGGCAGATCAGCGACAACAGCAGTTTGCGATTCTCGCCCTCCATCGGGCTTACTCATGAAAGCAATCCCGCGTTGCTGCGTTTCGGATATAGCTACGAAATCCGTGGATTTCGCAGCAAGCTTGCGCAATTGTTTGGGGGAAAGCCGTGAGCTTTCGCGCGGGGATACTGATGTTGGCTTTCGCGGTGCTCGCGTGGTTAACGGGAACTCTGTGCGCGCAGAACCCTTCCTATCAATCGGATCCCAACTGGCACGCGCCGGCGGACGCTGCCGCCAAGGCAAATCCTCTTGCGAAACGGCCGGAAACCGCTGCCGGGGGCAAAAAACTCTTCCTAAAAAATTGCGCGGAGTGTCACGGAAACGACGGCCTGGGTATCGAGAAGAAACACTCAGCTAACTTATCATCGCCCTCGGTGCAGGAGCAGAGCGACGGCGCATTATTCTGGAAGATTACGAATGGCAACTTTGACCGCGGCATGCCGTCGTTCAGCCAGCTACCGGAGCTGCAGCGCTGGCAACTAGTGTTGTACCTGCGGACGATCAAACCGTCCAACTCTTCCGAGCATGCAGAGGCCGCGCGACAACGGTAGGTAAGCCGGTCTGCCGCCCTCGGAGACATTTGAAGGTCTCAAGGGGCCGGCCTGTTACGCCCTCCAAAACTTAATCTGCCGCCGCTCTTGCTGCTTCGGGCGCGTGCTCTCTCTCGATGCGCATGCCATAGAACGAACGATAGACGAAGAACAGCGAGACGATGAAGAAGATCAAGGCGAGCACGTTGCTGAATCCCGCACCTTTCGACCGTGTGAGGCTCACCGCCAATTCAACGGCAAGCAGTCCGAAGAGGGTAGTGAATTTGATCACCGGGTTCATGGCAACCGAGGACGTGTCCTTGAAGGGATCGCCAACCGTGTCACCCACGACTGTGGCGGCGTGCAACTCTGTGCCTTTCTGCTTCAGCTCGACTTCAACGATCTTCTTGGCATTGTCCCAGGCGCCGCCCGCGTTTGCCATGAAGATGGCCTGATAGAGCCCGAAGGTCGCGATCGACAGGAGGTATCCGATGAAGAAGAAGGGCTCCACGAAGGCGAAGGCCAGCGTTGCGAAGAACACGCCGATAAAGATGTTCAGCATCCCCTTCTGCGCATAGCGGGTGCAGATCTCGACAACTTTCTTGCTGTCGGACACAGATGCTTTTTCCACGCCTTCGAGACGGATGTTGGCCTTGATGAACTCGACCGCGCGGTACGCGCCCGTGCTGACGGCCTGCGTGGAGGCACCCGTGAACCAGTAAATGATGGCGCCGCCGGTGATCAGGCCGAG
>Ga0070741_10001334_pt1 | contig 76567 bp, 75 predicted proteins | sample Coa_R1_4_FD_66440 | JGI IMG/M metagenome (GOLD analysis project Ga0070741, IMG submission 66440) | Surface soil microbial communities from Centralia Pennsylvania, which are recovering from an underground coalmine fire - Coalmine... | ecosystem: Environmental > Terrestrial > Soil > Unclassified ...
CGGCGTGACCCACGCCGTGCCCGAGCCGTTCATGGTGCTGGCCACCCAGAACCCCATCGAGCACGAGGGCGTCTACCCGCTCCCCGAGGCCCAGCGCGACCGGTTCCTGATGAAGGTGCTCATCGGGTGGCCGACGGCCTGGGAGGAGGCGACGATCGTCCGGCGCATGGGCGTCGACCCGCCGTCCCCGGAGCAGGTCTTCTCCACCGGCGAGCTCCAGGCGCTGCAGCGGGCCGCCGACGGGCTGTTCGTGCACGACGGCGTCCTCGACTACGCCGTGCGGCTGGTGCTGGCGTCGCGCGCCCCGGCCGAGCACGGCCTGCCCGACCTCGTGCCGCTCATCGCCCACGGCGCCAGCCCCCGGGCCACGCTCGGCCTCGTCGCCGCCGGGCGGGCCCTGGCCCTCATGCGGGGCCGGAACTACGTCCTGCCCCAGGACATCTTCGACGTCGGTCCCGACGTCCTGCGGCACCGGCTGCTGCTGTCCTACGAGGCCCTGGCCGACGGCGTCGACTCGGAGCAGGTTGTGAACCGGATCCTCTCCACCGTCCACGCCCCCCGGGTCGCCCCCAGTCAGGACGCCGCCGCGCCCGAGCCCGGCGCCGGTCGCGGTGGACTCGGCGCCGGCGGGCTGGGGCTCGAGTCCGTTTCCTGATCGGGAGCGACCGGGGCGGCCGGAGCGACCGGCAGGGCGACCATGAAATAGGCCCCGCGGCCGCTGGGGGGCGAACCGGCCCGCACCGTGCCGCCATGGGCGCCGACGATGGCGGCCACGATCGACAGGCCGAGCCCGGTCCCGCCGACGCCGGTGCCGGAGGCGCCGCCGGTGCGGGCCCGGGCGCCGTCGGGCCGCCAGAAGCGCTCGAAGACGCGGTGCTCCTCGCCCGGCGGCAGGCCCGGCCCTTCGTCGGCGACCTCGAGGATCGCCTGGCCGTCCGACGACCGGACCCGGACGTGGACGGCGGTCCCCTCCGGCGTGTGGACCCGGGCGTTGGTCAGGAGGTTGCCGGCCACCTGGCGGAGGCGGGCCTCGTCCCCGGTGACGACCAACGAGCCGGGATGCTCGAAGCTCACCGGGCGCGAGGGGTCGATGGCCGACAGGTCGGCCAGCGCGTCGCCGGCCACCCGCACCAGGTCGACCGGCTCCCGCTGGAGCGGCCGGCCCTGGTCGAGGCGGGCCAGGAGGAGGAGGTCCTCGACCAGCAGGCCCATACGGGCCGCCTCGTCCTCGATGCGGCGCATGGCCCGGGCCAGGTCCTCGGGGCGGTCGGCCGCCCCCCGGCGGAACAGCTCGGCGTAGCCCCGGATGGCCGTCAGCGGCGTACGCAGCTCGTGGCTGGCGTCGGCCACGAAACGGCGCAGCCGGTCCTCGGAGGCGGCCCGTTCGGCGAAGGCCGTCTCGATCTGGGCCAGCATGGCGTTGAGGGCCAGACCCAGCCGGCCGATCTCGGTGTCCTCCTCGGCCGGCTCCACGCGGCGGGACAAGTCGCCGCCGGCGATGTCGCCCGCCGTTTCGGCGATCTGCTCCAGCGGCGCCAGCCCGAGGCGGACGACGGCCAGCGAGAGAACGGCGAGGAAGAGGAGGACGGCGGCGGCGGCGAAGAGCTCGATCCCGATCAGCCGGTGCAGCGTCTCGTCGAGCTCGGTGGTGGGAAAGGCGACGTAGAGGGTGTCCCCGTCGTCGTCGGTGGTGGCCAGGACCCGGTAGCGGACGTTGCTGCCCTGCGACCCCACCGTCGCGAACTGCTGGCCGTCGGCGGGCGGGTCGGGCAGCCGGGGGACGGGCCGGCCCTGCTCGGCGTACTGCACCGCGGTGCCATTCGGCCGGCGGAGCTCCCCGTAGGTGCCGCTCGGGATGACCGACCGGCCCGACGGCAGCCGGCGGGTGAACCGGCCGCCCTGGGCCAGCTCGTTGACCACCGCCGTCTGGCTGTCGCGCAGCTGGGCGTCGAGCCGGTGGTGGAGATAGTCGGCCAGGGCCTTGTAGATGCCGGCGCCGCTGGCGCCGAGACCGATGACGGTGAGCACCAGGAGCCCGGCGACGAGCCGGGCCCGGAGGGACCGCATCAGCCGGGCGGCCGGAGGGTATAGCCCACTCCCCGCACGGTCTGGATCAGCCGGGGCTCGCTGGCGTCGACCTTCTTGCGCAGGTAGGAGATGTAGGTCTCGACGATGCTGCCGTCCCCGCCGAAGTCGTAGTTCCAGACGTGGTCGAGGATCTGGGCCTTCGACAGCACCCGGCGGGCGTTCATCATGAGGTACCGGAGGAGCTTGAACTCGGTGGCGGTCAGCTCGACGGGCTGGCCGGCCCGCCAGACCTGGTGGCTGTCCTCGTCGAGTTCGAGGTCGGCGATCTGGAGGCGTCCGCTCTGCTCCGGCCCTCCGCCCGTCCGCCGCAGGACGGCCCGCACCCGGGCCACGAGCTCCTCGAGCGAGAACGGCTTGGTGACGTAGTCGTCGCCGCCGATCGTGAGGCCGGCCACCTTGTCCTCGGTGGCGTCCCGGGCGGTGAGGAACACGATCGGCACCCGCACCCCGTCGGCCCGCAGCCGGCGGACGACCTCGAAGCCGTCGAGGTCGGGAAGCATCACGTCGAGGACGACGAGCTCGGGCCGGAACGTCGCCGCCCGCTCCAGCGCCTGGCGCCCGTTGGCGGCCACCGCCACCTCGAAGCCCACGTAACGCAGCGCGGTGGCGACGAGATCGGTGATGCTGTCCTCGTCGTCGACGACGAGCACCCTCGCTTCCGGCACGGCACCCATTCTCCCAGTCCAGCGGGTCCGGCTGGGAAACCCCTGGGAGTTGGCTGGGGAAGTGCTCGAACGACGTTGGCCGCCTTCGGTCCTGGGGTACCTTCCGGGCCATGCCGGCAAAGCTGCGCACGCCCCGGATCCTGGTGGCGGCGGTCATCGTCGTCCTCGCCGCCTTCGCCGTCGCCTACTTCACCTTGTTCAACACCAGCTCGCCGCCCAGGCTGACGCTGCAGACCAAGGGTTCGACGGCCGCCGCCCCGGCCGGCGACGTGGCCGGGACGTGGACGGTGGCCGACGGGTCGGTGGCCGGCTACCGGGTTCGGGAGAAGCTGGCGCAGCTGCCCGCCCCGAGCGACGCCGTCGGCCGCACCGGCGCCATCACCGGCCAGGTGACCATCGCCGACCAGGGCGGTGCCTACAGCGCCCGCAACGCCAGCTTCACCGCCGACGTCTCGCAGTTGAAGAGCGACCAGGACAAGCGGGACAACAAGATCCGCTCCATCGGGCTGGAAACCGCCCGGTACCCCGAGGCCACGTTCGTCGCCCCCGGGCCCATCGCCATTCCCGCCGACGCCGTCGCCGGCCGGGTGGTGCGAATCCAGGCCGAGGGCGACCTCACGCTGCACGGCGTGACGAAGCGGGTCACGATCCCGCTCGACGTCCAGCGCGACGGCACCCAGATCAAGCTGGTGGGGAGCTACCAGTTCGGCTGGTCCGACTTCAAGATGGAGGCGCCGAGCCTTCCGCCCTTCGTGTCGGTCACCGGGAATCCGACGCTGGAATTCGAGCTGCTCCTCGCCAAGCAAGCCTGATCCAGCCGGTCAGCACGATCGCCACCAGCGCCACCACGACGTAGGGGGTCAGCCACTCGGGGAACAGCACACCCCGGACATCGTGGCGCAGGAAGCCTTCCGCCGCCGGGGCCTGCCCGGCCCGGGCCCGGAGATGCTCCTCCAGCGACGTCAGCGGGCAGTCGTAGCGGAGCGTGACCGCACCGACGGCCCACACGACGACGGCCAGGTGGGCGGCGAGCAGCCAGCGCCGCCGCCACCGCCAGGCGGCCCACCCGCCGAACACCAGCACCGCCAGATAGACGAAGTGCAACCCCACGACGAGGTCGGCCAAGGCTCCACAGACGGCGGCCACACCGCCGACGCTACCGTCCTCCGACCGCGATCGGCACGTGCGAGCGGTCGTGCGCAACTGGCGTTCGTTTACCGCTGGGGAGCGGAAAAGGAACGCCGGAATGGCCTGGCCGGGGCGTCGTGCGCAACTGGCGTTCGTTTACCGCTGGGGAGCGGAAAAGGAACGCCGGTTTGATCGGGCGGGCGGGAGGGGGCGGGGACCCCACCCACTGGCACGGCAAGAGGGCTACACCGGCCCCTCTGACGGCCTCGCCCGTGTCGCGCACCTGTCGTTCTTCAGGGGCGCAGGTTGACCTCCGGGCCGGGCGACCCGGGGATCCGGCGCTCCTGACGAACACCCCCTGTTCCTCAGGAGCGCAGGTTGGCGGACCCGCACGGCACTGCCGGATGACGGGCGGAGCGGGCTCAGCCGGCGCACTCGCTCAGGCCGACCTCGGCCTGGAACGGGCCGGTCTCGTCGTAGTCGACGTACCAGCCCGGGGCGTCGGCCGGCGCCGGGAACTCGGCCAGGTCGGCGAGGCCCTCGGCCACGGCGGCGGGGCCGCCGGCCCGGGCGAGCCAGGCGGGGAAGGTCTCGGCCGCCTCCCGCTCGGCGGCGAAACGGCCCACCAGCCTGACCGTCGCCTCGGGGCAGGCCTTGGCCGGCAGCCGGATCGCCTTGCGGCCGAACTCGACCGAGGCGTCGCCGAGGTGGCCGCCGAGGAGCAGCTGGTAGCCCGGGGCGGACCGGCCGTGGGCCCGGCGCTCGGCGCCGAAGAAGCCGATGTCGGCGGTGTGGTGCTGCCCGCAGGCGTTGGAGCAGCCGGAGATGTTGACTCGCACGCCGCCGACCTCGGCGAGGCCGGCGTCGTCGAGGGCCGTGTCGATGGCCGAGGCCAGCCCCCGGGACTGCGTCACCGCCAGGTTGCAGGTGTCGGCCCCCGGGCAGCTCACCACGTCGCGGGCCAGCTCCGCCCCCGGCCGGGCCAGCCCGAGCGCCTGGAGCCCGGCGTAGAGCTCGGGGAGGCGGGCCTCCTCGAGGCCGCGGAAGACGACGTTCTGCCGGTTCGTCACCCGCACCTCGGCGCCCAGGCGGCGCTGGAGGGCGGCGAGGGCGTCGAACTGGTCGGCGGTCACGTCGCCGAGGCGGCAGTGGGCGTAGGCCGACACCGTTCCCCGGGCCACCCCCCGCACGACGTTGGCCCGCTCCCAGCGGGCATAGGGGGAACCGCCGCTGATGGCGACCGGCACCGCGCCCGGCCGGGCTCCGGCGTCGAACCCCGCCGCCGAGACGCCGGCGGGGGAGTCGCCCTCCTCGGCCACGACGGCCGGGATCCCGCCCGGCCAGCCCGCGGCGGCCACCAGCAGGCGCCGCTCCTTCAGCACCCGGGCCCGCACCTCCTCGATCCCTAAAGTGTCGACGAGCCACTTCATCCGGGCCCGGAGCTTGTTGTCGCGGTTGCCGGCGTGGTCGAAGACGCGCAGCACCGCTTCCACGGTGGCCAGCAAATCCTCCCGGGGTGTGAACTCCTCCAGGGCCAGGGCGGGGTGCGGCGTGGCCCCGAGGCCGCCGGCGACGAACACCCGGAACCCCGCTTCGGTACTGCCGTCGGGCCGGGCCCGGGTGACGGCCACCACGCCGACGTCGTTGAACATCGCCTGGCCGCAGTCGGTGGCACAGCCCGAGAAGTTGATCTTGAACTTGCGGGGGAGGCGCTGGGCGTAGGGATGGCGGAGGAAATGGCGGAAGGTCGCCTCCGCCCAGGGGCTGATGTCGAGCACCTCGAAGGGGCAGGCACCGGCCAGGTGGCAGCCGGTCACGTTGCGGACGGTGTCGCCACAGGCCTCCCGCGTCGTGAGCCCGACGGAAGCGAGCTCCCGCAGGAGGGCCGGGATCCGTTGGAGGGCCACGAAATGGAACTGCACGTTCTGCCGGGTGGTGATGTGGCCCCAGCCCCGCGAGTACTCCCGGGCGACGTGGCCGAGCATCTCGAGCTGCTCGGGGCGCAGTGACCCGTAGGGCACCTTCACCCGCACCATCTGGTTGGCCCCGCCCTGGCGCTGGCCGTAGATGCCGTTGGCCAGGCGGAAGGCCTTCCAGCGGTCCTCCTCCAGCTCGCCGGCGAGGTACTGCGCCAGCAGCCGCTCGAACTTGTCGATGTCGGCTTCGACGGCGGGGTCGAGGACCGGCCGTCCCCGCCGGAGCGCTCGGGCGTCGATGGTCGCGGTCACGCCACTGCCTCCTTGTGCTCCTCGGCGAACAGCGCCGCCCGGAGCCTCGACGATGCCTCGCCGGTCCGGCCCGCCCGCACCAGGCCGATCACGTCGGGCCCGGTGAGCCCGGCGTCGAGCACGTCGCGCCATTTGGCCGCCCACTCCGCCGGGAACTCGGTTCGCACCCCGGCGATGAGGTCGAGCAGCGTTCCGTACTCGGCGCCGACCGCGCCGGCGAGTTCGTCGCGGACGCGGCCGGCGTAGCCAGGCGCCCGTCCGCCGGTCGACACGGCCACCACGAGGTCGCCCCGGCGCAGCACGGCCGGCACGGCGAAGTGGCAGTGGGCGGGATCGTCGACGGCGTTGAGCAGCACGCCCTCCCGCTCGGCCTCGGCGAAGATGCGGGCGGTCTCGGCGGCATCGCCGGTGGCGGCCACGGCCAGGAAGGCGCCGGCGAGGTCGCCGTCTTGGTGGGGACGGGCGATGACCGTGACCACGGCGCCGGCGTCGAGCAATGCCGCCGCCCGGCTCTGGGCCGCCGACCCCGTGCCGAAGACGAGGCAGCGACGGCCGGCGACCTCGAGCGCAACGGGGAAACCGAAGGCCATCGTCCTCACCCGCCCCGCGTCAGGAGGTGCAGGCCGCACTCGAGCCGGCCGGTACCGGCCCACCGGCCGCTGCGACCGGAGCCCGGCTGCGTGCAGGGGGCGCAGCCGATGGAGGCAAAACCCTTGTCCCGCAAGGGGTTCACGATCACGTCGTGCTCGGCGATGTAGCGCTCGACGTCGTCGTCGCTCCAGGCGACGATGGGGTTGATCTTGACCAGGCCCCGGCCGGCGTCCCATTCGATCGGGGCGGCGCCGGCCCGGCTCGGCGACTCGGCCCGCCGCAGGCCGGTGGCCCAGGCGGCCCGGGCGGCCAGGTGCCGTTCCAGCGGGACGACCTTGCGGGCCTCGCAGCAGGCCCCGGTGCCGTCACCCCGGAAGGTGGCCGCCCCCGGCGCCGGCCGCAGCGTCAGGAGGTTGAGCCGGTAGCGGGCCTGGAGGCGTCGGGCCGTCTCCAGCGTCTCGGGAAAGTGGAAGCCGGTGTCGAGGAAGACGACCTCCACCCCGGGATCGGCCCGCACGGCCAGGTCGACGAGGACGCCGTCCTGCATGGAGCAGGCGACGGTCAGCCCGGCGCCGAACGTCGCCACGGCCCAGGCCAGGACGTCGGCGGCCGGCGCCTCGGCCAGGCGGGCGGCGGCGGCCGGAAGCCACGCCGGCGGGGAGGCGAGCGGCGCGTCGAAATCAACCGGTGCAACGGACACTTCGGTGACCTCCGGACGGAAGGGCGAACAGGGCTACAGCGCTGAAGAAGCCGCTTCAGGACGACACAGCTCGTCCCGCAGCTCGTGGGGCGTGCGGCCCACGGCGATGCTCGGCGCTCCCGATTCCCGGATCACGTCACCGATGGTACCGGACGGAGCCGAAAATGCCAGTAATCAGGTCGGGAATTTTTCCGACAATTTTGGTCAGGAATACCACCCGGCGGGGAGGTGTCAGCGACGTCACAAGCGGGCGGGATCACCCGGGGCCGGCCGCATCGCCGGTACGCTGATCGGGTGTCAGCCGGCCGAGCCACTCAGTGCCGATTTGCACTGAGTGCCACTTAGTCGTACCGTGGGAGCGATGGCACAGGAAGCAGCCGCCCCGGCCGAAGGCCTGAGAGAGCGGCATCGGAAACGCACCGCCGCCGATCTCGAGAACGCGGCGCTCGATCTGTTCAGCGAACGGGGATTTGACGCCGTCACGATCGACGACATCGCCGCCGCCGCCGACGTGTCCCGGCGCACGTTCTTCCGCTACTACGCCTCGAAGGAAGACGTCATCCTCTCCGACCACCCGAGGCGGCTCGACGAGTTGCAGGCGGCGCTCGACCGCCGTCCCGCCGACGAACCGGCGCTGACGGCGCTGCGCCACGCCATCCTGTCGCTGGTCTCCACCTACGAGGACAACCGCGACCACATGGTTCGCCGCTTCCGCCTCATGACGACGACGCCGGCGCTCGAGGCCCGCAGCCTCTGCCTGCAGCGGAACTGGGAGACGTCGGTGACCGACATGCTGGCCGCCCGGATGGGCGTCGACCCGGCCGAGGACCTGCGGCCCGGCGTCGTGGCGGCCACGACCATGGCGGCGATGCGGGTGGCCACGGCCAACTGGCTGGCCGCCGAGGGTGAGGGCGATCTCCCGGCCATCGTGGCCGACGCCCTCGACCTGCTCGACGGTGGCCTGCAGGCGGCGGCCACGCCCACACCGGCCCGCCCCCGCCCCCGGTCGAGCCGGCCCGCCGCGACCGTTCGCCGCCTGGCCCGCTGACCACCGACGAATTGAGACCACCGGTCTCGCCCCGGATGATTCCGGTGTCCGGCCTGAGCTAAGGTTCACCTCTCCGCAGGGGCCGGTCGAGCGCCAGGGGGGCCAGGTGCGGCGAGATGCTCAAGTGAGGCCGTGACACGCGCCTGGCGTCCGCTCGCGATGGCGCTGATCCTGGTCGGCGTCTTCCCGCTCGTCGAACCCGGGAGGGGTCTGGCCGCCGGCGAACCGGGCCCCGTCGCCCGCAAGTCCCCGACCCGGACGGAACTCGTCGGTTCGGCGTTCGCCCGGGTGGCAGCGGCCGGTCCGATCGTCGGAGGCCTGAACCTCGAGGCCGGGTTCGGCCGTTCGACGGTCGACCTCGCCGGCGAGGCCGCCCGGGGCGAATCGGCCACGATGTCGCCCGGAGCGGCCAGTCTCTTCCTCAGCCTGGGCGGGGCGCCGCCCGTCATCCCCACCCCGACGCGGGCCGACTCCGGCGGCCCCGCCGACGCCGAGCGGTCGATGGCCGCGCCGGCCGGCGAGTTCGTGAGGGCCGGGCACGAAAAGGCCCACGCCGAACCTCGCAGTTCGGCGGCCGAGACCCGGATCGGCGACGTCACCGTCGGCCCGGCGGCGACCGTCGTCGGCGGGTCGAGCGCCGCCGCCATCAACGCCGACGGGGCCCGGTCGTCCTCGGCGGTCGAAGAGCTCCGCCTCGGGGGAACGAGCGGGCCGGCCGTTGTGCTGTCGGGCCTGACCTGGCGGGCCGAACAGCAAAACGGCGCCCCGGCCACCGCCGGGTTCTCCCTCGGCTCGGCCAGCATCGGCGGGCAGCCGCTGGCCGTCGGCTCCCCGGACCAGATCGCCGGCGCCATCGACTCCCTGAACGCGGCGCTGGGCCCGCAGGGCCTCCGGATCTTCGCCCCGACCGTGACCGCAGCTACCGACGGGGGTCGTGTCGGCCCGCTCCGCATCGAACTGCGGGACCCCCCGCTCAACCGGGCGGTGGCCGGTGCGGCCTACAGTCCGTTGGCGCCCACGGTGAGCCAGACGCAGGACGCGCTCGTCAAGGCCAGTGGATCCGACCCCCACGTCTCCCAGGCTCTGCTGGGGGCCAACGTGGCCCTGTCGCTGGTGCTGGGGAACGGCGGCGTCGGGGTCGAGGTCGGCGGGGCCATGGCCGGCCTGACGACGAGAGAGGTGCCCGATCTCGGTTCGCTGCTCGGCGGGTCGAAGCCGGCGCCGCTGCCCGCCGTCCCGGGGGCGGAGCCCGGAGGAACCGTGCCGGGCGGCGCCGAACCCGGCGGCGGCGGTGCGGCATCGGACGGTGCGACCGGGATCGGGAGCAGCGTGCCCGACAGCGGGAACGCCGCCGTGGGGTACGCCCCGCTGCCGGCCGGAGCTGGGGCCTCCGTAGGCTCCCCGGCCGGGTCCGGGGCGCCGGCTGCGGCGCCGTCGTCGCCGGAGGTCGCCGTGGGCGCCGGAGCGGGAACCCCGTCGCCTCGGCACCGGTCGGGGCATCTCCCCGCTCCGCTGGCCGCCACCGCCCTGGCGACCGGGCTCACGATCGCCGGCGCCGACTGGCTGGCCCGCCGGCGCACCGTCGGCGTCGTCGGAGGGTTGCGGGCCGCGGCCGGGCTCGGCGCGGCGGTGGGCCGGCCGGCCCGCAGCCGGCGGAGCCTCGTGGCGGCCGGAGTGGCCGCCGTCACCGTGGCCGGGCTGGCGCTGGCGCCGAGCCGCGTCCCGCTCGCGTCCCGAGGCGGCGACGAGGCGGCGGCGGTATCGCCCGTCCCGGGGGGCAACGGCACCGCGGTGCAGACCGGGGTGCCGTCCGACAACGGCGCGGCCGGCGCCGCCGACGGAGCCGGGGGCGCCGGCGCGGGGTCGGGACCGGCCGCCGGGGCGGCGGCGGTCAGCGGTGCAGCGGGCACGGCGAGTCGCGGCGGCGGGGCGGGCCGGTCCCCGGCGGGCCCGAACGCCAACCAGGGCAACGGTTCCGGCACCGGTCCCGGCCCGACGGGGGCGACGACCGGCGGCCCCGGGGGCCGTACCGCCACCTCGGGCGCCGCCGCACCGGGCGCCGTCACCCGGGGCCGGGACTGCCCCGGTGGCGACCTCCAGGACAAGAACAGCACGTACTCGCCGCCCTGCCTCGACTTCCGCGGCGACAACGGCGGCGCCACCGGCAAGGGCGTGACCGGCGACACCATCACCGTCGCCATGCGGGAGATGGAGCCGATCGACGCCGGCGCCAACAACCAGGGCCGCTTGACCGACACGCCGGCCGACCTCCAGCGTTCGGCCCTGGCCTTCGTCGACTACTTCAACCGGGTCTACCAGACCTATGGCCGCAAGGTGCAGCTCGTCTTCTACAAGGCGAAGATGCCACAGCTGGCCGGCGCGGAGGGCGGCCATCAGGAAGAGGCCAACGCCGACGCCCTCACCGTCGGCCAGGAGATCAAGGCCTTCGCCGACCTGACGGCCGGGGCGCCCGCCTACGCCGACGCCCTCGTCCGCCAGGGGGTCATCGGGTTCGGGACCTTCCACCTGTCGAGGTCGTGGTACCAGGCCCACGCCCCCTATGCCTGGGCCAACCTGCCCGACTGCACCTGGATCGCCGAGCACAGCGTCGACTACGTCGTCAAGCGGGTGGCGCCATTCCCGGCCCGGTTCGCCGGCGACCCGGCGATGCGGACGAAGCCCCGGGCGATCGGGCTCGTCGTCCCCGATTCGCCCTGGTACCAGGAGTGCGCCGACCACGCCGAAGCGCTCTACAAGGCGGCCGGCTACCACTTCGCCCGGCGGGTGAACTACCCGTTGAACTTCAACCAGGAGTCGCAGACCGCCACCAACGTCGTGGCCCAGATGAAGGCGGCCGGGGTCACCACCGTGATGTGCATGTGCGACCCGCTGCTGCCGTACTTCGCCACCCCGCAGGCCAACCAGCAGGACTACCACCCCGAATGGCTCGTCACCGGGTTCGGCGCCACCGACACCGACGTGGTGGGCCAGTTCTACGACCAGCCACAGTGGTCACACGCCTTCGGCATGGGCGTGATCGGGGATCTCAAGTCGGGCTACGACAGCGAGTCGTACCGGGCCTACAAGGCGGTCCGCAGCGACGAACCGGCCCAGCTCCGCGACGTCGTCTACTACCCGCTGCTGTGGCTCTTCTCCTGCCTGCAGATGGCGGGGCCGAACCTCACGCCGAAGACCTTCGAGGCCGGCTGTTTCGCCCTCCCGCCCCACCAGGGCGAGATCGGGCTGTGGAAGTTCGGCCCCGGTGACTACACGGCGGTGAGCGACGCCCGGGAGATCTACTGGGACCCGGAGGCGGTCAGTCCCTGGAACAACCGGAAGGGCCGCTACATCGCCACCCTCGGCGGGCAGCGGTTCTCCGGCCCCTGGCCGCCGGGCGAGCCGACCTTCCCGCCGCCGAAGTGAGGGGCGGCCCCGACCGCCTCGTCCGCCCCGCCGTCAGCGTCGTGGCGGTGCTGGCCGCCTGGGCGGTGCTGGCCCGCGTTCTCAACCGGGGGCTGCCGCCCGGGATCGTCCTGCTCGGCGTCGTCCTCGGCTCGCTGACCGCCCTCACGGCCATGGGCCTGGTCCTCGTCTACCGGGCGGCCCGGGTCATCAACTTCGCCCAGGTGGCGATCGGCTCGGCGGCGGGAACCGTCACGCTGGAGCTGTCCACCATTCGCCACTGGTCGTACTGGGCCTCGGCCGCCGCCGGCCTGGCCTTTGCGGCATTGCTCGGCGCCGCCGTCGACCTGCTGGTGATCCGGCGCTTCTTCACCGTTCCCCGGCTCATCCTCACGCTGGCCACGGTGGGGCTGGCCCAGGTCTTCGCCGGGATCGAGCTGGGCCTGCCGGGGCTGTTCGGCGACCACCGCAGCCTGCTCGGCGGTTCCATGGAGGTCCCGCTCCACGTCAAGCGCGAGGTCAAGCCGGTCCTCTTCTCCGGCGGCCACTTCATGATCATGCTGGCCGTGCCGCTGGTGATGGCCGGGCTGGTGTACCTGCTCAAGGGGACCGCCGCCGGGCGGGCCATCAGGGGGGCGTCGGAGAACATCGAGCGGGCCCGCCTGTCGGGGGTGCCGGTGCGGCGCCTGTCCACCGTGGTGTGGGTGCTGGCCGCCCTGCTCTCGACGCTCTCGGCCATCCTGGCCCTTCCGATCTCGGGAACGGTGCGGGGCGCGGCGGGGGAGCCGACGCTGCTCCTGCCGGCGCTGGCCGCCGCCGTGCTCGGCCGCATGACGAGCCTGCCCCGGACGGCGCTGGCCGCCATCGGGCTCGGCGTGCTGCAGCAGTCGGTGTTCTGGGCCACCGGCCGCGCCGGACTGATCGACGTCGCCTACCTGATCGTCGTCCTCGTCGGCCTCTCCCTCCAACGGGACCGCTCGACACGGGCGGAGTCCGGCGCTCTGTCGTCGTGGGTCCGGGCCGGCGACGCTCCGCCGATCCCCGCCGCCCTGCGGCGGCTGCCGGAGATCATCTGGTCCCGGCGCCTGCTCTACGTCGCCGTCCTGGGCGTGGTGCTCCTGTTCCGGACGGCGATGTCCGTCCAGCAGCTCAGCCTGCTCGGCACCGTGACGGTCGTCTACGCCCTGGTGGCCCTGTCCCTGGTCGTCCTCACCGGCTGGACGGGCCAGATCAGCCTCGGCCAGTTCGCCCTCGTCGGGGTCGGGGCGGTCGTCGCCGGCGACCTGCTGGCCGACGCCCACGCCGACCTGTTCCTGGCCCTGCTCGGCGCCGCCGCCGCCGGGCTCGTCACATCCGTGGCTCTCGGGCTGCCGGCGCTGCGGGTCCGGGGCCTGTTCCTCCCGGTGACCACGCTGGCCCTGGCCGTGTCGATGTCGAGCTACTTCCTCAACCCCACCTACGTGAAGTCGGGCATCCCGGCCGACGTCGGCCGGCCCGTCCTGCTCGGCCACTTCGACCTGACCAGCGAGGGGAACCTGTTCCTCTTCTCCGTGGCGGTGCTGGCGGCGGCGATGGCCGTGGTCGTCAACCTGCGGCGGCGCCGGCCGGGGCGGGTCTGGCTGGCGGTGCGGGACAACGAATGGGCGGCCGAGGCCCGGGGCGTCTCCCTGGCCCGCACCCGGCTCGCCGCCTTCGCCGTCAGCGGCGCGCTGGCCGGCGTGGCCGGGGGCCTGCACGTCATCGCCCTCAACGGCGTGAGCGTCGGCACCTATGCCCCGTCCCTCAGCTTCGAGGCTTTCAGCATGGTCGTCGTCGGCGGCCTGACCTCGGTCTGGGGCGCCATCTTCGGCGCCATTGCCCTGCGCTACGCCGAGTACGTCGTGAGCGGTGCGCTGCAGCTGATCGTGAGCGGCGCCGGGGTGCTGTTCCTGCTCCTGGTGTTCCCCGGCGGGCTGGGGGAGGTGGGCTTGCGGATCCGGCGCGTCGGTCTCGACCGGATCGCCCGCCGGCGGGGCCTCACCGACCAGGGAGCGTCGGGGAGCGAGGACGCCGTCTTCGAACGGGTGCTGGCTCCGGGTCGTCCGGGCGATTCCGATGCCGCCGGGGTGGCGCAGGCGGGCGACCGGGACGGCGCCAAGGTGCACTCCGACGTCGAGGAGCACAGCGCCTTCCTCTCGGCCCGGGATCTGCACGTCGCCTACGGATCGCTGCAGGTGCTCTTCGGCGTCGACTTCGACGTCCGCCGGGGCGAGGTCGTGGCGCTGCTCGGCACCAACGGCGCCGGGAAGTCGACGCTGGTCCGGGCCTTGTCCGGCCTCACTCCGGCCCGGCGGGGGACGGTGACCTTCGACGGGCACGACGTCACCGGCGCCAGCCCCGAGCACCTGGCCCGGCTCGGCATCGCCCACGCCCCTGGCGGACGCGGGGTCTACCCCGGCCTGAGCGTGGAGGAGAACCTCGGCCTGGCCATGTGGACGTTCCGATCGGACCGGCAACGGTGCGCCGAGGCGACCGAACGGGTCTTCGAGCTCTTTCCCATGCTCCGGCAGCGGGCCGGCCATCCGGCCGGGTTGCTGTCCGGGGGCCAGCAGCAGATGTTGACGCTGGCCCAGGCGCTGGTGCCCGAGCCCCGGCTGCTGATCATCGACGAGCTCTCGCTCGGCCTCGCCCCGGCGGTGGTGGAGGAACTCCTCGGCGTGGTGGCTCACCTGAAGGGTGGCGGCCTCACGACCATTCTGGTCGAGCAGTCGGTCGGCGTGGCCCTCGATGTGGCCGTCCGGGCGGTGTTCCTGGAGAAGGGGACCGTGCGCTTCTCCGGTCCGACGGCCGAACTGGCCGAGCGGGAGGACCTCCTGCGGTCGGTGTTCCTCGAGGGCGGCGGACGGGCCCGTCCTGCTCCGGCATCGCCGCGGTCGTCGTCGCCGCGGCCACCTCCGGCGGCCGGCGCCGGCCCGGAGCGCAGCGGCGACGGCCAGCACGCCGAGGTCCTCGCCTGTGCCGGCCTCACCGTCCGCTTCGGAGGGCTCACCGCCGTCGAGGAGGCGAGCCTCGCCGTCTGCCCCGGCGAGATCGTCGGCCTCATCGGGCCCAACGGCGCCGGCAAGACGACGCTGGTCGACGCCCTGTCCGGGTTCGTCGCCCCCGACGCCGGCCGCGTCCGCTTCGCCGGCGCCGACGTGACCCGGCTCGGGCCCCGGCTGCGGGCGCTGTCGGGCCTGGCCCGGTCCTTCCAGGACAGCCGCCTCTTCCCTGGCCTCACCGTCGGTGAGAGCCTGGCCCTGGCCTCGGAGCGCACGGCGGCGCCTCCCGGTCCGCTGGCTGCGGGACTGCGGCTGCCGGGCTCGGGGCAGTTCGAGGCCGAGGTCGGGCGGCGGGCGGAGGCGTCGCTTCTCGACCTCGGCCTCGGGCCCTGGCGGGACCGCTTCCCGGCGCAGCTGTCGACCGGGGTACGGCGTCTGGTCGAGCTCGGCTCGTTGGTGGCCCAGGAGCCGAGAGTCCTCCTGCTCGACGAGCCGTCGGCGGGCCTGGCCGAGCCGGAGACCCAGGCGCTGGGCCGGCTGCTGCTCCGGGTGCGGGACCGCACCGGCTGCGCCATCGTCATCGTCGCCCACGACGTGCCCCTGCTCCTCTCCATCGCCGACCGGCTCGTGGCCATGGATCTCGGGCGCGTCGTCGCCGACGGGCCGCCCGGCGACGTCGTCCGCCACCCGGACGTCGTCGCGTCCTACCTCGGCTCGGCGGCCGACCGTGCCATGATCACGCCATGACCGAAGCGTCGCAGAGCGGCGGTGGCCCGAGCCTCTGCGAAGGACGGATCTGCGTCGTGACCGGCGCCGGCCGGGGCATCGGCCGGGAGTACGCCCTCATGCTGGCGGCGGAGGGCGCCCACGTCGTCGTCAACGACGTCGGCGGGGACCGGACGGGCACCGGGACCGATGCCGGCCCGGCCCAGCAGGTCGTCGACGACATCACCGCCGCTGGGGGCGCAGCGGTGGTCAACACCGACGACATCTCCACCTGGGACGGCGCCAAGGCGCTGGTTGACCAGGCGGTAGAGGTCTTCGGCGGCCTCGACGTCGTCGTGAACAACGCCGGGATCCTTCGCGACCGGATGCTGGTCAACATGAGCGAGGAGGAGTGGGACTCGGTCATCGGCGTCCATCTCAAGGGGACCTTCTGCGTGTCCCGCCACGCCGCCGCCTACTGGCGCGACCGTAGCAAGGCCGGCGAGGCGAACGACGCCCGCATCATCAACACCACGTCGGTGTCGGGCCTCTACGGCAACGTGGGCCAGGCCAACTACGGCGCGGCCAAGGCCGGTATCGCCGCCTTCACGATCATCGCCGCCCGGGAGCTTTCCCGTTACGGCGTCACCGTCAACGCCATCGCCCCCGGTGCGCTCACCCGCATGACCGAGGACCTGCCGATCCCCGAAGACGTGAAGGCCGTGCTCGATCCCCGCTGGGTGGCACCGGTCTGCGTCTGGCTGGCGTCGAAGCTCTCGGCCGACGTGACCGAACAGGTCATCGAGATCTCCGGTACGAACTTCGCCGTCGCCGAAGGGTGGCACCGCGGTCCGAGCGGCAAGCCCGTCGCCGAGCCGGCCGAGGTGGACGCCGCCGTCCGCAAGCTGCTGGCCGACGCCCGCCCTCCCATGTCCTTCGCCGAGACGACCAACCAGCAACCGTCGATGCAGCACGACGCGGCGGCCGGCCGGGACATCGAACCGGAGGCGATCGGCGGGGCCGTCCTGCGGGCCGGGGCCCGGCACGGCGTCCCGACGCCGGCGGCCGAGAGAGCCGTCAGAGGCGGCCCAGGACGCGCTCCACGGTGATCTCGATCACCACCCGGGTCGGGTTGTGGCGGGGCGGCCGGTAGCGGGCGGTGTAGGCGGCCACGGCCGCTGCCACCCGCTCCGGGTCGTCGGAGACCGCCACCGGGCCCTCCAGCGACAGCCACCGGCCGCCGTCGACCTGACCGACCGCCGCCCGCCCACCCCGGCGGGCGTTGGCCGCCTTGCGGGTGCGGGAGCCGGTGATGATCCGCACCAGCCCGTCGGCCGGATCGAAGGTGAACCCGACGGCCACGACGTGGGGCCGGCCGTCCGGCTCGAGCGTGGTCAGCATGGCCACGTGGCGCTCGGCCAGGAAGGCCAGCACCGCTTCGGGCAGTGCCGCCGGATCGAAGCCCACGGACGGACTCAGTCGCCGTGGAGCAGTTGCAGGCCGCCGTCGAGGAGGTCGAGGGCTTCGGCAGTGAGACGGATGAGGTCGCCGGTGGCGCCGGCATTGAGCCAGTTGTTGAAGGCCACCCGCATGGCCGCCAGGGCGGTTGCCGCCACCACCCCGGGCCGGAGGTCGGCGACGGCGTCGACGCCGAGACGGTCGGCCACCATCTCCTGCATGGCGTTCTCCCAGGCCTTCTGGTGCACGAGGCTGCGGGCCTGGAGCGATGGCGTCTCCCGCATGATCCGGCCCCGGAGCATCACCCGCTCCCGGCGCTCCTCGAAGTCGCTGGTGATCGACAGCAGGGCATTGCGCAGCGCGGTGAGGATCGGCTCGTCGGACGGACGAACCTCCATGGCCTCCCGCAACCGGGCCAGCTGGACCTGGTGATCGGCGAGGAGGACGTCCTCCTTGGAAGCGAAGTAGCGGAAGAACGTCCGGCGGGACACGTCGGCCTCGGTGGCGATATCGTCCACCGTCACGGCGTCGAAGCCGCGTTCGCCGAAGAGCCGGAGGGCGGCGGCTTCGAGCTCGGCGGCGGTCAGTTGCTTCCGGCGCTCCCGGAGGCCGGAGCGCGGCCGTTCGACGGTCTGGCTGGTTTGGGGCATCTAGGGTCACCCTATGCCACAGTGACACCTGGTGTAAATCCCGGCCGGAAAGGAGAGACGAGTGGCGCAGTCGGCGGTCGACGGTCTGCGGGTGAGCGACATCGGGGGCCATCCACTGCGAGACGGCGGCTGGTTCCGCTCGGGGCTCGTCTTCCGGATCTCGGGCGGAATGATCGGCCCGGCCGAGATCGCCCACCTCGACTCGCTCGATCTGCGGGTGCTCATCGACCTGCGGGGCGGGGAGGAGGATCGCAGCCGGCTCGTCGACTGGGCGGCCGGTCGGGGGGTGCGCTACCACCACGAGCCGATCGTGCTGGCCAAGCCCGTCGACCTCGCCGCCGCCCTCGACGCCCACGGCCGCACCGAGGCCGACGGCCGCGCCTTTCTGGCCGGGATCTACCGGCGGATGCTCGACGAGTTCTCGGCGCCGCTCCTCGGCAGCCTCACCGCCATCGCCGAAGCCCAGCCGGTCGCCTTCGGGTGCGCCGCCGGGAAGGACCGCACCGGCCTGCTGACGGCGCTGCTCCAGGAGCTGCTCGGCGTCGACCGGGCCACGGTCCTGGCCGGCTACGTGAACCAGGCGCCCGACCGCGACCGGCTGCTGGAAGCCGTCGCCACCTGGTGGGACTGGGAGGAGGGCGATCTCGCCAAGCCCGGCCTCGGCGGCATCCTGAGCGCCGTGGAGGAGGTCATGGCCGGGGCCCTCGACTACCTCGACGAGCGGTACGGCGGGGCGGTCCGCTACGTCGAGGCCGCCGGGTTGCCCCTGGCCACGCTGGAACAGCTGCGGGCCCGACTGGTGGCCGACGAACCCGGCTGAGCACCGGGCTCGCCGACGCAGCGGGCGTAACCTGCCGCCGTGTTCTCCGGGCGAAGGGCTGACGACACCGTCTGGACGCTGTTCGAGCGGCGCGCCCACCTCTCCGGCGACGGGCCGCGGGTGACGTTCGTTCCCGGGGACCGGCCCGACGAGGTGGCCGGCTGGGCCACCGTCGCCGCCCGGGCGGTGGCGCTGGCGGGCCGGCTGGCGGCGCTCGGCGTCCGGCCGGGGGAGCGGGTGGCGCTGTTCGGTCTGAACAGCGTCGACTACGTGGTCGCCATGGCCGGGGTCGCCCGTCTCGGCGCGGTGTGCGTCCCGCTCAACGCCCTGCTGACCGCCCCCGAGATCGGCTGGCAGCTCGACGACGCAGGGGTGGCGGCGCTCATCGGCGAGGCCGGCGCCGCCGGCCGGCTCGACGAGGCGGCCACCCGGGCCGGATTCTCGGGCCCCCGCCTGGCGTTCGGCGGCGCGGTACCCGGCTGGCTGGCGCTGGAGGACGCCGACGTCCCGGGCGGCGACGCTCCCTCCGCCGGCGGCGCGCTCCCGCCCCCGCCCGGCGCCGACGACGTGTTCGAGATCCTCTACACGTCGGGCACCACGGGCCATCCCAAGGGCGTCATGCTGTCGCACCGGTCGATGGTTTCCGAGGCCGGCAACGCCGCCACCCACTGGGGCGCCGGCTCCGACGACGTGTTCCTGGCCGTCCTGCCGCTCTTCCACGTCAACGCCCAGCTGGTCACGCTGCTTCCGGCGCTGGTGACCGGCGCCCGCCTCGTCGTCGCCCGCGCCTTCTCGGCCCGCGGCTGGATCGACGTGGTCCGCCGCCACGGCGTGACGATCTCGTCGATCGTCGGGACGCAGGTCCGCATGATCATGGCCACGCCGGAGCGGCCGGACGACGCCGACACGGCGCTGCGCTGCGTCCCCTACGGTCTCGACGTCCCGTTGTCGATGTGGACGGCGTTCGAGCGCCGCTTCGGCGCTCCGCTGTGCAACATCTACGGCCTGACCGAGGCCGTGGCCGTGGTGACGGCGGCGCCCGTCCACGGTGACCGCCGCATCCCGAGCGTCGGCCGGCCGGGGCCGGGCCGGACGGTCGGCATCTTCGACGACGACGGCCGGGAGCTCCCGCCGGGAGCCGTGGGCGAGATCCGCGTCCGGGGCGAGCGGGGCCGGTCGTTGATGATCGGCTACCACGGCCGGCCCGAGGAGACCGAAGCCGCGTTCTGCAACGACTGGCTGCGGACGGGCGACCTCGGCCGGCTCGACGACGACGGCTATCTTTTCTTCGTCGACCGGGCCAAGGACATGGTCAAACGGGCGGGGGAGAACGTCTCGGCGTCGGAGGTGGAACGCGTCGTCGGCGAGTTCCCCGGCGTGGCCGAGGCGGCGGTGGTCGGCCGGCCCGACCCGGTCCGGGACGAGGCGGTCGTCGCCTTCGTGGTGGCGGCGCCGGGGGAGAGGCTCGGCACCGCCGCCCTCGACGAACACTGCCGGGCCCGGCTCGCCCGGTTCAAGGTCCCGGAGGAGTACCGGATCGTCGACGTCCTGCCCAAGACGTCGATCGGGAAGGTCGAGAAGAAGACGCTGCGCCACTGGCTGGCGGGAGGGGGACGGTGACCGGCCGGGGCGCCACGCCGGAGATGCTGCGCCGGCCGGGCCTCGCCGTCGAGCGGCCGCTGGAGCTGTCAGGCCAGTGGTTCAACGAGCTCTGCCTCTGGCTCCAGTCGCCGATCGGCGCCCTCAGCAATCTCGGATGGCCGATGGTGCTGAGCCCCGAGATCATCGACTCCCGCTACCGGCTCGGCGACAGCGCGGTGCAGGTCTACCAGCGGGTGGAATGGTTCGGGCCGGTGCCCCGCCGGCCGTTCACCGCTTCCGGCCACGTCGGATGGGTGTCGGCCCGGCCGGGCTCGTTCGAGGCCGGCGTGGTCACGGAGGCCAGCCTGGGTGGGGAGCGCCTGGCCCGCAGCCTGCTGGTGGCCCGCATGACCGGTGAGCTCGAATCCTACGGCACCCGGGATCTTCCGCCCCGGCCCGACGTCGACCCGGCGACGCTGGCCCGCCGGCGGACGCTGGTGGTCGACGAGGCCGTCATCCGCCACTTCGCCGATCTGGCCGGCACGCACTACCCCGTCCACGAGGACGAGCACTACGCCTGGGCCCAGGGCTACCCGGCGACGCTCGTCCAGGGCCTGCTGCTGTTCATCACCCAGCTGCACTACACCGGTGTCGGCCCGACCGGCCGGGCCGAGATGTGGTTCCGGCGGGCCGTGCCGGCCGGGAGCCTGCTGGAGTCCTGCCAGAGCACGGACGACCCGACCCTGTGGGTCATGCGCCTCGTCGGCGGTGGACAGATCGCCGCCCTCGCCCGCATCGCCTCGTCGGGTTAAAGGACCATCAAGAACAGGACAGAAAAATCCTAAAGCTCCTTTCTGTTCCGGCCGAAGACCTTGGCATGAGGATCGCCGAGGCGACAGCCCGGGCGAACTCCCCGCTCACCATCCGAAAGGAAGCTCCCATGCGGATTCGCCCGGTTCTCGTCGCCACCGGCGTCATCGTCGGCGTCGCCTTCGTCAGCAACATCGCCTTCGCCGCCTGGACCTCCAGCGGGACGGGCTCCGGGGCGGCCCAGGCCGCTTCGGCCGTGGCGCTCACGACCACCGCCGCCACCACCAGCGCCCAGTTGTTCCCCGGCGGCTCCGGCGACCTCAAGGTCACGGTCAAGAACGACAACGGCTACCCGGTCCGGGTGACCGACGTGACCGGCAGCGGCACGGTCACCTCCGACAAGGGTTCCGCCTGCGACGCCTCGACCGGCGTCACCTTCACCGACCAGCACGGTCAGGCCCTCGACGTGCCGGCCAACGGCACGACCTCCTTCACGGTCGCCGGCGCCGTCCACATGTCCAACGCCTCCGACACCTCGTGCCAGGGCGCGGTGTTCACCATCCCGGTCTCGCTGGTCGGCGCCAGCCACGCCAGCTAGGTCCGGTCTCGCTCGACCGCCGGCGGGAGAGGGCTTAGCCTCCTCTCGCCGGCTTCGGTTCCGCCTGCCTCTCCCGCAAGGAGCCTGTGTGTTCGTTCGCCGCCTTCTCCGGTTTCCCCGGCTCGCGTACCTGGTCCCTGTGGCCGGGCTCGGAAGCGCGGCGCTGGCTCTCGCCCTGGGCCCGCTGTCAGGCCCGGGCCCGGGCAGGCCGAGTTCGGTGCTCGGCCGCCAGGTGGTGCGAAGTGACGGCGCTGGCGCCGACCCGGCCGGCCTTCCCTTCGTCGTCTCCGGCGACGTCGGGGACCTCGCCCCCGGTGTCACCCGCCCCCTCGCCGTCCGCCTCGCCAACCCCAATGACGCCGACATCTCCGTGGAGGCGCTGCAGGTGACCGTCGGCGACGGCACCGGTGGCTGTTCCGGGGCCACGCTCCAGGTGGCCGCCTTCACCGGTCCGGTCTTCGTCCCTCGCCACGGTGCGGCCCAGGTCTCCCTACCCGTGACGATGGCCGGCTCGGCCTCTTCCGTCTGCCAGGGAGCGACGTTCGGCCTGACCTACAGCGGCTCGGCGGTCAAGGCGTGAGGCGACTCGCCGTCCTGCCCATCGTCGGGGTGGCCGTGGTGGCCACCGCCGGTGCCGCGCTGGCCGCCTGGACCATCGGCTCGAACGGCGCAACCGGCGGCGGTGCCGCCCGCACGCTGCCGGCCGGCCCCGCCCCCGTCGCCACCGCGGCCGGCTCGACGGTCACCGTCTCGTTCGCGCAGGTGTCGCTCGGCTCGTCGCGGCTCGGGTTGCTCAGCGGCGGCGGCTACACCGTCCGGCGCTACAGCTCGGGTGGAGTGGCGCAGACGGTCGGCTCGGCCTGCAACGCCACCATCAGCGGCTCGGGCTCCGTCCTGTCCTGCGCCGAGGCCGGGGTTCCCCTCGGGACGTGGTCCTACACGGTCACGCCCGTGCTGTCGGCCTGGATCGGCGCCGAGGGCGCCGCCGGGACGGTCACGGTGGTCGCCTCGCCCCCGGCTCCGTCGACGCCGGCGCTGGCGGCGGCCAGCGACTCCGGCTCGTCCTCGACCGACCGGGTCACGAACGTCACGACTCCGACCGTGACCGGCACCGCCCAGGCGGCGTCGACCGTCACGATCTACGACGGCGCCGCCGCGGTCGGGAGCGGGACGGCCACCGGCGCCGGGACATACTCGGTCACCACGTCGGTGCTGGCCGGCGGGCCCCACAGCCTGACGGCCACGGCCGCCAACACCGGTGGCAGCTCACCGGCCTCCAAAGCCCTGACGGTCACCGTCGACACGACCGCCCCGGCCGTGACGGTGACGGCACTGCACAGCGGCGGAGGGTCGAGCAAGGTCGCCGCCGGGGGGACCGGATCGGCCACCGACGGTACGGTCACGCTGTATCTGTGCCACTCGACGCCGTGCTCGGCGGCGAACGCCGTCGACCAGCACGCCAACATCGGCGTCGTGAGCCTGAACTGGACGTACACCACCGGCAACATCGGGTCGGGCACCTACTACGCGACGGCCCAGCAGACCGACACCGCCGGGAACACCGGCACCAGCGACACCTACGGCCCGTTCAGCCGCTGATCCCTTGAGTGAACGCTCGGTCAGCACCGGACCCGGCGCGGTACGATCCCCGCCCATGACCGCCGACATCACCCAGGCACCCGCCCACGCCCCCACGCTCAGCGATGACGCCTGGAGCCTCCTCCACGACCTCCGGCTGCGGGGATTCCGCCCGGCGCAGGGGACGCCGGCCGAAGACGAGCTCGTTGGTGCCGGGCTGGCCATCGCCCGGGGTGCCAACCTCGCCCTGACCCCCGCCGGTCGCGACGCCCACGCCGCCTGGGCCCGCCTCGCCCCCGGATCGGAGGAGGAGGAACTGGCCAGGGCGGCCTACGAGCGGTTCCTGGTCCTCAACGTCGAGTTCCTGCGCATCTGCACCGACTGGCAGCTGAAGCCGGGCAACCAGCCCAACGACCACACCGACACCGCCTACGACTTCAAGATCCTCGAACGGCTCGACCGCCTCGACGAGCGGGCCGGCCGGCTGGTGGAGGGGCTCGGGAAGGTCGTCGGCCGCTTCGCCGGTTACCGGGCCCGGCTGACCGAGGCCCTCGAGAGGATCGGCGACGACCGGGCCTGGCTGGCCTCGCCACGCTGCGACTCCTACCACACCGTGTGGATGCAGCTCCATGAGGATCTCCTCTCCGCGGTGGGGGCGAACCGGGCCGACGAGACGCAGCCGGAATAGCAGCCTCCCGGTGCGCTTGCGGAGTGGAGTCGGCAAGGTACCTCGGCGGAAGCGCCTCACCGGCGCTCCCCGGGCTCGCCCGTCCTCCAACCAGGGGCTCAAGGTGGTGGCGGCGGTGGTCGTCCCGCTGATCGGGGCGGTGGCGGCGATCGCCCTGGTCGGGGCCAACACCAGCCACCAGAGCAGCGCACCGACGTCGTCGTCGAGCACGACGACGGTGACGACGTCCAAGGCCGCCCAGGCCTTCCAGGCCCAGGTCGACGCCGCCTTCCAGCCCCTCGGCGACGCCGTGAAGGTCTTCCTGCCGAAGGCGCAGGACTTCGAGGCCGGCAAGGTCACCGTGGCCGACTTCAAGGGGGTCGTCGACCTCGCCCTGCCCGAGTTCGTCAAGGCCCGCGACGCCGTGGCCAAGCTCGAGAAGTACAAGCCGGACCCGGCGGTCAACAAGTACTTCCTCGACTCCGCCGACCTCTACGTGGAGACGGCCCGCATCTACGGCGTGGCCACCGACCCCGCCACCGAAGCCCTGCGGGCCCAGGTGCTCCTCTCCGCCCGCCGGGTGCGGACGCTGGGCGACCGCATCTACGACCGGGGCCGGGTCGTGCTCGATCCGGGCTTCTACCCCCCCTCCAGCCAGGACGTCGAGCTCCGCCCGCCGACCGAGGTGCCCGACTGGGTGGCCGAGGGCATGGCCGCCGGGCCGCCGCTGGCCCCGGCGCCCGGCCCGCCGGCCGCCACGCCGCCGGTCCGGGTGGCCACCTGCGCCGCCGGCGTTCCCCGGCCCTGCCGGCCGGAGCAGTCGGCCTCGAAATGGGTGGCGGCGGTGAAGAAGGCGGGCCTGCCGCAGCCGGCCGACGTGCGGCAGGCCATCGACGCCGCCGACGCCACCCGACTCGGGGCCCTGGCCGGCGAGTACGAGGCCAAGGTCCGTACCCTGCAGACCCTCCCCGATCCGAAGAAGGCGCGGGAGCGGGCGGCGGTGGCCGGCCTCGGCCTGCTCACCGCCGGGGAGTCGGCCCGGCTGGGCCAGGAGGCGGCGCTGCTGCCCGCCGGCCCGGTGCGAGACGACCTCCAGGCGGTGGCCCGTCGCTGCCTGGTGGCGGGGGAGGGGCTGCTGGAGCCGACCTTCGGGTTCCACCTCTCGGGCCTGCCGTCCTCGCTGCTGCACGACACCGGTCCCTGAGGAGGTGCGATGGCCAGGGGGAGTGCACCGAGAGGCGGGACCCGCCCGCTGTCGCGGGTGGGCGACGCGGAGCTGGTGGAGCGGCGGCGGGCCGAGATCATGGAGGCGGCGACCCGGCTCGTCGCCCGGCAGGGCTTCGCCAGGACGGTGGTGCGGGAGATCGCCGAGGAGGCCAACATCTCGGTCGGCCTCGTCTACGAATACGTCCGCTCCAAGGAAGACATCCTGTTCCTGATCTACGACCACTGGGCCCGCCTCTGGTGCGACGGGCTGGAGAAGGCCATCGCCCGGGGCAAGGACCCGCTCGACCAGCTGATGGCCGGGGTCTCGTTCCTGGTGGCGACGGCCGACAAGCAGCCCGAGGTGACGCGCCTCTTCTACCGGGAGTCGGGCCACCTCACCGAGTACGGCACCGACCAGGCCAAGCGGGCCGAGCGCGAGATGGCCGATCGGCTGGCGGCCGTGGTCGAGGCGGCGGTGGCCGCCGAGCTGGTTCGCCCCGAGACCGATTGCCTGGCCGTGGCCACCTCGCTGATCCTGCTGTCCCACGGCTGGGTCCTGAAGGGCCACCTCCTCCGCAGGGGCCGCACGGCGGCGTCCTATGCCACCAGCCTGATGGAGACGGCGGTCGGCGGCTGGGCAACGTCGGGCGGCCGGAAGGCCTGGGAACGAAGGCGAAGTTCGGAGGCACGGGGGGTCAACGGCGAGGGCAAGAAGTCGGGTTGATGCCGTCATAGGCCGGTCTTAACCCCGTTTCACCTTTCGGACGGGATCCACGCGGAACGGGCCCGGTGCCACGGGAAGGTGCGACGGTGGGGATTCTCGGGGAGACGTACATCCCGCTCCTGACGCAGAGCGAGGTCTGGCGCACGGCTGACGGGGGAGAGTACGTCCTGGAGGCGATGACGTCGGAGCACCGCGCCGCCGTCCTGCGGCTGCTGGAGCAGATCGCCCCCGTTCTCTACGCCGAGTGGGTCAACGACCTGCTCGTCGGCGCCTCCGACCCCGGCATCCGGGCGGAGTTCGGCCTCTCCGACCCCGATCCGCTGACGGGGCACTACCCCCGGGCCGAGGTGCTCGACTGGCTCGAGGCCCAGCCGCTCGTCCGCCGGCTGCGCAAGCTGCGCTGCCACGAGTGCGGCTGGTCGCCCCGGGTCCTCGATCTCCTCGACCAGGTCGACATCTGGCGGGAGGAGAGCGGCGAGGTCATCCCCCTCGGCCTCATGGGCCCGGTCGACCGGGCCCGGGTGCTCCGCTTCCTCCACGAGCAGGCCGTCGCCCTCTTCGCCGAGTGGCTGGTCGAGGCCACGCCGGGCGAGCTGGCCGAGAGCGGCGTCATCCTCGACGCCGACGACCCCGGGCCCGACATCGACCCCCACGCCTGGCTGGCCGACCGCCCGCTGGTCCGCCGCCTCCGCCAGGTCCGGGCCGCCTGAGAGGGATAGGGCAAGCTGGCGGGATGCTCCCCGCCAGCATGGCCACGATCCGCCTCTACCTCCACGTCCTCGCCGCCACGGTCTGGGTCGGCGGCCAGCTGACCCTGGCGGGGCTCGTGCCCGGGCTTCGGGCCCTCGGCCCCGACGCACCGAAGGCCGTCGCCCGCCGCTTCAACCAGATCGCCTGGCCGGCGTTCGCCGTCCTCGTCGTGACCGGGCTGTGGAACCTGGGCGAGACCCATATCGGCGACCAGTCCTCGGCCTGGAAGGCCACCCTCGTGGCCAAGCTGGTCGTGGTCGCCGTCTCCGGCCTCAGCGCCGCCCTCCACACCCGGGCCACCACCAGGAAGGGCCTGGCCATCTGGGGCGGCCTGTCCGGGCTCAGCGCGCTCCTGGCCCTCTTCTACGGCGTCCAGCTGCACGGCTGACTTGCCAGGCGTGACAGATTGGTGGGCGTGGCCGACCCCGACCCGTCCCGCTCCGGCGCCTCCGCTCCGGGCGCCGCCGGCGGCGCCGACCGCGACCCCGATCGGGTCGTCGACGAGATCGCCGGCGGGCTCCGCTTCCAGGAGGCCCTGGCCGCCCTCGCCGCCCGGCTCGGCCGCCCGCGGGCCGAGCTCGAGCGGGCAGGGCGGGCCGCCCTCCACGAGATGGTGGCGGTGCAGAGCCGGCCCGCCCTGGACGCCATCGACCGGCTGGCCCGCTTCGCCCTGCGGGCCTACGACATCGAGGTCGACACCGAGGCGCTCGAGTCGCTGCGGACGCTGAACCGGCGCCACGCCCTCGTCTTCCTGCCCAGCCACAAGTCCTACCTCGACCCCTTCATCGTCCGGGGGGCGCTCAGCCGGGTGGGGCTGCCCTGCAACCACATCCTCGGCGGCGTCAACGTGTCGTTCTGGCCGATGGGGCCGATCCTGCGCCGCAGCGGCGTCGTGTTCATCCGCCGCTCCATCAAGGACGACGCCGTCTACAAGTGCGCCCTCCGCTCCTATCTCGGCTACCTCGTCGAGCGGCGCTACAACCTCGAGTGGTACCTGGAGGGCGGCCGATCCCGGACCGGGAAGCTCCGCCCGCCCCGCCTCGGCGTGCTCGCCTACCTGCTCGAGGCCTTCCGGGAGAGCGACGTGGACGACGTCTTCCTCGTCCCGGTCTCGATCGCCTACGACCAGTTGGTCGAGGTGGCGGCCATGGCCGCCGAGGAACACGGTGCGGAGAAGAAGCCCGAGAGCTTCGGATGGATGCTGCGCTACATCCGCGCCCAGGGCCAGCACCTCGGGAAGGCCTACGTCAACGTCGCCGAGCCGCTGTCGCTCCGGAACGCCCGCACCGACACGAAGCTGGCCCCGGACAAGCATCGCGTTGGGAAGATCGCCTTCGAGGTCCTCCACCGGATCAACCGGGTCACGCCGATCACGCCGCCGTCGCTGGTCGCGCTGGCGCTGCTCGGGACCGGCGACCGGGCCCTCACCGCCGCCGACATCCGATCCGTGCTCGACCCGCTGCTCGACTACGTCGAGGTCCGCAAGCTGCCCCAGTCCGGGACGATCGACCTCGCCACCCCCGGCGGGCTGCGGCCGGCGCTCGACGCGCTCGTCGGCACCAAGGTCGTCACCCGCTTCTCCGGCGGGGCGGAGCCCGTCTACGCCATCGGCGAGAACCAGCACCTCGTCGCCGCCTACTCCCGCAACCGGATCATCCACTTCTTCGTCACTCGGGCCATCACCGAACTCGTGCTGCTCCACCTCGTGCGCCGCCCCGTCGGAACGCCGGGCGAGGGCGACGTCGCCGCCCGGGCCTGGGCCGAGGCGCTGCGGCTGCGGGATCTCCTCAAGTACGAGTTCTTCTTCGCCAACAAGGCCGAATTCGCCGAGGAGCTGCGGGCCGAGCTGGCGATCCTCGACCCCGACTGGGAACGCAAGGCGGCCGACCCGACGGCCATCGCCACCGGGCTGGCCGGGCTGGCGCTGTTCCTCGGCCACCGGGTCCTGGGCTCGTTCCTGGAGGCCTACATGGTGGTGGCTGACCACCTCGCCGCCCAGCTTCCCGGCCCGGTCGACGAGGCGTCGTTCCTCGAGGAGTGCATCGGCCTCGGCCGCCAGTACCGGCTCCAGCAGCGCATCCACTCCACCGAGTCGATCTCCAAGGAGCTCTTCCGCAACGCCCTGGCCCTGGCCGCCGGCCGCGGACTGCTCGAATCCGAGGCGGGCGGCGGGCGCCGCGCCTTCGCCGCCGAGCTGCGCGAGGTCGTGGAGCGCGTCGACAGCCTGCGGCGAATGGCCGTGGCCGCCCTGGAGCGCACCACCGGCGAGGGGAGCCGCCCATGACCACGAGCCCGACGCCGAACCAGCAGGCGCTGAGCGACCTCCTGGCCGAGATCGAGGCCGGCCCCGAAGGCCCCGAGATCGGCGCCTTCTTCGACTTCGACGGCACCCTCATCGCCGGCTATTCGGCCGAGGCCTGGGCGCTCGACGCCCTCCGCCGGCGGCGGATCGACCCTCAGACCATGGTCCGCTCGCTGATCGCCGGGCTCGACATGCACGTCCGGGGCGGGGACGTCACCGCCCTGATGGAGATCGCCGCCGACCTCGGCAAAGGACGGCGGGAGGAGGCGTTGATCGAGCTCGGCCGGAGGCTGTTCCGGGAGCGGCTGGCCGGCACCGTCTACCCCGAGGCCCGGGCGGTGGTGAAGGCCCACCAGCGCAAGGGGCACACCGTGGCACTGGCGTCGTCGGCCACCACGTTCCAGGCCGGGCCCCTGGCCGCCGACCTCGGCATCGAGCACGTGCTCTGTACGAGGCTCGAAGTGGTCGACGGGCGCCTCACCGGCCGCGTCGAAGGGCCCGTCCTGTGGGGCCGCAACAAAGCCGACGCCGTCGCCCGCTTCGCCGCCGAGGCCGGCATCAAGCTCCCCGACAGCTACGGCTACGCCAACGGCGACGAGGACGTCGAGTTCCTCGAGACCGTCGGCCGGGCCCGGCCGCTCAACCCCGCCTCGGGGCTGGCCCGGGTGGCCGCAGAACGGGGGTGGCCCATCCTCCGCTTCGAGCCCCGGGGGCGGCCGGGCCTCGTGCCCGTCGTCCGCACCGCGGCGGCGCTCGGCGGGATCGCCACCACCCTCGGGATCGGCGTCGGCCTCGGCCTCCTCAACCGCAGCCGGCGGGCGGCCGTGAACTACGTGGCCACCGTCGCCCCCGAGGCCGCCCTCCTCCTCGCCGGCGTGGACATGCGGGTCACGGGGGAGGAGCACCTCTGGTCGGCCCGTCCGGCGGTGTTCGTCTTCAACCACCAGTCGAGCTTCGACGTCGTCGTCATCGCCCGGCTGCTGCGCCGCGACTTCACCGCCGTGGCCAAGGCCGAGCTGGCCCACGATCCCCGGTTCGCGCCGCTGGCCGCCCTGATCGGCGTGGTCTACGTCCAGCGGGGCGATCCGGCCCAGAGCCGGGCGGCGCTCCGGCCGGTGGTCGACAAGCTCCGTTCCGGGGTGTCGCTGGCCATCGCCCCCGAGGGCACCCGGTCGGCGACCCCCACGCTGGGCCCGTTCAAGAGCGGCGCCTTCCACATCGCCGTCGAGGCCGGGGTCCCCGTCGTGCCGGTGGTGATCCGCAACGCCGGGGAGATCATGTGGCGGGCGTCGCTGGTGGCCCGGCCGGGCACGGTCGACGTGGCCGTGCTGCCGCCCGTCCCCACCGAGGGGCTCGGCCCCGACGACGTCCACCGGCTGCGAGACGGCGTGCGGGAGCAGTTCCTCGAGACCCTGGCCGACTGGCCGGTCTGAGTTTCTCCCAAAACTTTTGCCCGGTCCGCGTCATGACTTCGGGTTTCGGTCGTTGTCCGTTATGAGACGAATGCCCGAAGGTGCCCTGGACGCCAGTCTCGAGCCCCCCGAACGAGAGGAACCCCCCTCCATGCAAGACCAGCCGATCGACACCACCGCCCTCCTCACCCCGAACGAGGTCGCCGAGATCTTCCGGGTCAATCCCAAGACCGTGACCCGCTGGGCCCAGTCCGGGAAGATCTCCGCCATCCGCACCCTCGGCGGCCACCGCCGGTTCAACGCCGCCGAGATCATGCGCCACCTCGAGGAGCAGAAGTCGGCCTAGACCGAAGGAGTCACGGCACGTGCTCGGGGGTGAGCTGGGCCGCTCCCGGGTTGAGGTGGTCGCGCAGCTTCCGCAGCGTGGCCGTGAAACGGGCCAGCTCGGTCGGGGACAGCAGCCCGGTGAAGCTCTCCTCGACCTGGCTCAGATGGTCCGGGATGATCGCCTCCAGCCGGTCCCGGCCCTCCTGGGTGAGCTGGACGAAGGCCCCCCGCCGATCCGACGGGCAGCTCACCCGGGTCACCAGCCCCGCCTCCTCGATCTTGTCCACCGCCCGGGTGAGCCCGCTGGGTGACAGCGCCACCTGGGCGGCGAGGTCGGCCATCCGCAGCTGACCGCGAGGCGAGCGGGCCACCCGCAGCAGCACCTCGAGCCAGACCCGAGGGAGCCCGAAGCTGTCGAGGTGGCGCCCCAGCGCCCCCTCGAGCCCGGCCGCGGTCTCGAAGAAGAGCCCCACGGCGGTCAGGCGGTCGTCGTCGAATGGTCGACTCATCTCGTCCTCCACGATACCCGGAATAATGCTTGCACGTGCAACGGTTGCCAAGTATGTTGCTTGCTTGAACAATGATTGCGTGCTCAAGATCACGGGAACCCGAGGAGACGCCACCATGAGCCTGACCACCGCCACCGCCAACCCCGCCGTCCGGTCCGTCGACGGTACCGAAGTCCCTGCCGCCGGGACGTACGCGCTCGACGCCAGCCACAGCGAAGTCGGATTCGCCGTCCGCCACCTGATGGTGTCGAAGGTCCGGGGCCGCTTCTCCGACGTCACCGGGACCATCGAGATCGGCGAGAACCCCTACGACTCTTCGGTTTCGGTCACGATCGGCACCGCCAGCGTCGACACCCGCGACGAGCAGCGCGACGGGCACCTCCGCTCCGGCGACTTCTTCGACGCCGAGGCCTGGCCGACCATGACCTACCAGAGCCGGTCGGTCCGGGAGGCCGGGAAGGGCCGCTACGTCGTCGAGGGAGACCTCACGATCAAGGGCGTCACCCGGTCCGTGCAGCTCGAGTTGACCTTCGAGGGTGGCGCCACCGACCCCTGGGGCGGGCTGCGCATCGGCTTCTCGGCCAAGGCCGAGCTCGACCGGGAGGCCTTCGGCCTCAGCTGGAACCAGGCGCTCGAGACCGGCGGCGTCGTCGTCGGCAAGAAGGTCGCCATCGAGATCGAAGCGGAAGCCGTCAAGCAGGGCTGACCCGGCGACCGAACGATCCGAGTTCCGCCCTCGCCGGTTTGCCGGCGGGGGCGGAACCCATGTGGGGGAACGCAGTGAACGGCGATCACCGGCCACGGCCGGCGTGGGGCAGGGGCCCCACGCTCGGAGGAGCCCGGCGGACGCCGGGCGGGGGCGGCGGAAGCCGCCCAGACAGCTGTGGGCGAACGCAGTGAACGGCGATCACCGGCCACGGCCGGCGTGGGGCAGGGGCCCCACGCTCGGAGGAGCCCGGCGGACGCCGGGCGGGGGCGGCGGAAGCCGCCCAGAAAGACTGTGTCCGAGGGCACGGCATGGGTAGTTATCCGATACAACCAACGAGTAGATTTGCCGGAAATGCTGCCGGCGGACGACGTGGGTGTGGAGATGGTGGCGGGCTCGCTCGCCATGCTGACGCGCCAGGCGAGCCTCATGCGGCTCCACGAGCTGGTGTCGGCCCGGGGCGGCCTGACGCTGGAGCGCTCCACCTACCCGCTGCTGAACCAGATCCTGGCCCTCAAGGGCGGCCGGCTGTCGGACGTGGCTGCCGGCCTCAAGGTGGCGGTGCCGACGGTGAGCCGTCAGGTCCGCCAGCTCGAGGAACTCGGCCTCGTGGTCCGCACGCAGGATCCGATCGACGGTCGGGCCGTGATCCTCGAGGTGACCGAGGCCGGGGTCGACGCCCTGCAGCGGATGCGGGCCGAGTGGCAGAAGACGGTGGCGGAGATCCTCGAGCCGTGGCCGGAGAAGCACCGGGAGCTGCTGGGGGAGCTCCTCGAGCGGTTCGCCCGCGAGCTCCTGGCGTTGCGGGCCTGACCGTCTCCCCTCACTAGTGTCGGGACCATGACCGCCACCTCCGTCGTGACCGGCGCCGGCGCCGACGCCGACGTCGACGTCGCCCGCCGCGTCGACGAGCTTCTGGCCGCCCATCCGCCGGCCTCGACCGACCGCCGCGCCTTCCTCGGCGCCCAGTTCGACGCCGGTCTCGCCTGGGTCCACTTCCCCGAGGGCGCGGGCGGGCTCGGCCTTTCCCCTGCGCTGCAGCGGGTCGTCGACCAGGCCCTGGCCAACGCCGGCGCCCCGGCCCCCGACGCCGCCCGCAACATCATCGGCATGGGCATGGCCGCCCCGACGATCGCCGTCCACGGCTCGCCCGAGCAGCGCAGCCGGTACCTCCGGCCGCTGTTCACGGGCGAGGAGATCTGGTGCCAGCTGTTCTCCGAGCCCGGCGCCGGCTCCGACCTCGCCGGCCTCGCCACCCGGGCCGTCCGGGACGGCGACGAGTGGATCGTCAACGGCCAGAAGGTCTGGACGACGCTGGCCCACATCGCCCGCTTCGGGCTGCTCGTGACCCGGACCGATCCCGACGTTCCCAAGCATCTCGGCCTGACGTACTTCATCTGCGACATGCAGGCGCCGGGTGTCGAAGTCCGTCCCCTGCGCCAGATGACCGGCGACGCCGAGTTCAACGAGGTCTACCTCAACGACGTCCGCCTCTCCGACGACCTCCGCCTCGGCGGCGAAGGCGAGGGCTGGCGGGTGTCGATGACCACGCTGATGAACGAGCGGGTCTCGATCGGCGGCGGGCGGGCCAAGCGGGGGAGCGGCGCCATCGCGGTGGCCGTCGACGTCTGGCAGCGGAGCGGGCAGACCGACCCTGTTCGGCGCGACCGGCTCATGAAGCTCTGGGTGGCGGCCGAGGTCAACCGGCTGACGAACATCCGGGCCGGCCAGATGCGCAAGGCGGGCACCCCCGGCCCGGAGGGCTCGGTGGCCAAGCTGACGTTCGCCGAGCTGAACCAGGGCATCTCCGAGCTCTGCGTCGACCTCATGGGGGCCGAAGGCCAGCTCTACACCGACTACGACAGCCCCCGGCGGGAGTCGGTCGGGTTCTTCACCGGCGATCCCCGGTACTTCTTCCTCCGGTCCCGGGCCAACTCCATCGAGGGCGGCACGTCGGAGGTGCTGCGCAACATCCTCGGCGAGCGCGTGCTCGGCCTGCCCGGCGAACCCCGTACCGACAAGGACCTGCCCTGGAGGGACGTGCCGCGCTCCTGAGCGGCGCGGCCGGGAGCCAAGCCGATGGACCTGACGTTCAGCGACCAGCAGCAGGCCCTGCGGGCCGAGGTGGCCGCTTTCCTCGCCGAGGAGCGGGCGGCCGGCTCGTTCACCCCCGAGGTCGACGCCTGGATCACCGGCTTCGACCGCGCCTTCACCAAGAAGATGGCCGCCCGGGGGTGGATCGGCCTCACCTGGCCGGAGAAGTACGGCGGCGGCGGGCGGAGCTACGTCGACCGGTTGTGCATGACCGAACTGCTGCTGGCGGCGGGAGCCCCGCTGGCCGCCCACTGGTTCGCCGACCGGCAGATGGGCCCGTCGATCCTGGCCCACGGCACCGAGGCCCAGAAGGAGCGCTACCTGCCGGAGATCCTGGCCGGCGACGTCACCTACTGCATCGGCATGTCGGAGCCGCAGGCCGGCAGCGACCTGGCCGGCGTCCGCACCCGGGGCGTGCGGGACGGATCGGGCTGGCGCATCACCGGCCACAAGATCTGGACCAGCCTGGCCCACCTGTCGGACTACATCTACGTCCTGGCCCGGACCGACCCGGCCTCAGAGCGCCACGACGGCCTGTCGGAGTTCATCGTCCCGCTGCGCTCGGAGGGCGTGACGATCACCCCGATCCACGACATGTCGGGGGCCCACCACTTCAACGAGGTCTTCCTCGACGAGGTGGCGGTCGACGCCGACGCCCTCATCGGCACCGAGGGCGGCGGCTGGCGCCAGATCACCGGCCAGCTCGGCTACGAGCGCTCTGGCCTGGAACGGGTCATGAGCCTGTGGGCCCTGTTCGAGGCGATGCGGGCCGCGGCCGGCGACGACGAGCGCCGCTGCGAGGAGCTCGGTGCCCTCGAGGCGGCGGCCCGGGTGGCCCGCCTGCTGGTGTTCCGGGCGGCGGCGGTGGCCGACGCCGGCCGCCCGCCCGACCACGAGGCGGCGATGGCCAAGGTGTTCTCCACCGACATCGAGCAGCGGATGGTCGAGGTGGCGTCGCAGTGGGCGGGCCAGGAATCCCGCACGGCCGGGGCTTTCGGCGGCCACCTGCTGCCGGCCTGGCTGATCGCCCCGAGCCTCTCGATCCGGGGCGGGACCAACGAGGTGCTGCGGGGCATCATCGCCCGGCGGGCCCTCGGCCTCTGAGGAGACGGGCGGGCGCATGGACTTCACCGTGACGGACGAGGAGCGGGCGGTCATCGACGCCGCCGCCCAGGTGGCCGGCTCGCCCGATCCGTGGGCGGCGCTGGCCGACGGCGGCTGGCTCGACATCCTGCTGGAGGACGGGCGGGGGATGGCCTACCTCGGGCTGGTGGCGGAGGCGCTCGGCGCGGCCGGGGTGTCGGTGCCGCTGGTGGGTACGGCGGCGGTGTGGCCGACGCTGTTCGGCGGCTCGGCCGGCGGGCGCCGGGTCGGCGTGGCCGGGGCGGCCGAAAGCGGCGACGGGGACCTCCTGTGCGAGGACGGCGTCGGTGCCGACGTCGTGGTCGTGCTCCGCAAGGGCAAGGCCGGGATCCACGAGACCTTCTCCGTCGAACCGGCCGGTGCGCTGGACGGCGACGGGCTGGCCCGGCTCCGGCTGGACGGGCGACCGCTCGACCGCTGCAAGGACGCCGACCTCGTGGCCGAGGCCTGCCGGCGGGCGGCGGCGCTGACGGCGGCCGAGATGGCCGGCGCCATCGACCGCATCGCGGCGATGACCGCCGGCTACGTCGGCGAGCGTCACCAATTCGGCCGGCCCATCTCCGCCTTCCAGGTCGTGGCCCACGGCGCCGCCCGGCTGGCGACCCTGGCCCAGGCGGCGACGTGGTCGGCCCGGATGGCCTGCATGTCGCCCGACCCGTCCGACACGGCGGCGGCCAAGGGGTGGATCTCGCAGGCGTCGGTGGAGGCGGTGGCGGTGGCCCACCAGCTCCACGGCGCGATCGGGTTCACCGAGGAGTACGGGCTCCAGCGCCTGTCGAAGCGGCTCCGGACGCTGCGCTTCGCCTACGGCGACGAGCGGTTCCACCACCGGGCGCTCGGCGCCCGCTCGGCCTGATGGAGTACGCCGCGCTGCTGGCCGGGCGGAGGAGCACCCGCCGCTTCGACACCGGCCGGGACGTTCCCGACGACGTCCTGGAGCGGATCCTGGCCGCGCCGCTGGCCATGCCCCACGCCGGCAACACCTACGACTGGCGGGGCGTCGTCCTCCGCCGGCGGGACCGCGACCCGCAGACCTGGCCGGCGGTGTACTCGGCGCTGCTGGAGCAGCACTACGTGGAGGAGGCGGCGGCCGTCATCGTGTGGGCGGTGCAGCCCGGCTGGTGGGCCGAGCGGTACCGGGCCAACGTCGCCGGACTGGTGGAGCGGGGGCTCGTCGATCCCGCCCGCCAGAAGGGGCTGCTGGACATGGTCGAACGCGGTCCCGCCGACGGGGACCTGACCGCCCTTTTGATCGGCGAGGCGATGATGGGCGTGGCGGCGGCGATGCTGGCCGCCCTCGACGCCGGGCTGGGCGCCACCGTGACCGCCTGCCGGCCGGCGGAGCTGGCCCCCGCCCTCGGCCTGCCCGACGGTGCGGTCCTGTGCCCGGCCGGCGTCCTCGCCGTCGGCTGGCCGGCCGGCGACCCGGCGCCGGTTCCACCCGGCGGCGGCGCGCCGAAGCCGCCGCTCGCCGAGCAGTACTTCTCCAGCCGGTGGGGCTGCCGGAGGGATGGCCGGTGAGCGGTCTCCGCCGGGAACTGGCCGACCTCGTGGCCGATCGGGGGCTCGGGCTCCTCGACGCCTGGCTCGGCCCGGTCGAGACCAAGCTCGAGATCCTGGCCGTGCTGGCGGCGGGTCGGAACCTGCTGCTGGAGGGGCCGGTGGGTTCGGGGAAGACGCTGCTGGGGGAGTCGATCGCCGCCGCGCTGCCGCCGATCCGGCTGGCCGGCTGCCACTTCAACTGCCTCCCCGGCGAGGCCGCCTGCCCCCAGTGCCGGGCCGGGCTGGCCGCCTCCGAGCCGGTGGAGCTGTCGGGGGCCGAGCGCTTCGTGCGGGTGCAGGGCTCGCCCGACCTGTTTCCCGAGGACCTCGTCGGCGACGTCGACCCCGCCGCCGCCCTGGCCCACGGCGCCCTCGACCCCCGGGCCTTCCGGCCCGGCCGGCTGGTGCGGGCCCACCGCAGGCTGTGCTTCGTCGACGAGATCAACCGCCTGTCGGAGCGGCTCCAGAACCTGTTCCTGGAGCTGCTGGCCGAGCGGGCCCTGACGATCGGCGGCTACGAAGCCCGCTTCCCGGTCGACACGGTGGTGGTGGCGACCATGAACCCCGACGAGTACGTCGGCGTCGGCCGGCTCTCGGAGGCGCTGCGGGACCGCTTCGAACGCGTCCGGCTCGACTACCCGACCCCGGCCGACGAGGTGACGATCCTGCTGCGCCGGACGGGCGTCGCCGGCGACGGCGACGAGGAGCGACTGGCCGACGCCGTCGTCGGCTTCGCCAACCGGCTGCGGGCCGAGCCGGAGGTGGAGGCGGGGCCGAGCGTGCGGGCGACCCTGGCGTCGTTCGAGCTGGCCCTGGCCTGGGCGAAGCTGGACGGCGTGAGCGACTGGCGGCAGGCGGCGCTGGCCGGGCTGCGGGTGGCGCTGCGGGGCCGGCTCTCGCTGCGACCGACGCACCGGCTGGCCGGGCGCCCCGAGCAGTACGTCGACGAGGCCCTGGCCGGCGGCCTGCCGTGAACGACCGGCTCGTCGCCCTCCGGGCGGTGGCCGTGGCGCAGTGGCTGCGCCGCCATCCGCTGGTGGAGGGCGGCCCCGGCGTGCGGGCCTCGCAGGCGCTGGCCGAGGTCGCCCGGGCCCGGATCGGTCTCGCCGCCCCCCCGGAGGCCGATGCCGCCTTCCTGGCCGCCGCCCTCGTCACGCTGCCCCACCGGCTGCGGGTCCGGCCGGGGGCCGACGCCGACGTCCTCGTCCGCCAGGCGGTGGCGGAGGCGCTGCTGGCGCCCCCCGAGGCGGTGGCCCGCCCGCCCCGGCCCGACGAGGAGGACACCGACCGGGGCGACGCCGAGGGCGGCGACGAACGGCTGAAGCTCGTCGTGCCGATGGAGTCCGGCGGCCACCGGCCGTCGACCACCGACGACGAGGAGGCCCGCCGGCGTTCGCTGTTCGGCGACGACGAGGCGGCCCGGTTCCTCGACGATCTCCTCGAGCCGGGACCGGCGTTCCCGCCGACGGCCGGTCCCGCCCCGACCCGGCCCGGGCGGCGGGCGGTGGGGGAGGAGATCCTGGCCGTCCGCCCCTTCCGGCCCGGTGATCGGGCCCGCGATTTCTCCGCCCGCCAGACCGTCCGGGCCAGCGTCCGGACGGGCTCGCTGGCGCCCCGGGCGCTCAGCCGCCAGCCGAGCGCGGTGTGGGACGTGGTGGTGGCCCTCGACGCCTCGGCCTCGATGGGAGCGGGGGAGCGGCCGCTGGTGGCGCCGGCCACCGCCGCCCTCACCCGGGTGCTCGTCCGCCGGGGGCACCGGGTGGGGGCGATGGCCTTCTCGGAGGAGTCGGTGCTGGCCCGGCCACTGTCCCGGGCCCGGGTGCCGTTCCCCGCCGAGGAGTACGCCTTCGCCCACGCCACCAACGTCGAGGCGGCCATCGACGCCGCCCGCCTGCTGCTGCTCCGGGAGGCGGCGGCCGGCGCCCGCCGGCACGTCATCGTGGTGACCGACGCCGAGTGCACCAGCCACAGCGGGAGCGACGAGGCCTGGGGCCCGCTCGGGGCGCCCCGGGGGTCGGCGGGTCTCGGGCGTCTGCTCCGGGGCGGAATGGTCGATGCCGCCCGTCGGGCCGCCCTGATCGCCGCCAGCCGCTGCCGCCGGCAGGGGATCACGGTCTCGATCGCCTACCCCGACGAGCGGGCCGAAGTGGCCTTCGCCCACCAGCTCGCCGAGGCCGGTGGGGGCCGGGCCCGCTGCCTGCGCCCCTGATCGGCGAGCCCACGCCCGCCCGGCGCCCGATGATCTCCGCCTGCGCTCGGCAGCGCCGAATCCCGGGCAACGGACCCCGCCGGGCGACCGCCGCGCGACCCGGCCCATCCCAACCGGCGTTCCTTTTCCGCCCCCCAGCGGTAAACGAACGCCAGTTTCTGGGGGCGGCCCGCCTCGGCCGTTCTGGCGTTCGTTTTCCGCTCCCCAGCGGTAAACGAACGCCGGTTGTGCTGGCGGCCCGGCGTGGCTGTTCTGGCGTTCGTTTTCGGCTCCCCAGCGGTAAACGAACGCCGGTTTGTGCGGGGAAGCCGGCGTTATGCGTTTCGCTGGAAACGCATAACGGGAGGCGGATCAGACCTGACCCGCGGCCCGGCGCCGGAGGGCGCCGCGGTCGACCTTGCCGAGGTGGGTCCGGGGCAGGTCGTCGACGACGAACACCTTGCGGGGGTGCTTGTAGGCGTCGAGGCGGTCGAGGCAGTGCTGGCGCAGCACGGCGTCGAGGCCGTCGGCCGGGGCGGACGGGACCACGAAGGCCACCGGGCGGGTGAGGCCGCTCTGGTCGGGGACCCCGACGACGGCGGCTTCGATCACCGCCTCGTGGGCCAGGAGGCAGTCCTCGACCTCGGCCGGGAGCAGCCACTTGCCCCCGACCTTGAGGGCGTCGTCGCCCCGGCCGACGTAGTGGACGAACCCGTCGGCGTCGCGCCGCACCAGGTCGCCGCCGGCGTACCACTCGCCCCGGAACGCCTCTCGCGTCTGGGGGGCGTCCTGCCAGTAGCCGAGCGCCAGCGAGTCGCCCCGCACCCACAGCCGGCCGACCTCGCCGTCGGGCACGTCCCGGCCGTCGGCGTCGCGTACCGCCACGTCGAAGCCCGGCACGGCCCGTCCGAGGCTGCCGGGCCGCACGGCCCCGGGCTGATTGGAGACGAACACGTGCCACATCTCCGCCGTCCCGAGGCCGTCGTAGAGTCCGACGCCGAAGGTCTCCTTCCAACGGTCGTAGAGCGACGGCGGCAGGGCCTCGCCGGCCGAGGTGGCGAACCGCAGGGAGGACAGGTCGGCGGCCGCGCCGCCGGCCCGGGCCGCCTCCACCATGGCCGCCACCATCTTCGGCGTGTTGACCAGGATCGTCGGCCGGTGGCGGGCGATCTGCTCGAACAGCACCTCGGCCGTCGGATGCTCGGGGAAGAGCGCCGCCGACCCGCCGACCGACAGCGGGAAGAACAGGTTGGCGCCCGTGGCGTAGCCGAAATAAAGCTTGGGGACCGACAGCGTGATGTCGTCCTCGTTCCAGCCCATGGCCCGCTGCCCGTAGAGCTCGGTGGTGTTGGCGAAGCTGCCGTGGGTCTGCACCGCCGCCTTGGGCCGGCCCGTCGTGCCGCCCGAGAACAGCCAGATGGCCGGGTCGTCCCGATGGGTGCGGGCCGGCTCCAACTCGGCGGAGCAGTCGAGGTGCGGCCCGTCCCCGTCGGCGCCGATCACCACCGCGTGGCGGACGGGCGGCGCGGTCCCCGGCGCCACCACCGCCACCCGGGCCCGGGCCAGCTCGACCATGGCGGCCAGCCCGTCGGCCGGCAGGCCCGGGTTCACCATCACCGCCACGGCCCCGATCTTGAGGATGCCGAAGAGGGCGGCGGCGTACTCCGCCGAGTCCGGCAGCGCCAGGATGACCCGCTCCTCCTGGCGGACGCCGAGGTCGCGGAGCAGGGTGCCGAACCGGCTGGCCAGCCCGTCGAGCTCGGCGTACGTCAGCGCGCCGGACGTTCCCGCGCCGGCGGCGAGCCGGAGGGCGACCCGCCCGCCCCGGCCCTCGGTCAGGCGCCGGGTCAGGAACAGCTCGGCGATGTTCAGCCACTCCGGCAGGGGCACCGGCCCAGGCTAGGCCGTCACGCGTCTAGCGTCAGGGGTGATGGCCGCCGCCCAGGAGCCCGTCTACTACTGGACCTACCTCCACCTCGACCAGCTCCTGTCGGCGCAGGTGCCGCTGTCCGACCCGCCGGCCCACGACGAGCTGCTGTTCATCGTCGTCCACCAGGCGTTCGAGCTGTGGTTCAAGCAGATCCTCTTCGAGCTCGACGCGGTCCTCGACGTGATGGGCCGCGACGTCGTGGCCGAGAAGGACATGGGCGAGGTCGTGGCCCACCTCATGCGGATCAACAAAATCCAGCGCCTCCTGACCGACCAGATCGAGGTGCTGGAGACGATGACGCCGCTCGACTTCCTCGAATTCCGCGACGTCCTCATCCCGGCCTCGGGGTTCCAGAGCGTGCAGTTCCGCCTGATCGAGAACAAGCTCGGCCTCGACGCCGGCCACCGGCTGCGCATCAAGGGCATGCCCTACACCAGCGTGCTGTCGGCGGAGCACGCCGCCGCCATCGAGGCGTCGGAGCGGGAGCCCTCGCTCCACGACCACCTCGAGCACTGGCTGCGGCGCACCCCGTTCCTCTCCTTCGGCGGCTTCGACTTCTGGCGGGCCTACCGGGAGGCGGTGGCCGAGATGCTGGCCCGCGACCGGGCGGTCATCGAGTCGCACCCGCAGCTCGACGCCGAGGGCCGGGCCGCCGCCCTCAAGGAGTTCGCCGCCACCATGGCCGCCTTCGAGGCCGTGTTCGACGCCACCCAGTGGGCCGAGCTGGTCCGGGCCGGGAAGCGCCGGCTCAGCCACCGGGCCTTCCTGGCCGCCCTGCTCATCAACCTCTACCGCGACGAGCCGATCTTCCAGCTCCCGTTCCGGTTCCTCACCATGCTGGTCGACATCGACGAGTCGTTCACCGCCTGGCGCCAGCGCCACGTGCTGCTGGCCCACCGGATGATCGGCGGCCGGATCGGCACCGGCGGCACGGCCGGCCACGAGTACCTGGCCGCCGCCGCCCGCCACCACCGGGTGTTCAACGACCTCTTCGACCTGCCGACGTACCTGATCCCCCGTTCGGCCCGTCCGCCGCTGCCGGCCGAGGTCTCCGAGCAGATGGGGTTCCGGTACGGGCAGTCCTGAAACGGGTTCCGTTGACGAGCTATGCCTCGCACTTCAGCCGGTTTCTCGGCGCCGTCCCCGGCCGGCTCCACGTCGCCGCCCACAGCCACCACCCCTGGCCTGACGTCACGTTCGAGGCCCAGCAGCAGGCCTGGCTGGACGCCGCCCGCCTGATGGACGACAAGTGGGACGAGGTCTTCGGCGCCGTCCTGCCCGAGGCCGCGGCCCATATCGCCGGCCGGCTCGGCCTGTCCGACCCGGAGGCCATCGCCTTCGCCCCCAGCACCCACGCCCTGGTCATGCGGATCCTGTCGACGCTGACGCCGCCGGTGCGGATCCTCACCACCGACGCCGAGTTCCACAGCTTCGCCCGCCAGGCGGCGAGACTCGAGGAGGACGGGCGGGCGGCGGTGGAACGGGTCCCGGCCGAGCCGTTCGCCTCGTTCCCGGAGCGCTTCGCCGCCGCCGCCGGCCGGGGCGGCCACGACCTCGTCTACTGGTCGCACGTCTTCTTCAACTCCGGTTACGTCGTCCCCGACGTGGCCGCGCTGGTGGCGGCCGTCCCCGACCCCGAGACGCTGGTGGTGATCGACGGCTACCACGGCTTCATGGCCGTCCCCACCGACCTGGCCGCCGTCGAGGCCCGGGCCTTCTACCTGGCCGGCGGCTACAAGTACGCCATGGCCGGCGAGGGCGCCTGCTTCGCCCACTGCCCGCCGGGGTACGCCATGCGGCCCCGCGACACCGGCTGGTTCGCCGGCTTCGCCCAACTGGAGAGCGCGCCGGGCGGAACGGTCGGCTACGCCGCCGGCGGCGCCCGGCTCCTCGGCGCCACGTTCGACCCGACCGGGGTCTACCGGCTCAACGCCGTGCAGCGCTGGCTCGACGGCCTCGGCGTGACCGTGGCCGGCATCCACGCCCACGTCGCCGCCCTGCAGGCCCGCTTCCTGGCCGCCGGCCCCCATCCCGAGCTCGTACCCGGCCCCGAGGTGTCTGAGCGCGGCCACTTCCTCACGTTCCGCTTCGCCGATCCCGGCCGCGCCGCCGCCATCGACGGCGCCCTCCACGCCGCCGGCGTCGTCGCCGACCACCGCCACGACCGCCTCCGCCTCGGCTTCGGCCTCTACCACGACGAGGCCGACGTCGACGCGCTCGTCCGACACCTCCTGACCGCCCCCGGCTGGCCATAATGGTCGATCACACGAACCTGAACACCGGTTGGGGAGGACGGATGGGGAGGCTGGGTGCGACGGGGATCGGAGCGCTGGTCGCGCTCTGCGTCCTCGCCCTGCCGTCCGCCGGCCCGGCCTGGGGAATCGGGTTCCCGGGCGAGGCTCCCATCCCCTGCTCCTTCGAGCTGCACGACACGGCCACCCCGGGCTGGACGCTGACGCCCAGCCGGGGGACCGCATCGGCGGTGGGGACGATGTCGTGCATCGGCGGCCTGAAGGGCGTTCAGCTGACCGGGCAACCCGGCCCGTTCACGACCCGCTACCTCTACGACCCCCTCTCCGCCCCCGGCGGGAACACCTGCGCCTTCGCCGGCGGCAAGGGCACCTGGGAGGTCCATCTCCCCACGGTCGGCGGCGGGATGCTCGACCTGACCGGCTCCTACACCTGGCAGGGGACGGCGGTCGGCCGGATGTACGGCGATCTCGGCCGGCTCCCGGTGACGCTGGGCTTCGAGTCCTATCCCGACCCCGGTCATCCCGACGAGAACTGCCTGACCAAGGCGGCGAGCCACTTCGGGCTGCTGGGCCAGGGGACGATCGGGTTCCTGTCGACGGACGTGTAGGTCAGCCGGCGTCGTCGGGGATGACGGCGGTGGCGACGAGTTCGACCAGGGCGGCGGGATCGAACAGGCGGCTGACGCCGAAGAGGGCCATCGGCGGGTAGTGGGGGCCGAACACGGCCCGGTAGGCGGCCCCGATCGGCTTCGAGTCGGCCCGGTAGCCGTCCACGTCGGTGGTGAAGATCTGCAGCGACACGACGTCGGCGGGGGTGGCGCCGGCGGCGGCCAGGGCCGCGGCGACGTTGGCGGCGGCGGCGGCGAACTGCTCGCTCAGCGTGGAACCGCACAGCGATCCGTCGGCCTGATGGGCGGTCTGGCCGGCCAGGAAGACGAGCCGCCCGGGGGCGGCCACCGCCACGTGGGAGAACCCGACCGGCGGCGCCATCGCCTCGGGGTTGAGGAACTGGTGGGCGGCCATCGTCAGCGGCCCGTCCAGTGCGGAGGCCGCTTGTCGGCCTGGGCTTTGAAGAATTCGGCGTGGTCGGCGGAGCGCATGAGGTAGGCCTGCGTCCAGGCCTCGAGCTCGATGGCCGCCTGCAGGCTCATGTCGGCCTCCCTCGTGAGCAGCAGCTTGGTCGCGGCGTAGGCGAACGTCGGGCCGTCGGCCAGCCGGCGGGCCAGCGCCGCCGTCTCGTCGGCCAGTGCCTCGTTGTCGACGACGCGGTTGGCCAGACCGTAGGCCAGGGCGTCGTCGGCGGTGACCTTGTCGCCGAGCATGAGGATCTCGGTGGCCCGCCCGGCGCCGACGATGCGGGGCAGCAGCCAGGCGCAGCCCATGTCGGCGCCGGCCAGCCCCACCGAGCTGAACAGGAAGCGGAACGAGGCCGAGCGGGCCAGGAGCCGGAAGTCGGAGGCCAGGGCGATCACCGCCCCGGCGCCGGCGGCGACGCCGTTCAGGGCGGCGATGATCGGCCTCGGCAGCTCCCGCATGGCCTGCACGACGGCGCCCGTCATGCGGGTGAACTCGAGGACGTCGCGCTGGTCGCCGCCGTCGAGGAGGCGGCCGATGATGTCCTCCACGTCGCCGCCGGAGCAGAATCCCCGGCCCTCGCCCCGCACCACGACCACGGCCACGTCGTCGCGGTGCTCGAGTTCGGTGAAGAGGTCGCGCAGGTCGGCGTAGACGTCGAGCGTCAGGGCGTTGAGCCGGTCGGGCCGGTCGAACGTCACCGTGGCCACGCCGTCGGCGACGTCGAAGCGGAAGTGCCGCCACTGCTCGGTGAAGGCGGCGGAGGCGCGATAGGTCACGGCAGGGCTCCTCTTCGTCGATAGCGGGACGGGTCGAGCCGGCAGAGGTCGGCCCGTCCGGCGGCCAGGATGGTGTTGACCTCGTCGAGACGGGTGATGTGGCCGCCGACGATCACCGCCACGCCGGCCTCGTTGCGGATGCGGTCGGCCAGCCCGGCGTTGAACAGGCGCCGGTAGTCGGCCCCCGCCTCGGGGACGGTGTGGCCGGCGGCGACGTCGACCAGGTCGGCGCCGGCGTCGGCCAGCCGCCGGGCCAGGACGACGCCGTCGGCGGCGGTCAGCCCGCCGGGGAACCGGTCGTCGGCCACCAGCCGCACCGCCAGCGGCCGGTCCGCCGGCCAGACAGCCCGGACCGCGGCCAGGACCCCGAGAGGATAGGCGGCACGGTCGTCGCCGGCGCCGGGGTTCGCCAGCGGCGACAGGAACGACGCCAGGAGGTACCCGTCGGCCATGTCGAGCAGCAGGACGTCGACGCCGGCCCGGGCCGCCCGCCCGGCGGCATCGGCGTACGCCGCCCGGACGGCGTCGCGGGCGGCCCTCTCCATCGGCTCGGGACGGCGGGACCGGGCCGTGTACGGCAACGCCGCCGGCGCCAGCAGCCGCCAGCCCCCCGACCGCAGCGGCCGGTCGAGCCCCCGGCCCCGGGGCATCGTCGCCCCCCGCCGGCCGGCGTGCGTCAGCCGCAGCGCCAGCCGGGCACCGGTCTCGTGGACGGCGGCTGCGACCTTGGTCCAGGCCTGCGCCTGCTCGTCGTTCCACAGCCCGGGCGAGCCGCTCGTCACCCGCCCGTCCGGAGTCGGCGCCACCTCCTCGGTCACCACGAGGCCGGCGCCGGTGGCGGCGCCGTCGAGCAGCGCCGCGGCGTGCGCCTCGCCCGGCATCCCGTCCGCCGAGGCGGCGTCGAGCGTCCCGGGTGCCACCACGACCCGGTTCCCGACGGTGCAGCCGGCCGCCAGCGGGAGCGGGGTCAGCAGCGGCGGCGGCACCACGATCCGGTCGGGCCCGGCGCCGGCGAAGCGGCGGTCGACCCGGTTGACGAGGACGGGGTCGCGCGCCGTCAGGTTCCCGTGCCCGATCCGCCCGCTGCGGGTCAGGAGGTTGAAGGCGAACGGCTCGGGGGCGAAACCGAGGTAGCGGCCGACCGACTCGAAGTAGCGGGCGGAGTCGGTGGCCACCTCCTGGAAGCGCTCGACGACCGGCTGGCGCTCCCCCTCGTAGGCGGCCAGCGCCGCCGCCCGATCGCCGGGTTCGGCGACGAAGGCCTTGGCCAGGGCGATGGCGTCGTCGAGGGCGAGGCGGGTGCCCGACCCGATCGAGAAGTGGGCGGTGTGGGCGGCGTCGCCGACCAGTACCACGTCCTGCTCGCCGACGCGCCCGTGCCACGACCGGTTGCGGACGGTCTCGAAGGTGCGCCATACCGACTCGTTGGACAGCAGCCGGTGCCCGGAAAGCCAGGGATCGAAGAGCGACTGGCAGAAGGCCAGGCTGTCCGCCTCGGTCATCGTGTCGAGCCCGGCCGAGCGCCAGGCGGCCTCGGAGCACTCGACGATGAACGTGGAGCGGTGGGCGTCGTAGGGATAGGAGTGGACCTGGAACAGCCCCTGGGCGGTCGGGTTGAAGATGAACGTGAACACCGGGAGGGCGAAGTCGGCCCCGAACCACACGTACTTGCTGGCGGTGGGGGAGAACGTGGGGCGGAACAGCCCGGGGTGGGCACTGCGCACCGGCGACCGCACGCCGTCGGCGGCGACGACGAGGTCGCAACCGGCGAAGGGCGCCAGCGGGTCGGCCTCGGACACCGGAGCGGAGAAGGCGACGTCGGCGCCGAGCGCTGCCGCCCGCTCAGCCAGCAGCCGCAGCAGCGTCGTCCGGGCGATGGCGGCGAAACCGTGCCCGGTGGAGCGGATCAGCTCGCCGCCGTAGTGGACGTCGATCGAGCTCCATCGCACCAGGGCCTCGTCGATCCGGAGGTAGGTCTCGTAGTCGGCGTCGCGCAGCTCGGCCAGCGACTCGTCGGAGAACACGACACCCCAGCCGTAGGTCACGCCCGGCGGGTTGCGTTCCCGCAGCACGATCTCGTGACCGGCCCGCCGCAGAAGGACGGCGAGGTAGAGCCCGGCCGGTCCGCCGCCGCAGATCCCGACCCTCATGCGCCCATCGTCACGCCACCGCATCCGCCAGGCGGTCGACCTCCGACGGATCCGAAGTGGCCGGCAGGAGCACGAGCTCGTCGCAGCCCGCCTCGGCGTAGCCGGCCACCTGCTCCCGCACCGCCTTGGGCGAGTCGAGGAGCCCAGCCGCCACCCGCTCGGCGAAGGGGCCGGTGAAGGCGTAGTAGCGCCGCAGATAGGCGGCGCCGGCCTCGGGGTCGGCCAACGAGAAGTACGACTGGCCCCACAACTGCGGCTGCCCCGGCCGGCCGGCGTCGGCCCAGGCGGCCCGGGCCCGCTCGGCGGCGCTGGCGAAGGCCCGGGGCGGCCCCCCGCCGTGGACGTAGCCGTCGGCGTAGCGGGCGGCCCGCAGGAAGGCGGCGCCGCTGCCCCCGCCGACCAGCAGGTCGGGACCGCCCGGGCTGGCCGGCCGGGGGCCGACGGACGTGCCCTCCCAGATGTCGCGCATGGCGGCCAGCTCGTCCGAGAGGTGCCGGCCCCGGCCCCGCCAGGAGGCGCCGGCGGCGTCGTAGTCGTCGGGCCGGGCGCCGAGGGACACGCCGAGGGTGAGGCGCCCGCCGGAGAGGGCGTCGAGCGACGCCGCCTGGGCGGCCAGCACCGCCGCCGGCCGGATCGGCCCGATGACGACCATCGTCGCCAGCCGCAGCCGGGTGGTGACGGCCGCCGCCGCCGCCAGCGCCACCAGCGGGTCGGTGCAGTCGTAGGCCAGCCGGTCGATGACCCCGAGACTGGTGAACGGGCCGCCCTCGGCCCGGGCGGCCCAGGACAGCAGCTCCGGGCCCCGGTGCCCCCCGCCAACCGCCGGCGTGCTGGTCGGCAGTCCGACCCCGATGCGCATGGCCGATCATGCTGCCACGCAACGCCGCCACCCCGTAGCCTCGGCGGGCAATGGACGGCCCCCCGATCGACCGGACCCCGATGGAGGAAGGCGAGGTGCGCCGGCTGGCCCGCGAGGTGTTCGTCCCGCTGGCCGAGGCCGGCACGCCCGGCCGGGTCAACCGGCCGCTCGTCCGGGCCCTCGGCGAGACCGGTCTCCTCGGCCGGCTCTTCCCGTCGGCCCTCGGCGGGACCGGGGGAGCCGGCGTGTCGGCCACCGAGCTGTGCCGACTCCGGGAGGGGCTGGCCCGGGAGTGCACCGCGGCCGAGACGGCCCTCGCCCTCCAGGGGCTCGGGACCTACCCGCTGGTCCAGTCGGGCTCCGAGGCGCTGGCCCGCCGGTTCGTGCCGGCCGTGGCCCGGGGCGAGGCGGTGGCCGCCTTCGCCCTGTCGGAGCCGGGGGCCGGCTCCGACGCCGCGGCCCTCGAGCTGGCCGCCGAGGCCGACGGCGACGGGTGGCGCCTCACGGGCGAGAAGACCTGGATCTCCAACGCCCCCGAGGCCGACGTCTACACCGTCTTCGCCCGGACGTCGCCCGCCTCCGGCGCCCGCGGCGTCACGGCCTTCGTGGTGGCCGGCGACGCCGGGGGCCTCTCGGGCGAGCCGATCGAGATGCTGGCGCCCCACGCCATCGGGCGGCTGGTCTTCGACGGCGTCGCCGTCGGGCGGGCCGACGTCCTCGGCGAGGTCGACGCCGGCTTCCGCGTGGCCATGCGCACCCTCGACCTGTTCCGGCCCAGCGTCGGCGCCTTCGCGGTGGGGATGGCCGAGGCGGCCCTCGACCAGGCCGTGGCCCACGCCGCCCGCCGCCGGGCCTTCGGCCGGGCGATCGCCGAGTTCCAGGCGGTGTCGCACGCCCTGGCCGACATGGCGACCCGCACCCGGGCGGCCCGGCTCCTCGTCTATGACGCCGCCCGGGCCTACGACGCCGGGAACACCGGCGACATCACCCGCCTGGCGGCCATGGCCAAGCTCTACGCCACGGAGACGGCCCAGTTCGTCGTCGACGGCGCGGTACAGATCCTCGGCGCCCGGGCGCTGGTGGCCGGCCACCCGCTCGAGCACCTCTACCGGGAGGTGCGGGCGCCGCGCCTCTACGAGGGGACGTCGGAGATCCAGCGGACGATCATCGCCCGGGCGCTGCTGCGGGGCGCGTCGCCCCCCGACACACCGTCGTGACCCCCCGCATCGTGGCCGTGCCCGGCCCGGGGATCGACGGCGCCCAACTGGCCCGGTGGGGGCAGGAGTGCGGAGTCGAGGTCGACGTCCGGACGGACCGGCCCGACGCCGTCCTGCGCAACGGCACCGACGGCGCGGCGGGCGTGATCATCGTCCCGGGCGCCGCCGGGCTTTCGGACCCGGCCCTGGCCGAGGCGATCGGCACCGCCGGGGTGCCCGTCGTGGCCGTCGAGCCCGGCAACCTCCGCCGGACCGGACCCGACCCGGAGGCCACGGGGCTGCTCGCCGCCGGCGCCCGGGTGCTCTACGGCCGGGGCGCGGAGACCGGCCGCCACGCCGTCCTGTTCCTGGCCCGCCGGCTGGGCCGGGCGCCCGACACGCTGGCCTACGGGCCCGATCCCAGCCAGGTCGGCGACCTCTGGGTCCCGGCCCCTCCGGCCGGGGAGGGCCGCCACCCGGTGGCCGTGCTGTTCCACGGCGGCTTCTGGTACCACGCCTGGGAGCGCGATCTCATGGACGGGCTGGCCGCCGACCTCGCCGCCCGGGGCATCGCGGCCTGGAATGTCGAGTATCGCCGGGTCGGTGCCGGGGGAGGGTGGCCGGCGACCGGCGAGGACGCCGGCCGGGCCACCGACCACCTGGCGGCGCTGGCGCCGGTCTACGGGCTCGACCTCCGGCGCGTCGCCGTCCTCGGCCACTCGGCCGGGGCGCAGCTGGCCCTGTGGGTGGCGGCCCGCGGCCGGCGGGGAGCGGTGCATCCGGCGCTGGCGGTGGGTCTGGCCACGATCGGCGATCTCGAGGCGGCGCTGGCGGAGGGCGTCGGGGGCCGGTCGGTCTCCCGGCTGCTCGGCGGCGCCGGGAGCGGTGATTGGGAGGTGGCCCTGTGCGACGCCTCGCCGCGGGCCCGGTTGCCGATCGGCGTGCCGCAGCTGCTGGCCCACGCCGCCGACGACGACATCGTCCCGGCGTCGCAGACAATCCGTTACGCCGAGGCGGCGGTCGCCGCCGGCGACGACGTGACGGTGGTCGAACTCCGCTCCGGCGGGCATTTCGACCTCGTCGATCCCCGCACCGAGGCCTGGTCGGCGGTGGCGCAACTCCTGCAAAACAGGCTCATCGGGGTGTAAACGGAACGTATTGCAAGCAAAGGCCGGACGAACTGCCCGTTGTGCGGGCTTTTGGGCGATTCGTCCCTCTCGCCGAAGCCGCCCACATAGGGCAGAATCGGCTCTCGTGGGAGGAACGACGCAAGCGAACCGTCGACCGCCGTCGTCTCGTCCGGTGCAACCGGGCCGACCGATGCAGCCGTCCCTCCGGTTCCTCGTCCGGCGGGTGGCGCGGTCGCGCCGAACGCCGGGCGCCCGATAGCACTCGGGAGCCCGGCGGGCGACCTCGGGGCTATCCCTCCGAGAGGGTTAAGCCCCGAGCTCTTCGACCTGAGCGAGGAACCGGCGGATTTCCGACGCCCGGAAGCGGCGGTGGCCGCCGAGGGTGCGGACGGCCGAGATCTTGCCCGCACGCGCCCAGCGCGTGACGGTCTTCGGGTTGACCTTGAACATCACCGCGACTTCGCTCGGCGTGAGGAGCTCGTTGTCGGCCATTGCAGTTTGTCCTCCCAGACGTGTGGATAGCCTCGATCTGTGTGATCGGACCAAACCGCCCGCCACTTGAGGACCAGCTGGGAACTATTTTCCATCTGGCCCGGTGAGGGGTCGGGCCCGGCCTTCAGGTCGAAGGGAGCGGCACCGACGCACCGGCCTCGTAGCCCGTGCGGCGCCCGTCGGCCCCGATCACCCGCACACGCTGGCGGCCCTCGACCCCCCAGCCGCCGTCCCGCCGGACCAGCGCCGTGTCCTCGTCGACGCCGATCAGCGTCTGGCCGGGGGCGAGGGCGGCCAGACGCTCGCCGACCACCGCCGGCCTCCACTGCTCGATCCGGTCGAAGTGGGGGAGGACGACGAGCCCTGGCACGAGGGCCAGGCCGGGCCGGACGGCCCCGGCGCGGATGTCGGCCGCCACGTCGGTCAGGGCGCAGGCGCCGGCCGAGCAGCCGGCCAGCGCCGCCCCGGCCCGCCAGGCGGCCACGATCGCCTCCAGGACGGGCGTGTCCCGCAGGGTGTCGGCCAGATAGGCGGGGTTGCCGCCCGAGAGATAGACGAGTCCGGCGCCGGCCACCCGGGAGGCGTTCGCCCCGTCGCGGGCGCCGTCGCGGTCGAGCACCGCCAGCGGCACCGGCTCGACCCCGAGGCGGCGGTAGTGGCCGGTCGCCAGCCGGAGCCAGTAGCCGACGCGATCGGGCCCTTCCTGACCCGCCGCCGTGGGCAAAAACACGGCCCGCGCCGGCCGCCCGGCCAGGAGCCCGGCGTCGACGGCCTCCATGACGGGCAGGAACTCGCCGCTGCCGACCAGCGCCACCGGACCCGGCGTGGCGGGCGAAGGTTCTGCCGATCGCCTCATGGGCGGGGAGGTTAAGCGGTCGTGGTCGGCAACCTGGCCGGGGTGATGACCGCCGGCAGCGGCGACCGCCGCAGGACGTCGGCCCGGGCGGCGAGCGGCAGCCGGAAGGCGAGGACGCCACCGCCCTCGGGACGGAACGTCGCCCCGGCCCGGGCCAGCATCCGGCGGGAGATGACGTTCTCCCCCAGCATGATGCCCTCGAAGCGCTCCACGCCGTGGGCCAGCGCGTCGAGGACGGCGACGTCGACCAGCAGCCCGCCGAGACCCTGCCCCTGGTAGTCGTCGATCACCGTCACGGCGAGCTCGGCCACCACCGGGTCGGCCTTCGTCCGCACCCAGCGGACGACGCCGGCCGGAATCGGGCCCGGCCGCCCCGGGCCCTCGTCGACGAGGGCGCCGAAGGCACGGTGGTCGACCTCGTCGACCGAGGTGAGGAAGGCCAGCATGGCGTCGGTCAGCCGGGGGACGGGCGCCAGGAACCGCCGGTAGCGGCTGGTGGGCGACAACCGGTCGAAGCCCTGCATGAGGAGATGCCCCTGATCGGGTCGCAGCGGCCGCAGCACCACCGTGGTGCGGCCGCCCAGCCGGATGCGGCCCTCGGCGTCGACGACCGCCCGGCGGCGCGGGCCGTCCTCCTCGTCGGGCGGCGCCTCCCGGTCCGGCCGCCAGCCGGGCGGCAGCAAGGGGCCGCGCCAGGGATCGGAGCCGGCCCGGGGGACCCTGCGGCTCACCCCGCCGCCTTCGGGTAGAGCACGAGCTGGGTGCACCGGAACAACGCCACGGTGCGGCCCTCGCCGTCGGTCACCAGAGCGTCCCACACCTGGGTCGTGCGCCCGCCGTGGAGGAGGCGGGCCTGGCAGCGGATCACGTCTCCGACGGTGGCCGTGCCGAGAAAGTTCGACTTGAGCTCGATCGTGGTGAACCCGGTCGCGCCGGCGGGGAGCGAGGCCTGGCTGCCGTAGCCGCACGACGTGTCGGCGAGGGCGATCACGGTGGCGGCGTGCACGAACCCATTGGGGGCCATGTGCTTGGGCTCGATCCGGAGGCGGCTGTGGACGCCCCCGGGCTCAACCGAGTCGAAGGCGATGCCGATGAGTCCGGGGAGCAGACCCCGGCCCGCCTCCTCGAACCCGGCGGCGCGCTGCGTCGCCGCGGTGGAGCCGTTGGCCATGAGTTGTGTCATGCAACTGAGTATAGCGACTCCATTGCTTGATGCAACGCACTAAGATGCGACACATGCGTCGGACGAGCTTCGCCGGGATGAACTGTTCGGTGGCCGGGGCCCTCGAGATCGTGGGGGAGTGGTGGACGTTCCTCGTGCTGCGCGACGCCTTCCTCGGTGTCCGCCGCTTCGAGGACTTCCAGCGCCGGCTGGGCATCGCCCGCAACGTCCTCACCGCCCGGCTGCAGACGCTGGTGAGCCACGGCATCCTCGAGCGCCGGCAGTACCAGGACCGGCCGGAGCGCTTCGAGTACCGGCTGACCGACAAGGGGCTCGAACTCCACCCGATCCTCATCTCGCTGATGGAGTGGGGCGACAAGTGGGCCGGCGTGTCCGACGCCCCGCCGATGGAGATCGTCCACAAGGCCTGCGGCCGGCGCACCAAGCCCTACATGGTCTGCGACCAGTGCGGCGAACCCGTCCGGGCCAAGGATGTCTCGCCGGTGACCGGGCCGGGATGGAACGACGGCGAGGAGCTCGCCCCCCATCTGGCGCCGGGCCCGGCCGACCGCCTGGCGCCGACCGTCTAGCTCCGGGAGCCGTCGCGCCAGTAGCGGCGGATGAGCGGCGGGCGGTGGCGTCCGGCCGGGGAGCGGTCCGAGATCCAGGGGGCGTAGGGCGCCATCACGAAGCCGGCCATGATCACCAGCACCGTGTCGTAGTTGACCCGCCATCCGGCGAAGTCCCGCCAGGTCTGGTCCCGATCCGCCCGGAGCGGCACGCCGGCCTCGGCCAGGGCGTCGCAGACGGCGTCGTACTCGTCCCGGGCGACCGAGATCGGGTCGGTGGGCGCCGGGTCGGGATCGTAGGGGATGCCGTAGAAGTCGCCGATCCGGCGCAGGGCGAGGTAGCCGCTGCGGATGCACAGCTCGGCGGTCGGGCTGCGGGGGACGTCGAGCGTGCTGGCGTAGATCGAGGCGGCGTCGAGCACCACGCCGGCGGCGATGATCCACGACCGCTCCGGCTGGGGCGAGCGGAAGAACGGAAGCCCGGCGAAGGACGTGTGGGTCTCCTCGACGTCGACGAACCAGTCGATCCAGGGCTGCCAGACCTCCTCCTCCAGCGTGCCGAGGCCCTTGATCGTGTTGAACCGGGCGAGCATCTCCCGCGGCGTCGGCGGCGACCCGGCCTGGATCGTCACCATGGCCACCGAGTGCTCCCGCCGTGAGAAGGCGTTGTAGATCGAAGGCAGGAAGGTGATGAGGAGGGCGAGCAGGATCAGGCCGAGCACGGCTTCGGCGAACGCCAGCAGCGTCGTCGGCAGGTCGGGCGCCCGGGCGAAGCCCAGCGTGAGGAGCGACGACCCGCTCTCCACCAGCGCCGCCCGGACCGGCCGCACCCCGAGCCCCCAGAACATCGCCGTGAACCCGACGAGGGTCAGCGCCAACCACACCACCGGCAGGGCGATCAGCGAGAGCGGGGCGTAGAGGGCCAGGGCCCGGTCCCGTTCCTCGTAGGTGGAGGCGAACCGGCTGCGCAGGCCGAAGAAGCGCCGGATCGTGAGGAACACGATCCGGGTGAGCCGGACGGGCACCCCCCGGGGGACCACCACCGTGCAGACGGCCGACAGGAACACCGCCGCCACCCAGGCGAGGCCGGCCACGAAGGCCGCCACCTGCGCCGCGGTGCATTCGGGACAGCTCACCCCGGCCGCCCACCGGCGCCGATCGTCGGCAGGAAAACCGGTTCCTCCAGGCAGGACTCAGCCGGTCCTTGTCTAATTCTCCACTGTCCCCATGAAATCAATCGATTTGCTTGACAAGCGTGGAGGAACCGAGACATGAACGTGCAGCATCGCATGAAGATGGGCCTGACCGCGGGCCTTCTGGCGGCGGTGACCCTGGCCGGTTGCGCCTCGGGGTCGTCCTCCGACACGAAGGCGGGGGCGGTCGCCAAGCCGGCGGAGAAGGTCACGCTGCGGCTCGGCTACCTGGCCAACATCACCCACGCCCCGGCCCTGGTCGGCCTGCAGAAGGGCATCTTCGCCGACAAGCTCGGCCCCGACGTCACGCTCGTCCCGAGCGTGTTCAACGCCGGGCCGGCGGAGACCGAGGCCCTCTTCAGCGGTGCCATCGACGCCACCTACATCGGGCCCAACCCGGCCATCAACGCCTACGCCAAGAGCAACGGGCAGGCCGTCCGGATCATCTCCGGCGCCACGTCGGGCGGTGCCTTCCTGGTGGTGAACCCGTCCATCAACTCGGCCGCCGACTTGAAGGGCAAGAAGGTCGCCTCGCCCCAGCTCGGCAACACGCAGGACGTGGCGCTGCGCAGCTGGCTCAAGAGCCAGGGCCTCAAGACCGACACGCAGGGCGGCGGCGACGTCTCGATCGTCCCCCAGGACAACGCCACCGCGCTGACGGCGTTCGAGAGCGGGGCCATCGCCGGCGCCTGGGAGCCCGAGCCCTGGGCGTCGCGCATGGTCCAGGAGGGCAAGGGCAAGGTGCTCGTCGACGAACGCAGCCTGTGGCCGGCCGGGCAGTTCGTCACCACCGAGCTCATGGTCCGCACCGCGTTCCTGAACGAGCACCCCGACGTTGTGCAGCGCCTGCTCGAGGCTCAGGTCTCGGCCACCGACTTCATCAACGCCAACCCTGCCGAGGCCAAGGCGCTGGCCAACCAGGGCCTGCAGCAGGCCACCGGCAAGGCGCTCTCCACCTCGGTCCTCGACGCCGCCTGGCCTCACATGACCTTCACCGACGACCCGCTCGCCTCGAGCCTGCGCACCGGGGCCGCCAACGCCAAGGCCGTCGGCCTGCTCGACCCCAACACGAAGCTCGACGGGCTCTTCGACCTGACGCTGCTCAACAAGGTGCTCAAGGCCGACGGCAAGCCGGAGGTGCACTCGTGATCGCCGTCGACGGCGTCACCAAGGTCTACGGGCCCCGGGGGAGCCACACCTTCGCCCTCGACCGCATCTCGCTCCGGGTCGCCGCCGGTGAGTTCTGCTGCCTGGTGGGCGCCTCGGGCTGCGGCAAGACCACGCTGCTCAACCTGCTGGCCGGGCTTGACGCGCCGGCCGCCGGGACGGTCTCGGTCGGCGGGCGTACGGCGCTCATGTTCCAGGAATCGGCGCTGTTCCCCTGGCTGTCGGTGCGGGGCAACGTCAACCTGGCGCTGCGCCTGGCCGGCGTCCCCCGGGCCGAGCGTCAGGACCGGACCAGCGAGCTGCTCCGCATGGTGCGGCTCAAGGGCAACGGCGCGAAGCGGCCCCACGAGCTGTCGGGCGGCATGCGCCAGCGGGTGGCCCTGGCCCGGGCCATCGCCCAGAACGCCTCCGTCCTCCTCATGGACGAGCCGTTCGGGGCCCTCGACGCCATCACCCGCGACCTGCTCCACGACGAGCTCGAGCGGGTGTGGCAGGAGACCGGGATCACCGTCGTCTTCGTCACCCACAACGTGCGGGAGGCCGTCCGCCTCGGTGACCGGGTGCTGGTGCTCTCCAGCCGCCCGGGCCGCGTCGTCGACGAGTTCCGCGTCGACATTTCCCGTCCCCGCCGCCTCGACGACCCCGAGGTGTCCTCGCTGTCCGCTCTGATCACCGACCGGCTCCGCCAGGAGGTGCGCCGCCATGGCGCTTGATCTCGAGACCGAAACGCCGGCCGACGTCCGGGCCGAGGAGCACAGCGCCGAGATCGCCGGCCTCGACGCCCTCGACGTCCCCGTCGCCCCGGCCCGGGGCGTCCTGGCCCGGCTCTGGGACGGGGCGTGGCCCAAGCTGACCGCCGTCGGTTTGTTCTTCCTCGCCTGGCAGGCGGTGGTCTTTGCCCACCTGAAGCCGCAGTACGTCCTCCCCGGGCCCGTCACGGTGCTGAAGACGCTGTGGCATCTGGCCATGGACACCGGCCCGGCCGGCTCCCACGTCCTGCTCCACGCCACCGCCACCACCATGCAGCGGGCGGCGGTGGGCTACGGCATCTCGGTCGTCATCGGCGTCGTCCTCGGGCTCGCCGTCTCCCGCAGCAAGGTCCTGCGGGCCGGCGTCGGCGCCATGATCACCGGCCTGCAGACGATGCCGACCATCGCCTGGCTCCCGCTGGCGGTGCTGCTGTTCAAGCTCTCGGAGACGGCCATCACGTTCGTGGTCGTGATGGGCGCCGCGCCGGCCATCGCCAACGGCGTCATCTCCGGGGTGGACCACATCCCGCCGGTGCTGCTGCGGGCCGGCCGGGTCCTCGGCGCTCGGGGCGTGGGCGCCTACCGCCACGTGATCGTGCCGGCGGCCCTCCCCGGGCTGGTGGCCGGGTTGAAGCAGGGCTGGGCCTTCGCCTGGCGTTCGCTGATGGCCGGCGAGCTGATCGTGATCATCGCCCACAAGCCCTCGCTCGGCGTGCAGCTCCAGAACGCCCGGGACTTCGCCGACGCCCCGGGCCTGATGGCCTACATGCTGGCCATCCTCATCATCGGGCTCGTCATCGACTCGCTGTTCTTCGGCACCCTGGAGCGGGGCATCAAGCGTCGGTGGGGCTTAACCTGACCTCGTGGCCACGCTGGTCAGCTTCCACGCCCATCCCGACGACGAGGCCATCGCCTGCGGCGGGACCATGGCCAAGGCGGCGGCCGCCGGGCACCGCGTCGTGCTGGTCACGGCCACCTCCGGCGAGTGCGGCGAGGTGGCCGACGGGGTCCTGGCTCCGGGGGAGACGCTGGGGGAGCGCCGGCAGAAGGAACTGGCCGAGGCGGCCGCCATCCTCGGCGTGGCCCGGGTGGAGATCCTCGGCTACCGCGACAGCGGGATGGTCGGCACGCCGGAGAACGAGGACCCCGACTGCTTCTGGCAGACGCCGGTCGACGACGCCGCCGCCCGGCTGGCCCGGATCCTGGCCGAGGAGCGGCCCGACGCCCTCACCGTGTACGACCCGAACGGCAACTACGGCCATCCCGACCACATCCAGGTCCACCGGGTCGGGGTGCGGGCCGCCGAGATGGCCAGGGTGAAGCGGGTCTACGAGGCGACGATGAACCGCGACGAGTTCCGCCGGCTCATGGCCCGGGCCGCCGAGCTCGGCTTCCCCGACCTCGACGACCTGCCCGACCTCGACGACGCGCCCGACGTCGGCCTGCCCGAGGAGCTCATCACGACGGCGGTCGACGTGTCGTCCCAGCTCGACGTCAAGCGGAGGGCGATGGCCGCCCACGCCAGCCAGATCGCCGAGAACTCGTTCTTCCTGTCGATGCCTCCGGCCGCCTTCGCCGCCGCCTTCGGCACCGAGTGGTACCGCCTCCGGGGCGCGCCGCCCGGCATCCACGAACGGGAGATCCTGCCCGACGGGGTGTGAGCGAACGTTTCCAGGCCGGAAACAACGGCGAAAAGGCGTCACCACAGACCGTTCGTACCGTGCTGCTCCGACAGCCCCGGCCGGCCTCAGGCCCGGGACACCGAAAAGGAGCAGCCCATGCCGATCCCCATTGACGAGGCGGTGGCCGAGCAGGCGGCCCTGGCCGGCTCGAAGGCGGTGGCGGCCCGGAACGTGCCGAAGTACCTGTTCTCCTCGGCACTGGCCGGGGCGTTCGTCGGTGTCGGCATCGTCCTGATGGCCGCCACCGCCGGGCCGCTGGCGGCGGCGAACTCGCCGGCGGTGAAGCTGGTGGCGGCCTCGGTCTTCGGCGTCGCCCTCACCCTGGTGATCATGGCGGGCTCGGAGCTCTTCACCGGGCTCAACATGACGATGGTCCAGGGGTTCGTGGCGGGAACGGTGAACGCCGTGGACGTTCTCTTCGTCTGGATCTCCTCGCTGGTCGGCAACCTGATGGGGGCGCTGGCCTTCGCCTGGCTGATCAACGCCGGCGGAACGCTGTCGGCCAAGACGCCGGCCGGCAAGCCCGGCCCGGGTGAGGCGTTCATCGAGTCGCTGGTGAAGGCCAAGAACGCCGCCCCGGGCGCCCAGCTGTTCTGGCGGGCGCTGGCCTGCAACATGCTGGTGTGCCTGGCCGTGTGGATGGCCGCCCGCACCCGCAACGACGCAGCCAAGGTCATGCTGATCTGGTGGTGCCTGCTGGCCTTCATCGCCGTAGGCCTCGAGCACTCGATCGCCAACATGACGGTGTACGGCGTGGCCATCTACCACCACGCCGCCGGTTACCGCGATCTGCTCCGCAACCTCGTCTGGACCGTGCCGGGGAACATCGTCGGCGGCGGGCTCGTGATCGGGCTCGGCTATGCATGGATCGGCGGCCGGAGTCCGGCGGCCGCCGCCGGGGCCCCGGAGCCGGCAGCGCTCGGCTCCAACGGCCAGACCGCCCTGCAGCCGACGCGCTGAGCCACCCGCCGGGTGGGGCGTTCCCGACGGGTGGCCGGCGCTTGCCACGGATCGCTGGCGACGCCACATCGTCTTCGACCCGTCACGATCGGGGTGGTTCTGCGTTGCCGGGGGCGCCCCCTCTACGGACATTTGCCCTGCCTCCCCCGAAGCGGGGCAAGGTCCGACAGGCGTCGCCACATCGGCATCGAGTCGTCATGGAATCGCAACCGGTCCCCGGACGCCCGGTAGCCTCCCCCGGGTGAGTGACCGTCCGCCGCCTCCCCCCGGCCCGCCGCCTCCGCCGGGCGCCACCGGAGCCCCGGCGCCGGTCGACGCCCTGGGCCGGCCGCTGGCGGCGTGGGGCCAGCGGTTCGGTGCCTACGTCCTCGACGAGGTGTTCGTCCGCGTGGTGGCCTGGCTGGCGGTCTACGCCCTCGGCCTGCACCGCACCTTCGGCGCCCGGCTGCTGTGGTTCGTCCTGGCCGAGGCCTACTTCGCCTTCCTCAACGGCAGCGTCGCCGGCCAGACGTTCGGCAAGCGGCTCTTCGGCATCGCGGTGCGCGACGCCGGCGGCGGTGCGATCGGCCCCGGCCGGGCGGCGATGCGCTACATCGTGGTCGGGATGTTCCGGATCATCCCGTTCTTCGTGCTCTTCACCGGGCTCGACGGGCTCTGGCCGCTCTGGGATCGGGAGCGCCAGGCGCTCCACGACAAGATCGCCGGCAGCGTGGTGGTCCGGGTCACGACGTCGTGACCGACCGCTCCACCGGCACCGCCCGGGAGAAGAGGTCGAGGAGCGGGCAGTGCTCGTCCACGGCGGTGGCCAGTTCGTCGTAGCGGCCGGCCGGCTCCGGGCCGTCGAGCGTGACGGCGCAGCGCACCCCCGACGGCGCCGGCGTCCCCGCTCCCGGGAAGCCGAAGAAGGCGCCCATGTCGAAGTCGGCGTCCACGGTGACCGTCACCCCGTCGAGCTGGATGCCGAGCTCCGCGGCCCAGTAGCGGTAGGTGATCGCCTGGCAGGAGGCCAAGGCCGCCAGCGCCGCCTGGACGGGATTGGGCGCCGTGCCGGTGCCGCCCACCGACACCGGTTCGTCGGCGGCGAACTCGAAGGCACCGGAGCGCAGCTCCACCCGGGTGCCGCCCGCCATGCGGCCTTCGGCCCGGAGGTGGACGACGGCCCGGGCCGGATCGTCGCCGACCTTCCGCTTGACGGCCTCGACGGCCTGGCGGATGTTCGGCGGGGACGGCGCAGTCGTCATGGCCGCGATGGTAGGCAGAAGCCGATGGATCCGGTCTCCCGTCCGCCGGCTCGCGACCTCGCCCTCATGGCGCTGGCGATCGGGGCGGTGTCGACGGCGGCGCCGCTCATCCGGGAGGCCCAGGCCCCCGCCCTGGCCATCGCCTTCTGGCGCAACGCCTTCGCCGTCACGGTGCTGGTCCCGGTGTGCGCCGTCCGGCGGCAAGAGGAGATCGCCCGGCTCCCGGCCGGCCCGGCCCGCGGCGCCCTTTTGGCCGGGCTGTTCCTCGCCGCCCATTTCGCCGCCTGGGTGCCGAGCCTGTCGTTCACCACCGTCGCCTCGTCGGTGGCGCTGGTGGCCACCCAGCCGGTATGGGCGGCCCTCCTGGCCCGGGCCCGGGGTCACGCCGTGCCGGCCCAGGCCTGGCTCGGCATCGGGGTGGCGGTCGGCGGCGCCGTCCTCCTGACCGGCGTCGACGTCGCCCTCTCGGCCCGGGCCCTTCTCGGCGACCTGCTGGCGCTGGCCGGCGGCGCGCTGGCCGCCGCCTATGTCACGATCGGCGGCGAGGTCCGCCAGTCCGTTTCGACGACGCTCTACACGTCGATCTGCTACTCGACGGCGGCCCTGGTGCTCGGCCTGCTCTGCCTCGGCGGCCGGCAGTCCCTGGCCGGCTTCGACGGCCGCACCTGGCTGTGCCTGCTGGCCCTCACCGCCGGGCCCCAGTTCCTCGGCCACTCGGTGGTCAACCGCGTGTTGCGGACCACCAGCGCCACCATCGTGTCGGTGGCGATCCTGTTCGAGATCGTCGGATCGTCGCTGATCGCCTGGGCCGCCTTCGGCGAGACGCCCCCGGCCGGCGCCTACCCGGCCGCCATGCTCATCGCGGGCGGGATCGCCCTGGTCGTGCTGGCGGGCCGGCCCCCGGAGACGCCGCCGGTGGTGGACTGAGCGCTGCCGGGGACCGGGGCCTCAACGTCCCGGCCCCCGGCGTTGCATTGATCCCGCTTCCATCATCAGGTGCTGTCCTGCGTTTCTCCGCCGTGAGGCGGATGGGAGATCTTGACTGAAACTGAACGCACGATGCAACAAGAGATTCAAATTGTGAAAGTTGTGGTTAATGTGACTCCCGGGAGACTCGGACGGCCGAGAGGGCGTAGAAGGCGATGGCCGCCGCGCTGCCGACGTTGAGGGAGTCGGCCGCCGCTCGCATCGGGATCGTCACCCGATGGTCGGCGCCGGCCAGGGCCGCCGGCGAGAGCCCGGGTCCCTCCGCCCCCAGCAGGACGGCGACGCGCTCGTCGGAGGGGCGGCGGGCGACGTCCGCCAGCGGCTCGGCGCCGGACGCCGGCGTCAGGGCGAGCAGGCGGAAGCCCGTCCGCCGCAGGAGGCCGAGCCCCTCCGGCCAGGGGGTGAGCCGCGTCCAGGGCACAGCCAGCACGTGCCCCATCGACACCCGCACCGACCGCCGGTAGAGCGGGTCGCAGCAGCGCGGCGAGAGGAGGACGGCGTCCACGCCGAGGCTGCCGGCACAGCGGAAGATCACGCCGAGGTTCTCGTGGTCGTTGATGTCCTCCAGGACGGCGACCCGCCGGGCCCGTTCCACGATCCCGGCTGGATCGGGGAGCGGCCACCGGTCGGCGGCGGCCAGCACGCCGCGATGGACCGGGAAGCCCGCCACCGCCCGCAGGGTCGGCTGGTCGGCCAGCAGCACCGGCGCGCCGGCGGCGGCCAGCCGCCGCCCGAGGGCCTCGAGCCGGATCCGGTCGAGGAGGACCGACCGGATCGGCCGGCCCGAGGCGAGCAGCCGCTCCACGGCGTGGATGCCCTCGGCCACGAAGAACCCCGGCCCCTCGCCGCCCGTCTCCATCCGCCGGCGGAGGCGGGCGTCGTGCAGGCTGCGGTAGTCGTCGACCCGGGGATCGGCGGGGTCGGTGACCGCCACGGGCTCCACCGGCTTGCGGCCGGCGCCCGCCGGCCCGGCCCCGCCGGCGGTGCTCAGAGGACCCGCAGCGCCTCGACGGCGTCGCGCTCCCGCCGGGCCAGGGCCCGCAGGACGGCGGCGTCGCCGTGGCGGATCCGGGCCACCTCGACCAGCGTGGCGATCACGAGCCCGGTGGCAGCGGCTGGCAGCGGCGGCGGGGTGACGGCGAGGCTGGCGGCGAGGTCGTCGGCGTGGACGACCAGCTCCACCAGCCGGGTCACCAGGTAGTCGTCCAGGGTCAGGACCATGTCGCCGAAGACCCCGACCCGCCGGCCGGCCGCTTCCCGCTCCAGCCGTTCGTCGAGGCGGGCGGTCGCCTCGCTCCAGGCCAGGGCGAGCTCCCCGGCCGTGCCCGGTGCCGCCTCAAACCCCCGCTGGCGGATGGCCCGCTGGCCCTCGGAGCCGATGTCGTTGCCCGCCGCCACCACGGCGGCGTAGTACTCCGCCGGCGAGACCGCCGCCACCTCCGATCCCGGCCGGGCGGCGGGCTCGGGTCGGTCGAGGTACCCCTCGACCGACGTCAGGGCCCGCAGGAAATGACCGGCCAGCCCCCGGATGGGGAACTCCGCCAGGACGCTCGGCTCGTCGAAGCGTCGAGCCAGCGCCGGCTCGAACAACAGCGTCTGGGCGGCGAGAGCCGTCTCCAGGAACAGCGCCCGGATGTCGGTCATGGGGCCGGAACTACTGCTGATAGCCCTCGACCACGCCGGCGTCACGGACGTGGGCCTGCTCGGGGTCTTCCCCGGCGTGGCGCTTGGCCCGGCGCTGGCGGAGCAGGTCCCAGCACTGGTCGAGGGCCACCTCGACCGCTTTCAGGCGGGCGTCCTCGGGCTCGCTCAGGCCCTCCGGGCCGCGGCCCGACTCCAGCAGCCGCTCCTCCTCGGACACCAGGTCGTTGATGCGGCTGAGCACGGCGTTGTCGTCCATAGGCTCCACGCTACCCATGCCCGGGGGGTTTGACCGTGGGGGGTCCTTGGGGGGCGGAGCCCCCGAAGTGCCAAGGTATCGCCCATGCCCGCCCGCGAGCTCGTCGTGCTGGGAACGGCCAGCCAGGCACCCACCCGCCATCGCAACCACAACGGCTACTTCCTGCGGTGGGACGCCGAGGGCGTCCTGTTCGACCCCGGCGAGGGCACCCAGCGGCAGATGCTGCTGGCCGGGGTGGCGTCGTCGGCTGTCACCCGCATCTGCGTGACCCATTTCCACGGCGACCACTGTCTGGGGCTGCCCGGCGTCCTCCAGCGCCTCTCGCTCGACCGCGTCGCCCATCCCGTCGATGTCTGGTTCCCGGCCGCCGGCGCCCAGTTCTACGACCGGCTCCGGCGCTGCGCCCTCTACAACGACACGGTCGACGTCCGGGCCCACGCCGTCGCCGATGCAGGCGTGGTCGACCCGGGGCCGCAGCCGTTCCGGCTCTTGGCGGCCCGGCTCGACCACCGCACCGAGACCCTGGGCTGGCGGGTCGAGGAGCCCGCCGGCCGGCGCATGCTGCCCGACCGGCTCGAGGCGGCCGGGGTGGCCGGTCCCGACGTCGGCCGGCTGCAACGGGAGGGCTCGATCGTCACGCCGGCCGGCCGGAGGGTGACGCTGGACGAGATGAGCGAGCCCCGCCGGGGCCAGGTGTTCGCCTTCGTCATGGACACCCGGCTCTGCGAGGCCGCCTTCGCCCTCGCCGACGGCGCCGACCTGGTCGTGTGCGAGTCGACGTTCCTGGAGCGCGACGCCGACCTGGCCGCCGCCTACGGCCACCTGACCGCGGCCCAGGCGGCCCGGGTGGCCAAGGTGGCCGGCGCCCGCCGGCTCGTCCTCACCCACTTCTCGCAGCGCTACCCCGATGCCGCCGTCTACGCCGAGGAAGCGGGCCAGATCTTCCCCGACGTCGTCGTCGCCCGCGATCTCGAGCGTGTTCCCGTGCCGCGGCGGGGGTAGGGCCCGGGTACCCCCGATCGAGAGGAGCTCCCATGGCCCCGACCGAGACGAAGAGCAGGAGGAGCGACGACTCGCTCGTCTCCGGTTACGCCCCGGGCCAGGACCGGCCGCTCGGGGCCTACGCCGCGCTCATCGGCGTCTACGGCGCCGCCGTCACCGCCGGGGCCGTGACCCTGCGCTGGCGGCGGTGGCCGCTCCCGGACGTCCGGCCGGTCGACGTCCTGCTGGTGGGGGTGGCCACCCACAAGCTCGCCCGGCGGGTGACGAAGGACAGCGTGACGAGCCCCCTCCGGGCGCCCTTCACCCGCTACGAGGGGGTGTCCGGCCCGGGGGAGCTGCAGGAGGGCGTGCGGGGGTCCGGGATCCGCAAGGCCCTGGGCGAACTGATCAGCTGCCCCTTCTGCATCAGCCAATGGGTCGCCACCGGGTTCACCTTCGGGCTGGTGGTGGCACCCCGGGCGACCCGGTGGACGGCGTCGGTGTTCGCCTCCCTGGCGCTGGCCGACTTTCTCCAGTTCGCCTACGCCGGGGCGGAACAACGGGCAGAGGGGTGATGTTGGGATGGCCGACGTCACATCCGAACCCTTCGCCCGTTACGTACCGGACAGGGTGCTTAAGAAAGAGGGTAGGGCTTGCCGACAGGCCCAAGAGAGGCCCCGTGATGGAGAATTAGGGCAGAAGTTGCGGAACACGTCGCCCCGCCACGACGTTGTACCGGTGCCCGGCGAAAAAATCTACAAGGAGTGAGCGGCCATCAGCACCAAGGCTACCCATCGAGACCTTAGCGGTCCGTCCCTCGACCTGGCTCGCCTGTACCTCGAGGAGATCGGCGCCCGGGCCGTCCCCGGCCCCGCCGAGCAACTCGACCTGGGCCGGCGCGTCGCCGAGGGTGACGAGGCGGCCAAGTGGGAGATGGTCGAGGCCAACCTGCGCCTCGTCGTCTACTGGGCCAAGCGTTACCAGCGCTCGGGAATGGACTTCCTGGACCTCGTCCAGGAGGGCACGATCGGCCTGGTTCGAGCCGTCGAGAAGTTCGACTGGACCAAGGGCTACCAGTTCTCCACCTACGCCACGTGGTGGATCCGCCAGGCCCTCCAGCGGGGGATCCAGCGGACCCGCACGACGATCTACGTCCCGGCCGACGCCGCCGATCGGCGCCGGGCGCTGGAGAAGATCGTGGAAGACCTCGAGGAGCGTCTCGGCCGGCCCCCCACCGACGAGGAGATCGTGGCCGAGTCCGGGCTCGCCGCCGAGCAGGTCGAGGCCGCCTTCGACGTCGCCCAGGTCGTGGCCTCGCTCGACCAGCCCGCCCGGGCCGGCGGTGAGACGACCCTCGGCGAGTTGGCCGCCGCCGACCAGACCGCCGCCGTCGAGGACACCGTGCTCGAAGACGTGGCCAGCGATGAGCTCCACCGGGCCGTCATGCGCCTGCCGGCGCTGGAGCGGTCCGTGGTCGAGGTTCGCTTCGGCCTGGCCGGCGAGGCGCCGGCCGGTGTGACCGCCGCCGCGGCCAAGCTGCACATGTCCCGCCGCCGCCTCCGCGACGTGGAGGCCCGGGCCCTGGCCCTCCTGGCCGAGAGCCCGGAGCTGGCCGGCGGGGCGCAAGCCGCCTGAGACCGATGACGGAGCCCGGGTCGGAGACGCTTCCGACCCGGGCTCTGTCGCGCCCGGGACTGGCTCGACCTCGAGTCGAGGTTCAATCTCACGACCCGGCGTAACGCGACGATCGTTGCATCGGGTCCGGGGGCGGAGAAGAATTACGCCCATGGAATTCGAGGCCGCTCCGACCGTCTGCCGTTACGACGGCTGCACGCTGGGCCCGGACGGCGGGCCGGCCCCGCTCGTCCAGCCGCTCCGGGGCGGCAACCTCCGGGAGTACTGCTCCGACCGGCACCGGATCGCCGCCCACCGGGCCCGGCAGCGCCGTCCCGGGCCGGGGTCCCCCGGCCTCCCGGCCGGCGTCGCGGGCGGTCCGGCCGTGTCAGGCCCGCCGAGTGCCGTGGCCGCCGCCCTCCAGCAGTTGGCCGCCGACCTCGGCCGCCTGGCCGCCGAGGTCGACACGGCGCTGGCGGTCGCCGACGCCGACCGCGTGGCCCGGGAGCTGGAGGACGCCCGGCTCCGGGTGGCGGAGGCCGAGGCGCGAGCGGCGGCCGCCGCCGCCGAGCGCGACCGGGAGCAGGCGGCGGCGGCCGGATTCCGGGACATTGCCGACCGGCACCTCTCGGCCGCCGAGCGGGCGACCACCCGGGCCGATGACGCCGAGGCCGCCCGGGACGGGGCGTTGGAGGCCCTGGCGGCGGCGGAGTCCGCCCGCGACGAAACCCTGGCGGCGAAGGCGGCCGCCGACGAGCGCCTGGCCGCCGCGGAGTCAGAGCTCGCCGCCGTGGTCGCCCGGGCCGAGGCGGCCGAGTCCGCCGTCGCCGCGGCCGAGTCGGCGCTGGCCGCCGCCGAGGCCCGGCGGGCGGCCGCCGAAGGGGCGCTGGCCGCTGCCGAGCAGCGGGCGGGTGCGGCCGAAGGGGCGCTGGCCGCCGCCGAGCAGCGGGTGAGCAGGGCGGAGAGCGCCCGGGCCGCCGCCGACCAGCGGGCGGGAGACGCCGATCAAGCCCGGGCCGCGGCCGAGAGCCGGATGGCGGTGGAGGTCGCGGCCCGGCTCGAGGCCGAAGGGCGCATCAAGGACGCCGAGCGCCGGGCCCGCACGGCCGAGGCCGCGGCGGGCAAGGCCGAGCGCCGGGCCGAGCGGGCCGACACCGCCCGGGCCGAGGCGGAGCAACGGGCCCGGGCGGCCGAAGCGGCGCGGGCCGAGGAGGCGCTCGCCGCCCGGCGGGACCTGGCGGCGGCGCTGCAGGCCGGCGGCGCTCGCAACGGCCGGCCGGTCCGGGCCTGAGCGGACGCGCCGGGCGCGACACCCGAACCGGCGTTCCTGAGGAACGGCAGGTGTTCGGGAGGAACGCCGAAACGCGCCGCAGGACGCCTCCGGGGCCGTCCGCCGGCCCGGACGGGCGTCAGCGGGAGGCGGGGGAGTGGGGGAGGCGGACGGCGAAGCGGCTGCCGACGCCGAGCCGGCTGTCGCACCACAGGCGGCCGCCCATCAGCTCGGCCAGTCGGCGGCCCGTGTGGAGGCTGACGCCGGCGCCGCCGCGGACGGGCGAGCCGTCGAGCGGGTGGAACCGCTCGAAGAGGCCCGGGATGTCGCCGGAGAAGATGCCGGGGCCGGCGTCGACGACGGCGATCTCGAACGTCTCGCCCCGGTCGGCGACCTCGACCGTCACCGGGCCGTCGGAATAGCGGAGGGCATTGTCGAGGAGGGGGTCCACCACCCGCTCGAGGAGCCGCTGGTCGACGACGGCGTCGAGGCGGGCGGGCGCCGACACCGTGATGTGGCGGTCGGGCCGGCCCGCCCGGCGGGCGGCGACGACCATGCCGACCACCGCCACCACGTCGAGGCGCTCCGGCCGGACGGCGACGGCGTCCGCCGCCCGCCCGTCCGACGACAACAGGGCCATCTGATCGGCGACCGCTTCGAGGCGGGCGGCTTCGGCGGCGATCGCCTTGCGGGCGACCTCCCAGTCGGGGCCGGCGAACCCGTCACCGACCCCGCCGGTGCCGTTGCCGGCGGTCAGGGCGGCGATGGCGGCCAGCGGCTCCCGGAGCGCCCGGCCCAGGGCGGCGGCGACGTCGCCGTCGTGCGAGCCGGCGCTCGACTCGGTGTTCACGGCCCGCAGGACGAGGACGCGCCCGCCCCCCGGCAGCCCCCGGGCGGCCGGCCGGTAGCGCCGGGGGGTCGGCCGGCCGAGGATGACCTCGTCGATCGCCGGCCCCGCCGGCCCGGCCGCCGCTCCGGCCGCCGCTCCGGCTCCGCCGTCGACGCCGAGGAGCATCGCCTCCAGGCCCGGGTGGCCGAGGCGGCCCCGGGCCGGCCGGCCGATTTCGAAGGAGTCCGGCAGGGCGAAGAGCAGGGCGGCGGCGGTGTTGAGGGCGGCGAAGCACCCGGAGTCGTCGACCACGAGGACGGGGTCGGGTACCGCCTGGACGAGCGCCGCCAGCCGGGACCCGGCCGCCTGCAGGGCGGCGGCGGCGCCGACCGCCCGGAGCGCCGCGGCCACCTGCGCCCCGAGGGCCTGCAGCGCTCGGCGGGCGGCGCCGTCGGGTTCCTCGGCGACGAGGAGCACCAGGGCCCCCGGGCCGGCCCCGTCGCCAACCGGCAGGCAGACGACGAACTCGGCGCCGGCGGTCAACTGGGCCACGACCGGATCGGTGGGGGGCAGGACGGAGGGGGCGCGGGCCGAGATCAGGCGGGCGAAGCCCGGGTGCCGGCTCGCGGTCCCGAGCCGCTGGCGGTCGAGACCCCGCCAGCCGACCACCTCGACCCCGTCGGGACCGTCCGGCAGGCACAGGAAGCCGGCCCGGGCGCCGAACCGGGCCGCGGCCAGGTCGAGGGCGGCGGCCCCGACCGCCTCGGTGGTGCGGGCGGCGGCCACCGCCGCCAGCGAGAGGCTGAAGTCCACCTCGGCGGCCGCCGGGGCGCCGCCCAGCAACCCCGGGCGGGGCCGGGCCGACAGGGCCAGAGCGGCGCAGTCGGCCAGGGCGGCGAGGGGTTCCGGCTCCAGCGGCCGGGGGGCCGCGCCGTCCCGGCCGGCGGCGGCGAGGACGGCGACGACTTCGCCCCGGTCGCGGACCGGAACCGCCACGGCCACCAGCGCCGCCCCGGGGTCGGACCGCCGGGCCGGCCGGCCGGCGGAGAACGCCTCCTCGCCGGCCTCGAGCAGCAGCGGATACGACGGACCGATTGCCACAAGAGGCGTCAACCGCCCCTCTAACATCGCAGCCAACAGCACGTGGGAGGCAGCGGTGCGAGACAGGGCCTCGTTGGCGACGTCGCGCAGGACCCGCCCAGGGTCCACCCCTTCGGCCAGGGAGCGCACGATACTGGCGATGCCGTTGTCGGTCATTTGCGTCCCAGTAGCCCGTCGTCACCCGGAGGTATCGGCTGTGCGGGGGAGCGTCATGAGAACGCTCGTCCAACGTTCTTCGGATGAGCGCTCAAGCCCCGAGCGGATTGCGCCGATGGGTTGGGCATGACTCAAAGGGGCCAAGGAGGACGAGGAATGACCACCATCCGAGCGACCTGCCCGTCCTGCGGGGATGTGCGACTGAAGGCGTCCGACGTCGTGGTGCGGGTGTGCGCCAACGACAACAAAGGGTCGTACTGCTTCCGATGCCCGAGCTGCGGTCTCCGGGTGACGAAGTCGGCCGACTCCCGGATCGTCGACCTCCTCGCCAGCTCCGGCGTCAAGATGGACGTCTGGCACCTCCCGGCCGAGCTGTGGGAGGCCCGCCCGACCGGCGCCCCGGTGTCCTACGACGACCTGCTCGACTTCCACCTCATGCTGCAGGACGACTCCTGGTTCGAGCAGCTGACCGACCGCATCTCCGACGTCGAGAAGTAGGAAGGCCCCCTCCCGGGGGCGCCGCCCCGCCGCCTCTCCTCGGCCTCAAGCCTCCTTCCACCGCCTCCTTTCCCGGCATCCCCGAACGGGGTGCGGGGAGAGGAGGCGGTAGCATTACGGTCACCGTTCCGGAAGGAAGCGATGTTCAACATCGGCCCGCTCGAACTGCTCGCCATTCTCGTCGTCGCCCTGCTCGTCTTCGGCCCCGAGAAGCTGCCGGAGATGGGCAAGCAGGTCGGCAAGGCCATGCGCGAGTTCCGGAAGTTCCAGGCCTCGATGCAGGAGAACGTCCGCGACATCGTCGAGCCGATCGCCGGGCCGATCATGCCCGGCAGCAACATCTTCGGCGGCGGCCCCCCAGCCACCAACATCTCCGGCGGCCCGCTGCCGACGGAGAACAACGTCCCCCGGTCGGCCACGATCCAGCACCCTGCGCCGCCCGAGGACGGCGCCGCCGCCCCGGCCGGGACCTTCGGGCACTACGCCCCCGTCGAGCCTCCGGCCCCCACTTCGGCCGCCGGGGCCCCGCCGGCCAACGGGTCGGAGGCAGCCGCTCCGCCGCCGGCCCCGCCGTCGCCGCCGAGCGCCTCACCTCCGCCCTCGCCGGGCGGGCCGTCAGAGTCCGAGCAGCGGTAGGCCGGTAGGGTAGGCCCTCGTGGCCCGGAGCGCGGAGAAAGAGAAGAAAAAGGAGAAGAAGGGTGACGACGTCGGCACGATGTCGGTCGTCGACCACCTGCGGGAGCTTCGCGACCGCATCATCTGGTCGCTGATCGCCATCGCCATCGGCACGACGATCGTCTTCATCTTCTTCACCCCGCTGGTCCACGCCCTCACCGCGCCCTACCGCCACCAGACCCACAAGGCGCTGATCTTCACCGGGCCGCTCGAGGCGTTCATCGTCCGGCTCAAGGTGGCCGCCTACGGCGGGCTCATCCTCTCCTCGCCGGTCGTGTTCTTCCACCTCTGGCGGTTCATCACGCCGGGGCTCAACCCGAACGAGAAGCGCTACGCCGTGCCGTTCGTGGTCTCGGCGGTGATCCTCTTCCTCGGCGGCTGTGTCGTGGCGGCCTTCACGCTGCCGGCGGCGCTCAAGTTCCTCCTCGCCGTCGGCGGGAAGGACATCCAGCCCTTCCTCACCGCCAACAGCTACCTGACGCTGGTCTTCCTGATGGCCCTGGCCTTCGGCGTCAGCTTCGAGTTCCCGATCCTGATGATGTTCCTGCTGCTGGCGCGCATCGTGCACACGAGCCAGCTCCGGAAGATCCGCAAGTACGCCTTCCTCGGCATCGTCGTCTTCGCCGCCGTCATCACCCCCAGCCAGGACCCGATCTCGCTGTTCGCGATGGCAATCCCGATGTACCTCCTCTACGAGGCGTCGATCATCATCGGGCGGGTCCTCAAGCGTTGACGGGGCGCGGCGCCTTCGTCGGGTCCCGCGGCTTTCCCCTCGACGAGTTCCAGGTGAGGGCCCTCGACGCCCTCGACGCCGGCCGGTCCGTGCTGGTCGCCGCCCCGACCGGCTCGGGCAAGACCGTGGTGGCCGAGTACGCCGTGGAGAAGGCGCTGGCCGAGGGGCGCAAGGTCTTCTACACGACGCCGCTCAAGGCGCTGTCCAACCAGAAGTACGGCGACCTCGTCCGGGCCCACGGCGCCGGCCGGGTCGGCCTGCTGACCGGTGACAACTCCGTCAACGGCGAAGCGCCGGTGGTGGTGATGACCACCGAGGTCCTGCGCAACATGATCTACGCCGCCTCGCCGACGCTGGGCGGGCTGCGCTACGTGGTGCTCGACGAGGTCCACTACCTCCAGAACCCGTACCGGGGGGCGGTGTGGGAGGAGGTCATCATCCACCTCGCCCCCGACGTCGACCTCGTCTGCCTGTCGGCCACCGTGTCGAACGCCGAGGAGTTCGCCGACTGGATCCAGACCGTCCGGGGTGAGACCGAGGCGGTCATCGAGGAGCGCCGGCCCGTCCGCCTCCAGCACCTCTACCTGGTCGGCGACCGCCAGTCGGACGAGGTCCACATCCTCCCGACCTTCGTCGACGCCGAGGCGCCGGACGGGAGTGTGGAGCTGCGGCCCAATCCCGAGGCGTCCCGGTTGGATTCCCGCTCGAGCCGCCGGGGCGGGCCGGCCATGCGGGGCCGGCCCCGGGGGCGGCTCTACGCCCCGCGGCGGATCGAGACCGTCGAGCGCCTCGACGACGAGGGCATGCTGCCGGCCATCTACTTCATCTTCAGCCGGGCGGGATGCGACCAGGCCGTCGACGCCTGCCTGGCCGCCGGGTTGCGCCTCACCGACCCCGAGGAGCGGGAACGGATCCGGGCCATCGCCGAGGCCCACGTCGAGACGCTGTCGGACGCCGATTTGGAGCTGCTCGGCTACGGCGCCTGGGAGTCGGGCCTCGAGGCGGGCTTCGCCGCCCATCACGCCGGGATGGTGCCGCCGATGAAGGAGGCGGTCGAGGAGGCGTTCGCCGCCGGGCTCGTCAAGGTCGTCTTCGCCACCGAGACGCTGTCGCTCGGCATCAACATGCCGGCCCGCACGGTCGTCATCGAGAAGCTGTCGAAGTTCACCGGCGAGCGCCACGAGTTCCTCACGCCCGGCGAGTACACGCAGCTGACCGGCCGGGCCGGGCGCCGGGGCATCGACGACCTCGGCTACGCCGCCGTGCTGTGGAACCCCTACGTGCCCTTCGACCAGGTGGCGTCGCTGGCCTCGACCCGGTCCTACGCCTTGGTGTCCTCCTTCAGGCCGACGTACAACATGGCCGCCAACCTCGTCCGGCGCTACCCGCCCGACGTCGCCCACCATCTCCTCAACCTGTCGTTCGCCCAGTACGGCGCCGACAAGGAGATCGTCCGCCTCGAGCGGCAGCTGGAACGGGGCCGGGAACTGCTGGCCAGCCACCGGCAGGGGGTGGAGTGCGAGCGGGGCGACGTCGAGGAGTACCGGGCGCTGCTGCGCAACCGGGCCGAGCGGCGCCGGGCGGCCCGGGGCCCCCATGGCGGCGGTGCCGGGGGGAGCGGCCCGGACGGTCCCGCCGGCTTCGAGGCGCTCAAGCCCGGTGACGTCATCGCCAGGCGGGGCAACAAGGCCGTCGTCCTGCAGCGGACCCGGGGCCGCGGCGACGAGACCAAGCTGCTGGTCCTGACCGCCGACCGGGGGGTCATCCGCCTCGGCCCGACCGATTTCGCCGGCCCGATCCGGGCCATCGCCACGATCGACCTGCCGCGGCCGTTCGCCCCCCGCAGCCCGTCGTTCCGGCGGGCGGTGGCCGAGGCGCTGCGGGGCGTCCGGGGGCGGTCCGACACCGGCCGGCGCGACGGCGGCAACGGCGCCGGCGAGGGCGGGGGCCCGGCCGTCGACGACGAGGCGGACGAGGCCGACGTCCGCCGTCATCCGGTGGCCGGCTGCCCGGACCTCCCCGTCCACCTCCGCTCCGCCGAACGGGCCGAGCGCCTGGCCCGCGACGTCGAGCGCCTCGAACGGCGCATCCGGGGCCGGACCGAGAGCCTGGCCCGGCAGTTCGACCGGGTGCTGCGGGTACTGGAGTCATGGGGCTACGTGGAGGGGTGGCAGCTGACCGGGGCGGGGGAGATGCTGACCCGGCTCTACAGCGAAACCGACCTCCTGCTGGCCGAGTCCCTCCGGGAAGGCCTGCTCGACGGGCTGGACGGGCCGTCGACGGCCGCCGTCTGCTCGGTGTTCTCCTACGAGTCGCGAGGCCCCGACCAGGGGGCGGCGCACCGGGTGCGGTTCCCGAACCGCACGGTGCGGGACCGGTTCACCGGGATCGACCGGATCTGGCGCGACCTCAACGTGGCCGAGGACGACGCCGGCCTGCCCGAGACCCGCCCCCCCGACGCCGGGTTCGCCGCCGCCGCCCACGCCTGGGCCAAGGGCCTCGACCTCGAGGACGTGCTGCTCGACGAGGAGCTGACCGGGGGCGACTTCGTCCGCAACGTGAAGCAGCTGATCGACCTGCTCCGCCAGGTGGGCGACGTCGCCTCCTCACCGGCGACGGCGTCCGCCGCCCGGTCGGCCGCCGATGCGCTGTTCCGGGGCGTGGTCGCCGCCTCCAGCACCGTCGGCTCGGGGACCAGGGCGGCCGAGCGGGAATGAGCGGTTCTCTGCGTCCCGGCCAGCCGTGGGGGACGGAGGCGTCGGGCCCCGCCGATCTCGAGGTCTCCGGCGGCGACGGGATGCTGGCCGCCGTCCTCGGCCGGGGCCTCGCCGACCCGCTGGTGCGCTTCACCGCCGCGGCCGGCTCCGATCTCGCCCGGGCCGTGGGGCTGGTGTCGGGGGCGGAGCCGTCGGGCGTGGCGCTCCCGCTCGACGTGCTCGAGGTCGTCGAGCACACTCCCGGTGGCGCGTCGCCGGCCGGGCCGATCATCGCCGTGAACAGCGTCGTCGTGGGCGTGCCGCCCGACCGCCTCCGGGCCTGGCACCGCGCCGCCGGCCTGACGGTGGAGATCGACGGCGCCGCCGTCGAGGCCGCCGGGGCCACGACGCTGGTCGTCCTCAACGGGCAGTACCTGCGAGGGCTCGACGTGAGCCCCCGCGGCCACCCGGGCGACGGGAGGGCCGAGGCCCAGCTCTACGCCCTCCGCCCCGGAACCCGCCGGGCCATGCGGTCCCGCCTCGCCGCCGGGGCCCACGTTCCCCATCCCGGCATCACCGTCCGCAAGGTCCACCGGGTGGCGGTGCGGGCCGCCCGGCCGGTCCCCCTGGAAGTCGACGGCGAAGGGGTCGGCCGGCTCACCGCCCTCGAGCTCCGCGTGCGCCCCTCGGCGTACCGGCTGCTCGTCTGAACGTTCGGAATCCTTCGCCCAATATCTCCAAAATTTGGCAGGACTCTGTCCTTGGCGGATCGAACCATTCGGCCGGGTTGGACCGGTTTGACCGTTTTGCACCGTCCGGATGGCCGGGGGTTGGGGGGAAGGGGACTGGCCGTGGTTCGCAGCAGTCGTCGATGCCGGTCGATCCGCGGCCGGCTCGTGGTGGCCGCCGTCCTGATCGTGACCAGGACGGCCATGGCGGCGGTCGCCTTCGCCGATCCCGACCCGACCGGGCCGGTCCTCGTCCCGGCCGCCGCGGCCTCGCCGCCGACGGGGCCCAGGCCGGGGGACCCGGTGCTGGCCGCCGCCGGCGACATCGCCTGCGACCCGACCACACGGGGCTTCAACGCCACGAACGGGTCGGGCGACGTCTGCCAGATGCGGGCGACGTCGGACCTGCTGCTCGGCATCCACCCCGACGCGGTGGCGACGCTGGGCGACAACCAGTACGACAACGCTTCGCTGACGGCCTTCAACGCCTCCTTCGACCCGACCTGGGGGCGGCTCAAGGCCGAGATCCACCCGGCCATCGGCAACCACGAGATCGAGACCGACCCCAAGGCCACCGGCTACTACCAGTACTTCGGCCCCGCCGCCGGCGACCCGACGAAGGGCTGGTACAGCTACGACCTCGGCACCTGGCACGTCATCGTGCTGAACGGCAACTGCGTCGAAGTCGGCGGGTGCGGCCCCGGCTCACCGGAGGAGCAGTGGCTGACGGCCGACCTGGCCGCCCATCCCACCCTGTGCACGCTGACCTACTGGCACCAACCCCGGTGGAGTTCCGGTGAGCACGGCAACGAACCGCTCTACGGCACGTTCTGGCAGGATCTCTACGACGCTGGCGTCGACGTCATCCTCAACGGGCACGACCACGACTACGAGCGGTTCGCCCCCCAGGACCCGACGGGAACGCTCGACACCGCCAAGGGCATCCGGGAGTTCGTGAGCGGCACCGGCGGCTCCCACTTCGAGACGCTGGCCATCCGGCAGCCCAACTCCGAAGCCCTGAGCCAGACCTTCGGCGTCCTCGCCCTCACGCTCCACCCTGGCGGCTACGACTGGAACTTCGTACCCGAGCTCGGCCAGACGTTCACCGACTCGGGCCGCGACACCTGCCACTGATCGACGAAGCCGTCCGACCGATCACGGCGCATCGAGGAAGGCGTTGACGCGGGCGGCGTTCTCGGCGGCGTGGGTCAGCAGGAACAAATGTCCGCCCGGAACGACTTCGAGGCGGGCGCCCGGGATCCGGCCGGCCAGGATGCGGCCGTTGGCCACCGGGATGATCGGATCCGACTCGCCGGTCAGGACCAGCGTCGGCTGGCGGAGGCGGTGGAGCCACAGGACGCTGGCGAAGCGGCGCAGGGCCAGCAGCTGCCACACGTAGCCCCGGCCCGACGGTGCCCGGCTGAAACGGGCCCGGCGCTGGTGGGCCATCATCTCGGGGTTCCGGGCCACGTCGGGGCCGTAGAGCGCCGGTGCCACCCGGTCGAGGTACGACGGGGACCAGTAGCGCAGCGGCGTGGCGAGGATGGCCAGCACGCGGGGGTCGCCGGGGACCGGCAGGCCGCCGGCCATCGTGGCGCACAACACGAGGCGGCGGACGCGCTCGCCCCCATGGCGGGCGACCTCCTGGGCCAGGGCGCCACCCCACGACACGCCGAGCACGTCGACCGTCGGGACCCCGACATGGTCGAGGACCTGCATCACGAGCCGGGCGACACCGCTGATCGTCGGTGGGATCAGCGGGACGGACGACTCGCCCACGCCGGGGGCGTCGAAGGCGATCGTGGGCCGGCCCAGCGGATCCCGGAACGGCGTCCACATCTCGATCGGGGCCCCGATCCCGTTGCACAGCAACAGGGGCGGGCGCGTCGCGCCCGGCGCCGCCTCGCGGCCGGGGCGGACCGAGACCCGCAGTTGCAGGCCGCCCACCGGCACCATCTCGGTGCGCTCGTGGCGCGCCGCGGCGGCGGTCAAGTGGCGGCGTACCGGCCGGGGGCGGGGTCGAGCACCGGGTGGCGCCGGTCGCCCAGCGACCGGGGCGCCTTCTTCGTCTCGCCGTCGCGGACGGAGAGCCAATCCGACCACTCGTTCCACCACGAACCGGCGATCTGCTCCGAGGAGTTGAAAAACGCGCCGCTGTCGGGGCCGGGGTCGTCGGCGGCCCGGTAGCTGGCCTTTTTGGGGACAACTGATCTTGTCGTGGGTTGAGGGCGCTGACGCGTGATGGTCGTCTGGGTGGGAGGGGTGCCATGCCTTCCAGGTGGCGTCAACCCCACTCCGCTTCGCTTCGTGTCCCAGCG
>Ga0070741_10001335_pt1 | contig 76566 bp, 75 predicted proteins | sample Coa_R1_4_FD_66440 | JGI IMG/M metagenome (GOLD analysis project Ga0070741, IMG submission 66440) | Surface soil microbial communities from Centralia Pennsylvania, which are recovering from an underground coalmine fire - Coalmine... | ecosystem: Environmental > Terrestrial > Soil > Unclassified ...
AAAATCGTCAGTTTCTTGACCGCTTCGCTCATCTCTTCCTCTCCCCTTGGTTGAGATCGCCGATGCCCACACGCGTTACTTGCGCACCTCGAGCGGGCGCACCTGTGCGGCCAGCTTGTCGAGCACGCCGTTGACATAGCGATGGCCATCGGTTCCGCCGTAGACCTTGGCCAGTTCCACCGCCTCGTTGATCGCGACCCGATAGGGCACATCGAGGCTGACGGTGAGCTCGAAGGCGCCGATCAGCAGCAAGGCGTGCTCGATCGGACTGAGCTGCCCGACCGGTCGATCGAGGAAAGGCTGCAACGCGGCCTCGAGCTCGGCCGCGCGCGCGATGACGCCATTGATCAAGGTCTCGACGTAAGCTCTATCGGCGCGCGCGTAGTCCGATTTCTCTGCCGCCTGCGCGACCAAGGCGGCCGGCTCGGTGCGCGCGAGCAGCCATTGGTAGAGCGCCTGCAAGGCGAACTCGCGCGAGCGTCGCCGCGAGCCACGCGACGCGCCGTGCGGGCGCGGGTCCTCTTCAACGCTGGCCATCGAGTCGCCGCAACAAATTCGCCATCTCGATCGCCACCCTGGCGACCTCCGCGCCCTTTTCACTCATGCGTGCCTCCGCCTGGTCTTCGTCGTCGGTCGTGAGCACCCCATTTGCGATCGGAACGCCGCTGTCGAGCTGCACATTGGCGAGCGCCGCTGCCGACTGATCCGACACGACTTCGAAGTGATAGGTTTCGCCACGAATCACCGCCCCTAACGCGCAGATCGCATCGAACCGCGCACTGCTCGCCATCTTCTGCGCTGCGAGCGCGATCTCGAGCGCTCCCGGCACCGTCACGAGCAGCATGTTGGCCGGGAGCACGCCGTGCTTGCGCAGCTCCGCCGTGCACGCGGCAAGCAGGCCTTCGCAGACGTCCAGATTGAATCGGCTCATGACGATGCCGATGCGAAGCTGAGCGCCATCGAGCTCAGGGTCGAGTTCGAGGATATCGTCGTATCGCGCCATTTTCGGTATTCGCGTGGTCTCGGTGGCTGCCTACTATTGGTGCGCGTGATGTCGCCTTCGTGTCATCGCCTGCGCTCGGCGATCGGCGTGACGACCGCCGCTTGGCCGCGATCGGGCAGCAGATAGCCCGTCACCTCCAGATCGAAGCCGGCCATGCTCGGCATCTTGCGCGGTACGCCCATGATGCGCATCTTTGCCACGCCGAGGTCTCTGAGGATTTGAGCGCCGATACCGTAGGTGCGCAGATCCATTTTCGAGGGCGGCGCATCGCTTGGGTGCGTCAACCGATGCAGCAACCCCTCGCCCGTTTCATTTCGATGCAACAACACGATCACCCCGGCGTCCACATCGACGAGCCTGCGCATCGCTTCGTTCAAATTCCATGAGTGCTGCATGCTTTCGACATCCATGAGATCCAGCGCCGAGAACGGCTCGTGCACGCGCACCAGCACCTCCTTGTCCGGCCGGATCTCGCCCCTGACCAACGCCAAATGGACTTCGCCGGCCGCAACGTCCTGATAGGCGTGCAGGACGAACCGGCCATGCACGGTCTGGAGCGGGCGTTGCAGCATCCTGCGCACGAGCGATTCGGTACGGCTGCGGTAGTGAATGAGATCGGCAATCGTGCCCACCTTCAGTCCGTGCTGCTGGGCGAACACGAGCAAGTCCGGGAGACGCGCCATCTCGCCGTCGTCCTTGAGAATCTCGCAGATGACCGCGGCCGGCGTCAGCCCCGCCAGTTGCGCCAGGTCGCAGCCCGCCTCGGTGTGCCCCGCGCGCACTAGCACGCCACCGCGCTGCGCCATCAGCGGGAAAACATGCCCGGGCTGGACGATGTCCCGCGGACCGGCATCACTTTTGACCGCGGCCTGCACGGTTCGGGCGCGATCGGCAGCGGAGATGCCGGTGGTTACGCCTTCGGCTGCTTCGATCGAGACGGTGAAGTTGGTGCCCATCTGGGAACGATTGCGCCCGACCATCAAGGGCAATTCGAGCTGCTTGCAGCGCTCCTCGGTCAAGGTCAGGCAAATCAGCCCGCGACCGTAGCGGGCCATAAAGTTGATCGCCTCGGGCGTAACGAACTCGGCAGCCATCAACAGATCGCCCTCGTTCTCCCGGTCCTCTTCATCGACCAAGACCACCATTCGCCCGGCCTCGAGCTCAGCGATGATCTCCGGCGTACCGCTGATACCCATCCTCACTCCTCGTCCGTGCGCGCGATCAGACGCTCGGCGTAGCGCGCGATCAGATCGACCTCGATGTTGACGCGACTGCCCACGCGAAGTCCATTCATCGTCGTCACCATCAAGGTGTGTGGAATCAAATTCACCGCGAAGACGTTCCCGTCGGCGGTGTTCAACGTGAGGCTCACGCCGTCGACGCTGACCGAGCCCTTGCGCGCAATGTAGCGCGACAGCGGCGGCGGCACGCGAATTTCGAGCAGCCTGCTCTCCCCCACCGACTCGAAGCGCACGACCTCGCCAACCCCATCCACATGCCCGGTAACGAGGTGCCCACCGAGCCGATCCGCCAGGCGCAGCGCCTTCTCCAAATTCACTTCGCGTCCCACCTCGAATCCGCTCGTGCAGTCTAGCGTCTCGCGCGACACATCCACTTCGAAGTCTTGCCCGTTCAGCGCGATCACGGTCAGACAGCAGCCGCTGACGGCAATGCTGTCGCCGATCGCCACATCGGACAAATCGAGACCGCCCGCCGCGATGCGCAATCGCACGCCTTCCTTTGCCGGCCGGCTCGCGGCGATCCGTCCGCGCGCCTGCACGATGCCGGTGAACATCTTCAAGGCTCCTTGCGCGCCACCCGTGCGATGATGCGCCAATCCTCGCCGATGCGCCGCACGTCGTGGATCGACAAGTCGACACGCGCATCGAGCGCGGTGATTTCACCCAAGTCGAACATACCGCGCGCACGATCTCCCAGCAACTGCGGTGCGAGATAAACGACGAGCTCGTCGACGAGCCCAGCGCGCAGCAGTGCACCGTTCAAGCGGTTGCCCGACTCGACCAGAATCTCGTTGATCTCCCTGCGCGCCAGCTCTTCGAGCATACGCCGCAAGTCCACTTTGCCTTGGCCATCGGGCAGCGACACGACCTGCGCGCCGCGTTGCTCCAGCACGGCCCGCTTTGCTCGGTCTTCCAGCGCGGTAAATACGAGCACCGGTGCAGGATCCTCGAAGATACGCGCGTCGGGCGGCAGCAAGAGATCACGATCGACCACGATGCGCAGCGGCTGGCGAGTCGCCTCGACTTCGCGCACGGTCAGTCGCGAGTCGTCATGCAGCAGGGTTCCGATGCCGGTCATCACCGCACACGAGCGCGCGCGCCAGCGGTGACCGTCGCGCCGTGCGGGCAAGCCAGTGATCCATTGGCTCACACCGTTCGCCAAGGCGGTGCGCCCATCGAGACTGGCTGCCGTCTTCACCCGCAACCACGGGCGGCCACGTTCCATGCGCGACACGAAGCCGATGTTGAGCTCGCGCGCTTGCACCTCGAGCAAGCCGCTTGTGGTCGCGATGCCGGCCGCCTGCAGGCGAACCAGTCCGCTGCCCGCCACCTTGGGATTGGGGTCGCGCATCGCTGCGACGACGCGAGCGACTTGGGCATCGACCAAGGCGTCGGCACAAGGCGGTGTGCGGCCGTGGTGGCTGCACGGCTCGAGCGAGACATATACCGTCGCACCGCGGGCCTGCTCAGCGGCCTGACGTAGCGCATGGATCTCGGCGTGCGGCTCGCCCGCCCGCGCATGCCAGCCCTCGGCGATCACGGCATCGCCGCGCACGATCACGCAGCCGACCCGCGGGTTCGGCGAACTGGTGTCAAGCGCGCGCCGCGCCAGCTGCAGCGCGCGCGCCATGTACATGTGATCGGCGGCGGAGAACATCGAAGCGAGCGAAATGACGAGCGAGCGGGTAGTCAGGAGGCTACCGAGCGGCGCGTTCTCTTGCGCGGCGTGACAACCGGTTTCTCCACTTCCCTCAAGACGTCACGGAAGTCCTCGACGTCCTGAAAGTCCTTGTACACCGAAGCGAAGCGGATGTACGCCACCTTATCGAGACGATACAGCTCGCGCATCACCATTTCGCCGATTCGGCGCGAAGCCACCTCCCGCTCACCCAGCGCGAGCAGCTTCTGCGTGATGCGCTCGATGGCGGCGTCGACGTACTCGGTGGGCACCGGCCGCTTGTGCAAAGCACGCACGAAGCCGATGCGAAGCTTGTCGGCGTCGAACTCCTCGCGTATGCCGTTGGCCTTGACGATGGTGGGCATGCGCAGCTCCACCGTCTCATACGTCGTGAAGCGCTTATCGCAACTGCCGCAGCGGCGCCGGCGCCGAATGCTATCGCCTTCCTCGCTCGAGCGCGAGTCGACGACCTGGGTGTCGGGCGCGCCGCAAAAGGGGCACTTCATGGCGAGTCCCGCGCTCAGCCGTAGACCGGAAAGCGCCGGCACATCCCGGTGACTTCCTCGCGCACACGCCCAATTACCTTGTCGTCTTGCGGCGCATCGAGCACGTCCGCGATGAGGTGGCCGAGCTTCTCGGCCTCGAGCTCGGTGAAGCCGCGCGTGGTCATCGCCGGCGAGCCGAGCCGAATGCCGCTGGTGACGAAAGGCTTTTCGGGATCGTTGGGAATCGCGTTCTTGTTGACCGTAATATGCGCGCGGCCGAGCACGCTTTCCGCATCCTTGCCGGTGATGCGCTTTGCGCGCAGGTCGACCAGGAACATGTGCGATTGCGTACCACCGGACACGATTCGCAAGCCCCGCTCCTGCAATACCTTCGCCATGACAAGGGCATTCGCCAATACCTGTTCCTGATAGGCGCGGAACTCGGGCTCCATCGCCTCCTTGAAGGCGACCGCCTTGGCCGCAATCACGTGCATGAGGGGTCCGCCCTGATTGCCCGGAAAGATCGAGGAGTTAAGCGCTTTCTCGTTGTCCGCGTGGGCCAAGATGAGTCCGCCGCGCGGGCCGCGCAACGTCTTGTGGGTGGTGCTCGTCACGTAATGCGCATGCTTGAGCGGGCTCGGGTAAAAGCCCGCGGCGACCAAGCCCGCGTAGTGGGCCATGTCCACCATGAGGAGCGCCTCGACGCTGTCGGCGATCTGCCGAAAGCGCGCCCAATCGATCACCAGTGAATAGGCCGAGGCACCAGCCACGATCAACTTTGGGCGATGCTGGTGCGCCAGCGCCTCGACCTGTGCGTAGTCGATCACCTCGTCAGCGTCCAGGCCATAGCTCACGATGTTGTAGAGCTTGCCGCTGAAGTTGACCGGCGAGCCATGCGTGAGATGGCCCCCATGCGCCAGCGACATGCCCAGAACGGTGTCGCCCGGGTCGAGCGCAGCGGAGTAGACCGCCGCATTGGCCTGACTGCCCGAGTGCGGTTGCACGTTCGCATAGTCGCAGTCGAACAATCGCTTGGCGCGGTCGAGGGCGAGCTGCTCGGCGATATCGACGAATTCGCAGCCGCCGTAGTAACGCTTGCCGGGATAGCCTTCGGCGTATTTGTTGGTCAGCACCGAACCCTGCGCCTCCAACACGCGCGGGCTCGCATAGTTCTCGGAGGCGATCAGCTCGATGTGGTCTTCCTGACGCTTCGCCTCGCCCGAAATGGCGCGCCACAACTCGGCGTCGAAGGTTTCAATCCGTTGATTTCGCTCGAACATGGGCAGTCGCGGCAAAGGCGCGATTGTACCATTCAGCGCTCCGCCGTCCGCTTTTGGATGCGCTGCACGAAAATTCGCTTCATCAGGTTGAGGCGGGCGGAGGCGCGTGCAAGGCAAGCCGCGCCGATCGGGTTCAAACCTCGGCGCTTGCGCCGGATTAGCAACGAAAACTCCAGCTGTTATGATTCACGTCAACCCCAAGAACAACTGCTTGCGCCGTCCCATACACGTTCGCCGGGACGCCGACCGAGGAGGCTTTATGAAGGGTAACGCTTCGAGCAAACTGATCTGGCTCGCCGTCGCGGTGGTCGGCGCCTGGGCCTTCGGCAGCATCGCCACGCATCGCGGCGAATCGATCAACGCGATCTGGTTCGTCGTCGCCGCATTGTGCGTGTATACCATCGCTTACCGGTTCTACAGCGCCTGGATCTGCGCGAAGGTCCTCACGCTCGATGCCACCCGCGCAACGCCCGCCGAGCGCTTCAACAACGGTCGCGACTTCGTGCCGACCAACAAGTGGGTGGTGTTCGGCCACCACTTCGCTGCTATCGCGGGCCCAGGTCCCCTGATCGGCCCGACGTTGGCCATGCAGTTCGGCTACCTGCCCGGCACTATTTGGATTCTGGTGGGCTCGGTGTTAGGCGGCTGCGTGCAAGACATGGTCGTCATGTTCTGCTCGGTGCGCCGCGACGGTCGCAGCCTCGGCCAGATGGCGCGCGACGAGCTGGGGCCGGTCGGCGGTTGGGCTGCACTGCTCGGCACCTTGATGATCATCGTGATCCTGATCGCCGTGCTCGGACTGGTGATCGTCAAGGCGATGGCGCACGATCCCTGGGCGACTTCCACCGTGCTCGGCACCATTCCCGTTGCGCTGCTGATCGGCTATTACATGCGCAACATCCGCCCCGGGCGCGTGCTGGAAGGCACGCTGATCGGCATCGCGCTGCTGATGGTGTGCGTGGTCGGCGGCTATTGGGTCGACCAGCATCCCGCCGCGCGCGCGATGTTCGATTGGGATCAGAAAGCAACCGCATGGTTCGTGATGGTTTACGGCTTCTCCGCCGCCGTGCTGCCGGTGTGGCTGCTGCTCGCGCCGCGCGATTACCTGTCGACTTTCCTCAAGGTCGGCGTGGTGGTGATGCTGGCGGCGGCCATCGTCACCTTGGCCCCGGAAGTCAAGATGCCGGCGCTGACCGAGTTTGCCCGCACCGGCATGGGCCCGATCTTCAAAGGCGATCTGTTCCCCTTCGTTTTCATCACTATCGCCTGCGGCGCCATCTCCGGCTTCCACTCGCTGGTGTCGTCGGGCACGACACCTAAGCTGCTCGCCAACGAGCGCGAGATCCGCATGATCGGTTACGGCAGCATGGCGATGGAGTCCTTCGTCGGCATCATGGCGGTCATCGCCGCGACCGTGCTCGACCCCGGCATCTACTTCGCCATCAATATCGATCTGGGTAAGAGCGCCGCGGAAACCGTCGCGGTGATCTCGTCCTGGGGTCCGACTTATCAAGTCACGGTCGACCAGATGAAGGCGCTCGCGGCCGAAATGGGGCTGCCCTCGCTGTTTGCGCGCACCGGCGGCGCACCCTCGCTGGCGGTGGGCATGGCAAGCATCTTCAGCGCGAGCTTCGGCTTCGCGCTGATGAAATTCTGGTACCACTTCGCCATCATGTTCGAAGTGCTGTTCATCCTGACCACGCTCGATGCCGGCACCCGCGTGGGCCGCTTCATGCTGCAGGACGTCGGCGCCCACTTCTGGAAGCGGTTCGGCGACGTGTCGTCCTACCCCATGACCGTGCTGGCGAGCTTCCTATTCGTCGCCGCCTGGGGCTACTTCCTGTGGCAAGGCGTCACCGATCCGAAAGGCGGCATACGGTTCTTGTGGCCCCTGTTCGGCATTTCCAACCAGCTGTTGGCCGGTATCGCGCTGACGGTGGCGACCGGCATCATCATCAAGATGGGCAAACTGCGCTACGCCTGGGTGACCGGCATGCCGTTGGCCTGGCTTGCGATCGTCTGCACCACCGCAGCGGCCGAAAAGGTGTTCAGCCCGAACCCGGATATCGGATTCTGGTCCGGCGCCAATGTCCTCGTGGCGAAACTGGCGGCGGGCACGGTTCCGGCTGACAAGATCGGCGAGACCTGGGCACAGGTGGTTGCCTTCCGCATCGATGCGGCGCTCGCCCTCCTCTTCGCGTTGCTCTTGTGGGTGGTGATCATCGATATGCTGCGAGTGAGCCTGCGCTTCACCGCCGGCAAGCCGGTGCTACCGTTGTCGGAATCGAAGTATCAGCCCACGCAGCTCGCGGCAGGCGCGAAGTTGAGCACTGCCTTGCATTGAGTCGAACGAATGCCGGACCAGAGAAGTCGCGAAGACGATTTCCTCGCTGCGCTCCAGGCCGAGGCACAGCGCGCTCAGGGTGCGGGCGTGTTCGACTTCGACCAGCGGCAAAGCGGCTTGCGCTGTGTGCTGCCCGATTGCCCGATCCCGGTGCATCCCACTCCAGCCGCCGCGGTGAGGGAGGAAACCTTCACGCTCGCGCCCCCGCGACCCCGCGAGGGCGTGGGCCTGGGGTGGCGCGCGGCGAATCGGCTATGGCGCTGGCTTCGTACGGGCTGGAATTATCTGCGCCAGGTCTCGGGCGATGACGCCTACGAGCGCTATGTCGCGCATCTGGCGCGCTTCCACCCCGATGTCACACCGATGAGTCGCGGCGAGCACTTCCGGCGCCGGCAAGAGGAGAAGTGGAACCGCTTGTCACGCTGCTGTTAGCAGCCCGGTCGAGCCTTTTGCATTCCGCTGTCACATCGGCAGCGTGATCAGCGAGGGTTTACTGCGGGCCCGGCTCGTCGACATCATGCTTGCAATGCGCCATCAGCGCTTGCACATCGGATACGCTGAGCATGAGCGAAGTTACCCCGAGGCTAAAATTGCGTGCGAGGATCTGACCCAGCCGCTGCCGCAGCGGCTCCCGCGCCGGCGAGAGGATCACCACTGAATACATCGGCGGCTTCCCGTGCAGGCGAACCATGTTGGTTCGAAACGGAATAGCCGTGGCATCCCCGGCCTGCGAAGCAATGTTCTTCAGACAGGAATCGAGGTCGGATTCGGTGGGATATTGCATCGCTTGCACGTAGAAGCTGCTCCTGGACTTTAACGAAAAGACGGTATTCTGAACGGCGCGATTGAAATTCATCGGCCCGCAAGCGTCCCCATAACGTCTTGCGACCGGCATTGTACCGAAGCGCTCTTATGCGAGGCGGACTTCCTGACGGGTCATAACCGGCTAGCGCGCATCATCGCTCAGATAGCAGGTACGATTCAAGCCCTAAGGAAGCCGTCGGCGCTATTCTCGGCTTCCCTCGCCTTCGTACCTGGCCGTTCATTCAGTTGCCGATGCCATGCCAAGCTACGACACAGCCATTCTCGTCGGATCCTTCGAGCCGTATCTGTTGGCAGATCGCGCGGCGATCCAGCATGCGCTGGCCCATGCAAATCGGGTCGTGGTCCTGGTCGGCGCCGCCGCGACGGCGCAAACGGTTCGGCACCCGTGGACTGCGGAGGAGCGCATCGCGATGATTCGGGGCGACCTGTCTCCCGAGGACAACGCTCGCGTCGAGCTGCACCCGGTCCGCGATCACCTGTATCGGCCGCAGCGCTGGCTGTGCGAGGTGCAGCGCACCGTGCTCGCGATTGGCGGCGGACTCGCGATCGATGCCGCGCTCGACAGCGGGACGGGCCTCGATCGCAGCGATGGCCCTAACGCACTCGGCTGCAGGGCTGGCCAGGCCCGCATCGCGCAAGTCCTGCATCCCGGGCAAGCGCCCATCTTTTCAGACTGGATCGCCTTGCCCGTCGAGCAGGCCCGCAGGATCGATCTGTTCGATCTGCGCAAGATGCTGTTCGGGTCCGACCGGTCGCTCGATGAGATGGCTCAGGTCGCGCCGCCGTCCACGCTCAGCAAGCTCAACGCATGGCGCGCGACGGCGTCGTTCTCTAAGTTGCAGAACGAATACCGGCACCTCGAGGCGTTCCGCAAGAGCTGGGAGCCGGCCCCTTACCCGCCGATCTTCGTCACCACCGATGCCGTCGTCTTGCACGGCGGGCGCATCTTGCTGGTCCAACGTGCTCGGGAACCGGGTAAAGGTCTATGGGCTTTGCCAGGCGGGTTCGTCGAGCAGGACGAGAGGCTGTTGGCCTCGTGCTTACGCGAGTTACGCGAAGAAACAGGTCTCGAGCTGCCTGCGCACGAGGCGCGCTGCGCGTTGCGCCGACAGCACGTCTTCGACGCGCCGGATCGGTCCTTGCGCGGTCGCACGATTACTCACGCTTTCCGCTTCGATCTAGAGGGCGATAAGGCGCGTCCAGTAAAAGGTGGGGACGATGCGAGCGCGGCGCACTGGATTGCGCTCGCGCGCTTCTTCGAGATGGAATCCGAAATCTTCGAGGATCACTTCCACATCGCCTCGTATTTGCTGGAAGACTAGCCGCGAGATCAGCGCGCGGACGAGTAGAATGCGGGCGCTCATCGCTCTTGGCCCGCCATGAAGAAGACCACGCCGATTCGCTATCGCATTCTGCCTCGCAATCCCGAAGCTCATCTGTTCGAAGTCATCTGCACAGTCAGCGATCCCGATCCGAACGGTCAGCGCTTCACCTTGCCGGCCTGGATTCCCGGCAGCTATCTGATCCGCGAGTTTGCCCGACAGGTGACGAGCATTCGGGCAGCTGCCGGGCGGCGGACTGTTGCGATCACCAAGCTCGACAAGCATACGTGGCAAGCGGCTGCGACCGGCGGTCCGCTCAGCGTAACGATCGAGGTCTACGCGTGGGATTTATCGGTACGCGGCGCGCACCTGGATACCATGCACGGCTTCTTCAACGGTCCGAGCGTATTTCTGCGTGTGGTCGGCCAGGACGATCGTCCGTGCGAAGTCGAAATCTTGCGACCGACGGGCGCGCGCTATCGCAACTGGCGGGTCGCTACGGCGATGCCGCGAAAGGGAGCGCCGCCTTACGGCTTCGGCACCTATGCGGCTGCCGACTATGACGAGCTGATCGATCATCCGGTCGAGATGGGCAACTTCGATGTCGTGAGCTTCGAGGCCGCCGGCGTGCCGCACGACGTCGTGCTGACGGGGCGCCACGATTGCGACACGGATCGATTGGCGAAAGACCTCGCTCGCCTGTGCGCATGGCAGATCGATCTGTTTGGACGGCCCGCGCCGATGAACCGCTACGTGTTTCTCGTCACTGTCGTCGGCGAAGGCTACGGTGGGCTCGAGCATCGTGCCTCGACCGCGCTGCTGTGCGCACGCGAAGATCTGCCGCAGCCAGGCATGACGACGGTAAGCGAGAACTATCGGACCTTTCTCGGCTTGTGCAGCCACGAGTATTTCCATACGTGGAACGTCAAGCGCATCAAGCCCGCCGCCTTCGTGCCTTATGATCTGGAGCGCGAGAACTACACGACCTTGCTGTGGGCGTTCGAAGGCATCACCAGTTATTACGACGATCTCGCTTTGGTACGCAGCGGCCTTATCTCGCAGGCCACGTATCTGGAGCTGCTGGGCCGCAGCATCACCTCGCATCTGCGCACTGCCGGGCGGCTCAAGCAGACGGTGAGCGAGTCGAGCTTCGATGCGTGGATCAAGTATTACCGCCAGGACGAGAACAGCCCCAATGCCATCGTGAGCTACTACTTGAAAGGCAGCCTGATCGCCTTGTGTCTCGATCTGCTCATCCGCGACCGAAGCGGCGGGCGCAAATCGCTCGACGACGTGATGCGCGCGCTGTGGCAGCAGCACGGACTGACCGGCACGGGCGTGCGCGAGGACGAGTGGGAGCGCACGGCCGAAGCGGTCAGCGGCGTGCGATTGCGCGCCTTCTTCGATCGGGCGGTGCGCTCTACCGAAGAGCTACCGCTCAAGCCCCTGCTCGCGAGCGCCGGCATCGACATGCATCTGCGCGGCGCCGATTCGGCATCCGACCGCGGCGGGCGGCCCAGCACCTTGGCGCCTGCGCAAATCGCCGCTCGCGTCACGCTAGGCGTTCGCACCGGCGACGATCCGGCTGGCGTGAAACTCACGCACGTACTCGATGGCGGCAGCGCGCAGGCGGCCGGTCTGGCCGGAGGCGATGTGCTGATGGTGATCGACGGGTTGCGCGTGAACAAGGGCAACCTCGAGCAGCGCATGCGCGCGATGCGGCCGGGCGACAAGGTGCGCGCTCATGCGTTCCGGCGCGACGAGCTGATCGAATGCATACTGCTCTTGCAAGCGCCGCCGCTCGACACGTGCTATCTCACTACGACGAAGGATGCAGCGAAGCGTCGACGGCGCGAGCGCTGGCTCGGAGGTTAGGGAAGTGCCTATGAACGACCCGACGCTACCAGTCTCTTATGCCGACGTGGCCGCCGCGGCCGGCCGCATCGCGGGCCACGCTCATCGCACGCCGGTGCTCGCCTCTCAACAGGCCGATGCGCGCACTCGATGCACCGTGTTCTTCAAGTGCGAGAACTTTCAGCGCGTCGGCGCCTTCAAGTTTCGCGGCGCGTACAACGCGATCGCGCAATTGGACGAGGCGCAGCGACGGCGGGGTGTGCTCGCCTACTCCTCCGGCAATCATGCTCAGGCGGTCGCGCTGGCGGCGCGCCTGCACGGCATCGCCGCAGTCATCGTGATGCCGCAGGACGCCCCGCAGGTGAAGCTGCAAGCCACCCGCGGCTATGGTGCGCAGATCGTGACCTATGACAAGCACAAACAGAATCGCGAGGGGCTTTCCGCACAGCTTGCCGCCGAGCGCGGCCTCACCGTCATTCCGCCTTACGACCATCCCCATGTGGTCGCCGGCCAAGGCACCGCTGCGAAGGAGCTGTTCGAGGACGTGGGCCCGCTCGATTATCTGTTCGTTCCGGTCGGCGGCGGGGGCCTCATCTCCGGCTGCGCGCTTGCGGCGGATGCCCTATCGCCGGGATGCAAGGTCATCGGTGTCGAGCCCCAAGCCGGCGACGATGCCACACGCAGCTTCAAGACCAAGACGTTGCAGCGCGTCGACAATCCGGACACCATCGCCGACGGCGCGCGCACGCCCTATCTGGGCCAGATCACCTTCCCGCTGGTGTTACGCACCGTGCACGACGTGGTGACCGTCGACGATGCCCAGCTGCTGGCCGCGATGCTCTACTTGTGGGAACGCATGAAGATCGTAGTCGAGCCCACGGGTGCGCTCGGCATCGCCGCACTGTTCGAGCGCAAGATCGAAGTCCCCTACGGCGCGCGCGTGGGTGTGATTCTCTCGGGCGGTAACGTCGATGTGCGGGACGTGTGCCGGTGGTTGGCGGCGTGACAAGAAGAAATTCGTAAAGCTACCGAACCGTCTTCAACGCCTGCAGCACAAAGCGATTGTCGTAAGCCTGCGCCACGTCGAGCTCGGCAGCAGATTGCACAGCGGGATCGAACTTGCGCAGAAGCCGATACAGGGCCGCCGCCCCAGCGGGTGGAATGCTGCCGTCTTTCGAATAGCCGGGTCGCGAGCGTTCGAACGCCGCCAAGTAGACCGCCTTGTCTCCCAACAGATATTCCACCGGCACCGTCTTGACGACGTCCTCGGGCGCCGCTTTTTGCAGCCAGAGCAGCGCTCTCACCATCGCATTGGTCAGCGCTTGCACCGTCCCCGGGTTCTGCTTGATGAACTCCTCTTTGGTGTAGAGCGAACCGACCGGCAGCACTTCGCCGAACACCTGGCGAGAGCCCTTCTCGCTCATCGTCTCGACCACCACCTTCATCACGCCGCTGCGCTCGAGGATGGAGATCGCCGGCTCGACGTTCGCGATGGCATCGATCTGCCCCGCCTTCATCGCGGCGACCGCCGTGGGTCCAGTGCCGACCCCGATGATGGAGACGTCGTCGCTTTGCAGTCCCGCACTGTTCAGCAAGGCATTGACGAACATATGCGTACTCGATCCCGGCGCAGTGACGCCAATCTTGAGCCCTTTGAGATCGGCGGCCGACCGATAGGACTTCGCTTTCGCCACGCCGAGCGCGAGCGACGGTGTCGCGGTCTGCAGAACGAAGCTCTGCAGCTTCTGACCTTTGGCGCGCAAAGTGAGCACATGATCGAATCCGCCCGACACGACCTCGGCGCTGCCGCCCATCATGGCCTGCAAGGCCTTCGCGCCACCGGCGAAGTCGAGGATCTGCAGCTCCAACCCCTCGGCGGCGAAATAACCGAGGCGCTCGGCGAGCGTCAGCGGCAGGTAGAACAGGGCGGCTTTGCCACCCACCGCGATCGTTAGCGACTTGCGCTCGGGCGCGCTGCGTACCGCGCCGCTCCTAGCGAACAGCATTGCCGGTGCGATGCGAAGGAAATCTCGGCGCGTGATCATTTGCTGGTCTCCGCTGTCAGTCCGGCGAGGTCGAGGTTGCCCACTGATTCGAAAGGCAAGGTCGAGATGCCACGAGCGGGCGAGAGCTTGCCTTGCAAGCGATAGGTAATCTTGCTCAATCCCTCTTGTCGCATCGCGCTCACTTGATTGAGCAGATCACCGAGGGTGCTGATCGCTTTGACGTCCAGCAGCACATCGCCGAACGCGGGGACGCTCGTGTCCTGCCTGCTCACCCCTTTCGCGAACGTCTTGCCATTGAGGTCGACGCTGAAGGACACCCCCGCCAACGGGATGTCGACGTTGTTCGGGTTCTGCACCCGGATCTTCATCGCATACTCCTGCTCGAGCAACCCCATCTGCACGGGCCGCACATCCGCGAGCGTCACCGACAGCGGCTCGGTGCCACGCGGCAGCCCGGCGCAGGCGGCAAGCGTGAGCAGCCCCAACACTGCGAGCACTTTGCGCATCAATTCCCCCTTGATCAGATCGATTAGCCGCGCTTCAAATCTCTGCGCGCGTTTCTATGGCGGAGGGCCGCCATCGTAGTATGCGGCGCTCGACCACGCTCACGAGTCGATCGAGCACTAACGCAGCCGTGGTCAGCACGATGACGCCGGCAAACACGGTGTTGATGTCGAACACGCCTTCGGCCTGCAGAATCAAATAGCCCACGCCGCGCGCCGAGCCGAGATATTCGCCCACCACGGCACCGACGAACGCCATACCAACCGAGCTGTGCAGGCTGGCGAACACCCAAGCGGTGGCGCTAGGCAAATAGACGTGGCGCAGCAGCTGGCGCCGATTGGCACCCAGCATGCGCGCATTGGCGAGCACGACGGGGCTCACCTCGCGCACGCCGTGATAGACGCTGAAGAACACAATGAAGAAGACCAAAGTGACGCCAAGCAGCACCTTGGACCAGATGCCCAGCCCGAACCAGACGGCGAAGATCGGCGCGAGGATGACGCGCGGCATCGAGTTCACCGCCGTCACGTAGGGATCGAGCAAGCGCGCGGCGAACGGCGAGAGCCCCAGCCACAGTCCGACCGTGAGCCCCAGCACCGTACCGATGGCGAAGGCAAGCAGCGTTTCGAGCAGGGTTACACCCAAGTGCGGAAGGATCTTGCCGCTGGAGAACCATTCCCAGATCCGCGTCGCTACTTGGACCGGCTCGCCGAAGAAAAACGGCGGCAGCACCTCGGTCTTGGTGAGCACATGCCAAGCGGCCAGCAGTGCGCCGAGCAGCAGCAGATGCCACGGCCAGATCGGCGTGCGACCTCGCCGCCAGTCAGTCTTGTTGTCTGCCATGCGCTTTCATGACTTCGATCTTGAGGGCGCGCCAGATCGCGGCGTGCAATTCGACGAAGTGCGGATGCAGGCCGACCTCCTGCACGTCGCGCGGCCGCGGCAGGTCGACCACGAACTCGCCGATCGGACGCGACTGCGGACCCGCCGACAACACGACGACGCGGTCGGACAGCGCGATCGCCTCTTCCAGATCGTGGGTGACGAAGATGACGCAGCGCCGATCCTGCGCCCACAATGCCAACAACTCGTTCTCCATCAGCTGGCGCGTCTGCACGTCGAGCGCGCTGAACGGTTCATCCATGAGGAGCATGCGCGGCTCGAGAATCAGCGTCTGCGCAAGCGCAACGCGCTTGCGCATGCCGCCCGACAGCTCGTGCGGGTACTTGCGGGTGTGCGCGCTCAAGCCTACGCGGTCGAGCCAGTCCATCGCGCGCGTTTTCGCTTCCGCAGCCGGCACGCCGCGAAACTCGAGGCCAGAGCAGACGTTGTCCAGCGCGTTGCGCCAGGGAAACAGCGCATCGGCCTGGAACAAGTAGCCCGCGCGCGTGTTGAGCCCAGATAGCGACGCGCCGAACACCTCCACGGAACCACTGGTCGGTACGATCAGCCCCGCGGCGAGATTGAGCAGCGTTGACTTGCCGCAGCCGGTCGGACCGACCAGCGAAACGAATTCGCCATCGGCGACGCGCAACGACGCGTCACGCACCGCGGTATAGTGCGCGCGCGCGCTGTCCCGCCCGGCAAACGTGCAGGTGACGTTTTCCAATGCCAGCGCAGGCACCTCGTGGGGTTCAGTCACGGGTTGAATCGATGGTGCAGGACGTTGTCGATGAATTCGTCGGCGCCAATCCCATTCTTGCAGCACCGGCCATGGTTACACGACCTGGGGTGGTATCGAAGGCGCTGGGCGAGTTGAACTGCGCGAAAGTGTAATCGAGTTGAGCGGCACTACGTCGCCTGCTCGATTGGCGTCGAATCAAGCATGGCGCGTGTCGTGCGAACGGACCGACGCGTCATCTCGGCGCGCGCGGTCGCGCGCCAGTTCTTCTCGCAGTTGCTTGAGTTCCTGGCGCAGCATGCGCACGTCTTCCCGCACCTCATGGCGCAGCGCCCGCTCTTCCTCGCCGATCATTTGCGCCACCTCTTCGCGCAATCGGCGGATGTCCTGATGCATCTCCTTGCGCAGCAGCTTCTCGTCTTCACCGATGAAGAAAGCGGCGACCGAGGCGGTGACCATGGAGAGCAGCGCCACGCCGATGACGACGATGATCACCGCCAGCACGCGCGCTGCGGGCGTAGTGGGCACCACATCGCCATATCCCACGGTGGCAGCGGTCACGAAGGCGAGCCAGAGGCCTTCCGAATAGCTGTGGATCGACGGATCGAGCCAGTAGAAGCCCGCCCCCGCCCCCAGCATGGCAATGACGGCGAAGCCGAAAATGTACGGCAGTCCGCCGGGCGAGAACAGCGTTCGGATCTCGGCGACCGCACGCGCCAGCACCATTCCGACCATCGCGACGCGCAACAGCCGCGCGACGGCTACCCAATCGGTGTCGTAGCCCGCGACGGTCGCAGCGGCGGCACTCACGATCATCACGTCGAGCCAATTGCCAAGCAGGTAGCGCAGCTTCTGCCGGGTGACGATGAGCATCCACGCCAGCTCGCTCGCGAAGGCCATCAGCACGACCCATTCGAGCAGGCGGCCGACCATCACCAGTTCGGCAGCGCGTTCGACTTCGACGAGATAGAACGCGAGGATCGCCACCAGCGCGAAGCTCAGCATGACACCGTGCAGGCGCTTCTCCCAGACGTAGGCTTCGGGGGCGTCGTGCGGTGGCACTCCCGCCATTCCCAACCAGCTCGGCCTCAGTCTTGGCAGCATCTGTCGCCTTCAGTAGCGAACGCGCAGGGCGGACAACCCGAACGCTCTACTCGCCCGCGACCGTCATACGGTCGATCAGGATCGAACCGCATTGGCGCGAACCGCGCACGACGATGTCGTTGCCGACAGCGACGATGCCCTTGAACATGTCTTTCAGGTTGCTGGCGATCGTGATTTCCTGCACGGGATAAGCGATCGCGCCGTTCTCCACCCAAAAGCCCGCCGCGCCGCGCGAGTAGTCGCCGGTAACCTGGTTCACCCCCATGCCGAGCAACTCTGTTACCAGCAGCCCGCGGTCGAGTTTGCGCAGCAGCGCCTCGAAATCCTCACCGGTGCTGTCGATCAGCAGATTGTGGCTGCCGCCCGCATTGCCCGTGGAGCGCATCCCCAGTTTGCGCGCGGAGTAGCTGCCGAGAAAGTAGCCGTTGAGCACGCCTGCGCTCACCACCTCGCGTGGTCGGGTTGCCACGCCTTCGTCGTCGAAGGGTCCGCTCGCCAAGCCGCGCGGGATATCGGGCAGGTCGCGGATGCGCACGATCGGCGCGAAGACCTGCCGGCCGAGCGCATCGACCAGGAAGGAAGACTTGCGATAGAGGTTGCCGCCGCTCGCAGCGGAAACGAAATGACCGAGCAGCCCGGCAGCGCTCGGCGCCTCAAACAAGACCGGCGCTTCCACCGTGGCGATCTTGCGCGCACCCAACCTTCGTACTGCACGCATACCGGCCTTTCGACCCACTGCCCCCACGTCTTCCAGGTCGCTCGCCGCGCGCGCCATGCTGTACCAATCGTCGCGTTGCATCTCGTCACCTGCCTCGGCGATGACCGAGCACATGACGCTGTGGCGCGATCCGGGATAGCCACCCATGAAGCCAAGCGAGTTGGCGTAGACGAAATGCGATTGCTGGGTGGATACGCTGGCACCTTCCGAATTTCGGATGCGCGGATCCACCGCCATCGCCGCCGCCTCGCATGCGCGGGCACGCTCGATCGCCTCTTCCACGGACAAGATCCAAGGATGGTAGAGATCGAGGTCGGGGATGTCCTTCGCGAGCAAATCAGAGTCGGCCAGTCCGGCCGCCTCATCGGAAGCCGTGAAGCGGGCGATCGCGTACGCCGCTTCGACCGTCTCCCGCAACGCCTTCTCCGATAAATCCGAAGTGCTGGCGTGCCCGCGCTGGTGGTCGATGTAGACAGTGACCCCCACCCCTTTGTCGCGGTTGTACTCGATCGTTTCCACCTCGCCCTTGCGCACCGTGACGGTCTGGCCAAAGCCTTCGCTCACTTCGGTTTCCGCCGCGGTCGCCCCGGCGCTGCGCGCATGCGCGAGCACTTGTTGCGCGATCCTCTGAAAATCTTCCAGGCTGTAGGAGAAAGCGTTTTTGTCCGACACGGGGTGAACTGTGCAAGCGATTGAGGACAGGCGGTGGTGAAAGTGCGAGGCAAGTGTTTGGTTATGATACCAGCTGCAACCTTCGCACCCTGGCTCACGCATGGAAGAACACGATCTAGCCGAACGCCAAAGCAAGACCCGCCGCAAGCAGGAAATGTCGGCGCGCCAAGACCTTGGGGAAGCGCTGGTGACGCTGAGCGAATCGCGGCTCGAAGAATTGCAGTTGCCCGAGCGGTTGCACGAGGCGATTCTCGAGGCGAAGCGAATCACCAAGTTCGGAGCGCTACGCCGTCAGCTGCAATTCATCGGCAAGCTGATGCGCAAGGTCGATGCCGAGGCAATCGGCGCCAAGCTCGAGACCTGGAAAGGCAATTCGCGCGCGGCCACCGTGTATTTGCATCAGCTCGAGCGCTGGCGCAGCCGACTGCTGGCAGACGACGAGGCGCTCACCGCGCTGGCGGCTGCGTATCCGGCCTGCGACGTGCAGCGCGTTCGTCAGTTGGTGCGCAATGCACGGCGCGAGCAAGCCGAGGAGTTGCCACCCGCGAGCTTCCGTGCGTTGTTCCAAGCGCTCAAGGAGATCCTCCCTGCGCCGGATGCGAGCGCAAACACCCGCAACGATTTCGACGAGCACGACGAGCATGAACGACCGGCTTAAGATCGGACTGGTTTCGATCAGCGATCGCGCCTCCAAAGGCATGTACAAGGACGAAGGCATCCCGGCTTTGGAAGAGTGGTTTCAGCGCGCGCTCGCCTCGCCCTTCGAGGTGGTCACGCGGCTCATTCCCGACGAACGCCCCGTGATCGAAGCAACGCTGAAGGAATTGGTCGATGCCGCGCAGTGCGACCTGGTGTTGACGACCGGCGGCACGGGGCCGGCACCGCGCGACGTCACACCGGAAGCAACACTCGCAGCGGGCGACAAGGTGATGCCGGGGTTCGGCGAACAGATGCGCCAGATCAGCTTGCATTACGTGCCCACGGCCATTCTGTCGCGTCAGGTCGCGGTGATCCGCGGCGGCGCGCTCATCATCAATCTGCCTGGACAGCCGAAATCGATCCGCGAAACGCTCGAAGGCGTGCGGGATGCCGAGGGCAAGCAATTGGTCCAGGGCGTCTTCGCCGCCGTGCCGTATTGCATCGATCTCATCGGCGGGCCGTACATCGAGACCAACGAGGCGGTGTGCAAGGCGTTCCGACCCAAATCGGCGCAGCGACCGAAGCCGGCGGCGTAGCAGGCGAAACTCGAACCGCTCGCTACTGCAAAGCCGCTTGCCGCCCCCGCTCGACGTCGATTCCGATCAGCACCAACAGCCCGAGCAGGAAGAAGGATCCGGTGATCATCATGGCAAGTCGATGGTCACTGCCCGTGACCCAGGTCACCACGCCGTAGGTGATCGGGCCCAGGATCGACGCGAGCTTCACGGCGAAGCCCCATAGGCCGAAGAACTCGCCCAATCGAGCCGGCGGGCTCAAGTAACCCACCAAGGCGCGCCCGGCGGACTGGCTCGCCCCCATGCAGATGCCGGCGATGTTGGCCGCGACCCAGAAGCCGGCAATCGTGGTCGTGCTCGCCGCGATCACCACCATCGCGCACCACCCCGCCAGCGTCAACATCAGCGTGCGCACGTGGCCGATCCGGTCCTGCACGTAACCGAAGACAAGCGCGCCGATGCTGGCCGTCACGTTCACCACGAGGATCAACGCGAGCGTTTGTTGCGTGCTGAAGTGCATCGCCTGCTCGGCGTAGATGGCGGCCAAGGCCACCACCGCCGATACGCCGGACTGATACAGCACGATGCAGACGAGAAAACGCGCGAGGTCGCGATAGTGGCGCGCGTGCCGCAACGTCGACCATACGCGAGCGAAAGCGCCGCTATAAGCCTCGCGCGCGTCCAACTGCGGGATGGCGCGCTCGCGCAGAAACGCGAAGGTGGGAACCGCGGCAATCGCGAACAGCCCCGCGGTGATCAGCATCGTGACCGGCACGAAGGATACGGCCGTCTGTCCGTGCGCTTGCGCCCACGTTACGTAAGCCAGGCACAGACCTAAGCTGAGCAGGCCGCCGAGATAGCCTAGCGACCAGCCCCATGCCGAGACCTTGCCGAGCGCATCGCCTTCGGCCAGCTCGGGTAGGAACGCGGCGACGACGTTCTCCCCGGTGCCGTAGAAGAAGTTGGAGATCACGATCAACAGACAGGCGAGCCAAAGGTCGCCTGGACCGGCAAGCCCCAGCAGCGCCGTGCCGACGACGCAACCGAGGGTCGTGGCCAGCAGCACCCGCTTCTTCGCGGCGTGCACATCGGCATAGGCGCCGATCAGCGGGCCGACGAACATGATGAGTAGATAGCTGACCGACAGCGCCGCGGTCCAAGCGAATGTCGCCCAGTCCGCCGCCTTCGCGATGACCCCCACGAAATAGGCGTTGAACACGGCAGTAATCACGACGGTGGTGTAGCCTGAATTGGCGAAGTCATACATCGCCCAGCCCCAGACCTCGCGTGCACGAACGTCGGCCACAAGACCGCTGGCGCTCGATCGATCGGGCGGCGCGCCGGCTTCGTCCTTGCGCACGGTATTACCGAGTCAGATCGCGCCCGCCGCGCGCAGCTCGCGAAGCTGCGCGTCGCTGTACCCGAGCTCGCGCAGCACGCTGTCGGTGTGCTCGCCCAGCCGAGGTCCGAGCCAGCGCGTCTTGCCAGGATCGGCGCTCAGTTTCGGCACGATGCCCGGCAGCTTGATCGGCTGGCCGTCTTCGAGCCGGTGTTGCTCGATCATGCCGCGCGCTTGGTAATGCACGTCGCGTGCGATATCGGCGATGTCGTAGATCTTGCCCGCCGGTACTTCGGCCTTCTCCAGCACGGCGAGCGCCTGCTCGAGATCCACGCTCGCTGCCCATGCACCGATCACCCCGTCCAGCTCTTCGGTGCGTTTCACGCGGCCTTCGTTGTTCGCGAGAGTCGGGTCGTGGGCGAGATCGTCTCGCCCGATCGCCATCATGAAGCGCTTGAAGATGCTGTCCGCGTTGGCACCAATCACGAGGTACTTGCCATCGCGTGTGGTGTAGGTGTTGGACGGGACGATGCCCGGCAGCGAAGCACCCGTGCGCGTGCGAATGAAGCCAGTGACGTCGTACTCGGGCAGCATGCTTTCCATCAGGCTGAACACGGCTTCGTAGAGCGCGACATCGATCATCTGTCCGCGTCCACCGTTGTGCTGGCGTGCGTGCAAAGCCGTCAGTGCGCCGATCACACCGTACATCGCGGCGACCGAATCGCCCAGGCTGATACCCGCCCGGACCGGCGGGCGATCGGGATCCCCGCTGATGAAACGGATGCCGCCCATCGCTTCGCCAATGGCGCCGAAGCCCGGACGATCGCGATACGGTCCGGTCTGGCCGTAGCCCGACAAGCGCACCATGATGAGCTTGGGATTGAGCGCGGAAAGCTTTTCCCAACCGAGGTTCCATTTCTCCAGCGCGCCGGGACGAAAGTTTTCGACGACGATGTCGGCGCGCTCGACCAAGCGGCGGACCACCTCCTGCCCCGCCGCGACGCGCAGATTGGCCGTCACCGATTTCTTGTTGCGCGCCTGCACCGACCACCACAGCGAGGTGCCACGATGCAGCTTGCGCCAGCTGCGCAGTGGGTCGCCGCCGTCGGGCGCTTCGATCTTGATCACCTCGGCGCCGAACTCGGCCAGGATGCGCGCACAGAACGGCCCGGCGATCAAGGTACCGAGCTCGATGACGCGCAATCCTGCAAGCGGTTCGCTCATGCGGCGAATTCTCGCAGCACCTTGCCGTGCAGGGCGTTGTTCGGAATCAAGCCGTTGGCATCTGCAACCTTCGCGCCGTTGACCCATACGCCGTGCAAGCCCTTGGCGTCGGTGTGCAAGCGCGAGGCCCCGGCGGGCAGATCGAACACGCGGCGCGCAGGCGTGCGGCCTACTGTGGCGGGATCGAACAACAGCAGATCGGCGCAAGCACCCGGTGTGATACGACCGCGATCGCGAATGCCGAAAGCATCGGCTTGCGCACTGGTCAAGCGCCGCACGCCTTCTTCGAGCGGCATCAACTTGCGCTCGCGCACCCAATGTCCCAGAAAATGCAGGCCGAAGCCGGCGTCGCATAGAAAGGTGAGATGGGCGCCCGCATCGGACAGCGACAGCATGCTGTTGGGGTTACGAATCAGCTCGCCCACTGCGTCCTCGTCCGAATTGAGCAGGGTCGCGGTGAATCGGGTATCGAGGTTCTCCGCAAGCGCCAGATCGAGCAAGACGTCCATCGGATGTTTGCCTTGCTCGGCGGCGAGCTTGGACAACTGCCTGCCTTCCATCGCTTTGTGCTGCGGCAGCTTCGCCTCGGTGACGTAGATCTTGTCCCACTCGCCGTTGAACAGGCGACGTGCAGGGCGAGCGATTTCCGCCTTAACGGACGCGCGGAATTGCGGATCGGCGTACATGCGCTTCGCCGCTTCACCGTGCGCGGTCATCGCCGGCTTCCACGCACTCAGCCCTTCGAACACGTAGGGGTCGTGCATGCTGAACTCGAACACCAACGGCGTGCACGAAACGGCGCCGTACATCTTGTGCCCGCGCGCGCTGGCCTCACCGATCTGCGCCAAGTCTCCGAAGGTCTCCTCGGGCACCATGCTGTTGTGGAGCAGGGCCGCAACGATGAAGGGGCGACCAGCCCGAGCGCTCAGATCCTCGAGCCAAGGGATCGTCGTATGACTGCCCTTGGTGATCATCAGCACGCCGCGGCCGACCTCCCGCAGGCTGCCGCACAGCGCTTGCATTTCGGCATCGTCGGCCAGCCGCGATGGCATCGGAATGCCATTCTCGCCGTTGTGCTGGCCGGCCGTGGTCGTGCTAAATCCGACCGCGCCCGCCTTCATGGCGTCGAGCACGATCGCGCGCATCGCCGCGATTTCGTCCACACGGGCCGCACGCCTGGGGGCGTCCTCAGCTAGCACGAAAGTGCGCACCGAGGAGTGTCCGACGAAGCATGCGATGTTCACGCCCACGCCGCGGCGCTCGAGCATATCGAGGTATTCGGGAAAGCTCTGAAAATCCCAGCGTATCCCCGTGCGCAGCGTATCGATCGACATGCCTTCGACATGCGTGAGATTGCGCATCACGAGATCACGGTCGGCAGGGCGACAAGGTGCGATGGTGAAGCCGCAGTTGCCGAGGATCGCTGTAGTTACGCCGAGCGATGACGAGGGAATGAGCATCGGGTCCCAGGTCACTTGTGCGTCGTAATGCGTATGGGTGTCGATGATGCCGGGCATCAGCGCGAGTCCATCCGCATCGAGCGTCTCGCGCGCCGCGCCGAGCTCAGCGCCCAATGCCGCAATCCTGCCGTTGGCGACTGCTACGTCCTTTGTCGCCGGCGCCATCCCGGTGCCGTCATAGACGATGGCGTTCTTGATGATCAGATCATGCATCTTGAATTCCTATTCGTACGGGCGCATCGATACTCAGTAACGAATGTCGCGGATCTCCAGCTCGACCTCGCCGGCCGGACGTTTCCACTTCACGCTGTCGCCGATCTTCGCGCCGATCAATGCGTGGGCAAGCGGAGAGAGCCAACTGACCTTGCCCGTGGCGACGTCGGCCTCGTCCTCGCCGACGATCTTGAAGCGATGGATTCGGCCGTCCTGGTCCTCGGCCTCGACGGTGGCGCCGAAGTGCACTTCGTCCTGTGGTTCCTTGCTTGGATCGACTAGGATCGCGCTGTCCAGGCGCTGCGAGAAATAGCGCAGGTCGCGTTCGACAGCGGTGAGCTTCGGCTTGTCGAAAGCTTCGGCTGCCGCCTTGAGGGTCGCGTGCTGAGCCAGCAGTTCGTCGTAGCGCTGGCGCAGCTGCGCCAGGCCTTGCTCCGTCACGTAGTTCGGATGCGGACTGATCGGGCGCTCGGGGACCTCCTCTCCAGATAGGTCGCTGTCGTCACCCTTCACAAAGGCTCGGCTCATCATTTTCTCCTTCGACTATCGGGCAAGGCTGCGTGCGGGAAGCGATGTGGAACCAAGCGAAGGCCCGGAGGTTCAGGCAGCCGGATGATCGAAGTCATCCTTGTCCACGCCTTTGCGCCGGACGTGCTTATCGCTTCCGCTCGAATGGGCCGCGCTGTGCCCTTCCGATACATGAGTCAGATACAGCGCCAGGCCGACCAATGCAATGGCGGCGGCAAGATAGACCAAATCCAGCAGCACGTTCACGCGCATCTTCACGGCGTGCTCGAACAGGCGAACGACCAGAATCATCAAGATCACCTTCGCCAGCCGATTCTTCAGATCGTCCAACGTTTCAATCACTAAAACTTTGCTCGAACTGCGCTGCGTGCGCGCGGCGTCCAGATCGCTCACGAACAGCTCGTACAGACCTAGCGCGAAGATCATCATGATCGCCCCGAGCAGGTAGCCGTCCACAGCCTCGACGACGTGGGTGAGCGTGTCCACGCGTATGCCGGCCCGCTCCTCCGCGGTCAGCATGGGCTGGGCGTAGTGCAGCACGTGCACGACGGAGTGGTACACATCGATGGTCGTGACGAAGAAGACAGCGAGCGCTGCTGCGATGCTGGCCACCACTGCGACCACCACCACGAACCGACTGTTCCAGAGCAGCCCCTCGAAAATGCGTTCGATCCGATTAAACATGCGAGAAGAAAGTAATCAGCCAGCCAACGCCGGCTGGACAATCGACATGCCGGCCCGCCTAGCCGCGCATGATCGAGGACGCACCGCCCATCGTGGCGGGCGTCCACTGCGTACACCAACCTTGCGGGCTGATGGCGCCTTCAACGATCGCACACTCGCCGTGCCCGACGTATAACACGCAGGTTGCGCAAGTGCGCCCTTGATACGGTTCGTCCCGATATCCGACGCGTTCCTTCGCGTATTTCTTGCGGCCCGCGGCTTCGGCTGCGGAAAGCGACACGATGGGCGCTGCGCAAGCCACCGCAAAGGCGCAAAAACGACGACGTGCTAAGCCGAACTTCGAGTCCATCCTCGTACTCCCGACGATCGACCCATTATAGACACAGGTTTCAGATGGCGTAGCGCTGCAAGATCGTGCGGTCGACCTCTACGCCCAAGCCAGGGCGGTGCGGAACCTTGAGCCAGCCGTCCTGTTGCTCGAGCGGTGCCGCCACCAACTGCTGGCGGAACGGATGGGAGGAGCGGTCATATTCGAAGATCGGCTCTTGCGCGAACACCGAGTGATGCGCGATCGGCGTGGCAGCAATAAGCTGCAGCGACGCGGCCTGGGCGATGGCCGAACCCCACACGTGGGGATTGACTTGAACGCCGTGCGCCTGTGCCAGCGCGATAATGTGCCGGCATGCCGTCAAGCCTCCCGCGGAGCCGATGTCCGGCTGCGCGATGTCGACGCAGCGCTGGCTCAGCAGCTCGCGAAAGCCGAACAGCGAGTGCTCGTTTTCGCCACCGGCGATCGGCATCGGCACAGCCTGCCTCACTTCACGATAACCGGCGAGATCCTCTGGAGCCACCGGCTCCTCGTACCAACGCAGACGATAGGGCTCCAGGGCACGGCCGAGCTGGATCGCCTCGCCCACGCCGTATGCGTGATTGGTATCGACCATCAGGGTGACGTCGCGATCACCGAGCGCGCGCGCGATTGCCTCCATCACCTTGATGTCGTCGCGCACACCGTAGCCGAGCTTGACCTTCATCGCCCGAAAGCCGGCCGCGTAGTGACCGAGCGCCTCCTCGGCCAACCGGCTCGCTTCGTTCTGCCCCGAGATGCGATAAAAGCCGGTGGCATACACCTGCACCTTGTCGCGAAAGGCGCCGCCGAGCAGTTGATGGATCGGTTTGTCGTACACCTTGCCGGCGATGTCCCACAACGCGATGTCGATCGCGCTGATCGCCGCCATGACCGAACCCTTGCGGCCATAATCGCGCGTGGCGTGGTACATGCGATGCCACAACACTTCGATATCGAGCGGATTGGCGCCCATGACGAGCGGTTTGAGTGCGTGCTCGATGGCAGCGGCAGCGATTTGAGGCGGCTCCAGTCCCTGCGCGAACGCCTCGCCCCAGCCGGCGATCCCTTCATCGGTGAGCACTTCCACCAGCGTGGCCGATCGTCGATTGACCCAACCCTGTGAGAAGGCGAACGGCTGCGCCAGCGCGCTTTGCAGAATGTGGATCTTGATGTCGACGACTTTCAAAGCCGATCTCCCCGACTCATCGTTGATGCGCAAGTGTAACCGCAGTCGAAGCGACGCAAAAAAGGCCGCCCGGTTCGAGCGGCCTCCTCGGACAACCTCTAAGCCGGGTTAATGCGGCGTGTTGCTGGACGATGAACTGCCAGTCGACCCAGTGCCACTCATCGTCTGCGATCCGGCGGTGGTGCTTCCCTGACCACTGTCATTCGCGCTGGTACCGGTATTCGACTGCGCCGCGTTGCTGCTCGGTACTCCAGCGGCTCCGCGCTGATACTGATCAGCTGCGCTGGGGCTGGCATTGGACCGAGCGGTGTTACTGCTATTCGTGGCCCCGCTCATACCGCTCTCCTGTCCGGTAACGGTCTCCCCCGTGCCAGGAAGATTGCGCTGGTATTCGCCCTCCATGTTCGGTGCTAAAGGACTGCGCTCGCCGCTGATCTCGGCCTGGAAGGGGATGTAACGCGGCCGTTGCCCGTCCCACATCCCGGCCCGATCGGGCGGGCCTTGCATCCGGGTGCCCTGATCGCTGTATTCATTAGCGCCATAGCGATCCCATGGCTCACCACCACGTTGCCCCATGCCCTGCCAGAAGGACGGACCTCCTTGCCACTCGCCTCCCTGCCCATAGCGCTCACCGCGCATCGAACTCGGGCCGCCTTGGTAGCTTTCCGGACCGCTGAATCCGCGATTGTCGCCGCCGTAGTAAGGCCGGTTCCAACGATCGGATCGGTCGCCCATCGCTGAGCCTTCACCTGCGCCCTCGCCATACCAGCGGCCGTCTCGATCCGCCATGTCGCCACCCCAGTAGCCCTGCTGGCCTTGCATGCGCCAACGCTCGCGCGCGCCCCAGTCGCCTCGGCCGCCTCGATAGGGTTCGCGGTATTGGTAATAATTGTCGTCGTAGCTCGGCCCGCGGCTCATCCAGTCGCTCCCTGGCCCCTGTCGTTGCCACTGCCCACCCCGATCGGCATAGTCTTCGCGGTAGCGGGGTCCCCAGCGATCTTCGAAGCCGCCGCGCCCATAACGCGGGCCGCTCCAGTAGCTCCGATCCGAGTAGTAATCCCGCCCACCGAACGTATCGGGATAGGCCTGTCCCATTGCTCCGGGCGTCCAGCTGCGTGCCCACCGATCTTGATCCGACCAGCGGCTGTGGTCCGACCAGCGATTTTGGTTCGACCAGTGGTCCTGATCCGACCAACGGCCTTGGTTCGCCCAACGACCTTGGTCGGAGTAGTAATCGCGGTTCGCGTAGTAGTCGTCGCGGTCGCTATAGCGATCGCGCGGGCCCCAGTTACCTTCGCCTGCGCGCCGGTTGCTGCGCTGGTCGGGCATCCAACCCTGTTGCGCCATCCGCTCATGCCAGCGTCGCCAAGCCTCGACGCGCGGGTCGTATTGGCTTTGCGCTTGACTTTGATGCTGATCCGACAGGCTTGGCTGCGCCTGCCCGGACATACCGCGGGATCCCCCCCTCTGTGGCATGCTCTGGGAGCCTTGCATGCCCGTCTGCCCCGACTGATTCGCGCCGCTCATCGTTGTGCTTGCGCCGCTTTGGCCACCGCTCGCGGCGCTGTGCTGCGATTCACTGCTCGCGCCCGACTGCTGTGTGTTGGATGAGCTGCCTGACGTCGCACTCGAGGTGCCGGTGGGCTGGTTGGACTGAGGCATCGTGGCTGGCTGGGATGCCATGGACGATGACGTCGCGCCGGTCTGCGCACTATTGCGCTCGGCGTTCGATGTGCTCGAGGTGTTCGACGAATCGCTCGAGGTATCTCCCGAATGCTGCGGATTACCGGCGGCAGCCGGGATGCGAGGTCCTGCGGGCGGCGGGTTGTCCGGATTGTCAGAGGACGTCTGCGCGTATACCGCAGCCGGTCCTGCCACAGCGAACGCAGCGAGCAGCGCAAGACTCAAAGGTGTCTTCCTCATCGTTGCCTCCATTGATTGGTTCAGATTTCCGCGAAGGCGGAGTAACTGAAAGGAGGCAATCGATGTGCCGCGAACCTGACCTGAATTCTTCTCTAAGCTGGATATAGATACAGTCTGGACGCACTAAAAACGTGCGGCTTGGCAAACACTCGCCTTCGACATGGAGGCGTTGTCGCCAGAGTTTGCGCCACCAAACCGCCTCCACCGGCGTCCACGAGAGTGAAGCCATCAAGCAGCGTACCCGGGGCGCCACGCCTCGGCGTAGCGTCAGCGCTTGTAGAGTCCCATCAGCGAAGCCTTCGCGATGCTGTGAAAGTTCAGGTAGAAGCCGACGACAGCTGCGGAGGTGTCCGCAGTCACGGGTAGCGTCTCGAGGGAAACTGCGTGCACCGTGAACAGATAGCGGTGCGGATGATCACCCTGGGGGGGACACGGACCGCCATAGCCCGGCTTGCCGAAATCCGTGCGTACTTGTAGCGCACCGGGCGGCAACAAGCCGCTCGCGGAATTCCCGGCGTCGATGGGCAACTCGGTTACGTGAGGCGGTATGTTGACCACCACCCAGTGCCAGAAGCCACTTCCCGTCGGTGCATCGGGGTCGAAACATTGGATCGCGAAGCTCCGGGTCCCATCAGGCGCACCTTCCCAACGCAGATGTGGAGAGCGATTGCCGCCCCCGCAGCCAAAGCCGTAATCCGCCGATAGGATGTGGTCCTGCTTGAGGTAGTCACCATCCTCGAAGCTGTTGCTGAACACTTTCACTTCGATCCTCCTCCTGAAGATTGAGAACAAGCGCGCTACACGCGCCAGTATCTTCTCAGAGTAACGAAGCACACGCTCGGGGTAGGGCTCGCAGCGTCGGATTGCCGCCTGCAAGAGCTAGAGGAGATGGTGCCGGCGAAGAGAGTCGAACTCCCGACCTTCGCATTACGAATGCGCTGCTCTACCAACTGAGCTACGCCGGCACACTGCTTGATAGGACATCAAGCCCTTCGGCACGATCGGCGAAGAACACGCCGACCGAGCGAAGGGGACGGATTATACCGCGCGAAAGCGCACTCAGCGATTCTTGAACTGAGGTTTGCGCTTGTCCGCGAACGCGCTCATGCCTTCCTTCTGATCCTCGGTGGCAAATGCCGAATGGAACAAGCGGCGCTCGAAGCGAATGCCTTCTTGCAGTGTCGTTTCGAACGCGCGATTGACTGATTCCTTCGCCATCATGACGATCGGCAGGCTGAGCTCGGCAATTTTTTGAGCCGTCCGCACCGCCTCCTCGACGAGTTCCGCCGCCGGTACGAGGCGGCTCACCAGTCCACAGCGCTCGGCCTCTTGCGCATCCATGTAACGCGCCTGCCCCAGCAGCACCATCTCCATCGCCTTTGACTTGCCGACAAAACGCGGCAGCCGCTGCGTGCCGCCCGCACCCGGGATGATGCCGAGATTGATTTCCGGCTGACCAAACTTTGCCGTGTCAGCGGCGAGAATGAAGTCGCACATCATCGCGAGTTCGCAGCCCCCGCCGAGTGCATAACCGGCAACCGCGGCGATAACCGGCTTGCGGCATCGCGCGACGGTCTCCCACTCGGCGGTGATGTAGTCCGTCTTGTAGACGTCCATGTAGCCCCATTCTTTCATCGCTTTGATGTCGGCACCGGCAGCGAAGGCCTTGTCGCTGCCGGTGATAACCATCGCGCCGATGTTCTCGTCCGACTCGAACGCAGTAAGCGCACTGCTCAGTTCACGCATCAGTTCGGGCGACAGCGCATTGAGTGCCTTAGGCCGATTGAGGATGATCAAGCCGACCTTGTCTCGAGTTTCAACCAGAATGTTTGCGTAAGTCATGATGGCGTATCGAAAGTGGAGAGGAATCCTATAATGGCCCATGCTCAACGGAGGAGATGCGAGCAATGGCTTACCAAAACATTCTATTCGACATCAGCGATGCGATTGCAACGATCACGTTGAATCGGCCGGACAAGCTCAACTCATTCACCGAAGAAATGCATGCGGACTTGCGCGACGCGGTCCAGCGCGTGCGCGACGACCAGAGCGTGCGCGCCTTGCTGATCACGGGCGCTGGCCGAGGGTTCTGCGCCGGGCAGGATCTGAACGAGCGCGTGATGTCCGGCGAGGTGCGCAGCGTCGATGTCGGATCGACCTTGGAGCGCAACTACAACCCCTTGATCAAGGGTCTGCAGGCGTTGCCCATTCCTATCGTCTGCGCCGTGAACGGGGTGGCGGCGGGTGCTGGCTGTAGCTTTGCACTAGCCGCCGATATCGTCATTGCCGCACGTTCGGCTCGCTTCATGGAAGTGTTCACACGGATCGGATTGCTGCCCGACGCGGGCGGCACTTACGTGCTACCGCGCCTGATCGGGCAGGCGCGTGCAATGGCCGTCTCGCTGCTTGCCGAACCGATTACCGCGGAACAAGCGGAAGCTTGGGGGCTGATCTGGAAATGCGTCGACGATGATCAATTTGCCGCGGAAGCGCGGCGGCTTGCCGCAACACTGGCTGCCGGTCCGACCAAGGCTTATGCGCTGACCAAGCGCGCAATCTACGCCTCGTCGGCGAATTCTTTGGACAAACAACTGGCGCTAGAAGCCGAGCTGCAGCGTGAGGCCGGGCGCAGTGAAGACTTCAAGGAAGGCGTGCGCGCCTTCATGGAGAAGCGCGCCGCGAAGTTCGTCGGCAGATGAGAACTTCTCTTCGCTAACGAGGCCGCTCCTACTCCGCGGCGTCGGACGAGCGAACGCGTACGATCACATCGACACCCTCGGCTACCACGCCCGGAGGCAGCGCCGGCAAGCCTGTGATCTGGATGCTCTGGGCGTCGATGTCGGTCAACCGCCCCGTACGGCTATCGTACAGATGATAGTGGGGATGCGTGTTGGGGTCGTAGAACACCCGGCTTGGGTCCGCGATAACTTCTCGGATCAACCCCTTCCTGACAAACAGATTGAGGGTGTTGTAGACGGTCGCGCGTGAGGTTTCCGGATGGCGCAGATTGACCTGCGCTAGCACCTGATCCGCACAGAGATGTGCGTTCAGCGAAAAGAGCGCATGGGCGATCTCGATGCGCTGATGCGTTGGGTGGACCCCGTGCTGCCGCAGCAAAACGGCGAGGTTTTCCCGTGTGTACAAAAGGCGCTTCATGGTGCTAAGAGTATAGACGAGCCCCTTGGACTATGTCTAATTCGCAACCGTACCCCGCCCTCATCCACGTCCTGTTCTACGCCTGTGTACGTAAGTTAGCCTAGCGGGCTCAAGCCATAGGCGGACGACTCCATTTTGCATGCGCATGCTTGCGCCAGCGCAGGCTCGTGCTAATGGAAGGGGCTGGCAGTAAACAGAGCAAACATCGTTAGCGCTGAACTCGCTGCCTACCGCGCCGAACGCCACTGTGGTGCATCAACTTGCTTTCTAGCCGCCCAAGCCGCCCTTCGAAGGCCTGACCGGCCATCTCCACGACCGCTCGTCGGCCTTATCCGACCACTGGTCGGCTGGCTTTGCGCCACCCTTCAGCGGCTTCCTACCATGCCGCAACCCAAGGGACAGGAGGTGCCTTCCATGCGGCCAAACACCGGTTTCACCTTAGTCGAACTGCTGATCACGATAGCCATCGTCAGCATTCTCGCGGCCATCGCCCTGCCGTCCTATCGTGACTATGTCATACGCGGACAACTCACCGAAGCATTCAACACGCTCGCGGCGCAGCGCGTGAAGATGGAGCAGTTCTTTCAGGACAACAGAACTTACGTCAATGCCTGCAATGCAGGAAGCATAGCGCAGACGCCGACGGCAACGCCCCGGTTCACATTTGCGTGCAGCAACCTTACGGCGAACACCTACATTGTCACAGCGACGGGGGTAAGCGGCAGCCCCGTCTATGGGTTCGCCTTCACGATCAACCAGGCAAACACTAGAGCGACAACAGCCGTGCCGAACAGCGATTGGGGCGCGGCAACCAACTGCTGGATCATCAAGAAGGGTGGGGCCTGCTAATGAGCGGCTCAACGCAACGCGGTGTCACGCTCATCGAGCTGATGATCACGCTCGTCGTGCTCTCGATTCTGATCTCGGCGGCGCTTCCCAGCTTCTCGGCGTGGATCGCCAACACTCAGATCCGCAACGGCGCCGAGGCCGTGCTCAACGGTCTTCAGTTCGCTCGATCGGAAGCCGTTCGGCTCAACACCAACATCGAGTTCGGCATGCAGGGGGCGTCCGGCACCGCCTGGGTGGTCACCGATCCCGCTGCGAACACCGAACTGCAGAGGCGGCAGGAAGAAGGCTCGTCCAACCTCAACGCGGTGGCAACACCTCCCGGCGCGACCAAAGTCACGTTCAACGGCATGGGCTGGGTGACTACGAATGCGGATGCATCAGCGCGCATCACGCAGTTCGACGTCAGCTCTGCGACTGCTACGAGCGGTACGCGACCCCTGCGAGTGGTTGTCGCGCCCGGCGGCTCCATCAAGATGTGCGATCCCGCTGTCGTTGCCCCAGATCCCCGCGCTTGCCCGTAAGGAGTCCTCATGACGCCAACCATCAATCGTCATCGTCAAGGCGGAGCACTGCTGCTCGAAGCCTTGATCGCGATTCTGCTGTTCTCGCTCGGCATTTTGTCACTGGTGGGATTGCAAGCCACCGCGATTGCGAATGTGTCGGAAGCGAAGTATCGCGCCGATGCGAGTTTTCTGACTAACCAGTTGATCGGCCAGATCTGGGTGAACCGCACGAACATCGCGAGCTACGCCTATAACGGCAGCGGCACGACGCCCTCTGTACTGCAGGGCTGGGTGGCCGAGGTGACCAACGCACTTCCCGGCGCGGCTGACAACCTGCCGACGGTCACGATTGGCGCGGGAAACCAAGTGACCATCACGGTGTCGTGGCAGCGCCCGGAAGATAGCGCGAAGAACTTGGCGCCGCACAGCTTCACCGCAACCACGATGATCAACTGCTGCTGAGGTCTCGACCATGCGATTACTCCTGGTAAAGCAGCAAGTCGGCTTCGGCATCGTCGAAATGATGGTCGCGATCGTCATCGCATTGGTTTCTTCGCTCGTCATCTTCGAGACCTTCGCAGTCTCAGAAGGCATCAAGCGCACCTCGACGAGCGGCAGCGATGCGCAGCAAAACGGTTCCGCTGCTCTGTACATGATCGAGCGTGAAGCGCGCATGGCAGGGTACGGGATCAACAATCAGCTGCTGCTTGGCTGCACTGTCCGGTACTACGACAAAAATGGCACCGGGGTGCCGGCGACACTCACGCTCGCGCCGGTGGTGATCACGCCTGGCGCGACACCAGCCGATTCTGATCGCGTCACGCTGATGTTCGGCGACTCGGACTTGTTCGCCAACCCTGCTCGCCTCATCCAAAACATGCCGTCGCCGTCGGCCACCTACAAGGTCGACAACCGATTCGGCTTTAGTGAAGGGGATCTCGTCATCGCGGCCGAGAGCGGCTTGGACTGCACCCTGGCCGAGGTCACTAATGTTCCCGGAACGACGGGTCAGAGCGACAACGTAATCCACAACCCCGGCAACTACCAGGTAGGCAAGGACACGGTGAGTTCCCGCTACAACAGGCCGGGGGGGCTGGGCGTTTCCTATACCACCAACGGAAGGCTGTTCAATCTGGGCAAAGCGCCCACACAAGACGAATACCGCATCGAGGCAAACCGATTGGTAGCGGAGCACCACTTCGGCAATCTCGCCACGGATATCGTGGGCGAGCAAATCGTTCAACTGAAAGCGCAATACGGAAAGGACGATGGCGTCAACAACGGTACGGTCACCAACGTCGGCGCCTTCACCGCGAACGACGGGCTAGTGGACAGTTACTCCAACGTCGCACCGGCTACTCCCGCCGCATGGAGGCAAGTCATGTCGCTCCGGCTGGGAGTCGTCGCACGTAGTGCAACACCGGAGAAGCCCGCTGTTGCCGGAGGTGCGTGCGATACGACTACGAGTTTCCCCACGTGGTCCGGGGGACAGATCGACGTTTCGGCTGACGCGAACTGGCGCTGCTACCGCTACCGCGTGTTCGAAACGATCGTTCCGCTTCGTAACCTTCTTTGGATGCAATCGTGATGCGCGCTATTCAGCTTCGATCTTTCCCCCAGCGCCAAAAGGGGGTGATTTTGTTCATTGCCCTGATCGTTCTGGTCGCGATGACGCTGGCGGGGATCGGCATGGTTCGCTCCTTCGACACTGGGAACGCCGCAGCCGGCAATTTGGGCTTCAAGCAAATGTCGCTTAATTCGGGTGAAGCCGGGATCCAAGTAGCATACCAGTGGCTGGTCGCGCAAGCCGGCACTCCTAATCTGATTAATAGCAACCCTGCCCAGGGCTACTTTTCATCGCGCCCAGTGACGGAGCCGGATTGGGGCAGCAGTTCGGCATGGACCAATGCCGTCGTGCTGAACGCCGGCGCGGCCGATGCTGCGGGAAATGTCGTCTCCTACGTGATTCATCGCATGTGCACGTTGCCTAACACAGCGTACAACGGCACGAACGCCGCGATGGTTCAGAACCAGTGCGCAATGGCCGCTCCAACTGCAGCGGGAGCTGGCGGCAGCATGGGCGTGGGCAACTATTCGTTCAGCGGCGCCCCGCAGGTCTATTACCGCATCACAGCACGAAGCGTAGGACCCCGCAACACCGCTTCGTACATTCAAGCCATGGTTGCCTTGAGCAACTAAGTTACCGCCGATTTCGCATCGTAATCAGATAGAGGAAACGATATGACTAACGCTCTCGGCTTGCCCCGCTCCACTCGAATGCTGGGGTGCGTGCTGTTTAGCCTGCTCTCGGGTGCTTCACTCGCCGCGATTACGGACATTTCACCAGTGCCGTTGGCGACCGGCTCCTCCTCGATCGCTCTGCCGAACCTGATGTTCATACTCGACGATTCAGGCAGCATGGCACTCGACGTTCTACCCGACCAGGTGGACAACAACTCCACGTGTAAGACACGGGGAGACGGCTCCACGGCCTGCCGGGCCGGCGATCCCCCCTACTACGCTGCGCAGTTCAACACGATTTACTACAACCCTGCCTATACCTACACGCCGGCCCTGAACTACGACGGCTCCAGCTTTCCCGCACAAACGGATCCAACCAAGGTCTCTGTCAATCCGTTTGTCAATAACACGAAGATTGACATCACCGGTCAATTTCCAGAAACCGTGTATTGCAAGAGCTCGAGCAACAACCCGAATAGCAACGGCAGCTATCCGAACAATTGCCGGCGCAACGGCTACCTGACGACCGACAACTTGAGCGCGGTAAGCTCCGTCTCCTTCTACTATCCGGTCGCCACCACCAGCAACCACGGCAGCAACGCGGCGAACGTGGGAACGTATCCCGATGCAACCTACACCACTGCGGGCACGTTGAATGGCCCGGCGTTCTACTACACCATCGATCCGAAGGAGTATTGCAGCGATCGGGATCTCGTATCGTGCGTCCTGGCAACCAGTCCATCTGGAACAGCAGTCTTCCCCGCTCCCGTGCGCTGGTGCTCGAACACGACGAACGCCAACAACACGAGCGCGGTGAGCGGATCGCAAGGCGGATCAGCCCGTTGTCAGGCGAAGTACGACAGTTCCCATGTCTATCCGCGTTTCGGCAAATTCAGGCGCGTCAATATCGTCTCGTCGGTGACCAGCTACCCGAAGGCCCCGACGCGGACCGACTGTGCCGGGACGACTTGTACCTACGCACAAGAAATAACGAACTTCGGTAACTGGTACGCCTATTACCGCACGCGCATGCAGATGATGAAGACCGCTGCGGGGCGCGGCTTTGCCACGCTGGGCGACAACTATCGAGTCGGCTTCATCACGATCAATCCCGGCAGCCCGGTGAGCTCCAATAAGTACCTAAAGATCGATACCTTCAACTTATCTCAGAGGCAAGCGTGGTACAGCAAGTTCTATAACCAGAGTCCGTCGTCCAATACTCCGCTGCGCGAGGCGTTATCTCGCGTCGGCCGGCATTACGCCGGCAAGAAAGACGGCATCAATCAGGGGATGAACGAAGACCCAGTCCAATACTCCTGTCAGCAGAACTTCGCATTCTTGACGACAGACGGTTACTGGAATAGCAATGCAGGCCAGACAATCTCCGGCGGCGCGATCGGCAATCAAGATAACATCGACTTGACGGCTGACCCGCTCTGGTCGGCGCGCTCCAACGGCACGTATGACGGCGCGGTGAGCGGCGCAAGCGATACGCTCGCCGACGTCGCTCTTTACTACTACAAGACGGATCTGCGACCATCGGGATCGATCGGCGCGCTCGGCACCGACGTATCGACGCCCTTGAAGAAAGAGGTGTCCAAAAAGGACTTCAACCTCGAGCAGCATATGGTGACCTCCACCCTCGGCTTGGTCGACGGCATGATGACTTACAAGGAAGGATATGAATCCAACACCGATGCCGACAACGACTTCTACCGCATTTTGAACGGAGAGAAAGGTTGTGCTTGGAACGGTGGCGGCAACACGCCTTGCAACTGGCCCGTGCCGCAAGCCGACCAACCGAGTGCGATCGACGACTTGTGGCATGCCGCGGTCAACGGTCGCGGAACTTACTACTCGGCGCGAGACCCGAAGACGCTCAGTGATGGAATCGAGAAAGCACTCGCTACGTTAAAGTCAGACACGGGCGCGGCTTCCGCATCTGCTACGAGCAGCCCGAACATCACTCCTACAGACAATTCGATTTTCAGCTCCACCTATCAGACCGTGGAGTGGTGGGGTGAAGTAAAGGCGCAACATATCGACGCAGCGAACGGCACCGTTTCCGAAAATGCGAGCAACCAAATCTGGTCGGCGCAACAGCAATTGGATGCCATGGTGAGCGCAACGAGCGACGCGCGGACGATCTACCTGCGCGATCCCGCTGGCACCAATGGCTTGAAGCCCTTCAAGTACGCTTCGATGACGACTACCGAGCAGGGCTATTTCAAGAACAAGTGCTCGCCGATCGCCTTGTCTCAATGCATCACGATGTCGAGCATGGAGTTGACACTCGCCAACGATGGCAACAACATGGTGAACTTCCTACGCGGGCAGACGCAATACGAGGGCTCCGTATATCGAGACCGTGTTCATGCCCTGGGTGACACCGTAAACGCTCGACCCGTGTTCGTGCGTGAGCCGATGTGGAACTTCACCGACAACGTGGCGACGCCTTACGGCGCCTTCAAGGCAAGCAACGCCACGCGACAAGGCGTTCTTTATGTTGGTGCAAATGACGGCATGCTGCACGCATTGAACGGAGACACTGGGCAGGAGTTGTGGGCCTTCGTCCCGAGCATGGTATTGCCGGAGATGTACCGACTTTCCGAGAAGAATTACGCCACCAAGCATCGGTATTACGTCGATGGTTCGCCGGAGGTCATGGACGTTTGGGATGGGTCCAACTGGCGGACCCTGCTCGTGGGTGGGCTCAACTCGGGTGGACGCGGCTACTACGCGCTCGACATCACGAACCCGGCAACGCCGAAGTCCCTGTGGGACTTCTGCACGAGCGGCTGCACGACGAACGACAGCAATCTCGGTCTTACCTACGGAAATGCCGTGATGACCAAGCGCGCGTCGGATGGCAAGTGGGTGGTACTCGTTACCTCGGGCTACAACAATGTCTCGCCTGGCGATGGCAAGGGCTATCTATACGAATTGGATGCGATTACCGGCGCCCTTCTTAAGAAGATCGGCACCGGCGCAGGCAGCACGGCTACGCCTTCGGGCTTTAGCCGCATCGCTGCTTGGGCTGACAGCTTCGCCACCGACAATACCACCAAGTATGTTTATGGCGGCGACCTTCTGGGCAATGTCTGGCGTTTCGATCTCACCGGATCTGGCACTATCACTCGGCTGGCGACACTGATGGATGCGAATGGCCGGCCGCAGCCCGTGACCACTCGACCGGAGCTTGGCTTAGTGGATGGCAACCGCATGATCCATGTTGGGACCGGGCGCTACCTGGGCGTCGACGATCTCACCGACCCACAGTTGTTGGTCCCGCCTTCCAGCGACGCCTACCAACAAAGCTTGTACACCTTCAAAGACAAGGGTATCGACTATGGAGATTTACGCGACGATTTGGTGAAGCAGAATATTACTGTCGTCAGCGCGACGACTCGAACCACCTCGACCAATACCGTCAACCTTACCACGCAGGACGGTTGGTACGTCGATTTCAACCCCGGCGGAACCTCGCCGGGCGAACGGGTTAACCTCGACCCGCAGCTCGTGCTCGGCACGCTGATTGTTGCAACCAACATTCCGGGAAAGGAGGCTTGCACAACCGGTGGCGAAAGCTGGATTTACTTCTTCGACTACAAAACTGGGCAGTATGTCAACACCAGCCCGTCTCACATCGCCGGCAAGAAGCTTAGCAGCGCGATCACGGTCGGAATCGTGGTCTATCAGCTCTCCAATGGCCTAGTGAAGGGGCTAGCCACCTGCTCTACAGGCTGCAAAGAGCCGTTTGATCCACCACTTCCCAGCAGCGGCGCCAACGCCCGCCGCACCTCCTGGCGCGAGCTGATTCGCTAACCAACTTCCCGCACCGAGAGCGAAGGGCTGCCCGACTCAGGCAGCCCTTCTTTTTGCAGCGACGCAGCCGATCAGGTGAAGGCCAAGGCTTTCGGTAGCGGAAACACGACCGACTCCTTCAAGCCGTCCAACTCGCGCACCTCGCGCGCCCCAAGCTGACGTAAGCGATCGATCACCTGATCGACCAGAATTTCAGGAGCCGATGCCCCCGCCGTCACGCCGACTCGGTGCCGACCCGCGACCCAACTCGGTTCCAGCTGACAGGAATCATCGAGCATGAAGGCCGGCACGCCGGCTTTTTGGGCGACTTCCTGCAATCGATTGGAGTTGGAGCTGTTAGCCGAGCCGACCACCAGGACCACATCGCTTACACCAGCGAGCGCTTTCACAGCGTCTTGGCGATTCTGCGTCGCGTAGCAGATGTCATCTCTCTTGGGCCCGGCGATGGTGGGGAAGCGTCGCTTGAGGGCGGCGATGATCTCCGAAGCATCATCGACCGATAAGGTCGTCTGCGTGACGTAAGCGAGATTGTCAGGATCGCTAACAAGCAGTAGATGGACATCGCCGATCGTCTCGACCAAGTAGATGCCATCGCTCACCTGCCCCATCGTACCCTCCACTTCGGGGTGGTTACGATGGCCGATCACGATCAGCTCCCGGCCCTGCTCACGCGCACGCGCAACTTGGACGTGGACCTTGGTAACCAGCGGACACGTTGCATCGAATACGCGAAGACCACGCGCCTCCGCCTCTCGCCGCACCGCTTGCGACACGCCGTGCGCGCTGAAGATGACCGTCGCTCCCGAAGGAATTTCGTGCAGGTGTTCGACGAAGATCGTCCCCTTCTTGCGCAAATCCTCTACGACGTACCGATTGTGAACGACCTCATGGCGAACATAGATCGGCGGACCGAACTGGCGCAGCGCGCGTTCGACGATCTCGATCGCTCGATCTACGCCGGCGCAAAAGCCGCGGGGTCGGGCAAGGGTAACGATCATAGAGTCGAGGAGTCGTAAGGAAGGGACGAGGAAAGCATCGGCTTGGGCGTTTGCGCAGGGTCAGGTGCGTGACCTTTGGACGCGCGGCTTGCGCAAACTATCCCAAATCAACAAGACCGCGCCGCAAGTAATCGCGCTGTCGGCGAGGTTGAACGCCGGCCAGTGGTAGCCGCCGACATGAACATCGAGAAAATCAACCACGGCGCCCAGCCGAAAACGATCCACGACGTTACCGACAGCGCCGCCGAGGATCAGCGACAACGCAAAACAAAACACCGGATCGTTCGCGTGCCGGCGCATGAGGTAAACGATCAACCCGCTCGCCGCCAGGCCGATGACGATAAACAATTCCCGCTGCCAACCTGAAGCCGAGCTAAGAAAGCTGAACGCCGCACCCGGGTTGTAGACGAGCACGAGATTGAAGAACGGCGAGATCGGCAGGCTTTCCCCGAACACCATGGTCTGCTGGATGAGCCACTTGGTCAGCTGATCGAACGCAATGACCATGAAGCTCAGCATGATCCACCCCCAGGTCGGCATCCGGCGCAGGTCAGGCATGGATCCGCGCCTCGCCGACGCCGTATAGATTGCCCACGCATCGACCGCAAAGCTCCGGGTGCTCGAGATCGACTCCTACGTCGCTTCGATAATGCCAACAGCGCGGGCACTTCGAGTAGGAGCTGGCGCGAACATGGACGGCTGGCTTATCCGGTTGAGCTGCTCGCACAGCGCGCGCCGCCGATGTGATGAGAACGAAGCGCAGGTCATCACCGAGTTCGATCAACGCGTCGAAATGATCGCCTGCGGCTGTCACTTCGACTTCGGCTTGCAGTGAGGAACCGATCTCACCTTTGACCCGAAGCCGTTCAAGCTCCTTCTGCACTTCCGAGCGAATCTCGCGCACCAGCGTCCAGCGCTTCTCGAGGACCGCGCCGTTGGGCAGCGCAGGCAACACGTAAAGCGTATGGAGGAACACGCTGTCCTGATCGTCGCCCACGAAGTGCCCCCAGGCTTCCTCCGCGGTAAAACTCAAAATGGGGGCAAGCAGACGAAGCAGGCTGTGGGTGATGTGGTAGAGCGCGCTCTGTGCAGAGCGGCGCGCCATGCTGCTCGCGCCCGTCGTATAGAGGCGATCCTTCAGGATATCGAGGTAGAACGCCCCCAGGAACTCCGAGCAGAAGTTGTGCAGCTTCTGCGCGGCCAAGTGGAACTCGTAGTCGGCATAGTCCTGCATGACTGCTTGCTGCAGCTGCTCGGTCACGAGCAGCGCGTACCGGTCCAATTCCACCCATCGCTCGATCGGGAGCAGATCGCGCTCCGCCTCGAAGTCGCTGACGTTAGCGAGCAGGAAACGCAAGGTGTTGCGGATGCGACGGTACATTTCGACGACCCGCTTGAGAATCTCCTGTGAGATGGACAGCTCGCCCGAGTAGTCCGTGGCCGCCACCCACAGCCGCAGGATATCCGCCCCCAACGTATCGGAGACCTGCTGCGGCTCGATACCATTGCCGGCCGATTTGCTCATCTTGCGCCCTTCGCCATCCACCACGAAGCCGTGCGTGAGCAGCTGCTTGTAGGGCGCGACGCCGTCGATCGCACACGCTGTGAGCAGCGACGACTGGAACCAGCCGCGATGTTGATCCGAGCCCTCGAGATAAAGATCCGCCGGCTTTCTCAACTCGGCGCGTCGCTCCAGCACACTGACGTGAGTGGTGCCCGAATCGAACCACACATCAAGGGTGTCAGGCACCTTGCGATAAACCCGCGCCTCCTCGCCGAGGAGCTCAGCGGCGTCGAGGCTGAACCAAGTTTCAATTCCGCCCTGCTCCACCCGCCGCGCAACTTGTTCGATCAACTCCATCGTGCGCGGATGCAGCTCGCCAGTGTCCTTGTGGACGAACAAGGCCATCGGCACACCCCAATTGCGCTGGCGAGAAACGCACCAATCGGGACGGTTGCGGATCATAGCCTCGAGGCGAGCACGGCCCCAACTCGGAAAGAACGCGGTCTCGGTCACTGCTCGATCGGCAAGCTCGCGCAGCAAAGGCCCGCCGCCCGGCGCATGGTTCGAATCCATGCCAATGAACCATTGGCGCGTTGCACGGAAGATGATCGGCGTCTTATGCCGCCAGCAATGCGGATAGCTGTGGCGAATCTTGTCGACCTTGAGCAATCGACCGCTCTGCGCAAGCGTTTCGGCGATGGTCGTATTCGCTTCCCAAACCGTCTGGCCGGCGACGATCGGTGCCCAGTCGAGGAAACGGCCCGCCTCATCTACTGGATTGTCGGTCGGCAAGTTGTAGCGTGACCCGACCACATAGTCTTCGAGTCCGTGTGCCGGGGCAGTGTGGACCAAGCCGGTACCTGCCTCGAGCGTCACGTGATCTCCGAGGATGATGGGCACCTTGCGCGCATAGAACGGATGATGCAGCGCTAGCCCCTCGAGCGTGCTTCCTTTGGCTGTTGCCAGGACTTCGCCGCTCAGGCCATAGCGTTCCAAGCACGCGTCGCGCAGATCTTCGGCCAGTACGAGCAAACCCTTTTGCGTGCGGACCAAGTTGTAATGAAAATCCGGATGCACGGCTACGGCCTGGTTGGCCGGGAGCGTCCAAGGCGTGGTCGTCCAGATGACGGCGAAAGCGGGCTCGTAGAGATGCGTGAAGCCGAACGGCCGCGCGAGCTTCTGCAAATCGACGAACTCGAAGGCAACGTCGATCGCAGGGGACACGCGCTCTTCGTACTCGACTTCGGCCTCAGCGAGCGCGGAGCCGCAATCGACGCACCAGTGCACGGGCTTGGCACCTTGGTACAGGAATCCGCGCTGATGAATGCGCCCAAGCGAGCGAATGATGTCGGCCTCGGTCGTGAAGTCCATGGTGAGGTATGGGTGATACCAATTACCCAATACACCGAGCCGGATGAAATCCCTGCGTTGGCGCTCGATCTGGCTCTGCGCGAACGCCCTACACAACTTGCGGAACTCGTTGGGATCGAGGTTCTTGCCGTACTGCTTCTCCACCTGATGCTCAATCGGCAGACCATGGCAATCCCAGCCGGGTACGTAGGGCGCATCGTAGCCGGCCAGTGAACGCGTCTTGACCACGATGTCTTTCAGGATCTTGTTTACTGCGTGGCCGATGTGGATATCGCCATTCGCATAAGGCGGACCGTCGTGCAAAATGAATTTCGGACGTCCATGCGCGACCTTGCGAATACGCTCGTAGAGCTTGCTTTCCTGCCATTTGCTCACCCACGCCGGTTCGCGCTTGGCGAGATCGCCCCGCATCGGAAAGCCGGTTTCGGGGAGGTTCAAGGTGTTCTTGTAATCAGCCATTGCGTTCAGACTCTATTGAAACGCGCCTTGCTCGTCGTGCTCGGTCCTCGACTCGCAGTGCGCAAGCCGGACCGGTGATCGAGCCCGAAGTAGGCCCGTGCGTCCGCCACGTCGTCAGCGATAGCCGCGGCAAGCGCCCGCAAGTCCGAATACTTCTCCTCGTCGCGCAACTTGTGCAGGAATCTCACCTGCACTCGCCGGCCATAGATGTCACGATCGAAGTCGAACAAATGGATCTCCAATACGGGGGCCGCACCTTGGCCCTTCACGGTGGGTCGCACACCCAGACTGGCGGCGCCAGGTAGCGGAGCCGAGTCGATACCGACAAGCTCGGCGGCAAAGATTCCCATGAGCGGCGCGCGATTGTGGTGCATCGCGACGTTCGCTGTGGGAAATCCCAGCCGACGCCCGATACCATCGCCGCGTACCACGCGCCCGCTGATGCTGTAGGGGCGCCCGAGGAGCTGCGCCGCGCCGCGCAAATCGCCCTCGGCGAGCTGCTGGCGGATCAAGGTACTCGACACGCGGACGCCGTCGATCTCGACGCTGTCCATCCGCTCCAGTTCAAAGCCGAACTGACTCGATGCGGAACGCAGCATCTGGAAGTCGCCAGCGCGCCGCGCACCAAAGCGGAAATCGTCGCCGACCAACACGTATCGAGCATCGAGTGCTCCCACGAGGATACGCTCGATGAAATCGCCGGCGGTGATCTGCGCGAATGCGCGGTCGAAGCGGCAGACGAGAACGTGGTCAACGCCGAGCACTGCGAAGCGCTCGAGCTTCTCACGGAGGGAGGTCAACCGAGTGGGCGCATCGTTCGGTGCGAAGAACTCACGCGGATGGGGCTCGAAGGTCATCACACAAGAGGCGAGCTGCGCTTGCCGCGCCCGCTCGATCACCCGCGCGATCATCGCCTCATGGCCTACGTGTACGCCGTCGAAATTGCCGATGGTGAGCGCGACAGGGCTCGTCGGGCGGGATGGAATGTGGCGCAGAACGAACATGGGCACTAGGCGCACGTGCCCTGGAGCACGGGCAAGAAGTCCAAAATACGACGGGGCAAGCGCCTAATTGTATGCGATCAAGAGGCAGTGCAACATGCCGTCGCGGGGACTCATTGCGCACGCTTGACGAAGTCTCGCGGGCGAACACCGAATGCGCCGAGCACGACAAAGTAGGTCGCGGCACCGGCGGTGACGAGCCAAGAAAGGTGCAGGGCTCGAGCCAGGCCACCGCGGTGCAGCCACGCCTCGGTCGGCCCCATCGCAAACCACAAGACCAGGCCCATCGCGAGCAGGGCGCAAGCCAGCTGAGCGAGGAATCGGCCCCAGCCTGGCTCAGGTTTGAACACGGCTCGCTCCCGCAGCTTGCGGTACAAGAGCGCGGCGTTGAGACATGCACCCAGGCCGATGGCCAGAGCCAAGCCTGCATGGCGTAAGGGATAGATGAAGGCGACATTCATCGCCTGCGTGGCCGCAAGAGTGAGCACACCAATCTTGACTGGCGTCTTGATATCTTGCCGCGCATAGAAGCCCGGTGCGAGAACCTTCACTAGAATGAGGCCGACCAGGCCCACGCTGTATGCGACGAGCGCTTGACTGCTCATGGTGACGTCGTGCGCATCGAATGCCCCATGATGAAACAGCGTCGCGACCAAAGGCACGGCAAGAATGGCGAGGGCGAGAGCGGACGGCAGCGCTAGCAACAGCGTGAGCCGCAGGCCCCAGTCGAGCAGCCGCGAGTACTCTGCGCCGGTCTTTTCCGCGAAGCTGCGCGATAGGCTCGGCAGCAAAATGGTTCCGAGCGCTACGCCCAGCACGCCGGTCGGGAATTCCATCAGGCGGTCCGCGTAGTACAGCCAGGAAACGCTACCCGTGACGAGGAACGAAGCGAAGATGGTGTTGATCAGCAAACTGATCTGCCCGATCGACACACCGAAGATCGCAGGCCCCATGAGTCGCAGGATGCGCCACACGCCCGCATCGCCAAACGTCAGACGAAAGCGCGGCAGCAGGCCCATGCGCTTCAGATGGGGAAGCTGAAAGGCGAGCTGCAAGATGCCGCCGGCGAACACCGCCCACGCGAGCGCCATGACTGGAGGGTCGAACCAGGGCGCGAGCCATAGAGCAAAGACGATGAAAGAGAGGTTGAGCAGCGTGGGGGTGAAGGCCGGAATGGCAAAGCGGCCCAAGCTGTTGAGAATGGCCCCCGCCAAGGATGCCAGCGATATGAAAAGGATATAAGGGAACGTCACGCGCAATAGCGAGACTGTGATGTCGAATTTCTGCGGGACTGCCGCGAATCCGGGTGCGCTGATATAGATGATCACCGGGGCGGCGAGGATGCCTGCTGCGGTGACGAGCAGGAGGGCGACCGCGAGCAGCGAAGCGACGTGATCGACCAGCTCGCGCGTGTCGGCCTCCCCGCGCTTGGTCCGATACTCGGCAAGGATGGGCACGAAGGCTTGGGAGAACGCGCCTTCGGCAAACACACGCCGCAGCAGATTGGGTAGGCGAAACGCAACGAAAAATGCGTCCGTATACAGACCGGCGCCGAACGCACGCGCGATGACCGCATCGCGAACGAAGCCGAGAACGCGCGAAATCGTGGTCATTCCGCTGACCGTGACCAGCGACTTAAGCAGGTTCATCGGCCGGGCACCCGAAAAAGTGCGCAAGGCGCCGGGATGGTATTGCATTGGCACCAGCCTCTCGGTATCATCCTGCCCTTTTTCAAAGCTTTAGGTTCGAAGGAGCTTCGATGGCGAATACCGCACAGGCGCGCAAGCGCGCTCGGCAATCCGAAAAGCGTCGCGCCCACAACGATTCGCTGCACTCCGAGTTGAGGACTGCGCTCAAGAAAGTCCGTAAGGCCATTGCGGCCGGCGATAAGGCAGCGGCCCAGACCACCTTAGACGCCCAGCGCAGCACGATTGATTCGATTGCGGCAAAGGGAATCGTCCATCGTAATACCACTGACCGCTTCAAGAGCCGCTTGCAAGCAGCCATCAAGGCGATTAGCTGAGCCTCTCCCCAAACCTCGGCAGCTGCTCTAGGCGACGGCCGATGCGGCACTCCATCTGCCACGAGTGCCTCCACCATGGGCCGACGCCAGTCTCTAAGGTCGGTCGACGCCGCCCTAGCGTGCCGGATGCAGGGTGCGCCATTCACTCTGCGCTAGTCCTCCCCTTCCGATAGCTCCGGCCCTCCGCGATGCGTAGGTTCGCCATGCACATTCAGAGGGCACGCCTCGCGGAAGCGCAATACCGTTTGGTTCATGCGAAGGGCAGCCATGCGGGATGAAGTACAAGGCGACAACGGCTCTGCGAAGGAAAGTGAAGACCCGAACAGGGGCGCCGATGTTACCAGACTTGTGCGCGGGCCTACCCTAGCGGCTGCGGTGGAGTAAATGGAGCGGGCCTCCGGCATGCGAAAACCGATCAGCCGAATCCTCGTCATCAACGACGAGAGTGTCGTTCTGAAGGAGTTGATCAAAGGGCTTAACGCGGCAGCGAAAAGCCTCGACAACCCCGTCGGGATCGTGTTCACCGGGGTGACGACCGCTCGCGATGCCCTATCGGCGATCGAAACCGACGGCGATCTGCAAGCGGTGATCGTCGACGACACGCTTTACACGCTCAAGAGCGAAACCGGCAACTCTCGGATGCTACAGATGTCGGCGCTCGAACTGGTGCAACGAATCACCCGCTTTCGACCCGAGCTCGATGTGTATGTGCTCATTGCTCAGGAGCAGGAAGACGAGGTTGTCGATGCGCTGTTCACCGAAGCGGTCGATGGGTATTTCTACCGCGAGGAGCGCGATTATCGGGGGATGTATCGCATCCTCAATGCGCAGGTCCAGGAGCGCGCACACACGCCCTTTTACGATGCGTTAAAGAGCTACGTGCTCATGGCGAAAGACGCCTGGCACACGCCAGGCCATTCGTCGGGCGACAGCTTGCGCGACAGTCCCTGGGTCAACGATTTCTACGAGTTCATGGGCGAGCACGTGTTCGATGCGGATCTTTCGGTATCCGTCCCCATGCTCGACTCGCTCATGGAACCGACCGGTGTTATCCTCGAGGCGCAGAAGATGGCGGCGAAGGCGTTTGGCGCGCGCCGGACCTTTTTTGCCACCAACGGCACCTCGACCAGCAACAAAGTCATCTTCCAGACACTGATCGCGCCAGGCGAGAAGCTGCTGCTCGATCGCAACTGCCACAAGTCGGTGCATCACGGAGTGGTGCTCTCAGGCGCGCATCCGATCTACTTGGACTCTTCGGTCAACCGCAAATACGGCATTTTCGGTCCGATCCCGAAGAAGACGCTGTTCAAGGCGATCGAGCAGCACTCCGACGCCGAGGCCTTGGTATTAACCTCTTGCACTTACGACGGCTTCCGCTACGACCTCGCGCCCATCATCGAGGCTGCACACGCGAAGGGGATCAAGGTCGTGATCGATGAAGCGTGGTATGGCTTCGCACGCTTTCACCCCGCGTTTCGCCCGACTGCCCTCGAATCAGGCGCCGATTACGCCACACAGAGCACGCACAAGATCCTTTCGGCGTTCTCGCAAGCGAGCATGCTGCACGTCAACGACCCGGACTTCAACGAGCACATCTTCCGGGAGAACTTCAACATGCACACGTCCACGAGCCCGCAGTACAGCATGATCGCGAGCTTGGACGTAGCGCGCAAGCAGGCGGTGATGGAAGGCTACAAGCTGCTGAGCCGCACGCTCCAACTTACCCAAGAGCTTCGCCAGCAGATCAATTCGACCGGCGTATTTCGGGTTCTCGAGCTCGACGATTTACTTCCCGACGAGGTTCGGCAGGACAACATCCAGCTCGATCCCACCAAGGTCACCGTCGACATCTCGGAATGTGGCTTCACAGTAGATGAGCTGCAATCGGAGTTGTTCGAGCGCTACAACATCCAGGTCGAGAAATCCACCTTCAACACCCTCTCGCTGTTGCTCACCATCGGCACGACGCGCAGCAAGGTATCGCGACTCTACGACGCCCTGATGCGCATCGCGCGCGAACGTCGGGCGCCGCGGCGGCTCTACCGCACGCCCGAAATTCCCGGCTTTACGTCCTTGAAGTATCTGCCGCGCGATGCTTTCTATTGCGGCGGCCAGGCCATCCCGATCCTGGACGATCAGGACCGAATCAATCCGGCGCTGAACGGTAAAGTGGCCGCCGATCAGATCACGCCTTATCCACCGGGAATCCCGATTCTCGTTCCAGGCCAAATGATCACGACCGAAATCCTGCAATACCTCGGGGGTTTGTTGCGCAGTCACAAGCGGGTCGAGCTGCACGGGATCCTTTATGATGGTTATATGCCTTGCCTGCGGGTTCTGACGCCATCCGACGAGAAAGGCTTGAAACGACTAAAACCAGCCTAGCGTGCCAGCCTCTCGCTCAATCTCGGCCTGATTCCGTCGATGGTAGTGGTCGGCTTGCATCGCTGGGCCGATTCGGATACATATAGCAATCAACGCATTCCGCAACATCCTGGCACGGCGGCTTCTGCCGCCGTGTTGCTTTTTGGAGCAGTAGAACAATGACCCAACACTTGATGAGCACCTACGCCCGGTTGCCCGTCGCCTTCCAACGGGGTCAGGGCGTATGGGTCTGGGATACGCAGGGCCGGCGTTATCTGGACGGCGTGTCCGGTATTGCGGTGTCGGGCGTTGGCCACGCACATCCGCGCTGGGTGGAAGCCATCACCGCGCAGGCCGCCCGCATCGTTCATGCTTCCAACCTCTATCAGATTCCCGAGCAGGAGCAACTTGCCGCTCGGCTGTGTGGACTGGCCGAGATGGACACCGCCTTCTTCTGCAATTCGGGATGTGAGGCGAACGAAGCCGCAATCAAGCTTGCTCGGCTCCACGGACATCAAAAGGGAATCGAACAGCCCACCATCGTGGTAATGGAAAAGGCCTTCCACGGACGCACGATCGCGACACTGTCTGCTACAGGCAGCCGGAAAGTCCAAGCGGGCTTCGAGCCGTTGCTCTCGGGCTTTGCGCGGGTGCCTTACAACGACATCGACGCACTCAAGCAGATCGGCGCAAATAACAAGAACGTGGTCGCGGTACTGGTCGAACCGATACAAGGAGAAGCCGGCATCCAAGTTCCCGGCGAGACTTACCTGTCGCAGCTACGCGAATTGTGCGACCGTTACGGCTGGCTGCTCATGCTCGACGAAGTACAGACCGGGATGGGGCGGACTGGACGATGGCTCGCCTATCAGCATTCCGGAATACGGCCCGATGTGGTGACCTTGGCAAAAGGGTTAGCGAACGGAATCCCAATGGGAGCGTGCCTTGCCAGCGGAGCTGCTGCCCAGTTGTTCAAACCAGGCAGTCATGGCTCGACCTTCGGTGGTAATCCGTTGGCCTGCATCGCGGCGCTCGCCACGCTCGACATTATCGACGAGGAGAACTTGGTGGAGAATGCGGGGCGCATGGGCAGCTTCATCCGTAGCGCCTTGGCGGAGCGCACCATGGGCTTGTCCGGCGTTAAGGAGGTGCGCGGTCAGGGTCTGATGATCGGTATCGAGCTAAGCAAGCCATGCGCAGATCTCGTCAAGAAAGCGCTCGACTCGGGCCTGTTGATCAACGTCACCGCAGACACGGTGGTGCGCCTGCTTCCGCCGCTCGTGATACAGGCGCCGGAAGCGCGGCAATTGGTCGAGGGGCTTGTTGCGCTGATTCAGCAGTTCGTCAGCCAACCCGAAAGTGTGCTGCAATGATCGCAAAAGCAGCGGGTGCCACAACTAGCACAATGGCCTCTTCCAGTTCCGATGTCACGTTGACAAGTGGGCAAGGTCGCGATGTGCGCCACTTCCTTCAATTGAAGGATTTTAGTCGTGGCGAGATTGAGCATCTGCTCGGCAGAAGCCGTGTGCTTAAGGAACGGCAGCGGGCGGGAATGCTCTACCAGCCGCTACGAGGGCGCACGTTGGCAATGGTCTTCGAGAAGAACTCCACACGCACCCGTGTATCGTTCGAGGCCGGTATCGCGCAGCTGGGCGGGAGTGCGCTGTTCCTGAGCAGTCGCGAGACGCAGCTCGGCCGCGGAGAGCCTATCGAGGACGTAGCGAAAGTGATCTCGCGCATGGTGGATCTGGTGATGATCCGCACCTTCGAACAAGACATCGTCGAGCGATTCGCCAAGCACTCGCGAGTACCGGTCATCAATGGCCTGACCGATGAATATCATCCTTGTCAGATCCTGGCTGATATCTTTACATTCATCGAGCACCGGGGATCGATCCGGGGCAAGACGGTGGCATGGGTCGGCGATTCCAACAACGTTTGCAACACTTGGCTCCAAGCGGCAAAGATCTTCGACTTCAATTTCCACGTTGCAACGCCAGCCGGCTACGAACTGGAACCGCAGCGCGGAGAGAGCTACGAAACGATGCACCTCGAGTGCTTCAACGATCCGCGCGAGGCGGTGAGGGGCGCCGATCTGGTGACCACCGATGTGTGGACCAGCATGGGCTTCGAAGACGAGGCGGAAGCGCGCAGGCGCGAGTTCGCCGACTTTCGCGTCGATGCACAGATGATGAGACTTGCGAAACCGGATGCTCTGTTCATGCACTGCCTGCCCGCCCATCGAGGCGAGGAAGTCGACTCAGCAGTGATCGATGGACCTCAAAGCGTGGTATGGGACGAGGCGGAGAACCGGCTGCATACACAGAAGGCGCTCATGGAATATCTGCTGCTCGGCAAGGTAGAGAGCTGATCCGCCTCCCATTATGCAGTTCGACGGCAACTTAGCGGTGGCCGATCGGTCCTAGCTGCACCAACTCTGCTCGGAACGTTTACCCGTATGCGTGCACCATTGTTTGCTCTCCTGCTTGTAATCCTGGCAACTTCCGTGTCGGCGGCAGAAGACGCCAGCGGATGGATCAAGGACAAGAAAGGCTGCAAGATCGCCAATCCAAACCCCAAACCAAAGGAGACCGCTCAGTGGTCTGGCGCATGCCTTCAAGGCTATGCGCATGGCAAGGGCGTTCTGCAGTTTTATAGCGACGGCAAGCCGAGTGTGCGCTACGAAGGCGAGCTTAGCCAGGGGGTCCTGTCAGGGCGCGGCGAATTACGTATGGCCGACGGGTCGATCTACGATGGTGATTGGGTCGATGGCAAGCCCGAGGGCTACGGCAAGTTCACCAGCACAGACGGTAGCACCTATGTGGGCGGTTGGACTGCGGGAAAGCAAGACGGGCCCGGCACGCTTACCGATAAGAATGGGAAGCGTGTGACCGGCACGTGGCGAGCAGGGCAATATGTCGGGAATCAGTAGTTAGAACAGGCTGGCGCTCAGACTGCCGAATAGCCGATTCGGCCCACATCGATAGAGGAACCGCAATGCCCATCATCTCTCGTGCAATATTGGTGACCGTTGCTTTCGCGCTATGGTCTTTCTCCTTGTCGGCGCGCACCGCGGAGGACGATGTGGCGTGGATCGCCGACAAGAACGGCTGTAAGGTCGCCAATCCCTATCCGCGGCCAGGAGAGACCATCACTTGGAGCGGCGAATGCAAAGGTGGTTTTGCTCACGGCAACGGCGTATTGCAGTGGTATCTCAACGGCAAACCCGATGACCGGTACGAAGGTACGATGGAACAGGGCTGGGCCGAAGGCCATGGGGTGTTGCGCAAGGGCGACGGTGGAACTTACGACGGCAACTGGAAGCACAGCATGCAAGAAGGACTGGGTCGGTACGATGCGCCTGACGGAAGCGTGTACGACGGCGAGTGGAAAAACGGAAAGCCGAACGGAAGCGGGCAGTTCCGCACTCCTGATGGGCGCATGTTCATGGGTCAATGGAAGGACGGCGTGTTCGAGGGCGATGAGGAACCGGAGGACGACGAGGACTCCGATCCGAACCGGACTTGATCACCACGAGCAGAAGAGCAAGAGGCAATGAGCGCAGTCAAAAAAGTGGTGTTGGCCTATTCGGGCGGTCTGGATACGTCCGTGATCCTGAAGTGGCTGCAGGATACGTACAAGTGCGATGTGGTCACGTTCACCGCGGACATTGGCCAGGGCGAGGAGCTCGAACCGGCTCGCGCAAAGGCGAAGAAGATGGGGGTTAAGGAAATCTTCATCGACGATCTGCGTGAGGAGTTCGTACGCGACTTCGTGTTTCCGATGTTTCGCGCCAATGCGATTTACGAGGGCGAGTATTTGCTCGGCACCAGTATCGCGCGACCGCTCATCGCGAAGCGGCAGATCGAAATTGCAAAGGAAGTCAATGCCGATGCGGTCTCACACGGCGCAACCGGGAAAGGCAACGACCAAGTGCGCTTCGAGCTGGGCTATTACGCCCTGCAGCCCGACATCCACGTCGTCGCACCGTGGCGCGAATGGGATCTGACCTCCCGTGAGACCCTCCTCGCATACGCTGAGCGCCACGCCATCCCGATCGAGATGAAGCATCGAGAAGGCGGCAGCCCATACAGCATGGACGCCAACCTCCTCCACATCTCCTACGAGGGCCGAGCCCTGGAAGATCCCGCTCGGGAGCCGGAGGAAGAGATGTGGCGCTGGACCGTGTCGCCTGAGCGCGCGCCGGATCGGGCCGAATACCTGGAGCTCGAGTATGCAAAGGGAGACATCGTCGCTCTGAATGGCCAGAAGATGACGCCCGCGCAAGTGCTCACCAAGCTCAATGAACTCGGCGGGGAGCACGGCATCGGTCGACTGGATTTGGTCGAGAATCGCTACGTCGGCATGAAGTCGCGCGGATGCTATGAAACACCGGGCGGGACAATTATGCTGAAAGCGCACCGCGCGATTGAATCGATCACGCTCGATCGCGAAGTCGCGCACTTGAAGGACGATCTGATGCCGCGGTACGCCGCGCTCATTTACAACGGCTACTGGTGGAGTCCGGAGCGACGCATGCTTCAGCAAATGATCGATGCGTCGCAAGCCGACGTGAACGGCACTGTGCGCCTCAAGCTCTACAAAGGCAACGTAATGGTCGTGGGCCGCGCATCCATGACGGATTCGTTATTCGACACCTCGATTGCAACGTTCGAGGACGACCGCGGCGCCTACGATCAGAAGGACGCTGAAGGATTCATTCGACTCAACGCTCTGCGCATGCGCATCGCAGCCAAGCTCAAGCAGCGTTAAGCGCGGCTGCGACAGGATGTGCGCGGTATGACTACGATCGCCGTTGTGAAGAGAAACGGCATTGCCGCGATCGCTTCGGATACGTTGACCAAATGGGGATCAGCGAAGGAGAGCGCGGCCTACATTGCGAACCACGAGAAGATTCTGCGTGTCGGCGAAAGCTACATCGCGATCACCGGATCGGCAACCTTCAAGCTGATCCTCCGTGATTATTTCGCCGGCTCCCCTGAAGTAAAGTTGAGCAGCACGAGCGAGATCTTTCGCGCCTGGAATCGACTGCACGCCGCGCTCAAGGACCGCTACTTCCTATTGCCGGAGGAAGACAAGGAAGACGCGTTGGAGTCTTCTCGCCTGGACGTGCTGATTGCCAACCCGTATGGAATTTTCGGCGTTTCGGGCCATCGCACCGTGCAAGAGTTCTCTCGCTTCTATGCCTACGGGACAGGCAGCGATTACGCCCTGGGGGCGTTGTATGCCAGTTACGACCTTCCCAATCGCGACGCCGAATCGCTTGCGCGGTTGGCCATCGAAGCTGCGGCTGAATTCGACGACTGCACCGGCTTGCCGCTGAATTGCTTCACCGTGCCGCTGTTGGATGAGTGACTGCTATGCCGAGTTTTGATATCGTTTCCGAAGTGAACAAAGTGGAGTTGAAGAACGCGGTCGATCAGGCCAACAAGGAGATCGCGACTCGATTCGACTTCAAAGGCTCGGATTCTCGGATCGAACAACAGAACACCGAGCTCACGCTGTTCGCCGACGACGAGTTCAAGCTCGGTCAAGTCTACGATGTTCTGCTGGGTAAGCTGGCCAAACGCAATGTCGACATCCGAAGCCTAAAGAAAGGCTCGATCGAAAAGGTCGGCGGCGACAAGGTCAAGCAGCAGATTACGGTGCGCACTGGCGTCGATCAAGACCTAGGCAAGAAGCTTGTCCGGCTCATTAAGGACAGCAAGCTCAAGGTGCAGCCGAGCATACAGGGCGATGCTGTCCGCGTGACGGGCGCGAAGAAAGACGTGCTCCAAGAGACCATCGCGTTGGTGCGCAAGTCGATCACTGACTTTCCGCTCCAATATCAGAACTTCCGCGATTAGGCCAGCGCACGCGAGGCCGAGCCGAAAAAGACCCTCGCGCTCAGAACCTGAGCCCTTCGCTCCACCGCGCGTATACCTTATCGGCGACTCGATGCAGCGCGTCGATCCGATCGTCGAGACGCTCGAGAATGCGATCTGCGGGCTGCACTGCCGGACTGGATGAGCGCTCGATCTCGCGCCGACCGCTCTTGCACCAAACCTCCACTAATGCTTTCGTCATCTCGATGTGGCACTGCAGGGCGAGATGAGGCCCGCACGCGAAGGCTTGATTTTGGCACCACGGATTGGATAAGACGAGGGTCGCCGCAGGCGGGATAGAGAAGGTTTCTCCGTGCCAATGAAAGGCGTCAAAGTGGCCGACGCTCGTCCCAAACCACCTCCTCGCCTCGCCATTGTCCGCCACGCGCACCTCACCCCATCCGATCTCCTTCACAGGCGTGCGCGAGACCACGCCGCCCATCGCTTTCGACATCAGCTGCGCCCCGAGGCAATGCCCGAGCACCGGCACACCTCTTGCGATTGCGCTGCGGATCAGCGCCAGTACCGGCGGGATCCAAGGCAACTCGTCGTTTACGCTCATCGGTCCGCCCATGAAGACGAGGCCGGCGAAATCTCCTGGCCCGGAAGGCACGCTAGCACCTTCGTCTACAGCAATGAGTTTCCACTTCACGCCGCGTTGATCGAGATACTCACCGAGATAGCCCGGCCCTTCGGTATGGAAATGACGAAAGATTGCGACAGCTTTCACAGACTTACGAAGGCGATAGGAGTGGCAACTGCGCAGTGTAGGTTACTTTGGGGCACCAGGAGATGGATCCCACACGGCTGGTGGGTGCTGGTCACTTTTTCTCCCCTGTTATTTGCGCAGGCCAACGACATCTCGTTAGTCGGTTTATCGGAGGGCAAGATTGTCGTCGAGGGGCCGGATGGTCGAGCTAAGATCTTTCGCAGCGGTGAGATGCTACCCAATGGCGCGCGTCTGATCAGCGCGAATGCCGAAGCCGCAGTAATTGAAATCGGCGGCAAGCGTTCTACGTTGACGATGGGAGGCCGAATTACGCTGGCCGGGCCTTCCGCCTCCCCCAGTCGTGTCACGCTTACCGCGGATGCGCAAGGGCACTTCGAGACGTTGGGAACGATCGATGGAGCAAGCGTGCGATTCCTCGTGGATACGGGCGCTACGATGAGCTCCATGAGCACGGCGGAAGCCCGCCGAATCGGCATCAATTATCTCAAGGGGGAGCCTGGCTACGCGAGCACAGCGAACGGTTCGGTCAAGGTCTACCACGTCCGCCTCGGCACAGTGAAGGTGGGAGACATTTCGATCACCGGCGTCGATGCGCTCATCCACGAAAGCGACATCCCTTTCGTGCTGCTTGGCATGACCTTCCTCAACAGAGTGGAGATGAGCCGTCGCGGCGACACCTTGACGCTGATTCGACGCTACTAGCGTCCCAGGCTTCGATGAAAGGCGCTATTAGGCGCCTCGGTTGGTCCCGCCCGATACCGCGCTCAGCGTTTACTCTTGTCACGCTCGATCAGCGCGTACGCCGAGTGGTTATGTATCGATTCGAAGTTCTCCGACTCGACCACGTAAGACTCGATGCGCTCGTCGGCATTGAGTGCCGCGGCTACGTCTCGGACCATGTCCTCGACAAACTTCGGGTTGTCATAAGCGCGCTCGGTGACGAATTTCTCGTCCGGCCGCTTCAGTAGACCGAACAACTCGCACGAGGCCTGCTCCTCGCACACTCGCACCAGGTCCTCGATCCAGACGAAGCCGCGCATACGCGCAGTGACCGTGATATGAGAGCGTTGATTGTGGGCGCCGTATGCGGAAATCCCCTTCGAGCAAGGGCAAAGGCTGGTGACCGGCACAACGACTTTCATCGTGAACCGGTACTTGCCGTTCTCGATCTCGCCGACGAAAGTCACTTCGTAGTCCATCAGGCTCTGCACCCCGGACACCGGCGCGGCCTTGTTGACGAAATAGGGAAAAGTCATTTCGATTTGGCCGCTTTCGGCGTCGAGGCGGTGGACCATCTCGCGAAGGATGACTTCGAACGACTCGACTGAGATTTCGCGTTCGCGACTATTCAGAATCTCTACGAAGCGCGACATGTGCGTGCCTTTGAACTTATGTGGCAGATACACGTACATGTTGAAGACCGCCACCGTGTGCTGCACCCCTCCGGTCTTGTCGCGCACGCGCGCCGGGTGCCGCATACCCTTGATGCCGACACGGTCGATGGCCAACCGGCGCGTGTCGGCGCTCCCCTGTACATCTGGAATAGGAATTAGACGCGGGTCATTCATGGACCATGTCTCGGGCTAAGCAGCTGATGGAAACCGGCGATTATAGTTGGCATCGATTATCCGAGCAATCTACTCGGATAAGCGAATTCCTAAAGGAGAATCGCATTTTGCGTTGGGCTCGCGTAGCAGCCGAGCAGTTTCCTCCGCTGCCATCGGGCCTCGGCGATCGTTCCGTTTAAAGGCGAAGGGCGCATTACGATCGCCGTAGCACGATAAAGTCGATCAGCTGGCGCATGCGAAGCGCTTTATCATCGAACATTTCCAGCGCACGCCATGCTTCATCACGCAGCTCGACCGCGAAACGCTTTGCCTGGACCGGACCCAGGACGCTGACATAAGTCGGCTTGTCCTGCCGGGCGTCCTTCCCCGCCGTCTTGCCCAGCGTCTGGGTATCGGATTCGGCGTCGAGCACGTCGTCGACCACTTGGAACGCGAGACCCGCGCACTTTGCGGCGTGATCGAGACGCGCAGCGGACGTCTCAGCCAGCATTCCGGAAACACGTGCACCGAGCAGGACAGCGGCTCGAATGAGTTCCCCCGTCTTGTGAATATGCATGTTCTCGAGTTCGGGCAGGCTCAGCTCTTGGCCCGTGCTGGCTAGATCCAGCGCTTGACCACCCGCCATTCCTCGCGATCCCACGGCTCGGGCAAGGATGCTCACCATCTCCACCCGACGCCCAGGTTCGACATCTTCCTGCTCGCAGAGCACTTGGAACGCGAGGCTCTGAAGTGCATCCCCCACCAAGAGCGCGGTCGCTTCGTCGAACGCGACGTGGCAGGTCGGACGACCCCGCCGCAAGCTGTCGTTATCCATGCACGGCAGGTCATCGTGCACCAAGGAATACGCATGGATGAATTCAACGGCAGCCGCGACCGGTTCGACCGCTGCCGCCTCTGCGCCGGCGATCTCGCCGGCAGCGAACGCCAAAAGCGGCCGCACGCGCTTACCACCGCCCAGTACGGCGTAACGCATCGCCTGGTGCAGCTGTGCGGGAGACAATTGCTCGGGCGGCAGCAGACGGTCGAGAACGCCTTCGACACGCTCTTGCCGTTCGCTTGCCCACGCCTTGAAGTCAGGGCTGTTCGGCATCGCTCCGGAAGTCCTGCAATACGCCGCCTTCGAGGATCTTCACCTGCTGTTGTGCATCCTTTAAAGCAGCCTGACAGAACTGCAAGAGCTCTGCGCCGCGCTTATACGCCGTCAAAGACTCCTCAAGCGATAGCTCACCGGATTCCATCCGCGACACGATGTGCTCGAGCTCGCTTAACGCGCTCTCGAAAGTCAGCTCGGCGACTGCCTCACCTGCGTTGTTAGCTTCGTCACCAGTCCCCGGCGGCGAGATCGGGAGCGGGCTGGATTGCTCTGGCATTGGATTAGCGACAGGTCGTTCGTAGAGGAAAAGGCCTGAAAAATAGCTGAAGTTCGAGCGCGAGGTCAATCACTCGCAGATGCTTCGATTGATTCGACCAGCGGGCACGTATCGGCACTGCTGATAAGATAGCGCAGCCCACTCATCGTTCTGTCACACGCGCCATGATATCCATCGAACACGAGGGCCCGATTACCGTGGTAGGCATATTCGGCGAGTTCGAGATCGCCGATTACAAGCGCTTCGAGGAAGAAGTTCTCAGGCAACTCAAAGCACAGGGCAGTCTCAAGATTCTGATCGACTTGCGCGACATGCTCGGTGCGACGGTAGACACCGCACTCGAAGATTTGCGCTTCACCCGCGCTCACGCTCGAGACGTCGGGCGGGTGGCGATTCTCAGTGACCGCGAGGCGATTACTTGGACCGCCCTTCTGTCGCAGTTCTTCGTAAAGAGCGAACTGCGTGTGTTCGACGATGAGGCCCTGGCCAAAGAGTGGCTGACCAACCCGCAATCTCAGTGAACCGAGACGATGGACTACAAGACTCTAATCACCGTCGACGCGCTTGCGAGTCGGCTCGATAACCCAGAGTTTGTCATCTTCGATTGCCGCCACGATCTAATGCAGCCGGAGGCTGGAGCCCAAGCCTACGCTCAAAGCCATATCCCCGCCGCACGATTCGCGCACAGCGACCGCGACCTCGCGGGGCCTAAGACCGGGCATAACGGCCGTCATCCTCTGCCCGATCCGAACGTCTTTACGGAATGGCTGGGTAACCAAGGGGTCGATTCGAGCAAGCAAATCGTCGCCTACGATCACGCCGGAGGCGCCTCCGCCACTCGATTGTGGTGGATGTTGCGCTTTTGGTTGGGACATGAACGCACCGCGGTTCTGGACGGTGGATGGGAGGCCTGGAATGCGGCTTCGCTTCCGGTGACCAAGGAACTCCCCACGATTCGAGTTTCGAAATTCAGAGCCAACCCGCATCCCGCGAGCGTCGATGCCGCTTTTGTTCTGTCGCACCTCAACGATTCAAACATGCTGGTGCTCGATGCGCGTAGTGGCGAGCGTTACCGAGGCGAAGTCGAGCCGATCGATCCCGTCGCCGGCCATATTCCAGGCGCCAAGAATCGCTTCTACAAGCTCAACCTGGACGCGCAGGGCCGCTTCAAGGCCCCGGCGATGCTTCGAGAAGAGTTCAACGTCTTGCTCGCCGGCAAGCCCGTGGAACGAGTCGTACATCAGTGCGGTTCCGGGGTGAGCGCCTGCCACAATATCCTGGCAATGGAGGTGGCCGGCCTGTCCGGGTCCCGTTTGTATCCCGGATCGTGGAGCGAGTGGTGCGCCGATCCGTCACGACCGATCGAGCGCGGTTAGTAGAACCCTCAGTCAAGCATGTCGGCCCAAATGTTCTTTCCCCAAGCCTGCGCGTACTCGCCTTCTCGCGCGCTCGGCGCGGACGACACGCCTGCGCTGCCCGCTACCGGAAGGAAGGTTTTCTGAGCGACATCGTATTGATGCACTGAGGCGATGTGGATGGCGTCCTTGTCGCTCACGAAGCTATAGCAAGTGTTGCTGAGCATCGGCGCAGGATCGACGGGCTGGTCATGCAACCGCGCGATGATGGCAGCGGCGCATGCCTTCCCGTGTTGGTTCGCCATGTGGCCCGATTTGGGCATTGCCGGCGCCGCGAGCACTGCATCGCCCAGCACGTAGATGTCTTTCTTTACCGTTGACTCGAAGGTCAGGAAGTCGACTTCGCACCATTTGTCGTTCGCGGTAATCAGCCCCGCGCCCGCAGCGATCTGACCCGCGCGCTGCGGCGGTACCACGTTCAGGACATCGGCGCGCACATCCTCGAATTCGAGCTTCGCAGTCTTGGTGCCTGCATCCACTTCGATCAGCGTACTGTTAGGGCGGTAATCCACGATGCCGGCATACATCTGCTCCCAAACTCGAGTGAACAGCGCCTCCTTCGACTGAACCTTTTCGTTGGCGTCGAGGATCAACACTTTCGACTTGGGCTTCTGCGTCTTGAAGTACCATGCGACTTGGCACGCGCGCTCGTAAGGACCCGGCGGGCACCGGTACGGGGCCTTCGGCAGTGCAATGGCGTAAACGCCACCGTCGGGCATCGCTTCGAGTTGCTTGCGCAAGGCCATCGTCTGGGGACCGGCTTTCCACGCGTGCAAGACGATGCCGCTGGCGTCAGCGGCCTTCAACCCCGGCACGGCGTCGAGCATCAAGTCGAGGCCGGGCGAAAGGATGAGCGCGTCATACGGCAAGGCGGCGCCGCTCGCTAATCGAACGTGCCGCTTATCGGGGTCGATTGCGATCGCTTCATCGTGAATCAATGCGACCCCCCAATGGGCATGCAAGCGCTCGTAGCTGCGCGTCAGGTCGTCCAGTCTACAAAGGCCTGCCAGCACACGATTGCTGAGCGGACAGGAGACGAACGTTGCGTCACGCTCGACCAAGGTGACATGCAGATCGGGCGCCCACATGCGCAGATACTTCGCCGCAGTCGCTCCGCCGTACCCGCCGCCGACGACCACCACCCGCGCCGTCGCAGCGCGCGCAGAACTACTTCGCCCCGTAACCGCTGCCGCCGCAACGCCCATCCCGAGGTAGCGAATGAAACTGCGCCGCGAGAGTGTCATCGCCCGCATCCTCACCGTTGCATCGCGAACCAGCTCGCGATGAGGTCGATCTGCGCGTCGGTGTAGCCCTTGGCGTGCTGATGCATCACGGTCGCAGTGCGCTTGCCCTCTCTGAACTCTCGCATGATGCGAGAGATTTCCTCTTTTGGCCTTCCCGCCAACGACGGAATCGGCCCAACGCTAACGCCTGCCGGGCCATGACACCCTGTGCAGGTAGCTGCGCGGTTGCGGGCGATGGCCTCCGCGTCGGCCGCACGAACATTAAACGTAGCCGCCAAGGCAAGCAACGAAAAAAGCAAGGCGCCGATCTTCATTGTGGGCTCTCAACAGCTTGGGAAACGGGTCATTCTAAGCCCCCGTGACGGTCGTTTTCCGCCAGCCTCAAGGGGCTGAAAAAAAGAAAGGCAGGGAAGTCATCCCTGCCTTTGACCGGGTCATTGGTTGAGTCAGGTTTCGATATCAGCCGGTTCCTGCTCCGGAAACTCCAGCTTCACCTTGCCCGATTCATCCATATCAACGGTCACTTTGCCGCCGTTCGCGAGTCGGCCGAACAGCAGCTCGTCTGCCAATCCGCGGCGAACCGTATCCTGAATGAGTCGAGCCATCGGGCGAGCACCCATCAACGGGTCGAAGCCGTGCTTCGCGAGGTAATCCTTGAGGGCCGGGGTGAACGAGACTTCCACCTTCTTCTCGTGCAGCTGATCTTCCAGCTGCATGAGGAACTTGTCGACGACGCGGAGGATGACCTCGTGGGTAAGCGGCGCGAACGAGATGATGGCATCGAGGCGGTTGCGAAACTCTGGCGTGAACAACCGCTTGATGTCCTGCAGCTCGTCGCCTTGGGACCGCCCAGAAGTGAAGCCGATGCTGGTCCGGGTGAGCGATTCCGCACCTGCGTTGGTCGTCATGATGACAACCACGTTGCGGAAGTCCGCTTTGCGGCCATTGTTATCGGTGAGAGTGCCATGATCCATGACCTGCAGCAGGATATTGAAGATATCCGGATGCGCCTTTTCGATCTCGTCCAGGAGCAACACCGAGTACGGATGTTTGGTGATCGCTTCGGTCAGCAGACCGCCTTGATCGAACCCGACGTAACCGGGCGGCGCACCGATGAGGCGTGATACCGCGTGGCGCTCCATGTACTCGGACATGTCGAAACGGATCAACTCTACGCCCATCACGTAGGCAAGCTGGCGCGCGACCTCGGTCTTACCTACGCCGGTCGGACCGGAGAAAAGGAAGTTGCCAATCGGCTTCTGCGGATTCCCCAGTCCGCTGCGCGCCATCTTGATCGCCGAGGCGAGCGCCTCGATCGCCTTGTCTTGACCAAACACGACGGCCTTCAGGTCGCGATCCAGATTCTGCAGTTTGCTGCGATCGTTGGAGGACACATTGTGCGGCGGAATGCGCGCGATCTTGGCGATGATCTCCTCGATCTCGTGCTTGGTGATGACGCGGCGCTGCTTCGACTTAGGCAGAATTCGCTGCGCGGCTCCAGCTTCGTCGATCACGTCGATCGCCTTGTCGGGCAGATGGCGGTCGTTGATGTAACGCGCCGCGAGTTCGGCTGCCGACGTCAGCGCCGAAGTCGTGTACCGGACGCCGTGGTGCGCTTCGAAGCGGCTCTTCAGGCCACGCAGAATCTCAACCGTCTCTTGCACGCTCGGTTCCACGACGTCGATCTTCTGGAAGCGGCGGGACAGCGCGTGATCCTTCTCGAAAATACCTCGGTATTCGGTGTACGTGGTCGCACCCACGCACTTCAGCGACCCCGTGGAGAGGGCCGGCTTCAGCAGATTCGATGCATCCAGTGTTCCGCCAGATGCGGCACCGGCTCCAATGAGGGTGTGAATCTCGTCGATAAATAGGATGGCATTAGGGTTATCGAGCAACTGCTTGAGCACCGCCTTGAGGCGCTGTTCGAAGTCTCCGCGGTATTTCGTCCCCGCCAGCAAAGCGCCCATGTCCAACGCGTACACCTGGCAGCGCGCAAGAATCTCGGGCACTTCGCCTTCGATGATCCGTCGCGCGAGCCCTTCGGCAATCGCGGTCTTACCTACACCAGCTTCTCCAACCAGCAGCGGATTATTCTTGCGCCGGCGGCACAGCGTTTGGATGACCCGTTCCAGCTCTCGCTCGCGACCGATCAGTGGATCGATCTTGCCCGACAGCGCGAGTGCGTTGAGGTTCATTGTGTACGTCTCGAGCGCACCGCCCTGCTGCTGTTCTTGCTCGCCATCGGTCTCGCTGTCTTGTTGCTTCGAGGACCCGGTCTGCGGGACCTTCGAAATTCCGTGCGAGATGAAGTTCACCACGTCGAGACGAGTGACACCCTTCTGGTGGAGGAAGTACACCGCGTGCGAATCCTTCTCACCGAAGATCGCGACGAGAACGTTAGCACCCGTCACCTCTTTCTTGCCTGACGACTGCACATGAAGGATGGCGCGTTGGATGACGCGCTGAAAACCGAGCGTCGGCTGGGTATCGACTTCCTCACCGGTGACGATCGGAGTGTGTTCGTTGATGAAATCGCTGAGCAGCTTGCGCAACTCCTCGATGTTCGCAGCACAGGCCCGGAGGACCTCCGATGCGGAGGGATTGTCGAGGAGCGCCAGAAGAAGGTGTTCCACCGTAATGAATTCGTGACGCTTCTGGCGAGCATCCATGAATGCCATGTGCAGGCTAACTTCGAGTTCCTGCGCGATCATATCGGTCCTCTATACAACGACATCTTATTGCTACTCTACCACCTAAACTGCGCGCCACGCCCGCCTGTGTTCGCCGATCCGCGCGCTACGACTCTTCCATTACGCACTGCAGGGGATGTTGATGCTTTCTCGAGAACGCCACGACCTGTTCCACCTTGGTCGCGGCGACGTCTTTCGGGTACACGCCACATACTCCCATCCCCTCGCGATGCACCTTCAACATCACTTGTGTTGCCTGTTCTCGGCTCATTGAAAAGAACGTCTGCAACACGGAAACGACGAAATCCATCGGCGTGTAGTCGTCGTTGAGAAGCATCACCTTATACAGCGGCGGCGGCTTGACGCGGCTCTTCTGAGCTTCCAGCAGGGTACCGTCGCGATTTCCACTAGCCATGCTCACTTCTGAGGCGAGAGCGCCTCACCGAGGTTGCTTCCGCGACTAATTTCGCTTATTGCGCTTGATTTTACAAGTACGCTTCGAAGCATCTTGCGTACCGATGATGCACGCGCACCCTAATTCCTTGACTTCTTGCGTTAAATGTCTACAAAATAAAAATGGCGGTGTCTGCGCGCAATGTATGCGGAGTGATTAACGCAGCTTCTTACACGTGCGCCTTGCACGCGCCAGGTCCCAAAAAAGGAAAGGAAGCATGGCAACTGGTACGGTAAAGTGGTTCAACGACTCCAAGGGCTACGGCTTCATTACGCCCGACGACGGAGGGGAGGATCTGTTTGCTCATTTCTCGGCCATCAATATGAGCGGCTTCAAGACGCTCAAAGAAGGCCAGAAGGTCAGCTTCGAGGTCACCCAAGGACCGAAAGGCAAACAAGCCTCCAACATTCAGTCGGTCTGAGTCCGAAGCCACACTCACCCTGACAAACTGAACGGTCAGGGGTTCCCGAAGCAGGAGTCCCGAGGAGGTAGGAGCGTTAGGATTAACAGACAGAGCGATATGTGCTCTGTACAGTAGCTATGATCCAAACCCGCCCACGAGGCGGGTTTTTGTTTGGATCAGCACAACGACGGCGCAGGTCCGTCGGCTATCCGCTACTTGCTCAGTGCATGCGCTCGATCATCGCCTTCCCGAAGCCCGAGCAGGATACCTGGTGAGCGCCCTCCATCAGGCGAGCGAAGTCGTAAGTGACGATTTTGTCGACGATAGCCTTCTCCATCGACTTGATGATGAGATCCGCCGCCTCGACCCATCCCATGTGGCGCAACATCATCTCTGCCGACAGAATCAACGAACCGGGGTTGACGTAATCCTTGCCGGCGTATTTGGGTGCGGTGCCATGTGTCGCCTCGAACATCGCAACCGAGTCGCTGATATTGGCTCCCGGTGCGATGCCAATACCTCCGACTTGTGCAGCCAACGCGTCGGAGATGTAGTCGCCATTCAGATTCAGCGTCGCAATCACATCGTACTCGTCGGGTCGCAAAAGGATCTGCTGCAAGAAGGCATCTGCGATCACGTCCTTGATGATGATCCCATCCGGAAGCCGAACCCACGGCCCGCCGTCGAGCAGCTCGCCCCCGAATTCGCGCTGCGCGAGTGCGTAACCCCAGTCGCGAAACGCGCCTTCGGTGAACTTCATGATGTTGCCCTTGTGCACGAGCGTAACTGACTTGCGCTTGTTCGCGATGGCGTATCGAATCGCTTTGCGCACGAGCCGCTCGGTTCCTTCCTTCGACACGGGCTTGATGCCGATCCCCGAGGTATTCGGGAAGCGGATCTTTTTGACACCCATCTCTTCGATGAGGAATTTGATGACCTTGCGCGCCCCATCACTCTGCGCCTGCCATTCGATACCTGCGTAGATGTCTTCCGAGTTCTCGCGGAAGATCACCATGTCGGTCTTCTCGGGCTGCTTGAGCGGACTGGGCACCCCTTTGAAATATCGCACCGGTCTTAGACACACGTACAGGTCGAGCTCCTGACGCAACGCGACGTTGATCGAACGGATGCCGCCACCCACTGGAGTCGTCAGGGGTCCTTTGATCGACACGACAAACTCTTTCGCTGCCTCCAGCGTTTCGTCCGGAAGCCAGACGTTTTCCCCGTAAACTTTGCAGGACTTCTCGCCCGCGAACATCTCCATCCATTCGATCTTGCGCCGCCCCCCATAGGCCGCGTTGACCGCCGCGTCGACAACATCCCGCATCACTGGCGTGATGTCGACGCCCGTTCCGTCACCCTCGATGAACGGAATGATGGGGTTAGTTGGGATGTTGAGGGTGAAGTCGGTGTTCACCGTAATCTTTTCGCCTCGGGTCGGTACGCGGATGTGCTTGTACATAGGCTTTCCTGGAAGGGGCGGGTTGCGCAGCATGCGAACAGTTAACGAGTTTACAACGACCGTGCAAGCGCGCACAGGCAGGCTCCCGACTTTGTGCACTACGTCTATGTATGTGCGGGAGTGGGAGTTGCAGGGCAAAGAGGGGCAAGTACCGAACTTTGCAATTAAAAGGTTTGTTCCTGTTGCACCGCGTAATGCCGCTGCTATACTCGGCAAGTCATTCCCGGTGCAATGCAACAGCTAAGCTGCTGATGAGCAAGATGTCTTTCAGCGCGCTGGCAAGTGGGATCGCGAGAAAGCACAGGGGAACTGATCGCCGCCGGGAGGCTTTCGAGTTGCCCGGAAGGTGCCGGCTGATAGAGGGCCGAGATGTCGTACCCGCCGAGGCGCTCTACCCTGGCTACGCTTCACGACCCAACCTGATCAGGTTGCATGCCCTGACCGCATGCGTGTTCAAGACTCTCACGACCAAGATGGAGATTGACCGATGAAGCGTGAGCAAGCGATTGCACAAATCGAGAAGGACTGGCTCGAGAATTCCCGCTGGAAAGGTGTGAAGCGGGGCTACAGCGCAGAAGACGTCTATCGCTTGCGGGGAAGTGTTCAGATCGAACACACCCTCGCCAAGCGAGGCAGCGAGAAGCTATGGAAGCTGCTGCGCGAAGAGCCGTTCGTCAATGCCCTGGGCGCGCTCACTGGGAATCAGGCGATGCAGCAGGTCAAGGCCGGACTGAAGGCGATCTACCTGTCGGGATGGCAAGTGGCAGGCGACGCGAACGACGCTGGCGAGATGTATCCGGACCAATCCCTCTATCCGGTCAGCAGCGTTCCCACGGTTGTACGCAAGATCAACAACACCTTCATCCGGGCAGACCAAATTCATCACGCGGAGGGCAAGGATGACATCGATTGGTTCGCGCCGATCGTGGCCGATGCCGAGGCCGGCTTTGGTGGGGTGTTGAATGCCCATGAGCTGATGAAGCATATGATCGAAGCGGGCGCGGCGGGCGTCCACTTCGAGGATCAGCTCGCTTCAGCGAAGAAGTGCGGCCACATGGGCGGGAAGGTGTTGGTACCCACCCAGGAGGCCGTTCAGAAGTTGGTCGCCGCCCGCTTGGCCGCCGACATCATGGCTGTGCCTACCTTGGTGTTCGCACGCACCGACGCCGAAGCAGCCAACCTCATTACCTCCGATTTCGACGCGAACGACAAACCTTTCCTCACCGGCGAGCGGACCGCAGAGGGATTCTTCCGGACGAAGAACGGATTGGCACAAGCGATCTCGCGGGGGCTAGCCTACGCACCCTACGCCGATCTCGTCTGGTGTGAAACCGGCAAGCCCGACTTGAAGTTCGCGCGTGACTTCGCCGAGGCCATTCACGCCGTTTATCCCGACAAGATGCTCGCGTACAACTGCTCGCCCTCGTTCAACTGGAAGAAGAACCTGGATGACAGCACGATCGCGAAGTTCCAGCGCGAGCTGGGAGCGATGGGATACAAGTTCCAATTCATCACTCTCGCGGGCTTCCACGCCCTCAACTACAGTATGTTCGATCTCGCGTATGGCTATGCGCGCGACAACATGAGCGCTTACGTGAAGCTGCAGGAAGCCGAATTCGCATCGGAGGCTCGCGGCTATACGGCAACGAAGCATCAACGTGAAGTCGGGACCGGCTATTTCGACGAGATCACACAGGTCGTGCAGGGCGGGAACTCCTCCGTCACTGCGCTAACCGGATCGACCGAAGAAGAGCAGTTCGCTTAGCGCTTCCCCGGCGGTCTTCGCACCGTCAAGAGCCACTCCGCCGTGCAGGCCGGGTGGCTTTCTTTATGTCAGACTTTCGTGTTGTCGGATTACCTATCAGGAGATCGCCATGCAAAGCGGCCAGGAATTGCCGTCCGGGGTTCAGATCATTGGTCGGATGACGCCGGAGTACGGCCGAATTCTCACGCCCCAGGCATTGAGCTTCCTTGCCAATCTCCATCGCCAGTTCAATGCTCGACGCTTAGAACTGCTGCAACGGCGCGTGGCGCGTCAAGGCGAGCTCGATCAAGGAAAAACGCCAGACTTTCTCCCCGAGACGAAGCACATCCGAGAGGCTGAGTGGAAGGTTGCCCCGGTTCCTGCGGACTTGCAGGATCGGCGCACTGAGATTACCGGCCCGACCGATCGGAAGATGGTCATCAACGCGCTCAATTCGGGCGCAAACATGTACATGGCCGACTTCGAAGACTCGAACACGCCTACTTGGGACAACCAGCTCCAGGGCCAGATCAACGTACGCGATGCGGTCCGACGCTCGATCGATTTCACCAGTCCCGAAGGCAAGGCGTACAAGCTCAATGACAAGATCGCCACGCTACTCGTGCGGCCGCGTGGGTGGCACCTGGAGGAAAAGCACCTGTTGATCGACGGCCAGCCTATCTCCGGATCGCTGTTCGACTTTGGTCTCTATTTCTTCCACAACGCCAAGGAGCGGCTCGGCCGCGGCTCGGGAACGTACTTCTACCTACCGAAGATGGAAAGCCATCTCGAGGCGCGCTTGTGGAACGATGTCTTCGTCTTCGCTCAGAATGCGGTCGGCGTACCGCAAGGCACGATTAAGGCGACCGTGCTGATCGAGACCATTCTCGCCACCTTCGAGATGGACGAGATCCTGTACGAGCTGCGCGAGCACTCGGCTGGCCTTAACTGCGGCCGGTGGGATTACATCTTCAGCTGCATCAAAAAATTCAGGAACAAGCCGGACTTCATCTTGGCGGATCGCAACCTCGTCACGATGACCTCGCCCTTCATGCGGGCGTACTCGCTGCTGCTGATCAAGACCTGTCATCGCCGTGGGGCGTTCGCCATGGGCGGCATGGCGGCGCAGATCCCGATCAAGAACGATCCGCTCGCCAACGAACAAGCGTTGGCCAAGGTGCGCGCCGACAAGGAGCGCGAAGCGAACGACGGTCACGACGGTACCTGGGTCGCACACCCGGGCCTTGTGGCCCTCGCGAAGGAAGCGTTCGACAAGGTGATGAAAACGCCCAACCAGATTCATCGCCGACGCGACGATGTGCAGGTGACTGCGGCCGACTTGCTCGACTTCCAACCCAAGGGACCGATCACCGAGCAAGGCCTGCGTCAGAACATCAACATCGGCATCCAGTACATCGGTGCTTGGCTAGCGGGAACCGGTTGCGTACCGATCTTCAACTTGATGGAAGACGCGGCGACAGCCGAGATCTCGCGCGCGCAGATCTGGCACTGGATTCGAAGCCCGCTCGGCGTGCTGAACGACGGTCGCAAGGTGACCAAAGCACTCTTCCAAGAGCTGGTGCCGCAGGAACTGCGACATGTGCGCGAAATGCTGGGCGAGCAACAGTATGCGAATGGCAAGTACGAGGAAGGCGCGAAGATGTTCGAGGCGCTCACACTGCGCGACGACTTCGTGGAGTTCCTCACGCTTCCGGCCTACGATTACATCATCGCTCACGAACATCGTTGATGCGGTCAACACGCTCGCTCGTCGTAGCTAGAGCGGCGAGTGCGGGAGCGATGCCGCGGTTCGTCATCGATATGGGGCAGCAGCCGGAGCTAGACCGACGTCGACAGCGCCAGGCTCGGTTGGCACACGGCGAGCGCGCGAGCAAGGCGGCGCGCCCCGGCGTCATTCTGTTCAACAAACCCTATGGGGTCGTGACGCAATTCAGCGCACATCCCACCCGGCCAACGCTCGAAGCCTACATCGACATCCGCGGCTTCTATCCTGCCGGCCGTCTGGACTGGGATAGCGAAGGCTTGTTGATCCTGACCAATGACGGCCGACTGCAGCACCGCATCAGCCATCCTACGGCTAAGCTTCCGAAGACCTACCTCGCGCAGGTCGAGGGACTGTTGAGCAACCAAGCGCTGGAGCAACTGCGGGTCGGTGTCCCCTTAGCCGACGGCGTCGCCCGGCCGGCGTTGGCTGATCGCGTCGACGCACCAGCAGGATTGTGGACGCGCACGCCACCCATTCGCGTCAGACGTGCCATACCGACCAGCTGGTTGACGTTGACCATCACCGAAGGGCGCAACCGCCAGGTGCGGCGCATGACGGCGGCGGTCGGATTCCCAACCCTTCGTCTGGTACGAATCCGCGTGGGGCCCTGGGCGCTAGACAATCTTGGGCCGGGCGACTATGTCGTGCAGTCGGGCGCGCAACTGGACCGATGGCTCACTTGCGCCCCGGCGGCTCAGTCGCCATCGACCTTCGATTGACGCCATGCCTCGTCCCAGTTATCCTCCGCCGATTACGTTAAAGCTCAACCAAGGGGGGCAGGATGCGGAAAGTGCTTGCGCCGTTTCTGGCGCTCGTGTTCGTAATTTCTAGCAGTGCGGCCCTGGCCGGCGTTGCGCCGAATGCCGGTGGCCAGAGCATGTCGGGCGCGAAGATCAAGCCGGCAAGCCACAGCCAAGAGTCGGAGAAATCCGAGCAGACGCAGGACAAGGAAGACCACGGGTCCAAGGAAGACAAGCGCTAGCGCTGCGACCCTTTCCTAAGAAAAAGGCAGGGCTCGAGCCCTGCCTTTTTCTTTGGGCTGCTATCGCTGCCACCACCTATCGATTCACGAACCTTCAGCCCCGATTGCCATGAGCGGCGATTTGCATGTCACCGTTGCGGCGGTTGTGGAACACAACGGCAAGTTCCTTTTGGTCGAGGAGGAAACCGAAGGCGGCTTGCGCTTCAACCAGCCGGCCGGCCACCTCGAGGCGGGCGAATCACTGCTTGGCGCGGTCGCCCGCGAGACGCTCGAGGAGACGGCCTACGAGTTTGCACCACGCCATGTAATCGGCGTCTATCGTTGGCAGCGCCCCGACAGCCAGATCACCTACGTTCGATTCGCGTTCTGTGGAGAAGTCGACGGCCCGCGGCCTGAACAAGCGCTCGATACCGGTATCGTGCGCGTCTGTTGGTTGTCTCTGACAGAGGTCCGGGCGAACACACAACGGCTGCGCAGTCCGCTGGTGCTTCGCTGCATTGAAGACTACTTGGCGGGTCGACGTTATCCCCTGGAATTGATCCACGAGATCTCCTCGAAGTGAAGCCGCGCAAGCGCGTAGTGATCGGCATGTCAGGCGGAGTCGACTCCTCGGTCGCCGCCTGGTTGCTCAAGCAGCAAGGGTACGACGTCCTCGGTCTATTCATGAAGAACTGGGAGGACGACGATCGCGACGACTATTGCACCTCGCGCGAGGATTTGATCGACGCCGTCTCGGTCGCTGAGCTCATCGGCATCGATATCGAGGTGGTGAACTTCGCCGCCGAATATCGCGATCGCGTGTTCAGCAACTTTCTCGACGAGTACCGCGCTGGCCGCACACCCAATCCCGACGTGCTATGCAACGCGGAAATCAAATTCAAAGCGTTCCTGGATCACGCGGTCAAGCTGGGCGCCGAGCGCATCGCGACCGGACACTATGCGCGGATACGCGAGGAGGATGGGCAATTCCTGTTGCTCAAGGCGGTCGACCTGTCGAAGGACCAGAGCTATTTCCTGTACCGGCTCAACCAGTCGCAGCTGTCGCGTTCCCTCTTTCCACTCGGCGGCATGCTCAAACGCGATGTGCGCGCGCTCGCCCGCGAGATCGGCTTGCCCAATGCTGCCAAACGCGACAGCACGGGAATCTGCTTCATCGGGGAGCGGCCGTTCCGCGAATTCCTCATGCGTTACCTTCTCACCGAACCCGGCCCGATGGAAACCGGCGACGGAAGGGTAGTCGGCACGCACGCAGGCTTGATGTACTACACCATCGGCCAGCGCCAAGGACTGGGTATCGGCGGCCCCGGACAGGCGTGGTACGTGGCGCGTAAAGATGTTCGGCGCAACGCGCTGATCGTCGTTCAAGGGCACGGTCATCCCGAATTGCTCAGCACGCGGCTACTCGCACAGCAGATCAGCTGGACGACCGGGGAGAGGCCGCCTTTGCCCGTCGCGCTGGCCGGGAAGACGCGTTATCGGCAGCAGGATGCGCGCTGCGTACTGGAGCGGGTCGACGCAGTCGAGTGCGAAGTATCGTTCGAAGAGCCGCAGTGGGCAGTCACACCCGGACAATCCGTCGTGCTCTACCAAGACGACGTTTGTCTGGGCGGCGGCATCATCGCTTGACCTACACGCGCTCGCTCCGCTGGCGAGCCGATCGTCGACTCGCAGCAATAAGGGGGGGCTGGATCGGACGATCATCCAGCCTGTGCAAATCCCGGGCACAGCCGGGGCGCGTGATAAACTTTTTGGTCCTTGAAGCTCAGCCTCGATGTCTTCGACGCTTACCGCAATCAGTCCCCTCGACGGGCGATACCAGGAGAAGGTGTCGACTCTGGCACCTTTCGTCAGCGAATTCGCCCTCATCCGCTACCGCGTTCAGATTGAGGTTGCATGGTTGAAGGCCCTTGCTGCGGCCGCCGATCTCGCCGAGGTTCCACCTTTTTCGGCCGAGACGCAGCATCGTCTCGATGCACTGCTCTCGGCCTTCGACACAGCGGATGCGAAGGCGGTCAAGGCGATCGAGGCGCGCACGAACCACGACGTCAAGGCGATCGAGTACTGGCTCAAGGAGAAGCTCGCCGACTGCGATGAAGTGAGCGCAGTCGCAGAGTTCATCCATTTCGCGTGCACCTCCGAGGACATCAACAACCTGTGCTACGCGCTCATGGCACGCGACTGCCGAGATCGCGTTTTGCTTCCCGCGCTGGATCGAATCGTCGAACGACTCGTCGAGATGGCGCATGAGTATGCCGATCTGCCGATGTTGTCCCGCACCCATGGGCAGACGGCGACGCCCACCACGCTCGGTAAGGAGATGGCGAATTTCGCCTACCGATTGAAGCGAGGACGCGCGCGAACAGCCTCCGTTCAACTTACGGCGAAGATCAACGGCGCGGTCGGAAACTACAACGCCCATTTGGTTACCTATCCTCGGTTCGACTGGGAAGCGTTCGCACGCCGCTTTGTTGAATCATTCGGTCTGCAGTTCAATCCCTACACGACTCAGATCGAACCGCATGACACTTTGGCCGAGCTGTTCGACGCGATCGCCGCCCTCAACACGACTTTGCTGGACCTCGACCGCGACGTCTGGGGCTACGTCTCGCTCGGCTACTTCAAGCAGAAGATCAAAACCGGCGAGGTGGGCTCCTCGACCATGCCGCACAAGGTCAACCCGATCGACTTCGAAAATTCCGAAGGCAACCTCGGCGTTGCTAACGCGTTGCTGCATCACTTCAGCGAGAAACTTCCGATCTCCCGGTGGCAGCGCGACCTCTCCGACTCGACTGTCCTGCGTACCATCGGCGTCGCCTTCGGCCATACCCTGCTCGCCTGGGACGCCTGCCTACGGGGACTCGACAAGCTCGAGGCCAATCCTTCCCGAGTCGAGGAGGATCTCGACGCCAGCTGGGAAGTCCTCGCGGAGCCGATTCAAACCGTGATGCGTCGGTTTGGATTGGCCAATCCATACGAACAGCTCAAGGCGTTGACCCGAGGACAAGCTGGTATCACGCGCGAAACGCTGCACGCCTTCATCAAAGGTCTCGATCTGCCCGCCGCGGAGAAAGACCGACTTCTGGCCCTCACTCCGGCTCAATACATCGGCCTGGCAGCCGAGCTCGCGCGGCGCATTTGAGCTGGCTCGGCGCCGGGCTTGATTCCCACCGAGCCGCCTCCATTTGCTGCGCATCTGTTTCGGAGGCCCTATGCACGCATACGCAAACGATGTGACCGAGAGCAACTTCAAAGCGGAAGTCATCGAGCGCTCGAAGCAGGTGCCGGTGTTAGTCGACTTCTGGGCACCGTGGTGCGGCCCATGTCGGGTGCTCAAGCCCGTATTGGAGAAGCTGGCCGACCAGTACCAGGGCAGGTTTCACCTGGCCAAGGTCAACTCGGACGAGAATCCGCGGCTGGCGGCCGAGTACGGCGTACGCAGCATCCCCAATGTAAAAGCTTTCGTGAACGGTCTACTCGTCGATGAGTTTCTCGGGGCACAACCCGAGTCTTCCGTGCGGGAATTCATCGAGTCGTTGCTGCCGACACCTGGCGAGTTGTTGCGGCGTCAAGCCGCAGAACGGCGCGCCGCGGGCGATGACAGCGGCGCACTCGAGCTGTTGGACAAGGCGCTCGCGCTTGAGGCCAACAACGACGCAGCGCATGCCGATAAGGTCGACCTCCTGTTAAGCAAAGGGCGCGTCGATGAAGCGCGCAGCGCGGCCAAGCACTTGGGTCCCCTTGCGAGCCAAGATCCGCGCGTGAGCGCCTTGCTCGCGCAATTGCAGTTCGCCGACGCCGGCAGCGTAGATGTGTCGGCGCTCGAAGCAAGAATCCAAGCCAAGCCTGACGATCTCGATGCTCAGCTGCAGTTGGCCAAGGCGAATGTTGCAGCGAAACGATACGAGAAAGCCCTGGAACATCTGCTGGCGATCATCCGACAAGACCGCAAGTGGAACGACGAGGTGGCTCGCAAGATGATGCTTTCGGTATTCGATCTGCTCGGCGGCCAAGGCGACTTGGTCTCTCGTTATCGCCGGCTCCTTGCGGCGACGCTTCACTGAGCCGCGCCGCGCGTGCAAGCCGCTCGCTAGGTCCTCTTGAGCTTATTGCGCACCAGTTCCACGATACCCGGCATGAGTGACAGAACGATGATGCCCGCGATGACCAGGCTCAGGTTGTTCTTGATGATGGGCAGATTGCCGAAGAAGTAGCCGGCGTAGACGAGCAGGCCGACCCATATCGCGGCACCGCCAACGTTGAACATCAAGAATCTGCTGTAGTTCATCCTGCCGATCCCGGCCACGAACGGCGCGTAGGTACGCACGATCGGAAGGAAGCGGGCGATCACGATCGTCTTGCCTCCGTGCCGCTCGAAGAACTGGTGCGTCCGCTCGATGTAAGCTTTCTTGAAGAACCAGGAATCGTCGAAGCGAAAAACCTTCGGCCCGAGGTAATGGCCGATCGCATAATTGAGCGAATCCCCGAGCACGGCGGCGATGAGAAGCAGAACGGCGAGCAGATGGACGTTCATTGCGCCCGCGCCGGCCAATGTGCCAGCCACGAACAGCAATGAATCGCCGGGCAAGAAGGGCGTGACGACGAGGCCCGTTTCGCAAAAGACGATCAGGAACAGCAGCGCATAGATCCATGCACCATACTGCGTGACCACACTCAACAGGTGCTGGTCGAGGTGCACGACGACATTGACGAATGCGCTGAGCCACTCCATCGCAATTACGCCGTGATGTGAGCCAGATTGGCACCACGCCAACCCGAACATGGGACAGTATGAAACACGGCGACGGCGAGGCGCGCCGAAGCGATGCCGGTCAAACCACGGCTTCCTGCTTGGGGCGCTCCGGCTTCACCAGATCCTCGCGCGTGACCTTGAGGTAGATCAGCAGCGGGCTCGCGACGAGCACCGAAGAGTAGATGCCGAACAAGATGCCGATCGTGAGCGCCAGAGCGAAATAGAACAGCGCATCGCCGCCGAAGAGGAGGATGGAAGTCACCATGATCTGCGTGCAGCCGTGGGTGATGATGGTGCGCGACATGGTACGAGTGATCGCGTTGTTGATAACCTCGCGCAGCGTCGCTTTACGCATCTTGCGCACATTTTCGCGAATGCGGTCGAACACGATCACGGACTCGTTCACGGAGTAACCGAGCACGGCCAAAACAGCGGCCAGCACGGGGACGGAAAACTCCCACTGGAAAAAGGCGAAGAAGCCGAGGATGATGACGACGTCGTGAAGGTTAGCGATGATGGCGGCGATGCCGAATTTCCATTCGAATCGCAACCAAAGGTAGAGCACGATGCCAGCCGATACGAGCAGCAGTGCAACGGCGCCGTTCTCGACCAGTTCCTTGCCGACCTGCGAGCCGACGAAGTCCACCCGCATCAGCTCGACGGCGGGGTCTTCGGCCTTGAGCGCGGAGATGACTTTTTCGCTCAGCTGTGCTCCGGTCAGATCCTGACGGACTGGCAGTCGCACGAGCGCGCTCTCCGAACTGCCAAAGTTCTGCACAGTCGCGTCGGAAAGGCCGATCTTCTCGAGCGTCGCCCGCACCTTGTTCACATCGGCGGGATGCCCGTAGTGCAACTCCATCACCGTACCGCCGGTGAACTCGACGCCGAAGTGCAGGCCTCGCGTGACAAGGAAAAACACTGCGAGGACGAAGACCGCGAGCGATATCAGGTTGAATACCGTCGCGTACTTCATGAAGTCGATGTCGCGACGGATGCGGAAGAATTCCATGAT
>Ga0070741_10001336_pt1 | contig 76495 bp, 73 predicted proteins | sample Coa_R1_4_FD_66440 | JGI IMG/M metagenome (GOLD analysis project Ga0070741, IMG submission 66440) | Surface soil microbial communities from Centralia Pennsylvania, which are recovering from an underground coalmine fire - Coalmine... | ecosystem: Environmental > Terrestrial > Soil > Unclassified ...
CTCCTGGGGCGGCTCCTCCTGGGGCGGCAGCTCCTGGGGCGGCTCCTCCTGGGGCGGCTCCTCCTGGGGCGGCAGCTCCTGGGGCGGCAGCTCCTGGGCGGACTTGCTGTGGGCCGGTTCCTCCTGGGCCGGTTCGTCCTGGGCCGGCTCGTCCTGGGCCGGCTCGTCCTGGGCCGGCTCCTCGTGGGCCGGCTCGTCCTGGGCCGGTTCCTCCTGGGCCGGTTCCTCATGGGCCGGTTCCTCCTGGGCCGGTTCCTCCTGGGCGGCCGCCGCCTGGGGCAACTAACTGACCACCCGACCCCAAGACTGAGGCGACACCTGTGACGCAGCCGATCGAGCCCACGCCTCCGGCGGCCCCCCCGCCGCCGGAGGCGCGCTCGACTTCGGCCCGGGTTCCCCACCTGTGCGTGGCCTGGGCCGTGGCCGGGGCTCTGGCCGTGGCCCTGGCCGCCTGGGGGACGGCACAGCCGTGGGCGCACCTGCGTCTGGCCGCACTGCTCGTCGCCGCCGCCGCCACGCTCCAGATCGCCCCCATCCGCCTCGGACACGAGTCGGCCTCCGAGCACCTCCACCTCGACGAGGCCTTCCTGGTCCCGATGGCCGTGTACCTGTCCACCCCCGAAGTCGCCGCCGGCATCGCCGTCGCCGCCCTCGTCGGCAACCTCTGGCACCGGCGGGGCTGGCTGCGGACAACGTTCAACACCGGCCAGATCGCCGCCACCACCGCCGTCGGCGCCACCGTGGCCCACGGCCTGGCCGCCGCCACCGGCACCTTCAGCGAACGCACGGCGCTGGCCGCCGTGGCCGGCGTCCTCGTCTACTCGGTGCTGTCGATGGTGGCGGTGGCGGGCATCATCGCCCTGGCCCAGGGCCCGTCGATGTCGTCCACGCTGCGGGACGGCGTCGGCGTCCGGCTGGCGACCTGGGGCAGCGCCCTGTCGCTGGGGGTGCTCATCGCCGGCGCCGTCGACGGGCACAGCTGGGTCCTCGTCACCGCCGTCGTACCCATCGCCATGCTGCAGTTCGCCTACCGGCGGGCGTTCCGGCAGTACCGGGAGCGCCGCCAGATGGAGCGCCTCTACGACGCCAGCACGGCCATCCGGGCCACCGTCGACCCCGACGTGGTGCGCCACGAGCTGGTGCGGGCCGCCTACGAGCTGCTCCCGGCCAAGACCGCCCGCCTGGTGGGTCCCGAAGCCCCCGACGCCGGCGGCCTGCGGGTCTCGCTCGACGAGACCACCGCCCTCGAGGTCACCCCGGCCGACGGCGGCACCTTCGCCGACGACGACCGCTTCATGCTCCAGGCCCTCACCTCGGTGGCCGCCACCGCCCTGGCCAACGCCCGCTTCCAGGAGCGTCTCGCCTTCCAGGCCTTCCACGACCCGGTGACCCAGCTGCCCAACCGGGCGCTGTTCCTCGACCGGCTCCGCCACGCCCAGGAGCGCATGGCCCGGGGCTCGTCGATGTACGCCCTGGTGTTCGTCGACCTCGACCGGTTCAAGGTCGTCAACGACAGCCTCGGCCACGCCGCCGGTGACGACCTGCTCGTCCAGGTGGCTCAGCGCCTGCAGGGCGCGCTGCGCATCGGCGACACGCTCGGCCGCTTCGGCGGTGACGAGTTCGTCGCCCTCCTCGAGGACCTCGGCGGTGAGCGCGAGGCGCTCCTCGTGACCGAGCGCTTCCTGGCCAGCCTGGCCGAGCCCTTCACCCTGGCCGGACGGGAGATCATCGTCACCGCCTCCGCCGGCGTGGTCATGGGCGACGGGACGCACCTCGGCCCCGACGAGTGCATCCGGGAGGCCGACGTCGCCATGTACCGGGCCAAGGCCCGGGGCGGCGGTTGCTTCGAGGTCTTCCACCACGAGCCCGAGGGCGGCGCCCTTCCCCGCCTCGACCTGGAGATCGACCTGCGCCGGGCCATCAGCGAAGGCGAGCTGGAGGTGCACTACCAGCCCGTCCTGCGGACCTCCGGCGGCGTGGCCGGCGTCGAGGCCCTCGTCCGCTGGCGCCACCCGGCGCGGGGGCTGGTCTCGCCGGGCGAGTTCATCCCGCTGGCCGAGGAGACCGGCCTCATCCTCCCCCTCGGCCGCTTCGTCCTGGAGGAGGCCTGCCGCCAGGTCGGCGAGTGGCGCCGGCTGCACCCCGAGCTGGCCGACCTCGTGGTGTCGGTCAACCTGTCGCCCCGCCAGTTCCGCCAGGCCGACCTCGACCGCCAGGTGGCCGGGGCCCTGGAGCGGAGCGGGCTCGAGCCCGGGTCGCTGTGCCTCGAGGTCACCGAGGGCGTGATGGTGGAGGACGTCGAGGCGGCCACCTCGACGCTCAACCGGCTGAAGGCCCTCGGGGTGAGCATCAGCGTCGACGACTTCGGGACGGGGTACTCCTCCCTCAGCTACCTGAAGCGCTTCCCCCTCGACTACGTCAAGATCGACCGGAGCTTCGTGGCCGGCCTCGACGAGAAGGTCGACAGCGAGATCGTGCGCTCCGTCATCCGCCTCGCCGCCGCCATCGGCATCAGCGTCGTGGCCGAGGGCGTCGAGAACGCCGAACAGCTCGACCGCCTCACCGCCCTCGGCTGCCCGCTGGTCCAGGGCTTCTACTTCGCCCGGCCGCAGCCGGCCGGGGAGACCGAGCGGCTGCTGGTCAACGCCGCCGGCCGCACCGCCGCCTGACGTTCGGCGGCGTTCAGGCCAGCAGCGACGACATGGCCCCGGCGACGTCGTTGGGGTGCAGGGCCACGGCATGGCGGCCGGTGCCCCGGCGGGCCAGGGCCCGCCCGGCGGCCAACGAGTCGGCCTCGGCGCTCGTGCCGAGCACGTGGAGACGGTCGATGCCCCGCAGCGCCAGGAGCGGGTCGCCCCCGGCGGTGGGCAGGCAGTCGCTCATCAGCACCGCCAGCCGGTCGGGCGTCGCCGCCCGCTCCAGTTGGGCGGCGGCCGCCGCCAGGGCCCGGGCCAGGTCGGTGGTGCCGAAGCCCCGCAGCGTCAACAGCTCGCCGACGAGGTCCTCCGGCCGGCGCCGCCGGCCCTGGCTCTGCAGCACGATCGGCCGGTCGGAGAAGGCGACGACGCTGCAGTCGGAGTGCTCGCCGCCGGCGATCACCACCGCCGCCGCCGCCAGCGCCGCCATGGCCACCGCCTCGCCCTGCATCGAGCCGCTCCGGTCCACCAGCAGGCAGATGGCCCGCGGCGAGGCCCCCCAGCGGCGCACGACGAGGTCCTCGGGGCGGCGGGGCCGCAGCCCGCCCGTCCGGTCGAGGGTCCGGTCGAGCTCCACGTCGCCCTCCGCCCCCCGGGCGGTCGTCAGCCGGCGCAGCCCCCGGCGGGCCGGCCGCCCCTGGCGGGCCATGCGGAGGAACACCCGGGTGGCCACCTGGCGGGCCCGGGCCCGCAGGGCGGCATCGGTGGCCACGGCCAGGTCGGCCAGGAGGGCCAGGCCGGCCTCGCCGTCCCGGCGCAGCAGGTCCTCCAGCGCTTCCTCGTCGAGCCGGCCCACCTCGGGCGAGACGGCCAGCAGCTGGCCGTGGCGCCGGGCCAGCTCGTCGCGGCTGGTGGTGCGCCGCCCCGCCTCCCGTACGGCGTCGCGGGCCTCCTGGCCCTCCAGCGCCGCCGGCGCCGGGGCCGGCTCGGGCCGACCCGCCCCCGGCCGCTCCTGGTGCGAGGCCGCCGGCGGGTCAGACGCTTTTGGGGGGTCGCCCTCCCCCGCCCGGCGCCGTTCCTCGACGATGCGGGCGAGAAGCTCGGTGATGACGTCCTCCGGGGTCTCCGTCCGCCCCTCCTCCACCCGGATCCGCCCCGAGAAGGCGGCCAGGGCGGCGTCGAGCAGGGAGTCGGGGCTCGCCCCGCCCCGCAGGTCGTCGAGCCCCCGGGCCAGGAGGACCATGTCGATCGCTCCCCGCACCGACGACCCGGTCCGCAACGCCTCGTGGCGGCGGGTTTCCCGGGCGAGGGCCACGGCGATCCCGGTGAGCGCGCCGGCGACCCCGGTCATCCGTTCGACGATCTGCTCCTCGGCCGCCCGGTCCTGATAGCCGAGGGCGATGCGGCACATCCGGTCGTAGATCGCCTGCCCCACCCGGGCGGTGCCGACGGCGTCGAACGGGTTCATGGCGGCGATCAGCCGGAACTGCGGGGCGGCGGCGATGTGCCCCACCCGGGGCACGTGGATCTCCCCTTCGGCGAGGGCGGTGATGAGGACGTTGAGGGTCTCCTCGGGGACCCGGTTGAACTCCTCGATGTAGAGGAGGCTCCCCTCCCGGAGGGCGCTGACGAGCGGCCCCTCGGTGAAGGCCTCCGGCAGGTACCCCCGCTCCAGCACCAGCGCCGGGTCGTGGGAGCCGACCAGCCGGGCAGGGGTGAGTTCGGCGTTGCCTTCGACGAACTCCATCCCCCACCCGGCGGCCTGGGCCACCACCCGCAGCAGCGTCGACTTCCCGACCCCGGGCGGCCCCTCGAGGACGACGTGGCGGCCGGTGTGGAGGGCCGTCACGAGCACCTCGGTCTGCCGGCGCAGGCCGATGATGTGCTCCTCGACCCGGGCGACGAGCTCGGGGGCCGACAGTGGCCGTACGGGGGCCAGGTGAAGCTGCCTAGTGCTCGTGGATGATGACGCCCCGCACGTTGGTGCCGGCGAGCAGGTCGTCGTAGCCCTGGTTGATCTCCGACAGCTTGTACTTCTTGGTGATCAGCTCGTCGAGCTTGATCTGGCCGGCCTGGTAGAGGTCGAGCATCTTGGTGATGTCGCGCATCGGGTTGGAGTTGCCGAACAGCGTGCCCTTCACCGTCTTCTGGAACAGCGTCATGACCGCGCCCGACAGGTGGACGGTCTGCTTCGTCGGGTCGGCCAGCCCGGTGATGACCTCGGTGCCGCCCTTGCGGATGACGTCGAAGGCGGACTGCACCACTTCCTCGTTGACGATGTCGACGGTCACGATCGACTTGTCGGCCCCGACGCCCCGGGTCAGCTGCATGACGAGCTCCATGGCCTCGCCGGCGCTGGCCACGGCGTGGGTGGCGCCCATCTGCTGGGCCATCTCCCGCTTGTTGGCCAGCGGGTCGATGGCCACGATGTTCTTGGCCCCGGCGCAGCGGGCGCCCTGGACGGCGTTGATGCCGATGCCGCCGATGCCGTAGATGGCGACGGTGTCGCCCGGCGTGACCTCGGCGGCGTAGACGGCCGAGCCCCACCCGGTGGGGACGCCGCAGCCGACGAGGACGGCGGTCTCGAGCGGCAGGTCCGGGTCGACCCGCACGCACGACGTCTCCGAGATCGTCCCCCACTGGGAGAACGTGCCGATCATGCACATGGCGCCGAGGTCGTTGTCGCCGCTGTGGAGGCGGTAGGTGCCGTCGGGCATGCAGCCGTCGAGGATGGTGGCCCCGAGGTCGCAGAGGTTCTGCTGGCCGGTGGAGCACCAGCGGCAGAAGCCGCAGGACGGGATGAACGAGCACACCACGTGGTCGCCGGGCTTCACCCGGGACACGCCCGGCCCGACCTCCTCGACGATGCCCGCCCCTTCGTGCCCCCGACCAGCGGGAAGCGGGGCACGATGTCGCCGTGGCGGAGGTGCTCGTCGGAGTGGCACAGCCCGGCGGCGACATAGCGGATGAGTACCTCGCCCTGCTTGGGCGGGTCGAGGTCCAGCTCGACGATCTCCCAGTTCTTCCCGAGTTCCCAGAGCACCGCGGCGTTCGTCTTCATCCCTCTCAACCCCTTCGCTCTCGGCCGTGAGGGGGTGATCCTGCCACAGCCATGCCGTCCGCGCCCGCCCCCCTCGGCACCCGCACCGCCACGGAGCGTGGAATCCTCCCCGCTCGCGTCACAACGACCGAAAAGCACCGTTCCCTGTCCCGGGACGGCCGTGCCCTTTTGACGGCCGCCGATCGGATGAAGGAGCGGGCCAGTATGCGATCTGCGTTGCGCAACCGTCGCGTGACACCTGTCGTTCTCGGTCTTCTTTGCGTTGTGGCGTCGCCCTTTGCCGAGCGGGCCTACGCCGACATGCAGAACGTGACGTTCTATGGCGGATCCGCCTTCTTCAAGGAAAGCCATCGCGATGAAGGCAACGGGCTCGTCGGATTGTGGGACGTCGAAGTCCGCCGGGTCATGCAATTCAAGAACGCGTGGGAACAAATCTGCGACTACCAGGCCGACGTCAAGGTGACCCTTCCGAACCACGTCTACGACGACATGTCCCGGTTCCACGAGGGTTGCAACGGGAACGGAGCCCCCGCATGGTTCGTGGTTCGATTCTGCGCCGTCCCGGGTTGGTGACATGCCGTTTCCCGTCCGCTTTTCGCGTGGACTCAAATTCCTGTTGCCGATACTTCTTCTCGCCTATGGGCTGGGGAGCAACGCCGGGTCGCTCAGCAACTGGATTGAGTCGGGGGCCTGCGTTGTGCTGCTCCTCGGATCGGTGGCCATCCACGAGTTCGGCCATGTCGCCGTTGTCCGGCGACTCGGACTGACGGTCAGGAGCGTGACGCTCACGGTCTTCGGCGGGCTCACGCACTACGAAGGGACGGACCTTTCGCCGCTCCAGGATGGGTGCATCGCCTTCGCCGGGCCCTTGGCCAGCGCGGTGCTGGCCACGGTGCTCCTGGCCGGCCGGGTGGCGGTCGGAGGAAGCGACGTCGACAGCGGTCTGGCCAGCGTCCTGACCTTCGGGATCGGCACCAACGCTCTGATCGCCGTCGTCAACCTGGTGCCGCTGCCCTCGTTGGACGGAGGGAAGGTGACGGCGGCGCTGTGGCGGGCGGCCACGCGCCGGCCGGGCCGCGCCGCCTGAGTTTCAGCCCAGAAGGCGGCGGACCTCGGACAGGATGGCGAGGTCCTCGCGGGCTTCGACGACCAGGACGGGGACCGCGCCGCCCACGCCGAGGAAGGCCAGGCCATCGCAGGTGCGGTCCCGCACGGCGGCCGAGTGCTCGCCGACGCCGCCGGTGAAGGCGAGGGCGTCGAGGCCGCCGAGGGCGGCGGCCATGGCGGCGATCGAGCCCCGTAGGCGGTGGAGGTAGACGTCGAGGGCCAGGCCGGCGGCGGCGTCGCCCGCCTCCGCCGCCCCGACCACGACCCGCATGTCGCCGGAGCGGCCGGACAGGCCGAGCAGGCCCGACTCCCGGTCCAGGATCCGCTCGAGGTCGTCGACGGTCAGGCCATGGTGGCGCTGGGCCCACACCAGCACGCCGGGGTCAACGGCGCCGCAGCGGGTGGCCATCACCAGCCCGTCGAGCGGCGTGAACCCCATGGTGGTGTCGACGGGCGCGCCGCCCCGCACCGCCGCCAGCGAGGCGCCGGCGCCGAGGTGGGCGGTCACGACCCGGAAGGCCCGGTCGCCGGCCCGGCCCAGCCGCTCCGCCGCCTGCCGCGACGCCCAGGAATGGCTGAGGCCGTGGAACCCGAAGCGGCGCACACCCCACTCCTCGGTCCAGCGCCGGGGGACGGCGAAGGTGGCGGCGGCCGGCGGGAGATCGGCGAAGAAGGCGGTGTCGAAGCAGGCCGCCACGGGCAGGTCGGGCCACAGCTCGGCCAGGACGCGGATGGCGTCGAGGGCCGGCGGGTTGTGGAGCGGCGCCAGGTCGGCGATCTCCCCCAGGGCTTCGCGGACGCCGGAATCGACGACCACCGGCCGCCGGAAGGCGGCGCCGCCGTGGACGAACCGTACGCCGGCGGCGTCGAGCCCCTTCACCCCGCCCATGAAGGCGTGGAGCCGTTCCGCCTCGGCCGCCCCCTCGGCGCAGGGCACGTCGGCCGAGGCCACCACCTCGGGCGCGCCGGTGCCCGCCGCCGCCCCGGCGTCGTCGACGACGCGCACCTTCAGGCTGCTCGAGCCCGGGTTGACGACGAGGACCCGCACGGCGGCGCCGCTCAGCCCGGCCAGGTCCAGCCGACGATGTCGGGGGCGTCCTCGCCGTAGGCCCGGGTCCACCCCCGGGCGGCGGCGCGCCGGTCGATCATCTCCTGGCGGACGAGCGCCGCCCGGGAGCCGAGGCCCGGCACCCGGTCGATGACGTCCATGACGAGGTGGAAGCGGTCGAGGTCGTTCAGCATCAGCATGTCGAACGGCGTGGTGGTCGTGCCCTCCTCCTTGTAGCCCCGCACGTGGAGGTGGGGGTGCACGGCCCGCCGGTAGGTCAGCCGGTGGATCAGCCAGGGGTAGCCGTGGTAGGCGAAGATCACCGGCCGCCCGGTGGTGAACAGCGTGTCGAACTCCCGGTCCGACAGGCCGTGGGGGTGCTCCGACTCCGGCTGGAGCCTCATCAGGTCGACGACGTTGACGACCCGCACGGCGAGGTCGGGCAGGTGGTGGCGGAGCAGCGCCGCCGCCGCCAGCGTCTCCAGCGTGGGGACGTCGCCGGCGCAGGCCAGCACGACGTCGGGTTCGCCGGTCTCGTCGGTCGAGGCCCAGTCCCACACGCCGAGGCCGCGGGCGCAGTGCAGCCCGGCCTCGTCGGGGCCGAGCCATGTCGGCCCGGGCTGCTTGCCGGCCACGATCACGTTGACGGAGTCCCGGCTGCGCAGGCAGTGGTCGGCCACCGACAGGAGGCAGTTGACGTCGGGCGGCAGGTAGACCCGCACCACCTCGGCCCGCTTGTTGACGACGTGGTCGATGAAGCCCGGGTCCTGGTGGGAGAAGCCGTTGTGGTCCTGGCGCCACACGTGCGACGTCAGCAGGTAGTTGAGCGAGGCGACCGGGCGGCGCCAGTGGAGGGTCCGGCTGACCTTGAGCCACTTGGCGTGCTGGTTGAACATCGAGTCGACGATGTGGGTGAAGGCCTCGTAGCAGTTGAACAGGCCGTGGCGGCCGGTCAGCAGGTAGCCCTCCAGCCAGCCCTGGCAGGTGTGCTCGGACAGGATCTCGATCACCCGGCCGTCGGGGGCGAGGTGCTGATCGACGGGCAACGTGGCCGCCTGCCACTGCTTGGCCGTGGCGCCGTACACCGCTCCCAGCCGGTTCGACTCGGTCTCGTCGGGGCCGAACAGCCGGAAGTTGCGGTGGTCGGCGTTGAGCCGGATGGCGTCGGCCAGGAGCTCGCCGAGGACCCGGGTGGGTTCCGCCACCGTCGCCCCGGGCGCCTTCAGCTCCACGCCGTGGAGGCGCCAGTCGGGCAGGTCGAGGTCGCGCAGCAGCAGCCCCCCGTTGGCGTGGGGGTTGGCGCCCATCCGCCGGGGCCCGGCCGGGGCCAGCGCCACGGTCTCCGGCCGGGGCCGCCCCTCCTCGTCGAACAGCTCCTCGGGCCGGTAGCTGCGCAGCCAGACCTCGAGGGCCGCAAGGTGGTCGCGGTTGGTGCGCACCTCGGCGAGGGGCACCTGGTGCGACCGCCACGTGCCCTCGACGGGCAGGCCGTCGACCTCGGCCGGGCCCGTCCACCCCTTGGGCGTGCGCAGGACGATCATCGGCCACCGGGGGCGGCCGGCCCGCGACCCGCCCGCCGGCGCGCTCCGGGCCCCGGCCTGGATGGCGGCGATCTCGTCGGCCACCCGGTCGAGCGTCGCCGCCATCACCCCGTGGAGGACGGCGGGGTCGTCGCCCTCGACGACGTAGGGCTTCCAGCCGTAGCCCTCCAGCAGCGCCTCGAGCTCGCCGGGCGGGATGCGGGCCAGCACGGTGGGGTTGGCGATCTTCCAGCCGTTCAGGTGGAGGATGGGCAGGACGGCGCCGTCGTGGACCGGATCGAGGAACTTGTTGGAGTGCCACGACGTGGCCAGCGGGCCGGTCTCGGCCTCGCCGTCGCCGACGACGCAGGCCACGAGCAGGCCGGGATTGTCGAACGCCGCCCCGAAGGCGTGCGACAGGGAGTAGCCGAGCTCACCGCCCTCGTGGATCGACCCCGGCGTCTCGGGGGCGGCGTGGCTGGGGATCCCGCCGGGGAAGGAGAACTGGCGGAACAGCCGGCGCATGCCGCCGGCGTCGCGGGCGATCGACGGGTAGGTCTCGCTGTAGGTGCCTTCCAGCCAGGTGTTGGCCACCATGCCGGGACCGCCGTGGCCGGGGCCGCAGACGTAGATGACGTCGAGGTCCCGCTCGACGATCACCCGGTTCAGGTGAGCGTAGACGAAGTTGAGCCCGGGGGTCGTGCCCCAGTGGCCGAGGAGGCGGGGCTTCACGTGGGCCGGCTCCAGCGGCTCGGTCAGCAGCGGGTTGTCGAGCAGGTAGATCTGGCCCACCGACAGGTAGTTGGCCGCCCGCCACCAGGCGTCGATCGCATCCATTGCGCCCACGGAGTCCTCCTCGGGTCGGTGTCGGGCCCGCCTCTTCCCCGAACCGGTACTCCCGACACCGGGACGGGTACAACCCTCTCCGTATGAACGGAGGGCGGCTTCCGGTGGTCGCGCCGGTGGCGCCGATGCTGGCCCGGCTGGTGCGGGAGCTCCCCGAGGGCGACTGATTCTTCGAGCCGAAGTGGCACGGGTTCCGCTGCCTGGCCTTCCGGACCGGCGAATGCGTCGAACTCTACAGCCGCAACCCGTCGACCCCGCTGCGGTGGGACGAGGTGGAAGCCGGCGCCGCCGGGCGGACGGCCTTGCGCTTCGACGGCGACCTGTTCGGGCCCGTCCTCGAACTCGACCAGCACCTCCCGGCCGCACCGCCGTGACGACGGCCTCCGACGCAGGGCCCGGGGACTACGGCGTCGCCGCCGTCTCCTCACAGGCGGCGGTCCGGTCGTGGCCGGCACCGCCGTCGCAGCGGTCGTGGCCCTCGCCGCCGTCGATGGCGTCGTCGCCGCCACCCCCGCAGATGCGGTCGTCGCCGCCGCCGCCGTCGATGACGTCGTCGCCGCCCTCACCGTCGATGACGTCGGGCCCGTTCGTCCCCTTGATCGTGTCGGCGCCCTCGGACCCGATGATCGTGACCGGCGCCCCGAAGCACGTGCTCCCCGCCCGGGCGACCGGTGCCCGCCCCGGTCGGGCGGGCGGGCCGGCCAGCACCAGAACGGCCGCCGCCGCGGCCGAGAGCCAGACCGGCCGGCGGCCTGAGCGGCGCCGGCGCGGCGTCACCGGTGGGCCCGCCGGTGACCGGCCGCCGACCCGAGCGCCGGGCTCGGAGCGACGAACACGTCGGACTGGCCGTTGGTGTCGCCGGGCACGAGGTTGCTGGCGAAGGAGGCGAAGGCCACCGTGGCGCCGGCGGCATCGGTCACGGCGCCGAGGCTCGGCCCGTCGCCCTGGCCCCGGCGCCCCGACCCCCGGCTGAGCCGCGTCACGAGGCCCGACGTCGTCGAGGCCACGAACACGTCGCGCATCCCGTTGGAGTCGTCGGGCACCAGGTTCGACGCCTCGGAGGAGAACACCACCCGGGCGCCGTCGGCCGAGACCACCGGGGCGAAGCTCAGCCCGTTGCCCTCCACGCCGCCGGGCCCGACCGACAGCCGGGTCGTCGTCTGCTGGTCCCGCCGGTGGACGAACACGTCGAGCGTGCCGTTCGTGTCGTCGGGCACGAGGTTGCGGGCGAAGGAGGCGAAGGCCACCACCCGGCCGTCGGCGCTGATGGACGGGCTGTAGCTGCGGTCGTCGGCCTGCCCGCCCCCGGTGGCCACGGAGGCCCGGCTCAGGTCGCCGGTGGCGACGTCGGCCACGAACACGTCGAGGGCGCCGTTGGTGTCGTCGGGCACCAGCCGGGCCGAGAACGACTCGAAGGCCACCGAGGTGCCGTCGGCGCTGATGGCCGCCCCGAAGCTCGGGCTCTCGGTCTGGGTGCCGTGGCCCTCGACGCTGAGGCGCCGGGTCAGGCCGGTCACCACGTCGTGGACGAACACGTCCTCGGTGGTGTTGGTGTCGCCCGCCACGAGGTCGTCGGCGTCGGACTCGAAGGCCACCAGCCGGCCGTCGCCGCTGATCGACGGGGCCACGCTCGGCCCGTCCCCCAGCTCGCCGTGGGGACCGGTGCTGACCAGCACGGTGGTGCGGGCCACCCGGTCCCGCACGAAGACGTCGAGCTCGTGGTTGGTGTCGCCGGCGACGAGGTTGGCGGCCGCCGACGTGAAGGCCACGTAGCGGCCGTCGGCGCTGATGGCCGGGGCGTAGCTGTCGCCGTCGCCCGGCTCCCCGGCCGACGACAGGCTGACCCGCTCGGTGGTGCGCCTCACCCGGTCGTAGACGAACACGTCCTCGGCGCCGTTGGTGTCGCCCGACACCAGCGTGGACGCCGCCGAGGCGAAGGCCACCCAGCGGCCGTCGGCGCTGATGGCCGGCGTGAAGCTGGCGCCGTCGGCCTGGCCGCCGTCGACGGCCAGCGAGATCAGGCTCGGCCCGCCCCGATCGCCGCCGGCGCCGCCGACCGCGGCCCGGGCCGCCGGGGGCAGCGCCCCGACGATGAGCACGGCGGCCACCAACCGCCACGCGACGAAGTTCCCCGACCTCCGGTGCGCCACGTCCGCCCTCCTGGTGCGCTCCCTGAGGCGGGGGACGCTACTCCGATGCCGATGGGTGTCCAGAGGCCCTTTGTGCAAATGGCACTGAATGTCCGTTTTCGGGAGCCGAAACGATGGGGTAAGCAGGGGGAATGCCCACGCAAGCAATCACCAAGGACACCTTCAACGACACCATCAACAACAACGACATCGTGCTGGTGGACTGGTGGGCTTCCTGGTGTGGCCCCTGCCGCAGCTTCGCCCCGGTGTACGAGGAGGCGTCGGAGCGCCACGCCGACATCGTCTTCGGCAAGATCGACACCGAGGCCCAGCCGGAGCTGTCGGCCATGGCCCGCATCACGTCGATCCCCACGATCATGGCCTTCCGGGAAGGCGTGCTGATCTTCTCCCAGGCGGGGGCGCTGCCCTCGGCCTCGCTGGAGGAGCTGATCGGGAAGGTCCGGGAGCTCGACATGGCCCAGGTCCACGCCGCGCTGGCCGAAGAGGAGCAGTCGGGCTGAGCGGCGGTGGACCGGACGGCCGAGCTCCGCTGGTTCTTCCGCCGGCCGCCGCCCGCCCCGCTCGTCGCCCGGATCGAGGCCGCCGCCGGGCCGCCCGAGGCCCGCACCGACCTCTACCTCGTCCTGGGCGGCACCGACGCCCTCGGCGTCAAGACCCGGGGCGGGACCGGGAAGCTCGAATTCAAGCTGCGGCCCCGGCCGCCCGAGCCGGTGACGCTGCCCGGCGGCGTGGCCGGCCACCGGGAGGAGTGGCAGCGCTGGTCGCTCGACCGCCCCGCCTGGGCCCGCCTCCTCCCCCGCCTCGGCCTGCCGTCCCGGGGCTGGCGGGCGGTGGCCAAGGAGCGGAGGACGGCCACCGTCCGCTACCGGGGCGACGCCGGCTGCCGGGTGGAGGTCACGGCCGTGGAGAGCGCCGGTGAGCGCTGGTCGACGGTCGGGTTCGAGGCCTTCGGCCCCGACGCCGACCTGGGGCCGGCGCTGATGGCGACGGCCGAGGAGATCTTCGGCGCCGTCGACCTGGACGGCGGGCTCGGGGCCGAGCTGGCCTGCGGCTATCCGGGGTGGCTGGCGACGCTGTGAGTGAGATTTCCGGTGCGATACTCGATGTATGCGCATTCGGGTAGTTGCTACCGCCATGTTGTTCCTGGCGGTGCTGGGGAGTAGCGCGGTGGCGTCGGCCCAGACCCTGGAGACCAACAGCGCCCCGACGATGAACCTGAAGCCGACGGCCACGTGCCCGCAGGCCGACGTCGACCAGCTGCAGAAGGTGATCACCTTCGTGCAGGGTCAGTCGTGGTCGCAGCACCCCGGCAACTCGGCCTTCTCGCTCACCCCCGACACCGCCGCCTGCCGGGTCGTCCTCAAGATCCACCAGGTGTCGAGCGTCGAGCAGGCGGCCCTGGAGCAGGGCGCCGGGAGCCGCCTGGCCATCCAGAGGACCAAGGACTACGCCAAGCCGTCCCGCCTGCCGCTGCTGCTGTGGGTGGTCTTCGGCGGCGCCGGCGTCGTCTTCATCTTCATCCGCTACGGGCGGCAGTAGGCGACGGGACAGCCACCCCGAGGCGGCGACAGCGCCGCCTAGGGGATGTTGATCTTCGTCTCGCAGGTGGAGTCGGCCGTGTCGGTGCCGGGGCCGCCGTCGCAGCGGTCGCTGCCGGGGCCGCCCGACAGCGAGTCGTTGCCGTCCTCGCCGAAGAGCTGGTCGTCGCCGGCGCCGCCGGAGAGGTCGTCGTCGCCCGGGCCGCCGTAGACCCGGTCGGTGCCGTCGTTGCCGTTGAGGGTGTCGCGGCCCTCGTCGCCGTAGATCACGTCGTCGCCGGGGCCGCCCTGGATGACGTCGTCGCCCTGGCCGCCGTGGATCGTGTCGTTGCCCTCGTCGCCGCAGATGATGTCGTTGCCGCCGTTCCCGTTGATCGTGTCGTCACCGCCGAGCCCGGAGATCACGTCGTCGCCCGGCGTGCCGTTGATGACGTCGTTGCCCGGAGTGCCGACGATCGTGGCCGGCTGGCCGAGGCAGGCGGCGGTGGCGGCGTGAGCCACCGGGCCGGCGCCGGCCAGCGTCGGGCCGGCGGCCAGCGCGACGGTGAGGGCGAGCCGGGCCGCACCCGGCCGGCACGTCCTGCGCCGGGAGAACCCCCCGAACTCCCGGGCAAAACCCCTCAACCTGCGGGCTGGCACCGGCCCCATGCTCACCCCCACGCGTCGCGGCTCCCAGGATCCCACCCCTGGACAAAGCACGCGAACCGGGCCTCTCAGGAAAACGGGACAAATCTCATGCGAACGCAGGAAAGGGGCCCCTTCCGGGACCCCTCGCCTGGTCTGCTGAGCTCGGGGGCAGGGACTCGAACCCCGAATGGCAGGGCCAGAACCTGCAGTGTTGCCGATTACACCACCCCCGAACGGGCGAGTCAGAGGATAGCGCCTCCGGCCGCTCAGCCCGGGTGCCCGGCCCGCCCCGACAGGGCGAAGCGGTGCTCGACCCGGACGAGGCGGCGGAATCCGATCACCCGGGCGACGCCGACCTGGGCCGTCTCGGTGACCATGTGGCGGAAGGCCGAGAAGCCGGTGATCGGGCTGGTGCGGGTCGGCGAGGTGGCCGACGACAGCCCGAGCTCGGCGGCGATGCCGTGGATGCGGGCGGCGTGGAAGGGGTCGGAGACGAGGACGACGTCGGTGATCCCCCGCTGGCGGAGGAACCGGGCGGCCGACGACAGCGACTCCCACGACGAACGGCCGGTGGCCTCCCGGAGGATCGCCTCGTCGGGCACTCCCTTGGTGTGGAGGTAGTTGGCGCCGGCCTGGGACTCGGTGAACCGGTCGCCGACCGCCTTGCCGCCGGTGACGACCACCACCGGGGCGATCCGGCGGCGCCAGAGGTCGGCGGCGTGGTCGAGCCGGGCCCGCAGGACGGCCGACGGGCGCCCGTCGTACTGGGCGGCGCCGAGCACGACCACCGCCTGGGCGGGCCGGGCCCCGTCGCGCCGGCTCGTCCGCCAGACCTGGACGAAGGTCACGGCGAAGTAGACGACCGGGAGGACGACGGCGGCCACGAGGCCCCGGCGGAGCCACTTCGCCCACGGCAGCGTCTTCGTCGCCGACCCCCCCGACCCGACCGCCGAGCCGGCCGTCACCTCCGCCATGGGTGTATCTCAGCACGGGGACGGGCCCCGGTTGGCGGACCCTCCTCAGCCGGTCTGGTCGAAGGCGGCGAACCCGCCCTGGGGCCGGAGGGCGCCCAGCGGGCCGACCTCGGTGAAGTCGCCGCCGACGTAGAGGTGGTGGGCGCCGACGAGGGCCACGTAGGGGCCCTGCGGCGTGTTGGCCTGGGCGGTGAAGCCGGGGTCGGTGGCGCCCGTCCGGGCGTCGAAGGCGATCAGCTTGCGATGGGGCGTGCCGTCGGGGCAGTCGACGTTGGCCTGCCGCAGACAGGGGTCGTTGCGGGTCGGCACGCCGTGGTCCCAGTGGCCGACGCCGTAGACCCGCTCGGTGGTGGCCACCACGTCGGTGGCGTCGCCGTCGGTCCGGCCGACCCACACCGGCGAGGATCCGTGCGACGGGGTGAAGAACTGGATCGACCCGCCCGGGCCGCCCGTGGAGGCGACGACCGAGGTGCCGTCGCCGGGCCAGATCGTCACGCCGAAGGCCGGCCGGCGCATGTCGAACACCGGCTGCCAGGCCGTCGGCGCCCCGGTGGCGGCGTCGAGGGCCACGAGCCCGCCCTGGCCGCCGAAGTGGAGGAAGTCCCCGGCGACGTAGACGGTGCCGCCGTCGGCGGAGACGGCCATGTCGTAGACGACGCCGGGGTTGCCGTCCTCGGTGGGGGTGCCGGTGTGGCCGACGAAGCGGCCACCGGTGTTCTCCGCCCGGGGGAACCCGGGCCGCAGGGCGCCGGTGGCGGCGTCGAGGGCGGCCACCTCGGCCGGGGCCGGCACCGAGGCGCCGTCGACCGTGAGGTGGCGGAAGCTGCCGCCGATGTAGAGCGTGTCGCCGTGCAGCGCCAGGGCGTGGACGCCGGAGTCGGCCGACGGCGGGTGGAAGGCCGGCACCTGGGTGGCGGTGGCGATGTCGAGCAGGGCGAGGTGCCCGGCCGGGGCGCCGCCGATGGAGGTGAACCGGCCGCCGACGTAGAGCTGCCTCCCGTCGGGCGAGGCGGCCAGCGACAGGACGGCGTCGTCGGGGTGGGCGTCCCAGTCGAGCAGGGCGCCCGTGTTGGCGTCGAGGGCGAACAGGAAGGGGCGCAGCACGCAGCTGGTCGGCGGCGCCAGCGGGCTGGCGGCGGGCTGGCAGGCCGGGTCGCCGTCGGGGGCGGTGCCGGGGAGCGCCGCCCCGTTGAACTCGCCGCCGACGAAGATCATGTTGCCGGCCTCGGCCAGCGCCAGGACCCGGCCGGCCTTGGCCGCCTCGACGGTGGAGATGCTCGTGCCCCAGGTGGCGTCGGCGGCGCTGGCGAAGCGCTCCGGCGGGCCCGGCGGGCCCGACCACACCGAGGGAACCGTGGTGGTCGTGGTCGGCTCGGCGGCCGGGAGCACGCCGGCGGCGCCCCGGTCGGCGGCCACCGGCCCGGCCGGCGGGCCGGCCATGCCCACGATGGGCCGGCCGGAGACGGCCGGCCCGCCGAGGTCGGCGGCGTCGCCGAAGGCCAGCCGCTCCCCCGTGGCCGACGCCTGCCAGTAGCCGGCGCCGGTGGGGCTCGGGACGAGCGCCACGACCGACCGGGGCGGAGCCGCCGGCCGTTCGGGCGCCGAGCCGTGGTAGGCGGCGTCCCCGAAGGAGAAGACGCCGCCGTCCGACGCCACCATCCAGTACCCGCCGCCCGACGGCGTGGGGGCGATGCCGGTGATCGGCCGGGCCAGCGGGATGCCCCCGGTCGAGCCAAAGAAGCGGGCGTCGCCGAAGGCGAAGGTCCCGCCGTCGCCGGCCACCAGCCAGTACCCCGACCCCGACGGCGTGGCCGCCATCCCCACGATCGGCCGGTTCAGCCGGATGGCCCCCGTCGACCCGAAGAACCCCGCATCCCCGAACGAGAAGATCCCGCCGTCCGACGCCACCATCCAGTAGCCGGCGCCGGTCGGCGTGGGCGCCATCCCCACGATCGGCCGGTTCAGCCGGATGGCCCCCGTCGACCCGAAGAACCCCGCATCCCCGAACGAGAAGATCCCGCCGTCGTCGGCCACCAGCCAGTACCCCGACCCCGACGGCGTCGCCGCCATCCCCACGATCGGCCGGTTCAGCCGGATGGCGCCCGTCGAGCCGAGGAACGCCGCGCTCCCGTAGGAGAAGACCCCGCCGTCGTCGGCCACCAGCCAGTAGCCGGGGGCCACGGTCCCGCCGGCGGCCCCGGCGGCGTGGCTGATCTCCGGCCGGCCGGAGCCCTTGTCCTCGGCCACGACGGGCCGCCCCACCAGGGGCGCGACGGCCGCCAGCGAGACGGCGGCGGCGAGAAGGACGGCGCGCTGACGCCGCGACGTCAACGCCGAAAACCGGTGTACCCGTCGCATCAGCAGCTCCCCAGCCGTTGGTGATGGACACCCACAAATACGACATTCGGAGCCAAATTCCTGCTCCGGACAAAGCTCACATTTCGCCCCGCCGCCCCCCCCACCGCCCTCGCCCCCGCCGAACCGGCGTTCTTTTCGGACACCCGTCTGTCCGAAAAGAACGCCAAAGGTCGGGGAGGCAGGGCCCCGGTCAGGCCGCCAGCGTGATGGCCGCCCGCACCCGCCTCAGGGCCCGGTCCCGGCCGAGGAGGACGATCGAGTCGAACAGCGGCAGGCCGGCGTGGGTGCCCTCGACGGCGGCGTACACCGCCGGGAGGCCCTTGCGGGGCTTGATGCCGAGCTTCTCGAGGACGGGCCGGAGGTCCACGCCCTCGACCGTCCACTCGCAGGTCTCGAGGTGGTCGGCCACGGCGGCCAGGATGTCCCCCACCCGCTCGGTGGCCCGGAGCCGGTCCAGGGACTCGCCGACGATGGCGAACTCGTCCTCGGGGACGAACAGGAACCAGGCGGCGTCGGCCGCTCCGGCCAGCGTCACGGCCCGCTCCTGGGCGATGGCCATGGCCCCGGCGAAGGCGTCGCGGTCCAGCCGGGCGCCGTAGCGGGCCTCGCCGAACGGCAGGCAGCGGGCCGCGAACTCCGGCGTCGGGAGCGCCCGGATGTACTCCCCGTTCATCCAGTTGAGCTTGTCGTGGTCGAAGAAGGCGGGCGACGCCGCCACCCGGCCGAGGTCGAAGCCCGCCGCCAGCTCGTCGAGGGAGACGATCTCCCGGGCCGACCCGTCCTCCTCCGGCGGCAGCGAGAAGCCCAGCAGCCCGAGGTAGTTCCGGAGCGCCTCGGGCAGGTAGCCCCGGTCCCGGAAGTCCTCCAGCGACACCGCGCCGTGGCGCTTCGACAGCTTGGCCCGGTCGGCGCCGACCAGCAGCGGCAGGTGGGCGAAGACCGGCCGGCCCTCGATGCCCAGCGCCGCCCGCAGCGCCAGCATGCGGTGGGTGGTGTCGGTCAGGTCCTCGCCCCGGATCACGTGGGTGACGCCGGTGTCGGCGTCGTCGAGGGCGTTGGCCAGGTAGAACACCGGGGCCCCCGACGTGCGCACGATGACGAAGTCGGGGATCGTGCTCCAGGGGACCGTGACCTCGCCCCGGATGAGATCGGTGAAGGAGCTGACCCCGTCGTCGGGAGTGCGGAAGCGGACCGACCGGGGCCGCCCCTCGCCCGCCAGCCGGGCCCGGTCGGCGGCGCTGAGGCCCCGGCAGTGCCCGTCGTAGCCGGGGTCGGCCGGGCCCCTGGCCTTGCGGGCCTCGTAGCGGGCGTTGATCTCCTCTTCGGTGCAGAAGCACTCGTAGGCCGCGCCGGAGGCCAGGAGCTGCTGGGCCGCCTCCAGGTGGCGGTCGAAGCGCGCCGACTGGAAGTACGGCCCCTCGTCCCAGTCGAGCCCCAGCCAGGCCAGCGTGGTCTGGATGCCCTCGGTCCAGTCCTGGCGGGACCGCTCGACGTCGGTGTCCTCGATCCGGAGGATGAACGTCCCGCCGGTGTGGCGGGCGTAGAGCCAGTTGAACAGGGCCGTGCGGGCCCCGCCGACGTGGAGGAACCCGGTCGGCGACGGCGCGAACCGGACCCGGGGCGCGCCCTCGGTCACGAAGCCGTCGAGGCCTCGAGCCCCAGGAGGTGCTTCCAGTCGGCCGCCACCCGGTCGCGGATCTGGTCGGGCCGCTGGCGCACGACCCACTCGGGGATGGCCTCCACCAGGGCCGTCCGCCGGGCGTAGTCGTGGCCGACGCCGGCCACGGCGAAGCGGCGCCACTCGACCAGGTCGGGCGGCGCCTCGCCCAGCCAGCCGAACAGCGTGAAGCCCAGCTCGAGGTCGGGCCGGACCGGCGCCCGGCCGAACAGCCCGCCCCGGCGCATGGCCACGTGGGCGGCCAGCACCTCGGCGTCGTGGACGGTCTCGGGCGCCACGACGCGGATCTCGTCGGCGAAACGCCCGGCCAGCGTCAGGGCGTAGCCGCTGTCGGGCCCGGGAGTGCCGAACAGCACGCCCGTGCCGCCCGGACCGGCCGCCGGCTCGAGGTCGCCCGGCCGGACGGCGCGCCACCCCGCCGCCGGCGGGATGGCCACCGACCGGCGGGGCGCGTCCTCCTGCCGGGTGGGCACGTAGGGATCGACTGCCATACCGCGAACGCTACCCGGCAGCCCGCTCCTCGGACGCTTCGGACGACTCGGCCGCCAGCAGGCCGTGGACGATGGAGTCGGCCAGCGCCTGCCATGACGCCTCGATGATGTTGTCGGAGACCCCGATGGTGCTCCACGACCGCTCCTCGTCGGCCGAGTCGAGCAGCACCCGGGTCACGGCCCCCGTCCCCTTGTGGGTGTCGAGGACGCGGACCTTGTAGTCGGTCAGGTGGATCCCCGCCAGCGCCGGGTGGGCCTGGCCGATCGCCTTGCGCAGCGCCTGGTCCAAGGCGTTGACCGGGCCGTTGCCCTCGGCGGTGGCGATGACCCGCTCGCCCTTGGTCTCCAGCTTGATCGTGGCCTCGGTGAGGATCGAGCCGTCGGCCTGCTTCTCGACGATGACCCGGAAGCTCTCCAGCGTGAAGAACTCCTGGTGCCATCCCGAGGCGTTGCGCAGCAGCAGCTCGAAGGAGGCGTCGGCCACCTCGAAGTGGTAGCCGGCGTGCTCCAGCGTCTTCAGCTGCTCCAGCACGTCGCCGACCTTGTCGTCGGCCAGGTCGAGCCCGAGCTCCTTGGCCCGCATGGCCACCGTCGAGCGGCCCGCCATCTCCGAGACCACGAAGCGGGTGAGGTTCCCGACGGCGTCGGGGGCGATGTGCTCGTAGGCGTCGCGGGCCCGGGAGATGGCGCTGGTGTGCAGCCCCGCCTTGTGGGCGAAGGCGCTGGTGCCGACGTAGGGCGCCTGGGAGTCGAGCGTCAGGTTGACCAGCTCGGCGATGTGGTGCGAGACGGGGGTGAGCAGCTCGAGGCGCTCCGGGGGCACCGTCTCGATCCCCATCTTGAGGGTGAGGTTGGGGATGATCGCCGTCAGGTTGGCGTTGCCCGTCCGCTCGCCGTAGCCGTTGATGCAGCCCTGGACCTGCACGCAGCCCTGGCGGACGGCGGCCAGGGCGTTGGCCACGGCGCAGCCGGTGTCGTTGTGGAAGTGGGCGCCGAGCCCGGCGTCGGGCAGGGCGGCCCGCACCTCGGCCACCGTCCGCTCCACGGCGTGGGGCAGCGTCCCGCCGTTGGTGTCGCACAGCACGAGCCGGGTGGCCCCGGCCTCGTGGGCCGCCCGCAGCACCCGCACGGCGAAGGCGGGGTTGTGGCGGTAGCCGTCGAAGAAGTGCTCGGCGTCGAGGAAGACCTCGAGGCCGGCGTTGCGGAGGAACTCCACCGAGTCGCTGACCATGGCCACGGCCTCGTCGAGCGTGGTCCGCAGCGCCTCGGTGACGTGGTAGTCCCACGACTTGGCCACGATGCAGGCCACCGGCGTGTTGGCCTTGACCAGGTTGCGGAGGACCTCGTCCTCGGCGGCCTTCACGCCCGCCCGCCTCGTCGACCCGAAGGCCACCAGCTGGGAGCGCTCGAGGTGCAGCTCGGCCGGCGCCCGCTCGAAGAACTCGGCGTCCTTCGGGTTGGCCCCGGGCCAGCCGCCCTCGATGTAGTCGACGCCGAGGTGGTCGAGCTGCTCGGCCACCTTGAGCTTGTCGGCCACCGTCAGGGAGATCCCCTCCCGCTGCGAACCGTCGCGCAGGGTGGTGTCGTAGATCTCGACCCGGGTCGGCCAGCTGGGGTCTCTAAGAACTTCGGACATGTTCGAGCCATCCCTTGTACGTCTCGACCTCGCCCCGGACGGTGGCGAAGTACGTCTCCTGGATCTTCCGGGTCACCTCACCCGGTTCGCCGATCACACGGTCGTCGACGGCCCGGATCGGCACCACCTCGGCGGCCGTCCCGGTGAGGAAGGCCTCGTCGGCGATGTAGAGGTCGCTGCGGAGGATGTTCTCCTCCACCACCTCGTACCCGAGGTCGCGGGCGATGACCATGATCGAGTCACGGGTGATGCCGTCGAGGGCCCCCGCCGACAGCGGGGGCGTCGTAATTCGCCCGCCCTTCACGAGGAACAGGTTCTCGCCGGTGCACTCGGACACGTGGCCCTGCGTGTTCAGGAGGATGGCCTCGTCGTAGCCCGCCTTGAGGGCCTCGACCTTGGCCAGGCTGGAGTTGACGTACAGGCCGGTGACCTTGGCCGCCGGCGGGATCATGTTGGGGTCCTCCCGGCGCCAGGAGGCGATCTTGCACCGCACGCCGTGCTTGATGCCCTCCTCGCCGAGGTACGTGCCCCACGGCCAGATGGCGACGGAGACGTTGACGGTGCACGGCAGCGGGTTGAGGCCCATCTCGCCGTAGCCGAGGTAGATGAGCGGCCGGATGTAGCAGGCGTCGACGTTGTTGACCCGCACGGTCTCCTTCGTCGCCTCGACCAGCTGCTCGATCGAGAACGGGCACTCGATCATCAGCATCTTGGCCGACATGAGCAGCCGGCGGATGTGGTCGGTGAGGCGGAACACGGCCGGCCCGTCGGCGGTGGCGTAGGCGCGGATGCCCTCGAAGACGCCGGAGCCGTAGTGGAGCGTGTGGGTCAGGACGTGGATCTTGGCGTCGTCCCAGTCGACGAGCTCACCGTCCATCCAGATCTTGTCCACCTTGGAAATGGGCATCCCGCTACGCCTCCTGGGTGATCGCCTCGGCGACCAGATCGCCGACTTCTGCCGTCGAGTGTCCCATCGTGGCGGCCGTGGTGCCGCCCAGCTTGGAGAGTACGGCGCCCACGGCCCGTTCGATCCGCTCGGCGGCGCGATCCTCCCCCAGGAAACGGGCCAGCATCCCGGCCGAGAGCACGGCGGCCAGGGGGTTGGCCCTCCCGGTGCCGGCGATGTCGGGGGCCGAGCCGTGGACGGGCTCGAAGAGGCTCGGCCGGTCCCGAGGCGGGTTGAGGTTGCCCGAGGCGGCCAGGCCCATGCCGCCGGCCACCGCCGCCCCGAGGTCGGTGAGGATGTCGCCGAAGAGGTTGTCGGTCACGACGACGTCGAAGCGCTCCGGGCTCTCCACCATGTAGAGGCAGGCGGCGTCGACGTGGACGTAGCCGGTGGCCACGTCGGGGTACCCCGCCGCCAGGTCGTTGAAGGCCCGCTGCCACAGGTCGCCGGCGAAGGTCAGCACGTTGGTCTTGTGGCACAGGGTCAGGTGCTTGCGCGGCCGGGCGCTCGCCAGCTGGAATGCGTAGTGGAGGCAGCGCTCGACGCCGAGGCGGGTGTTGACCGACCCCTGGGTGGCGATCTCGTTGGCGGTGCCCTTGCGGAGGAACCCGCCCTCGCCGGCGTAGGCGCCCTCGGTGTTCTCCCGGATGACGACCATGTCGATGTCCTCGGGGCCCTTGCCGGCCAGCGGCGTCGGGGCGCCGGGGAGGAGGCGGACGGGCCGGAGGTTGACGTAGAGGTCGAACTCGAAGCGCAGCCGCAGCAGCAGCCCCCGCTCCAGCACGCCGGGCGGGACCTCGGGGGTGCCGACGGCGCCGAGGAGGATGGCGTCGAGGCCGGCCAGCTCACCGAGGACGGAGTCGGGCAGCACCTCGCCCGTCCGCAGGTAGCGGGTGCCGCCGAGGTCGTAGTCGACGGCGTCATAGGCCACGCCGGCGGCATCGAGCGCCTTGCGGGCCTCGGCGATGACCTCGGGGCCGATGCCGTCCCCGGGCAGGATCCCGATCTTGTGGGCCAACTGGTTCTCTCCCTCGGGTAATGAAAAACCGCCCACCGAGGTGGACGGTCAGAGGCGAACGCCGGCGGGCGGCGTTCGCTACGTAATGACGATGACGACGGAAGGAGCCGGCATAGTTGGACTCAGAGTGGCAGTTCGAGCGGCGGGCTGTCAAGGCGGGGACCACGCTGAGCGTCTACCCGGTCTCTATTGGCGCGAACTGTCACAAAACTGAAAAAAACGCCCGAATAGGCACGAGTGCCAGAAAGTCGTACAATACGGATTGCTCGGAACCGAACCCTCCGGGGTGAGGTCTGGCTGGGGAAGCAAGGGAAGAAGTGGTCGGCGCTGCCGTCCGCTGGCTGGGGAGCCTTTCGATCTTGCGCTGCGTGCGGCTGGGGAGCCATGCAGTGGTCACGTCGAGGTCTGCCTTCGCGCCAACGGTCAGGGTGCCCACGCCTCCACTCCGACGGAGAGAGGTGCGCCAATGATTCGGACGAGGCTCATGCAGGCGGTGCTGGGGTTCACGGCCCTGACCCTGCTGGTCGGGAGCTTCAAGGTCATGGGATCGAAGCCCAAGCCGCCGCCGCCGGCGACGGTGACGGTGTCCCGCGGCGTGGTCCTGGCCAGCGTCAACGCCACCGGCAACGTGTCGGTCGAGGACCAGTTGGCCCTCGACTTCCTGGTCGGCGGCACGGTGACCGACATCTTCGTCCAGGAGGGGCAGCGGGTGGTGGCCGGCCAGCCGCTGGCCCACATCGACGACCACGACGCCCGCGACAAGCTGGCCGCCGCCCAGGCCGACTACCAGTCGGCCCAGGAGAAGGTCAACCAGCTCCTCGAGGGGTCGACGCCGGCCGAGCAGACCCAGAACAACGTCAACATCGACGCCGCCAAGACCGGCCTGACCAAGGCCATGGACACGGTCGGCCGGGCCGAGGACACGCTCAAGACCGGCGCCGCCACCCGCCAGAACGACGTCGACAACGCCAACCGCAGCCTGCAGAACGCCCAGGCGTCGGCCGCCCAGCACGCCAAGGACCTCCAGCTCGACATCGACCAGATCGCCCAGCGCCTCGGCGAGCACCAGGCCCAGCTCAACACCCACCAGGCCAAGGCCGACTTCGACGGCCAGCAGGCCGACAGCGCCCGGGCCGCCGAGGCCGCCACCCTGAACCGCATCGACGGCGAGCGGGCGGCCCTGGCCGACATCGAGCAGCGGATGCGGGACAACAACTGCGGGACGCCGGGCTCGAGCAGCTCCGGCGGCACGACCAACACCACCGCGGCCACGGCCAGCGCCCAGTCGACCAGGGCCAACGCCGCCGGCCCGGCGACGCTGCGGACGGCGGGCTACGAGGTGGCCGGGGCCACGACGACGACCACCGCGCCCAAGAAGACCACCAGCAAGAGCACGAGCAGCCAGAACAAGAACCAGCAGAAGTGCGACCAGCTCGCCGCCCAGCACGACCAGGTGCAGAACGACCTGGCCCATGACAACGACGTCCTCAGCGTCGTGCGGTCCGACCGCACCCGCTACGAGGGCTACGTCCGGGACGACAACGAGCAGCTGATCAGCGACCACCAGACCGTCGACCAGGACCAGCGGGACCTCGACGACGCCAAGAACGCCCAGAAGGCCGGGCTCCTGTCCGACGCCAAGACGGTCCAGGACGCCCAGACGGCCCTGACGCAGGCGCTGGACGCCAAGAAGAAGGGCGACCTGGCCGACCAGCAGGCCGTCGACGCCGCCCGCAACGACGTCAACACCGCCCAGGCCCAGGTGGCCCAGCAGGTGGCGGCCAAGGGCGTCCAGGAGGAGCGGCCGAAGAACAACGCCGAGGTGGCGGCGGCCCAGGCCGACGCCGCCAGCAAGCTGTCGGCGGTGGCCGACGCCCAGAAGGCCCTCAACGACACGACACTGGTGTCGCCGGCCGACGGGACCGTGGCGGTCATCGGCGGGCGCCTCGGGGAAATCGTCCCCGGCGGTGGCTCGAACCGGGGCGGGTTCGACGCCAGCGCCCTGTCCCGGCCGCCCAACGCCCAGGCCTCCGGTTCGGTGTCCAGCCGGGCCGGCGGGTTCATCACCCTCACGAACCTCGGCACCAACGAGGTGAAGGCCCGCTTCAGCGAGGCCGACACGGCCAAGATCCAGCCCGGCCAGGCGGCCAAGGTCGAGTTCGAATCGCTCGGCCAGACCCTGACCGCCCGGGTCGTGCGCATCGACGCCATTGAGACCGTCGTTGCGAACGTCGTCACTTACACTGTGACGCTGCTGCTGGACAAGAAGCTCGGGGAGATCAAGCCCGGTATGACGGGGAACGTCGACGTGATCATCGCCCAGAAGGAGAACGTCCTCCGGCTGCCGGTCACGGCCATCAACCCCCGCAACGGCCGGGCGACGGTCCAGGTGCTCGGCAAGGACGGGCACACCCTCGAGACCCGCCAGGTCACGACCGGCCTCAAGGGCGACGACGACGTGGAGATCACCAGCGGGCTCGACGTCGGCGACAAGGTCGTGGTCACCAGCAGCGGTGGGGGCGCCGGCCAGAAAGCGCAGGGGTGACGGCGATGGCGGCGGTCGACAAGGAGTTCCCCGTCCTGGTGCTGAACGACCTGCACAAGGTCTACAACCCGGGATCAGAGCTGCAGGTCCACGTGCTCAAGGGGATCTCGCTGTCGGTCGACCGGGGCGACTACGTGGCGATCATGGGCCACTCCGGGAGCGGCAAGAGCACCATGCTCAACATCCTGGGCTGCCTGGACGTGCCCACGTCGGGGACGTACATGATCGACGGCGTCGACGTCAGCACGCTGTCGGAGGGGCAGCTGGCCGACGTCCGCAACCAGTACCTCGGCTTCGTGTTCCAGAGCTTCAACCTGGTGCGGCGCACCAGCGCCCTGGCCAACGTCGAGCTGCCGCTGGTCTACGCCGGCGTCAGCCGGTCGGAGCGCCGGCGGCGGGCCCAGACCGCGCTGGAGCTCGTCGGCCTGGGTGACCGGACCGGGCACATGCCCAACGAGCTCTCCGGTGGCCAGCAGCAGCGGGTGGCCATCGCCCGGGCCATCGCCACCGGGCCGTCGATCATCCTGGCCGACGAGCCGACCGGGAACCTCGACTCCCGTTCCACCGAGGAAGTGCTGCAGATCTTCGGCCGGCTCAACGCCGCCGGGCGGACGATCGTGATCATCACCCACGAGGACGACGTCGCCGCCCACGCCAAGCGGGTGGTGTGGCTGGAGGACGGCCTCATCGGTGGCGACACCCGCAACGCCCCGGTCCAGGGCGACCCGCCGAGGCTGGTCGACCTGACCGCGCTGGAGCAGGAGCACGCCGCCGAGGCCGCCGAGGAGATCGTCCTCGGGGGTCCGGGGGTGTCCCCCGGGGTGGCGGTGTGACGCTCGACAGCATGCGGGTGGCGCTGCGGGGGATCGTGGCCAACCGGCTGCGGTCGGCGCTGACCATGCTCGGGATCCTCATCGGCACGGCCTCGGTGATCCTGCTGGTGGCGGTGGGCACCGGCATCGCCAACCAGGTCCAGGTGCAGATCCGCAACCTGGGGACCAACGCCATCTACATCCTGACCGAGCGCAACACCGGGGCCGGCAACCGGGGCACCAGCGCCCGCCGGATCCGCCTCACCAAGGCCGACGTCAAGGCGCTGTCGGACAAGACCCGGGCGCCCGACCTCGACATCGTGGCCCCCACCGTGGGCACGACCGGCACCGTCACCTGGAACGGCACGACCTACGCCCTGCAGAACTTCATCGGCGGGTCGCCGGAGTTCGCCGACATCCGCAACACGCCGGTCGAGCGGGGCCGCCTCCTGACCCAGGAGGACATCGCCTCCCACGCCAAGGTGGCCGTCATCGGCTGGACGGTGGTCGACCACCTGATGGGCAAGGGCGTCGACCCCGTCGGCCAGATGGTCGAGTTCAACGGGGTCCGGTTCCGCATCATCGGCGTGCAGGTCCACAAGGGGTCGAACGGCTTCCAGGACCAGGACGACTTCATGTACGCCCCGATCACCACCGTGATCGACAACATCGTCGGCAACGTCGACTCCTACACGATCATCGGCGCCCGGGCGACCAGCAAGGACACCCTGCCGGCGGCCATGACCGAGATCAGGTCGATCCTGCGCCAGACGCACCAGCTGAAACCGGGCGACCCGCCCGACTTCATCGTCTTCAACGCCGCCGCCCTGCTGGCGGCGGGCAAGGCGGCCGCCAAACAGTTCCAGCTGCTGCTCGGCTTCGTGGCCGCCATCTCGCTGCTCATCGGCGGGATCGGCGTGATGAACATCATGCTGGTGACGGTGACCGAGCGGACCCGGGAGATCGGCATCCGCAAGGCCCTCGGCGCCCAGCGCAGCGACATCATCACGCAGTTCCTGTCGGAGGCCATGCTGCTGGCCAGCCTCGGCGGGGTGATCGGCGTCGTCCTCGGCGTGGGGATCGGCCATCTGAAGAGCGCCACCATGCAGCCGGTGGTCTCGCCCGGGTCGGTGGTGATGGCCTTCGGCGTCTCCGTCCTCATCGGGATCTTCTTCGGCGCCTACCCGGCCAGCCGGGCGGCGGCGCTGACCCCGATGGAAGCCCTCCGCTACGAGTAGTCCCGTCCTCTTCCGATCCCGGAGACCACCATGGAAGCCACGCACACCGAAGCCCAGGGTTCCGGCGCCGCCCGGTCCTTCGACCTCGACGCCATGGGCCTCGGCCCGCCGACCAAGGTGCGCCGGCGGGGCAAGATCGACAAGTGGACCCGCATCCTCGGCGTGGCCGTGGTGCTGCTATTGGTGTTCAACATCGGCGTGCGGATGGGCCACGCCTCCCGGCCCAAGGCGGCGACGCCGGCCGGCGGCGCCGGGGCGGCGGCCGGCGCCCGGGGCGGGGCGGCGGGCGGAGCGGGTGGCGCCGCCGGGCCGGCGGCGGGAGCCGACGCCGGGTTCAAGCCCGTGGCGTCGGGCACCGTCAAGGTCGTCGACGGCAACAACATCTACGTCAGCCAGCCCGACGGCTCGACGAAGCGGATCGTGAGCAACGAGTCGACCCGTTACCAGCGGACCGAGCCCAGCACCCAGCGCGACGTCCAGCCCGGCGACACGATCAGCGTCGAGGGCAGCGCCCAGCCCGACGGCAGCATCAACGCCACCCGGGTGAACGACCGGGCTTCCACGCTGCAGCAGCCCTGAAACGGCGGAGGTAGCCTCCGGAGCGATGGAAGAGACACATCTTTCTCCGCAGGCCCACCAGCGCCTGGTCGACGAACTCGAGCGCCGGACGGGCAAGTACCGGCGGGAGATCTCCGAGTGGATCGAGCGCGCCCGGGAGCACGGCGACATCCGGGAGAACGCCGACTACGACGCGGCCAAGACCGAGCAGGGCCACAACGAGGCGCGGGTGCGCCAGCTGGAAGCGATCCTCAAGTCGGCGGTCGTCGTGGCGACGGCCGTCGCCGACACCGTCGCCGCCGGGACGGTGGTCGAGGTCCGGATGGAAGGCGACGACGAGACGTCGACCTACCTGGTCGGCTCGATCGAGGAGAAGGGCCGGGGCTACGACGTCATCTCGCCCGGCTCGCCGCTGGGCAAGGCGCTGCTCGGCCACGCCCCCGGCGACACCGTGATCTACGAGGCCCCCGGCGGGCGCTTCGAAGTCGAGATCCTGGCCGTCCGGCCGGCCGACTAGGCCGGTTTGCGGCCCCAGGCGGTGACGAACGTCGGGGCCACGTAGACGAACTCGGGGTCGGCCAGCAACCCCTCGAGCCGGTCGAGCCGGCCCTTGAGGACGCCCTTGAGCGGCGGGACGGCGGCCAGGACCTTCTGGACCGACGACCCGGTGACGACGTCGTTGTCCTCCACCAGCAGGGTGCGCATGCGGGCCAGGTTCGGCGCCACCCACCGCACCGCCGGGCTGTCGCCGATCATCATGATCTGCGTTCCCTCGGCGCCGATCCCGGTGAGCCCCGCCCGGTGCATGTGGACCGGGAGCCGGGCCCCCCACCGGCCGTCGTGGCCGTGCTGGGCCAGCACGAGGCCGATGAGCCGGAACAGGGCGCTGATCGTCAGCGCCCCCCGCCGGTCGGTGGCGTGGTGGCCCCGGAGGCACATGTCCTCGATCACCAGCCAGCCGCCCGGGGCCAGGGCCCCGGCCAGCTTGGCCAGCACCTCGACCCGGGCCGGGAGATGCTCGAGCACCAGCCGGGAGTGGATGAGGTCGAACCGCCCCTCCGGCATCGGGTCGTGGACGATGTCGTGGATCCGCAGCTCGAGAGTGGCGGACTCCTCCACCCCCTGCGCCTTCATGAGGTCGAGGCTCAGGTCGGTGGCCAGCACGTGGCCGGTGTCCCCCACGGTCTCGGCCAGCCACCGGGCGACGCTGCCCGTGCCGCCGCCCACCTCCAGGCACCGCCAGCCCGGCCCGAGGCCCAGGGCCGTCAGGTGGCGCCGGGTGACCGGGTCGAGGAGCGTGGCCAGCGCGTTCAGCCGGTCGCCCTCCCCTTCCCAGGTGTGGGGGAAGAGGTACTGCCCTTCGGTCGGCGTCGTCGTCATGGTTGCAGATTGTGGAGAATCTGGACGAAGATTCCAAACGGAACATTGTGTTTCTCAGGGGGAAGCCGGTGCGCGCAGTTCCCGACGGCATCGCCGAGCGGCTGGAGGGGGCCGCCCGGGTCTTCGCCGACCACGGTTTCGACCAGACGCGGATCGAACAGCTGGCCGAGGCGACCGGCATCCCCCGGGCGACGCTCTACTACTACTTCGCCGGCAAGGAGGACATCCTGGCCTGGCTGCTGCGCCGCATGCTGGTCGAGATGGCCGAGGCGGTGGCCGGCGCCGCCGCCGGGCCGGGCACGGCCCGCGACCGGCTGGAGGCCGTGCTGCGGGCCAAGGTGGCGGTCCAGGCCCGCCACCCGGCCACCTGCCGGGCACTGATGGCCGACCTCGGCCGGGCCGGCCGCATCCCCGACATCGCCGCCGCCATCCAGGCGGCGTTCCACCAGCCCGTCCGGCGGCTGCTGGCCGAGGGTGAGGCCGACGGCTCGCTGCGGCCGGTGGGCGACCCGGAGACCACCGCCTCGGCCGTCTACGGCGCCATCACGATGGCCGGCGCCCACTACCTCGTGGCCGACAACCGCGTCGACCCCGACCGGGTGGCGGCCGAGGTCAGCACGTTCGTGCTGGCCGGGCTCGGCGCCTCTGTCACCGCGGCGCGTCCCTGACTGTCGCCGGGCCGACAGACGGCCCGGTCGAAGCCGACGACGATGGGCGCCATGCCGCGCCGGATCGTCGCCACCGTGATCGTCCTCCTGGCCCTCGGGGCCGGCGTCGCACCGGCCGGTGCGGCCGGAGACCGGCCGGGCGCCAGCGTCTCCACCGTGCGCGGGTCGTGGGCCCAGGTCGTCAACTGCCTCTTCACCCGCTACGACCCGTCGACCGGCGACTTCGCCTGCGTCGGCGGGTCGACGTGGCAGGGGTCGTGGACCGGGCTCACCCACTACGACGTCAAGGGCGTCCACGACATGAAGACGGGCGACATGCGGGGGACGATCACCGAGACCTTCGTCGGCACGTACCTGCCCGACCGGAGCCACGGAACGCTGACGATGGCCCACCGGTTCACGATCGACGGCGCCACCAGCGCCCTCCACATCGACAGCGAGATCACCGGCGGCGACGGCGACCCGACCTTCCGCTGCTCGAGCGGCCGGGTCGTGTGGGACGGCCTCGCCCCCGGCGAGACGGGGTTCGGGGGCTACGCGGGCACCTGGGTGCACGGCTGCCCGTGACGTGATCAGCCGGGGATGTGACCCCGGGCCCGCAACTCGTCGCGCACGACGCGGGCCAGGCCGGCCGGGTCGTCGCCCCGCTCCAGGGCGGCGGTGACCGTCTCGGCCAGGTCGGCCGGCAGGTTCCCGGCCAGATCCCGGAGGAAGTCGGCCAGCTCCTCGTCCGACAGCGGCGGGAAGGCCGCCGCCCGGACGGGCTCACGGCGGGGAGGCTTCCGGGGCATGCCTTCATTGTGACCGGAAAGCGTTCCGGCGTGGGCACCGCGAAGTGCCCACGCCGGACGTGACTGCCGGGTACGCCGTTGCCGTCAGGCCGTCGGCTGGGCGACGTCGAGGACGGCCACCGAGGTGATGGGGTTGGCCGGCGGGTGGTCGCCGAGCGAGCCGAAGAACTTCTGGTCGGAGAAGCTGAAGATGCCGCCGTCCTCGGCCACCATGAGGTAGCCGTCGCCGAAGCGGACCATGCCCGTCACCGGCTTGTTCAGCTTCACGGCGCCCATCGAGCCCCGGAAGGGAGCGTCGAAGGCGAAGATGCCGCCGTCCGACGCCACCAGCCAGTAGCCCGAACCGTCGGCGTCGGGCACCAGCGACTGCACCGGCTTGTTGAGCGGCTTGTCGCCCATGGAGCCCTTGAAGACGGCGTCGCCGAAGGTGAAGATGCCGCCGTCGCCGGCCACCATGTAGTAGCCCTTGCCGTCGGCCGAGGGGATGGAGTCGAGCACCGGGGCGTTGAGCTTCGTGTCCCGCATGTCGCCGTAGGAGACGGCGTCGCCGAAGGGCATCACCCGGCCGGCGGTGGTGAAGAGCCAGTAGCCATGGCCGGTGGCCGTCGACGAGATCGAGGTCACGAACTCGCCGCCCCGCAGCAGCGACCGGTCGGCGTCACCGAAGCCGGTGGCGTCGCCCTTGGCCGTGACGTGGCCGAGGTTGTCGACGATCCAGTAGCCATTGCCCGACGGGGTGGGCTCGAGGTCGACCGCCTGGGCACCGAGGCCGGGAGCGGCGTCACCGTAGGACTGGGCGTCGCCGAAGTTGTAGACCCGGCCGTCGGCCCCGACCATCCAGTACCCCGAGCGGTGCGGCACCGCCACCGGGGGCTGGGTGGTCGTCGTGACGTCGGCGGGGGCGGTCGTGGTCGTCGTGACCGCCGGGCCGGCCATGTCGACGATCTGGTCGACCGGGACCATCTTGTAGTTCTGGAACCCGGCGGGGGCGCCGGCGTTCTGGTTGTGCTGGTCCTGGCAGACGAACATCCCGGCGGTGAAGCTGCCGCCGAAGTTGCCGACCGCGGCGTCGATGCCGTCGGTCTGCTGGCAGGTGTCGAAGGCCCCGGCGATCACGTGGAACGTCCGGATGTAGGCGTTGCCGGCGGCCCGGTCGTAGACCATGAACGAGTCGGCCAGCGGCCCGCCGACGGCGTCGGGCGAGGAGGCCAGCAGGTAGCCGCTGTCGGCTCCGGTCTTGACCAGGGCCAGCCCCAGCGTCTTGGTGCTGAGCGTCGGCTGGACGCCGGTGCCCCCGGTCGGGGTGGCGATGAGCGTGCCGGTCATCGGGTCAGACGGCTCGGCGCCGAACTTCCAGATGCCGACGCCCTTCTCCGACACGTAGAGGGTCTTCATCTCGTCGTCGGCCACGCAGCCGCCGGGGGCGGAACTGGCCGCCGACGTGACGTCCCAGAAGCCGGTGGCCGGGCCCTTGTAGCCCCGCACGGCCGTCACGTCGACCTTCCCGGCGTTGTCGCTCAGCTGGAGCTGCTCCATCTCGCCGTTGGGGGCCATCATGAAGGCGTAGGTGGTGTGCGACACCGGGCTCTGGTAGAGGCAGACGGCGCCGATCTTGCCGGAGTGCCAGACGGGCGTCGTGGCGGCGGCCGTGGCCGGCAGCTCGGTGAGCTTGTCGGTGTTCGGGTCGACCGAGTAGTAGTGGGCCGAGCCGTCGCCGACCGAGACGGCCATCGACGACGTGGTGGCGCCCAGCGTCACGTTGTTGCGGGTGTCGACGCCGGTGGTCAGGACCTTGGTGATCCCGGCCTGGGTCTGCTTGGCACCGGTCGTGTCGTAGACGACGAGGCCGTCCTCGCTGTCGGCCCCGAGGACCAGCGACCGGGTGGCGTCCTGGGGGTTCGTCCAGATGGCCGGGTCGGTGGTCTTCACGGTGTTGGCGCTGACGGCGGCGGTCTCGGCCGTGGCGGTGGCGTCGCCGGTCGGCTGGGCGGCGGAGGCGGAGCGGAGGAAGGGGGCGGCGGCCACGACGAGGGCGAGCCCGAGGGCGGCGCCGAGGGCTCGTCGGGATGACGCCGCCGTCTGGGAGTGGGTGGCGGGCATGTGGTTCTCTCCTGGGAGCGGCGGCACGCGGGGGGGGTTCGTACCGCTTCGCAATCGGACCATTCGCCGCCGTCGCTCCGACACCTCGTCGGTCCTGCCCGCTCAGCGCAGGATCAGGCCCGGTCGGGCGGTTCGCACCCTTCGGAGGTTTCCCGCCGGCTACCGGCCGTTCACCGCCGGTGCGCCTTCCAGTAGCGCTCGAGCTCGTCGCGGACCTGGTGGGCCGGCACCTTCCGGCTGGCCACCGAGGCGATCGGCAGCAGGTGCCGCCGGTTGCCCTTGGTCAGCACGAAGATCTCCCGGTCGGTGGCCGGATTGATCTCGAAGCCCCGCACGTCGGCCCAGGCGAAGCGGCGGGTGCGCCGGCCACCGCAGACCACGAGGCCCTCGGCGGTGGCCCGCACCTCCAGGCGGAGCAGGGCCCAGGCCGCCAGCGTGAACGCCCCGCTCATGAGGATGGCGGTGGTCGGCGTGCCCCCGGCGTTGGTGATCGCCGCCACCGCCACGCCGGCGGCGCAGGCCAGCACGAGCCAGGCCGCCCCCCGGCTGAGCTGCGATGCCCGGTAGACGAGCGCCGGCGCGGGGTCCCCGGCCACCGGCGTCAGCTGATCGTGAGCTCCGCCGGCTGGTGGGTCGGATGGAGCTGGCAGTAGACCTTGAACGTCCCCGCCTTCGTGGCCTTGAACTTCACGGTCGTGGACTTGCCCTGGTCGATGACCTCCTTCACGCCGAAGTCGTCGATCGAGAAGCCGTGCTGCTTGTCCTTGGCGGTGTTCGACACCACGATCTGGACCTTGTGGCCCTTGTGGGCGGTCAGCTTGGCCGGGGTGATGCCGTTGCCGCTCGGCTGCAGCGGGCCGTCGTTGACGGTCAGGTGATCGGTCTTCGGGCCGCCGCAGGCGGCCAGCACGGCCGTGGCCGCCACCGCCAGCGCCGCCACCGCCCCGGGACGAATTCCTCGCAATGCTCCTCCCCCTTCGCTGACGCCGGCACGCCGCCTGGCCGCGACAGCCTGCCAGATCCGAGGCGGTCGCGGGCCGACCCTGCCGTCAGCCCGCCAGGTGCCGGTCGAACCAGGCCAGCGTACGGGCCCAGGCGTCCTGCGCCGACTTCGCCTCGTAGCTGTCGCGCTGGTCGCAGTGGAACCCGTGGCCGGCCGCCGGGTAGCGGACGATGTCGGTCTCCTGGCCCGACGACGCCGCCGCCGCCCGGAGCTGCTCGACACCCTCGACGGGGATGCCCTGGTCGCGGTCGCCGTAGAGCCCCAGCCAGGGCGCCCGCAGGCGGGTGGCCTCCTCGACCAGCGGGTCGAAGCCGAAGCGCCCCTCGGTGACGCCGCCGCCGTAGAAGGTGACGGCGGCGCCGACGTCGCGCCGGGCGGCGGTGACGAGGGCCACGGTGCCGCCCATGCAGAAGCCGACGATGCCGGTGCGCCGGGCCGGGATCCCGGCCGAGGCGAGGTGGTCGAGGGCGGCGTCGACGTCGGCCAGCACGCCGTCGGCCCTCAGCGCCTGCAGGTGGGGCATGACCTGCGACATGTCGCCGTAGCCGAGCTTGGGATCGCCGCTGCGGTGGAAGAGGTGGGGGGCCACGGCCAGCCACCCCTCGGCGGCGAAGCGGCGGGCGACGTCCTCGATGTGGTCGTTGACGCCGAAGGCCTCCTGGACCACGACGATGCCGCCCTTGGGGTCGCCGGCCGGTTCGTGGATCGAAAGGGGGGTCTGTTCACTCATGGCCGCGACAGTAGGCCGCCAGGTGCTCGCCGGTCAGCGTGGAACGGGCGGCGACGAGATCGGCCGGCGTCCCCTCGAAGACCACCCGGCCACCGTCATGGCCCGCCCCGGGGCCGAGGTCGATGAGCCAGTCGGCGTGGGCCATGACACCCTGATGGTGCTCGATCACGATGACCGACCGGCCGCCGTCCACCAGGCGGTCGAGGAGGCCGAGCAGCTGGGCGACGTCGGCCAGGTGCAGTCCGGCGGTCGGCTCGTCGAGGACGTAGATGCCGCCCTTGTCGCCCAGGTGGGTGGCCAGCTTCAGCCGCTGGCGCTCGCCGCCCGACAGCGTCGTCAGCGGCTGGCCGAGGCCGAGATAGCCGAGCCCGACGTCGGCCAGCCGGTCGAGGATGGCGTGGGCGGCCGGCGTGTGGGCCTCGCCGGCGCCGAAGAACTCCCCCGCCTCGGCGACCGACAGCGCCAGCACCTGGCTGATGTCGAGCCCGCCGAGGTGGTACTCCAGCACCGCCGCGCCGAACCGCTTCCCCTCGCACTCCTCACAGGTGGTGGCCACGCCGGCCATCATCCCCAGGTCGGTGTAGACGACGCCGATGCCCTGGCAGGCCGGGCAGGCACCCTCGGAGTTGGCGCTGAACAGCGCCGGCTTCACGCCGTTGGCCCTGGCGAAGGCCTTGCGGATCGGCTCGAGCAGGCCGGTGTAGGTGGCCGGGTTGCTCCGCCGGGAGCCGCGGATCGCCGCCTGGTCGACCGCCACGACGCCGGCGTCCTTCGGGATCGACCCCCGGACGAGCGAGCTCTTGCCGGAGCCGGCCACGCCCGTCACGACGACCAGCACGCCGAGGGGGATGTCGACGTCGACGTGGCGCAGGTTGTGCGTCGTCGCCCCCCGGATCTCCAGCCGGCCCGTCGGCGTCCGCACCTTCTCCTTGAGGGTGGCCCGGTCGTCGAGGTGCCGGCCGGTGACGGTGCGGCGGCGCCGCAGTCCCGCCACGGTGCCCTCGTAACAGATCGTGCCGCCCGCCGGGCCGGCGCCGGGGCCGAGGTCGACGACGTGGTCGGCGATGGCGATCGTCTCGGGCTCGTGCTCGATGACGAGCACGGTGTTGCCCTTGTCCCGCAGCTGGAGCAGCAGGCGGTTCATGCGGGCCACGTCGTGGGGGTGCAGGCCGATGGTCGGCTCGTCGAAGACGTAGGTGACATCGGTCAGCGAGGAGCCGAGGTGACGGATCATCTTCGTCCGCTGCGCCTCGCCGCCGGACAGCGTCCCCGACGGCCGGTCGAGCGACAGGTAGCCGAGCCCGATCTCGACGAAGGAGTCCAGCGTGTGCCGCAGCGCGCCGAGCAGCGGCGCCACCGACGGCTCGTCGAGGTCGCCGACCCAGGCGGCCAGGTCGCTGATCTGCAGGGCGCAGGCCTCGGCGATGTTGATCCCCCCGATCCTCGACGACCGGGCGGCGTCGTTGAGCCGCGTGCCGCCGCAGTCCGGGCAGGCGGTGAACGTGACCACCCGCTCCACGAAGGACCGGATGTGGGGCTGCAGGCCGTCGACGTCCTTGGACAGCATCGACCGCTGGATCGTGGGGATGAGACCGGCGTAGGTCAGGTTGATCCCGTCGACCTTGATCCTGGTCGCCTCCCTGTGGAGCAGGTCGTGGAGCTCCTTCCTGGTGAAGCGGCGGATGGGCTTGTCGGGGTCGAAGAAGCCGCAGCCCCGCAGGATGCGGCCGTGCCAGCCGTCCATGCTGTAGCCGGGGATGCGCAGGGCGCCCTCGTTGAGCGACCTGGTCTCGTCGTAGAGCTCCGACAGGTCGAAGTCGGTGACCGACCCCCGGCCCTCGCACCGGGGGCACATGCCGCCGTGGTACACGACGTCGCGGACCACGATCCGCTCGCCCCGGCCCCTGTCGACCGTCATGGATCCGCTGGCCGTGCGCATCGGGACGTTGAAGGAGAAGGCGGTCGGCGGCCCGACGTGCGGCTCTCCCAGCCGGCTGAAGAGGATCCGCAGCATGGCGTTGGCGTCGGTGGCGGTGCCGACGGTGGACCGCACATCGCCGCCCATCCGCTCCTGGTCGACGATGATCGCCGTCGTCAGCCCCTCGAGGACGTCGACGTCGGGCCGAGCCAGCGCCGGCATGAAGCCCTGCAGGAACGCGCTGTAGGTCTCGTTGATCAGCCGCTGCGACTCGGCGGCGATCGTGGCGAACACCAGCGAGCTCTTGCCCGAGCCCGACACGCCGGTGAACACCGTCAGCCGGCGTTTCGGCAGGTCGATGCTGACGTCCTTCAGGTTGTTCTCCCGCGCCCCGTGGACGCGGATCAGACCGTGGCTGTCGGCGACGTGGGGACCCGGCACGGTCGCCGACCCTAGCGGCCCCAAGATTCGTCAATCGCCGCTTACGCAGCCGCCGGGCGGGGAAGGAACGGGGATATGAGGAGGGCGCAGCCGCTGGCGTTCGTCATCTGCGCGCTGCTGGCCCTGGCCGCCTGCCGGTCCGGTCCGCCGTCCCGGCCGGCGGCCGCCCCCACCACGGCGACGACGGGACCGACGGCCACGACGGCCACGACGTTCCCCGCTCAGCGGCTGAACTACGCCGCCCCGGGGACGGCCCTGCCGTCCGACTGCCCGCCTCCCGTCCCGCGGCCGGCCGACAACGGGCCCGTCCGGGGGCGGACCCTGGCCATGGTGTCGGCCGGGAAGGGCTTCGCCGTCGACGACACCAGCGTGGTGGTGACCGACGACGGCCGGACGTGGACCCGCCGCTGGTCGGGCTCCGATCCGATGTACTCGATCGAGGCCCTCGACGCCGACCACGCCTGGGCCGTCGGGCAGGACCTGCTGCTGGCCACGGGCGACGGCGGCCGCACCTGGACCACGGCCGGCGAACCGGACGGCGGCGGGCTGCGGGTCGTCGACTTCGTCGACCCCGCGACCGGCTGGGGCGTCACCGACGCCCACCTCGTGCGGACGGCCGACGGCGGCCGCACCTGGGCCGCCGCCGATCCGCCCTGCGGCGCCGAGGCCGTCTGCTTCACCGGGGCCGACGACGGCTGGGCGGCCATGGGCCCCACGGTCTACCGCAGCGTCGACGGCGCCCACAGCTGGGTCGCCGCCTTCACCGTTCCGACCGACGGCCTCACCCAGCCCTTCACGCTGCAGTCGGTCCACGCCGCCCAACTGGACTGCCGCCGGCCGGGCGTGGTGTGGGCGTTCTTCACCGCCCGGGCGTCGGGCCACCACCTGGGCTACGTCGCCTACCGGGGCGCGGCCGCCGGCCAGTGGACGCCGGTCATGAAGGAGGCGGTGGCCGGCCCGACCGCCGTCCAGGCCCCGGCCGGCGGCACCCACCCGGGGCCGATGGCCGCCCTCGACCCCGACTCGGCCCTCTTCGTGCAGTTCTCGCCACTGGCCCGGGCGCCCGCCCAGCTCACGCTGCGCCGGGCCACGGCCGGCGGCACCCGCCTCGGGCCCGCCCAGCCGATCCTCGGCCTGTTCAGCGCCACGGCCATCAGCTTCCTGACCCCCGACGTGGGCTGGGTCCTCGGGGCCAAGACCGGTCCGGCCACCGTCGACGCCATCCTGGCCACCACCGACGGCGGCCGGACGTGGCAGGAGCAGTACTCCAACGCCCTGCCCGCCCCGACCGGCTGACCGGCCGGCCCGGGCCGTCGCCGGTCAGCCGCCCGTCAGCACCGCCAGCACGTCCCGGCTCGAGATCAGCCCGACCGTCGCCCCGTCCCGGGTGACGGCGAGGTGGCGGATCTCGTTGCGGATCATCTCCCGGCCGGCGTCGGCGATGGTGGTCAGCTCCGGCACGAAGTCGACGTCGGGCGTCATGTAGTCGCGGGCCCGCTCCCGATCGGCGTTGGCGCCCTCGGCCAGGGCACCGACGATGTCCCGCTCCGACAGCACGCCGACCGGGCCGTGCGGGCCACGGACGAGAACGGCGCCGATCGCCTCGTCGGCCATGACCTTGGCGCAGGTCCGCAGCGTCGTGTCGAGCAGGACGTCGATCGGTTTGCGGTGCGGCAGTCGCATCACGGGGTCGGAACCCGTCAAGGCCCGCGTCTCTCTCATCGCTCATTCCTCCGGACCGTGGGATCTCCTCTCGTCGAGCTTCGCCCGGCGGCGGGGCCGGGGCGAGGGGCGTCCGTCCCGAGGGGCGGGGCCGAAGGGCCTATTCGGTGGACCCGGGGATGATGGCCACGGGGCAGGGGGTGTGGAGCGAGACCTGCTGGCTGACCGAACCGAGGAGCAGGCCGGCGAAGCCGCCCCCGCCCCGGCGGCCCACCACGAGCAGGTCGGCCCCCTTGGCCGTGTCGAGCAGCGCCCGGGCGGCACCGTCGTGGACCAGGATCGGTTCGACGCCGGCCGCGCCGGTGAGGCCGGTCTCGGCCAGCGCCCGGTCGAGGACGGCCCGGGCGTCGCGCTCGAACAGACCCTCGCTGGCGTAGCCGGCCAGGTAGTGATCGGGCCCGACGTAGGGCATGTGCCAGGCGTGCACGACGTCGAGGACCGCCCCCCGGCGGCGGGCTTCGGCGGCGGCCCAGCCCAGGGCCTGCAGCGATGCCTGCGATCCGTCGACTCCGACCACGATGCGCGGCATCGGTCCTCCTCAGGCAGCGCGATCGTCGCGCTCCAGCCCCGAAGGTAGGGCGGGGACCAACGCCCGCCTAGGGCCGAAGGTCCCCAGTTCCGGTCCCGGTCCCGGCGGCGGGCGGGCCGTGCACCTCGACCGTGCCGCCGCCCCGGCGCTTGGCCCGGTACATGGCCCCGTCGGCGGCTTCGATCAGCTCGGCCGAGCCGGTGCCGGCACCGGCCAGGACGACTCCGACGCTGGCCGTCAGCCGCGACAGGCCGGCCCGGTGCCGGATGGGCAGGGCGAGTTCGTCGATGATGCGCTCGGCGACGCCCACGGCGGCCGCCCCGTCGGCCACGTCCTCGCACAGCACGACGAACTCGTCACCGCCGAAGCGGGCGACGGTGTCCTGCGGCCGCACCGCCCGGCGCAGACGGTCGGCGACGATCTGGAGCACCTCGTCGCCGGCGGCGTGGTGCCACCGGTCGTTGACGGCCTTGAACCCGTCGAGGTCGACGTAGAGGACCGCCACCCGGCGGATCCTGCGGTCCACCCCGGCCAGGGCGTGGTCGAGCCGGTCGAGGAGGAGGACGCGGTTCGGCAATCCGGTCAGCGGATCGTGGACCGCCCGGCGGAACAGCTCGTCGGCGCTGCGGCGGTGCTCGGTCTCGTCGCTGACCGTGGCCACCACGAACGTCGCTCCGCCCGCCTCGAGCGGTGCGAGGCTGACGTCGGCCGGGAACGTCGACCCGTCGGCCCGCCGGCAGGCGATGGCGAGCCCGGTCCCCATCGGGCGCCGGGCGGGGCCCGTCTCGTAGCCGTGGCGGGCGGCGGCGTGCCGGCCGCGCTCTCCCTCGGGCACCAGCACCTCGACCGGCCGGCCGGAGAGCTCGGCCCGGCCCCAGCCGGTGAGTTCCTCCAGGGCCGTGTTGGCGAAGCAGATCATCCCGTCCGGCCCCACGATCAGCACCGCCGCCGGCACCGCGTCCAGCACGGTCTGCCAGCTCCGGGGGACGACCGTCGCCGTCGCCCCGCCCCGGCCGAAGCCGCCCTCCGGCTGTCCCGCTCGCACGCCCACCTCCGGCCCGCTCAACCGTCCTTCCAGCCTGGGGCCCCCCGGGCCCCGGGAGCAGAGGCCGAGGTCTCGATTCGGACAGGCCTTCGGACCCTTTCCGGGCCGGTCACGTTCCGGGCGTTCGAGCTCAGCCGGTGCCGCTGCCCTTGTGGACCCAGGGCCGGGCGTGGGGCGGCTCGACGTGGACGGCGGGCGGGCGCCCCGGAGCGGAGGCGGCGGACACCCCGGGAGCCTCGGCCAGGGCCCGCCGGCGGCAGGCCCGGCACAGCCCCCGCCGGACGTGTCCCGACGCTCCGCACTGGCGGCAGACCTTCATCGTTGCCTCCCTTGCTCGCTCAGAACCGCTCCAGTACGGCGATGCCGCCGACGGCGTCGAGCCGCGGCTGGTCGGCGAACACGACCCGGGCCCGCTGGGCCGCCGCCTCCTCCACGCTGAGGTCGAAGCTGTCGACCGCCTCGGCGGCCCCACCGCACTCCGGGCAGCGGGCGGCGGCCTCGCCCAGCCAGCCACAGGACGGGCAGGTGGCGGCCGGCGCGTCCAGCGTCCGGGAGACGACCAGCGTGTCGACCCGCTGCTGGCGGAGGGCGGCCAGCGCCGGGCCGAGCCCGGCCACCGCCCCGTGCCCCTCCCCGGCGAGGTCGCAGATCCGGTCGACGGCCTGGCTCTCGGCCGCCCGGGCCAGCTCGGTCCTGGCGTCGGCCAGGACGGCGGCCACATCGTCGAGGGGGGCGTTGACCGCCAGGGGCAGCGATCCGGCCAGCCGGCGCCCGAGCTCCGCCGGCAGCAGGCGCTGGACGGCGCTCACCGCCGGCTCCGTCCCGCCGAGCAGGATCGGAGCGCCCGGGCGCCGGCCGGCCTCCCGGCCGAGCGCCTCGGCGGCGTGCCGGCCGTGGCGGCGCAGCTCCTCCTCACCGTGGCGGTCGAACCCGCCGATCTGGCAGCCGGTGTCGACCGCCCGCTCGGGCCGGTCGACGGGGCCGGGGACCTCGACGGTCCCGCCGGAGCGGCACCAGAAGAGGCGGCAGCGCTGCCGGTCGACCAGCGCCGCCAGCAGCGGCGTATCGGCGGCCAGCGCCTCCTCCAGCGGAGCGATCCGGAACCGGGGGCCGAAGGCGACGAGATCGGGGACCGGTTCGGTCAGGACGTACTGACGGTAGAAGTCCCGGGCGCGGCAGGAGAACACGGCCAGACCGCGGGCCCGGGAGCGGTCGACGCCCCATCCGAAGCGGGCCAGGACGAGGTCGACGTCGTCGGCGGAGTCGCTCGCCCGCCGGGCTGCCCCGGGGAGCCGCCGGGCCCGGCGGGCGAGCCGGGCGGCCGCCTCCTCGACCTCGTCCCAGGACGGGCGCCGCTGCCGGTCGAGGTCGACGTAGAAGCTCAACGCCCCCGTTTCGCACCGGAAGCCGGCCAGCTCCCGGATCGCCTGCTGCGTCAGGGGACGCGCCACCCCGGTCTCGGCCATCGGCTGACCTCCTGTCGTCCTCCGTCCAGGATCCGCCCCGCCCCGACCGGCTCACCAGGGCCAAAAGTCATCGTTCCGCCGGGCCAGGGTCATTCCCCGGCCGGACCGGCCGGCTCCTCGATGATCTGCCACGGCATGACGACCTCGGGGCGCCACGGGCCGCCGGGTCCGGCGCCGGCGACCGGCTCGTCGTGCCGACACTCCCGTCCCGATCGGCGGTCGGCTCCGGTGCGCAGATCGAAACCCGGCCGGCCGAGCTGGCGCCAGAGGTCGACGACGCGCCGGTCCGTCCCGCTCCGCCGGTCCCGGGCGGAACGCCGTGCGCCGGCCGGGCTGTCGCACCGGAACATGGTGGACACCCTCGTATCAGACATTGGTCTGGCCTTTCCCCCGTTCCCTACCGGTCCATCGTCGCCCCCCGTCCGGCCGGCCGATAGGGCCGAACGGCGGCCCCCGCAGGCCGAACGTCCCATCCGGCGCGAAACGGCCGTGACTAGCCCGGGCGGTGATCCGAGTCGGGACGTTCGCCTCTCCAGCCGCCGACCGGAATCTGGTTTCCTGGAGTCAGGACCTCGAGGCCCTCTCCACCACCGAGAGAGGGAGCGTTCGATGCGTAGACAGATCATCGCCGCCGCTGTCCTCGTCCTGAGCCTGGCCCTGGCCGGCGCGGCCGGTGCCGACCCGAAGGGCAACAACGGAACCGTGAAGATCGACGGCGTCCCCCTTCAGGGGGGCCAGGCCAACGAACCCCACGTCGCCTGCGGCTTCGCCGTCGAGTTCTTCGGCTACGACCAGGGCGACCTCAACGCCACCGTCACCTTCACCCTGCAGGCCCCGACGCTGCGCCGCTCGGGCAGCCAGGTCCTCCTGACCGACACCGTCGCCATCGGCGGAGACCCGGCCGGCGGCGGGACCGACCTCGACGCCTCGAGGCGCTACCAGCTCGACTTCGCCGGCGTCACGGCCCACGCCCAGCAGGGCTACCACGTCAAGGTGACCGTCCACGCCGCCGGATCCCAGGGGGCCGACACCAAGCACAAGGTGTTCTGGGTCGAGCCCTGCGCCCCGACGACGACCACGACGACCACCACCACCCCGCCGACGACCCCGCCGACCACGAGCCCCACGTCCTCCACGACGGTGAGCACGGCGGCGCCGGCCACGACGCCCACGACCGGGGCGGTGGCCGGGCAGACCACGACCACCACGGTGCCGACCCAGGTGCTCGGTGAGCACATCGAACGGCCCGTTCCGACACAGCTGCCCCGGACGGGCACCGGCGTGGCGACGCTCGCCCTCGTCGGCGGCCTGGCCCTGGTCCTCGGCGGCGCAACCCTCCTGGCGACCAGGCGGGACGGGGTTCAGCCCTTCCCCGCCCAGGAGTGCAGCGTCCGGCGGTAGTGGGCCCGCTCGAAGGCGGCCGGATCGCTGGTCGTGGCATGGCTGACACTGCCCCGCAGTTCGGAGACGGACCGGTAGCCGTGTTCGGTCATCCAGGCCCGCAGGTCGCCTTCGACGGCCACCACGTGCTCGGCGCCGTGGCGGAGGACGGCCGAGGTCATCATGGCCACGTCGGCCCCCACGAGGAGGGCCTTGGCCACGTCGGCCCCGGTGTGGACGCCGGTGCTGGCGGCCAGGGAGGCCCGCCGCCCCAGCAGGGGGTGGAGGATGGCCAGCCACCGCAGCGGGAGGCGCAGCTCGGAGGGGTGGGAGAGCTCGACGCGGGGGACGACGTCGAGCGTGTCGAGATCGAGGTCGGGCTGGTAGAAGCGGTTGAACAGGACGAGGCCGTCGGCGCCGGCGTCGACCAGCCGGCCGGCGAAGTTGGCCAGCGAGGAGTAGTAGGGGCTCACCTTCACCGCCAGCGGGATGGTGATGACACGCCGGACCTCGGTCACGACCTCCAGGTCGTCGCGCTCCATCTGGGCGCCGCTGCGGCCGGCGTCGGCCGCCACCCGGTAGAGGTTGAGCTCGAGGGCGTCGGCCCCGGCGTCCTGGAGGACCCGGGCGTAGCGGGCCCAGCCGCCGGGCGTGGCGCCGTTGAGGCTGGCGACGACGGGGATCGACACGTGCTTCTTCGTCGCCCGGAGCTGGGCCAGGTACCGGTCGGCGGTCGTCTCGAACTCGTCGTAGGTGGGGAAGTAGCCCGACGCCTCGGGGAACTGGCCCAGGCCGGTCTCCAGCGCCCGGTGGAGCTCGACCTCCTCGTGGAGGATCTCCTCCTCGAACAGCGATGGCAGCACCAGCGCGCCGGCGCCGGCCTCCTCGAGCCGGACGGCGGTCTCGAGGTCGCCCGTGGCCGGGCCGGCCGACGCCACGATCGGCGAGCGGAGCTCGAGGCCGAGGTACTGCGTGTGCAGGGCGGTCATCGTTCCTCCTCGGCGTGGGGCACGGTCCGGGACATGGCGGCCAGCTGTTCGTAGTACCGCCACCGTTCGTCGACGTCGGCCTGTTCCAGGGCCACCAGCTCCCGGGCGACGTCGGGGTGGGTGCGGGCCAGGATGGCGAAGCGGGCCTCACCGGCCACGAAGTCGGCCACGGGGATCGTCGGCGCCTTGCAGTCGAGCCGGAAGGGATGCGTGTCGTCGGCGGCCGACGGCTCGAAGCGGTACAGCGGCCAGTAGCCGCTGCGGACGGCGTCCTTCTGGTGGGTCATCGACGTGGCCATGTCGATGCCGTGGGCGATGCACGTCGAGTAGGCGATGACCAGCGACGGCCCCGGCCAGGCGTCGGCCTCCAGCAGGGCCTTGGTGGCCTGGAGGTCGTTGGCGCCGATGGCGATCTGGGCCACGTAGACGTTGCCGTAGGCCCGGGCGATGGCGCCGAGGTCCTTCTTGCCCACCCGCTTGCCGGCGGCGGCGAAGCGGGCCACCGCCCCCCGCGGCGTGGCCTTCGACGCCTGCCCGCCGGTGTTGGAGTACACCTCGGTGTCGAGGACCAGGATGTTGACGTTGCGCCCGGTCGACAGCACGTGGTCGAGGCCGCCGAAGCCGATGTCATAGGCCCAGCCGTCGCCGCCGACGATCCAGATCCCCTGGCGGGTGAGGGAGTCGGCCACCGTGGCCAGGTGGGCGGCGTCGGCGCCGCCGGTGCCGTTCAGCCGGCCCAGCGCCTCCTTCAACGCCACCACCCGCTGGCGCTGGGCCCGGATTCCGGCCTCGGTCTCCTGGCCGGCGCCGAGGAGGCCGTCGACCAGGGCCGGGTCGAGCCGCTCCCGGAGCCGCTCCAGGAGCGACCGGGCGGCGGCCCGCTCGGCGTCGAGACCGAGGCTCAGGCCGAGTCCGAACTCGGCGTTGTCCTCGAACAGGGAGTTGCTCCAGGCCGGGCCCCGGCCTTCGGCATTGGTGGCCCAGGGCGTGGTCGGCAGGTTCCCGCCGTAGATCGAGGAGCAGCCGGTGGCGTTGGCCACCACGATCCGGTCCCCGAAGAGCTGCGTCAGCAGCTTCAGGTAGGGCGTCTCGCCGCACCCGGCGCAGGCGCCGGAGAACTCGAACAGCGGCTGGAGGGCCTGGGCGCCCTTGACCGTGTCGTGGGGCAGGAGGTCGCGGTCCAGCTCGGGGATCGACAGGAAGAACTCCCAGCGGGGCCGCTCGGCGTCGCGGTGGCCGGCGGCCGGCTCCATGTTGATCGACTTGTGGCGGACCTCGGTCTTCGACTTGGCCGGGCAGACGTCGACGCACACGCCGCAGCCGGTGCAGTCGTCGGGCGCCACCTGGATGGTGAGCCGGTGGCCGGCCAGGTCCTTGGAGCGGAACTCCTTCGACGGGAACCCGTCCGGCGCCCCGGCCAGCGCCGAGGGCTCGTAGACCTTCATGCGGATGGCGGCGTGGGGGCAGACGGCGGCGCACTTGGCGCAGTCGATGCAGATCGACGGGTCCCAGATCGGCAGCTCGGAGGCGATGGCCCGCTTCTCGAAGCGGGCCGTCCCGGTGGGGAACGTCCCGTCGACCGGCAGGGCCGACACCGGCAGCCGGTCCCCCTCGCCGGCCATCAGCACCGACGTGACCCGGGTCACGAAGTCGGGGGCGCCGGCGGCGGCGGGCAGCTCCCGGGTGAGCGTGGCCGTGATCTTCTCCGGGACCTCGACCCGGCGCAGGGCGGTCAGGGCGGCGTCGATGGCGGCGAAGTTCTGCTCCACCACGGTGCGGCCCCGCCGGCCGTAGGTCTTCTCGACCGACGCCTTGATGTGGGCGATCGCCTCGTCGGCGGACAGCACGCCGGAGAGCTGGAAGAAGCACGGCTGCATGACGGTGTTGACGCGCCTGCCCATCCCGGCGTCGGCCGCCACCTGGTAGGCGTCGACGACCCACAGGGCGATGTCCTTGGCCACGATCTGCTCCTGGACCTCCCGGGGGAGGTGGTCCCAGACGCTCTCGGCCGGGTAGGGGCTGTTGAGCAGGAAGGTGGCGCCGGGCCGGGCGTGCTCCAGCACCTTCAGCTTCCCCAGGAGGCCGAACTGGTGGCAGGCCACGAAGTCGGCCCCCTCGACGAGGTAGGTGGAGCGGATCGGCTCGGGCCCGAACCGGAGGTGGGAGACCGTCACCGACCCCGACTTCTTGGAGTCGTAGACGAAGTAGCCCTGGGCGAAGAGCCCGGCGTGCTCCCCGATGATCTTGACCGACGACTTGTTGGCTCCGACGGTGCCGTCGGCACCGAGACCGAAGAACAGCGCCTGCACCTCGCCGGCCGGGCGGGGGGCGGGCGCGGCCCGGTCGACGGTCAGGCTGAGGTGGGTGACGTCGTCGACGATCCCGACCGTGAAGTGCCGCTTGGGCCGGTCGGCGGCCAGCTCGGCGAAGACGGCCCGGACGTCGTCGGGGGTGAACTCCTTCGAGGCCAGGCCGTAGCGGCCGCCGATCACCCGGGGCGCCACGGCGAACGGGGGGTCGTCGCCGTCCATGGCCTCGGCCAGCGCCGCCTGCACGTCGAGGTGCAGCGGTTCGCCCACCGAGCCGGGCTCCTTGCAGCGGTCGAGGACGGCCACCGCCCGCACCGACGGCGGCAGGGCCCGCACCAGCTCGGCGGTCGGGAACGGCCGGTAGAGCCGGACCTTGAGCAGGCCGACGGCCTCGCCGGCGGCGGTGAGCCGCTCGACGGCCTCCTCGGCGGCGCCGACGCCGGAGCCCATCATCACGATGACCCGGTCGGCGTCGGGCGCCCCGACGTACTCCACCAGGCCGTAACGGCGGCCGGTCCGCTCGCCCAGTTCGTCCATCACCGCCGCCACGATCCCCGGGGTGGCGGTGTAGAAGGGGTTGGCCGCCTCGCGGGCCTGGAAGAAGACGTCGGGGTTCTGGGCCGTCCCCCGCAGGACGGGGGCGTCGGGGGTGAGCCCCCGCCGGCGGTGGGCGACCACGTCGTCGTCGCCGATCAGCGCCCGCACGTCGGCCTCGTCGAGGGCCACGATGCGGTTGATTTCGTGGGAGGTGCGGAACCCGTCGAAGAAGTGCAGGAACGGCACCCGGGACCGCAGGGTGGCGGCGTGGGCCACGAGGCTGAAATCCTGCGCCTCCTGGACCGACGAGGCGCACAGCATGGCCCAGCCGGTCGACCGGGCGTGCATGACGTCGGAGTGGTCGCCGAAGATCGACAGGGCGTGGGTGGCGATCGCCCGGGCGGCGACGTGGATGACCGCCGGGGTCAGCTCGCCGGCGATCTTGAACATGTTGGGCACCATGAGGAGCAGCCCCTGGGAGGCGGTGAAGGTGGTGCCGAGGGCGCCTTTCTGGAGGGCGCCGTGGAGGGCGCCGGCGGCGCCGGCCTCCGACTGCATCTCGATCACCTCGGGAACGACGCCCCAGAGGTTGGGCCGGGCCGCCGCCGACCAGTCGTCGGCGTGCTCGCCCATCTGGGAGGCGGGGGTGATCGGGTAGACGGCGATGACCTCGGAACAGGCATAGGCGACGCGGGCGGCGGCCTCGTTGCCGTCGACGCAGATCCACTTCACGACAAGCCTCCTGGAAAGAAGCGGCAAGGGCGGCCCGAGCGCGGCGGGACGGCCGCCCCCGGGGACAGGCGTCCGGGGCGGCCGTCCCCCGCCGGGATCAGATGTGCTGGACGCGGTGGTACCAGCGGGCGAAGCGGGGCACCTCGCGCACCGCGGCGGCGGTGGCGGCGACGGCGCCGTAGGCGGTGAGCACGGCGGAGACGACGAACATGGCGAAACCTCCTCTCGTGGTTCAGCCGACTCGCTCGGGCGGCCGCGTGGCGGCGGCCCGGCTGCGGGCGTGGCGGTGGGTGCGGTGGGTCCGCCGGCCGGAGATCAGCTCCGGGCTGAGGCGGACGGCGTGGTCGTCGATGCGTTCGGCGACGCCGGTGACCATCACGGTCCAGCTGGCGTGGCCCCGTTCGTGGAGGTTGTCGACCTCGAAGGCCACCACCGAGCCGCTGGTGACGAAGTCGAGCGTGGAGCCGAGTCCGGTTTCGAAGACGATGCTGTCGCCGTCGAGCTCGTAGCGCAGCGGCAGCACGACCGGGAGCGCGCCCGACGTGCCGGCCACCCGGCCGACCGCGGCGGTGGCCAGCAGCCGCCGGCACTCCGCCCGGTCCAGTACCTCGAGGCCGTCCCTGTCGATCTCCATGGTCCGATGATCGGCCTCCGGGCCCCCGCCGCCCCAGAGGCGAAGGTCACCTGCCGGGCCGCCAACCGGGTCTGGCCTTCCCGCCCGGGGCGGGACCTCGGTCCTTGCGATCCGGGACTTTCGCCACTCCTGTGGTGGGAGCAGCCACCGTCAGCGACCCGGGGCACTCCCTCGGCGGCCTCCCGGACGTCCCCACCCCCCGCCCCCCGGGGTGAGCATCCTGACGACGTCGCCGGCGTGCAGGGTGACCGTGCACTTGTCCGGGAGGCGCTCGGCCCGGCCTTCATCGCCACCGCGCAGCACCCAGTTCTCACCGGGGGCGCCCGCCTCACCGCCCTCGAGTCCCCAGGGCCGGCTCACGCGCCGCTCGGTGATCAGGCTGACGGTGCAGTCCCCGAGGGCCTGCAGGTCGCGCTCGATCCCTTCGCCGCCCGGGGCCAGGCCTTCGCCCCCACTGCCCCGCCGCAGCCGGTAGCGCAGGACCCTCAGGGGGAACGCCCTCTCGAGGGCCTCCGTGGGCGTATTGCGGGTGTTCGTCATCCCGGTGTGGATGCCGCTCTGGCCGGGGCGGTGGGGGCGGGCGCCCTGGCCGCCGGCGATCGTCTCGTAGTAGACCCAGCCCGGCCCGCCGACGAGGAGGTTGTTCATCGTGCCCTGGCCGGCGGCGGCCACCCGGTCGGGGGCGGCCCGGGCCAGGGCGCCGAAGCAGACGTCGGCCACGCGCTGGCTCACCTCGACGTTGCCGGCGCCGACGGCGGCGGGCGGGCGGGCGGCCACCACCGTGCCGGGCGGGGCGACGATGCGGACGGGCCGCATGGCGCCGCCGTTGGCCGGGATGGTGGGGTCGGTGGCGGAGCGCAGGGCGAAGGCCACGGCGCTGACCGTGACCGCCTCGACGGCGTTGACGTTGCCGGGCCGCTGGGCGTCGCTGCCGGTGAAGTCGAAGGTGACGCGGTCGTCCTCGACGGTCAGCGTCAGGGCGATCCGGGCCGGCGCCCGCTGGTCGGGGCCGGCGCCGGTCGAGTCGAGGACGTCGGCGAAGGTCCACGTCCCGTCGGGCAGGGCGGCCAGCGCCGCCCGCATGCGCCGTTCGCCGTAGGCCACCACCTCGTCGAGGGGCTCGCCGGCCAGTTCGGCCAGCCGGGCGGCGCCGACCTGGTTGGCGCCCCGTTGGGCATCGAGGTCACCCCGCCGCTCGGCGCCGGTCCGGGAGTTGGCGAACAGGACCGCTTCGACCTCGGGCGTGAGGAGAACGGGCGGGATCCGCAGACCCTCCTGGTAGACCTCGGTGGCCTCGGGGGGGATCGACCCCGGCGCCATTCCGCCCACGTCGGCGTGATGGGCCCGGTTGGCGGCCCAGCCGACGAGGCGACCGTCGGCCGTGAACGACGGTGCCACCAGCGTGATGTCGTTGAGATGCGTCCCGCCGGCGAAGGGGTCGTTGAGGATGATCTGGTCGCCCGGCCGGACGGCATCGCCGAAGGCGGCGATGGCGGCCGCCACCGAGGCCGGCATGGACCCGAGGTGGACGGGGATGTGCTCCGCCTGGGCCAGCAGCTCCCCCTGCGGGGTGAACAGCGCCGCCGAGCAGTCGGCCCGTTCCTTGATGTTGGGCGAGAAGGCCGCCCGCCGCAGCACCGCTCCCATCTCGTCGGCGATCCCGGTGAGCCGGGCGATGAGAATCTGCAACGCCGCCGGCCCGAGCGCCGCCGGCCCGGGCGACGCCGGCCCGAGCGAGGCTGGCTCAGCGGCGGTCTCCGGCCCCCGATCGGGGCCGGTCGCCGGCGATGACCCGGTTCTCGTCAGGATCCAGGCGCCGAGGGGGCCGGGCTCGGCCGTCCAACCCTGGGGGATCCAGACGGTGCAGTCGGGTTCCCCGGCCACGGCGGGGCCCGTGCGGCGCTCCCGGGCCGGCACCGGGAGCGTCTCGGCCGCCAGCGGCGCCGGCCGGCGGGCCCGGGCCCGCAGGGCCACCACCTCGACCGGCGCGCCGGGCCGGGCGTAGCCGTTGCGCCGTTCGTGCTCGGCGTGGAACGCCTCCACCGTCGGCACGCTCAGCTCGTGGCTCTGCCCCCGGTACCGGCAGTCGAGGGCGAACTCCACTTCGGCCTCCGGGTCGCCCAGCGCGGCCCGGGCCTCGTCGCCCAGGCCGGCCAGGGCGACGTCGAGCCCCTCGTGGTGACCGGGATCGGGCCACGACCGGACCAGTTCCCGTTGGGGCGGCGAGCACAGCAGGCCGACCGCCGACAGCGCCCCGGCCCGGGGGGGCACGATCACCGCCGGCATGCCGAGGGCCTCGGCCAGGGCGCAGGCGTGGAGCGGGCCCGCCCCGCCGAAGGCCACCAGGGCCAGGCCGGCCGGATCGACCCCTCGCTCCACCGTCACCGCCCGCACGGCCTGCTCCATGGCGGCGTCGACCACGGCCACCACCCCGGCCGCCAGGTCCGCCGCCGCGCCGCTGTCGCCGTCGGCCGCGCCGGCAGGGCCGGGCCGGTCGGCGCCCGGCGCCGCGCCGCCGTCGCCGTCGGCCACGCCGGCAGGGCCGGGCCGGTCGGCGCCCGGCGCCGCGCCGCTGTCGCCGTCGGCCGCGCCGACAGGGCCGGGCCGGTCGGCGCCCGGCTCCGGGGTGAGCGCCTGCGACAGGGCGCGGACGGCGGCGGCCCGGTCGAGGGTGCCGAGGCCGGGGAAGGCGGCGTCGGCCGGGATCCGCCCGAGGACGAAGTCGGCGTCGGTCACCGTCGGCGCCGTGCCCCCCCGGCCGTAGCAGGCCGGGCCCGGCTCGGCCCCGGCGCTGTCCGGGCCCACGGTCAGGGCGCCGCCGGGGTCGAGGCGGGCGATGGAGCCGCCCCCGGCGCCGATGGTGTGGATGTCGAGCGACGGCAGCCGCACCGGCAGGCCGGCCACCACCCGGCCCGGCGCCGGTTCGGGGACGCCGCCCCGCACCAGGCAGACGTCGGTGCTGGTGCCGCCCATGTCGAAGGTGACGGCGTCGGGATAACCGCAGGCGGCGGCCACCGCCGCTCCGGCCCGCACGCCGCCGGCCGGGCCCGACAGCAGCAGCGCCGCCGGGAGCCGGGCCGCCTCGCCGCTGTCGACGAGCCCGCCGGCCGACGTCATCACCAGCACGTCGGCCGCTAACCCGCCCAGCTGGGAGAGGTACGGCCGGCACACCGGCCGGAGGTAGGCGTTGACGACGGTGGTGACCGTCCGCTCGTACTCCCGGAACTCCGGCGAGACGTCGGCCGAGCACGACACGTCGAGCCCCCGGGCCTCCAGGGCCGCCGCCACGGCCCGCTCGTGGGCCGGATTGAGGTCGGAATGGAGCAGGCAGACCGCCACCGAATCCACGCCGTCGGGGAGCCGGAGCGGATCACCCCCCGTAAGCGGGGGTAAACCGCTCCGGCTCCCGGTGCCCGGCGCGCCGCCCGCGGCCGACAGGGGCGGCAGCGGCGAGAGCTCCCGGCCCGAGGCGTCGAGCCGGCCGGCGACCTCGACGCGCCGCTCCCGGGGGACGAGCGGCGCCGGGCGGTCGGCCCAGATGTCGTAGAGCGACGGCCGGTCCTGGCGGCCGATCTCGATGACGTCGGCGAAGCCCTCGGTGGTCAGCAGCGCCACCGCCGCGCCGCGCCGCTCCAGCAGGGCGTTGGTGGCGACGGTCGTGCCGTGGGCCAGCAGCCGCGGCGCGCCCCCACCGGCGCACAGCTCGGCCAGACCCGCCCGCAGCGCCCGGCCGGGATCGTCGGGCGTGGACAGGACCTTGACCACCCGCCCGTCGTCGGCGACGAGATCGGTGAAGGTTCCCCCGGTGTCGGCTCCCACGTGCACGCCCGGGGAGTCTCGCCGCGCCGGCGGGGTCGCGTCGATCCCGCCGGCGCCGGCGTGAGCTCAGATCACTTGTCGATGCAGCACTTCCCGTCCGGCGAGTTGTGCCGGTGCTCGGCCGCCGTCTGCTTGCCGTCGCAGCACATCTCCTGCTGGGGCTGCTCGTTCTCGGCCATCGTGTCCTCGGTGCGGTCCGACATCGTCTCGGCCATCGGGCGACCTCCTCGCTCACGCTGTGGGGCAGGGCTCTGCCGTCGGCAGGGCTCTACCCGGGCCGCCGGAGCCCGACACCGACCGGCCCGGCGGTCAGTCGGCGATCGCCGCCTGGGCCACGACCCGCTCGGGCCGGACCCGCACCAGCAGCTCGCCGGGCACGGCGTTGCGTTTCCCGAAGGCCTCGGCCCGGGCCGCCCCCATGTACCGGCCGCCGATGCGGGTCGCCCACCGCAGCATGTCGTCGAGGTCCTCGCTGATCTCGGCCGTACCCTCGACGATCACGAACGAGAACGGCGGCCGGTCGTCGTCGACACAGAGGCTGACCCGGGGGTCCCGCCGGATCGACCGGCCCTTCAACGTCTCAGCCCCGGTGGTGAAGACGACGGTCCCGTCGTCGTCGAGCTCGATCCAGATCGGGGCCACGTGGGGCCGCCCGTCCGCCCGGACCGTGGCCAGCTTGGCCGTGCGGGGCTGCCCGGTCAGGAAGGCCTTCCATTCCGCTTCGCTCATCACGCGCACCGGGGCAGTCTCCCACTCCCGCTCAGGCGGAAAACGCCAGGCCCGCCCGCCGCTCCAGCTCCCGGGCGGCCGCCACCACCGGGGCGGCCAGGCGCTTGCCCGGCTGGCGGCCGAGCCGGTCGATCGGCCCGCTCACGCCCAGGGCGGCGTGGACCCGCCCGCCCGGGCCGAGGACGGGCGCGCTGACGCTGCACACGCCCTGCTCCCGCTCGGCCACGCTGGCCGCCCAGCCCCGCCGCCGCACCGCCTCGAGCTCGTCGGCGTCGAGGGCGGGAAAGCGCCCGGCGTCGGCCCCGAAGGCCAGCAGGACCTTGCCGCCCGAACCGCGGTCGATCGGCAGGACGGCCCCGACCGGCACCGTGTCCCGCAGGCCCGCCGGCCGCTCGGACGCCGCCACGCACAGCCGGCTGTCGCCGTCGCGCACGAACAGCTGGGCCGACTCGCCGGTCTCGTCCCGCAGCTGCTCCAGCACCGGACGGGCCGCCTCCACCAGGCCCAGGTCGCTCATCACCGCCCCGGCCCAGCCGAGGAGGCGCAGGCCCAAGCGGTAGCGGCCCGAACCGTCCCGCCCGACCAGCCGGTGGGCCTCCAGCGCCGCCGCCAGGCGGTGGGCCGTCGGGCGGGCCAGGCCGGTGGCCTCCACCAGCCCGGCCAGCGACAGCGGCCCCTCCTCGGCCAGGGCGGCCAGGATGGCCACCGATTTGTCGAGGACCCCCACGTTGGTCGCTATACTGTCCACATAGCAATACTAACGTCTCAGAATGTGAGACGCCACCGCCGTTCCGGGAGCTGAGTCGCCATGGCCAAGACGCTGTCGCAGAAGGTGTGGGACGCCCACGTCGTCCGCGCCGAGGAGGGCGAGCCCGACCTCCTCTACATCGACCTCCACCTCGTCCACGAGGTCACCTCGCCCCAGGCCTTCGACGGGCTGCGGATGGCGGGTCGCAAGGTCCGCCGCCCCGATCTCACGCTGGCCACCATGGACCACAACGTCCCGACCCAAAACATCGACCAGCCGGTGGCCGACCAGGTGTCGGCCCGCCAGATGGAGGCGCTGGCCCGCAACTGCGCCGAGTTCGGCATCCGCCTCTACCCGATGGGCGACCCCGGCCAGGGCATCGTGCACGTCATCGGCCCCCAGCTCGGCCTGACCCAGCCCGGGCTGACCATCGTCTGCGGCGACAGCCACACCTCGACCCACGGCGCCTTCGGGGCCCTGGCCTTCGGCATCGGCACCAGCGAGGTCGAGCACGTGCTGGCCACCCAGACGCTCCCCCAGCGCAAGCCGTCGACCATGGCCATCACCGTCGACGGCGATCTCCCGCCCGGCGTCACCGCCAAGGACGTCATCCTCGGCATCATCGGCCGGATCGGCACCAGCGGCGGCGTCGGATCGGTCATCGAGTACCGGGGGTCGGCCATCCGGGGCCTGTCGATGGAAGGCCGCATGACGGTGTGCAACATGTCGATCGAGGCCGGCGCCCGGGCGGGCATGATCGCCCCCGACGACACGACCTTCGCCTATCTCGAGGGCCGGCCCCACGCCCCCAAGGGGAAGGCCTGGGAGCAGGCGCTGGACGCCTGGCGGGGCCTGACGACCGACGACGGGGCGGCCTTCGACAAGGAGATCTTCATCGACGCCGCCGACCTCCGGCCCTACGTCAGCTGGGGCACCAACCCCGGCCAGGTCGTCGGGCTCGACGAGGCGGTGCCCGACCCCGACTCGTTCGCCGAACCGGCCGCCCGCGACGCCGCCGCCCGGGCGCTGCAGTACATGGGGCTGACGGCCGGCACCGCCATCCGCGACATCCCGGTCGACGCCGTGTTCCTCGGCTCCTGCACCAACGGCCGCCTGGAGGACCTCCGCGCCGCCGCCGACGTGCTGCGGGGCCGCCACGTGGCCGCCGGCGTCCGGGCCCTGGTGGTGCCGGGCTCCATGCAGGTGAAGCAGGCGGCCGAGGCCGAGGGCCTCCACGAGGTGTTCACCGCCGCCGGGTTCGAGTGGCGGGAGGCCGGCTGCTCGATGTGTCTCGGCATGAATCCCGACACGCTCTCCCCCGGCGAGCGCTGCGCCTCGACCTCCAACCGCAACTTCGAGGGCCGCCAGGGGCCGGGGGGCCGCACGCACCTCGTCTCCCCCGGCGTCGCCGCCGCCACCGCCGTCGCCGGGCGCTTCACCGCGCCGGCCGATCTCTAGCCCCCGGAAGGGAACGCGCTCATGGAACCCGTACGCCAGGTCACCGGCCGGGCCGTCCCCCTCGACCGGGCCGACGTCGACACCGACCAGATCATCCCCGCCTCCTGGCTCAAGCGCATCGAGCGGACGGGCTTCGGCGAAGGCCTCTTCTCCGCCTGGCGGGCCGATCCGTCGTTCGTGCTCAACAACCCCGACTACGCCGGCGCCCGCGTCCTCGTCGCCGGGCCCAACTTCGGCTCCGGGTCGTCGCGGGAGCACGCCGCCTGGGCCCTGCAGGACTACGGCTTCGGGGCGGTCATCGCTCCCCGCTTCGCCGACATCTTCCGGGGCAACGCCCTGAAGATCGGCCTCCTGCCGGTGCAGCTGCCGGCCGAGACCGTGGAGCGGCTGATGGCCGCCGTCACCGCCGATCCCACCGTGGAGGTCACGGTCGACCTCGAGACCGGCACCGTCTCCGCTCCGGCGGCCGGCGTGGAAGCGGCCTTCGAGATCGACGACTTCACCCGCTTCCGGCTGCTCAACGGACTCGACGACATCGGGCTCACCCTCCAGCACGACGAGGAGATCGCCGCCTTCGAGTCGGGCCGGCCGGGGTACCTGCCGTCGGTCGGCATCGCCCTGCGAACGACGTAGCTCCGGGGCCGGAAACGGGATGAGGGCCGCCAATACCGTGTTTCTGGCATAGCTGTCGCCGGGCGGGCGGCCGGCAAAGGGTGCAGAGCTCACGCGGTCGAATCGGTGGGTGCTGGGCAAATGTGCCGCGGGCCTCGGCGCAGCCAGCAGGTTCGCCCCCGCGAACCCCTGCCCCCCCCGACCCCGAGCCCGAGGAGTACACCCCGTGTTCAAGCCCTCCCGGCGCGCCTTCGGCGTCGCCGCCATGTTCACCCTCAGCGCCGTCTGCTTCGCTCCCGCCGCCTCCGCCGGTCTCCTCGGCGGATCGAGCGGCTCCGGCGGCGTCAACCTCCCTGTCCTGTCCGGCGGTTCGGGCGACGGCAACCTGCTCGGTGCCCTGCTGGGCGGTGACCTGCTCGGCGGCGCCCTGGGCGGCAACCTCCTGGGCGGCAACCTCCTGGGAGGCGGTCTGGTCGGCACCGTGACCAGCGTCCCCGGCGCCCTCCTCGGCGGCGACGTCCTCGGCGGTGGCCTGCCGGTGGTCGGCGGCCTGCTGGGCGGCGGCTCCCCCCTCGGCGGCCTGTCGGCCCTCGACGGCGCCGACGGCTCGGGCGGCGAGATGCTGAGCCCGCTGACCGACACCACGCTGGCCTGCGACGCCGCCGTCCCCCAGGTCCTGCGGGCCCTCGTGCTGGGCGACCTCGCCGACACGATCTGCGAGCCGTTCGACGGCGGGCTGCTGGGCGTCCTCACCTCGCTGTAACCGACGGTCGCCGACGGGAGAGAGGCCGGCGAACGCACGCGCCGGCCTCTCTCCCCGTTCGCCTTCCGACCGGTCCTTCCGCAAGGGGCGGTTTAGACTCCCGGCCCATGGTTCGTCTGCTGCGGAGGATGGTGCGGCTCGGCCTGCTGGCCGGCGCCGGTGCGGCGCTCTTCAAGGTGGTGCGGGGCCGCAAGGCTCCCGACCCCTGGGCCGAGTCGTGGGTGTCGACCGGCGCGCCCGGCGGCACCCGGCCGTCTCCCGCCCCGGTGCCCGCCGCCGCCCCCAAGCCGCCGGCGCCGGCCGGAATGGCCACCGCCGAGGTCGCCGTCCCGCCGCCCGCCGACCCGAAGCCCCCCGCCCCGGCCCGGGCCGGCAAATCCTCGAAGACCGGGCCGGCCCGGAAGTCCCCCACCGGCAAGGCCGAGGAACCGCCCGGCCAGCGGCTGTGGGTGCCGGCCAACGACGGGGTCTGCCCGCAGTCCCACCCCGTCAAGGCCAAGCTGTCGAGCAAGATCTTCCACACCCCGTCCGGCCGCAACTACGCCCGGACGAAGGCCGACCGGTGCTATCCCGACGAGGCCTCGGCCCAGGCCGACGGGCTCCGTCCGGCCCAGCGGTAGCCCGCCCGACCGGGCCCCGCACTTGACGGATCGCCTCCTTTGCCTCAGGATCAGCGGGATGCTGTCTCGTCTCGCGACCTCCGGACTCCTCCTTATGTAGGGCGGGCGCCCCGATATCGGCGCTCGCCTGCAGCCTCCTGCCCTCCCGGCAGGGGGTTTTTTTGTTGCCCGTGAAAGGAAGAAGCCAATGCCTCCCCAGCCGACGAACCCCAAGAAGATGCCTTTCGAGAAGTACCGCCCGTTCCTCCCCCTGGTGCTGGAAGACCGCACCTGGCCGAACAAGCGGATCGAGAAGGCTCCCCTCTGGTGCTCGGTCGACCTCCGGGACGGCAACCAGGCCCTCATCGAGCCGATGGACCCCGTCCGCAAGCGGCGCATGTTCGAGACCGTGGTCAAGATGGGCTTCAAGGAGATCGAGGTCGGCTTCCCCTCGGCGTCCCAGCCCGACTTCGACTTCGTCCGCCAGCTCGTCGAGGAGGACCTCGTCCCCGAGGACGTCACCATCCAGGTCCTCACCCAGTGCCGCCCGGAGCTGATCGAGCGCACCTACGAGAGCCTGAAGGGCTGCCGGCGGGCCATCGTCCACTTCTACAACTCGACGTCGATCCTCCAGCGCCGGGTCGTCTTCGGCCTCGACAAGCCGGGCATCACCCAGATCGCCGTCGACGCCGCCCGCCTGTGCCGCAAGCTGGAGCAGACGATGGGCGACTCCGTGATCCTCTACGAGTACAGCCCGGAGAGTTTCACCGGCACCGAGATCGACTACGCCATCGAGGTCTGCGCCGCCGTCACCGACGCCATCGAGCCGACCGACGACCGCCGGCTGATCCTCAACCTGCCGGCCACGGTGGAGATGTACACGCCCAACATCTACGGCGACGTCATCGAGTACTTCCACCGCAACGTGCCCAACCGGGACAGGATCGTCCTGTCGCTGCACCCCCACAACGACCGGGGCTGCGCCGTGGCCGCCGCCGAGTTCGGCGTGATGGCCGGCGCCGACCGGGTCGAGGGCACGCTGTTCGGCAACGGCGAACGGACCGGCAACGTCGACGTCGTCACCATCGCCATGAACCTGTTCAGCCAGGGCGTCGACCCCGAGCTCGACATCACCGACATCGACGCCCTGCGGCGGGTGGCCGAGTACTGCAACCGCCTGCCCGTCCACCCCCGCCACCCCTACGTCGGCGAGCTCGTCTACACCGCCTTCTCCGGCAGCCACCAGGACGCCATCAAGAAGGGCTTCGACGCCCTCGGCCCCGACTACGACGTCTGGGAGGTCCCCTACCTCCCCATCGACCCCAAGCACACCGGCCGAAGCTACGAAGCGGTGATCCGGGTCAACTCCCAGTCGGGCAAGGGCGGCGTGGCCTACATCATGAAGGCCGAGCACGGCTTCGAGCTCCCCCGCCGGCTCCAGATCGAGTTCTCCCGCACGATCCAGACGATCACCGAGGACACCGGAACGGAGATCTCCCCCGTCCGCATGTGGGAGGCGTTCGAGAACGAGTACCTCCACTTCCCGGTGGACGGGTCGGTGGAGCTCATCTCCCACGAGACGACCACCGGCCCGACCGGCGCCAAGGTGACCGCCCAGCTCACCGTCAACGGCGAGCACCGCACGGTCGTCGGCCAGGGCAACGGCCCCATCGACGCCTTCGTGGCGGCGCTGCAGGCCGACCTCGGCATCGACCTCGACGTGACCGACTACTCGGAGCACGCCGTCGGCGCCGGCTCGGCCGCCACCGCCGTGGCCTACGTCGAGACCCAGTCGGGCGACGGCGTCGTCAACTGGGGCGTCGGCCGCCACGAGAGCATCCTCACCGCATCGCTGCGGGCCATCGTGTCGGCCGTGAACCGCCGCCGGCGCGACGAGCGGCTCATCGAGCCGCACCGGCCCTACTGACCCTCGGGAGTCAGTCGAGTTCGATCGCCTTGGCGTCGAGGATCCCGGGCTGGGCCCGGAGATCCTCGACGACCTCGGCGGAGACGGGCGAGTCGGTGGCCAGGACCATCAGGGCGTGCTCGCCGCTCGGGTTGCGGCCCAGCGCCATGTCGGCGATGTTGATCCCCGCCTTGCCGATGGCCGTGCCGACGGCGCCGATCATGCCCGGGCGGTCGTCGTTGCGGACGATCAGCATGTGGCGGGCCGGCGGGACGTCGACGATGTGGTCGTCGATCCCGACGATGCGGGGCTGCTCGCTGGTGCCGGCCAGCGTGCCCGCCACCGACACCTGCCGGGCGCCGATCCTGCCCCGCAGCGACACGAGGTTGACGTAGTCGCGCGACGACGACGTCTTCGTCTCCCGCACGGCCAGGCCCCGCTGCTCGGCCATCTGCGGGGCGTTGACGAAGCTGACGGGCTCGTCGGTCACCGGCGTGAACAGACCCTTGAGCACCGACAGGCCGAGAATGCGGCAGTCGTAGTCGGCCACCTGGCCTTCGAAGCACAGCTCCAGCGACTCCACCACGCCGCCCGCCAGCCCGGTGAACAGCCGGCCGAGCCGCTCGGCCAGGGGCAGGAAGCGCCGCACCGTCTCCGATGCCTCGCCGGCGGCGATGTTGACGGCGTAGGGCACGAAGTCGCCCCGCAGCGCCAGCACCACCTGCTCGGCGATCGTCTGGCCCGCCTTGTCCTGCGCTTCGGCGGTCGAGGCACCGAGGTGGGGCGTGACCACCACCGAGTCGAGCTCGAACAGCGGGCTCTTCGTCGTCGGCTCCTCGGCGAACACGTCGAGGGCCGCCCCCTGCACCTTGCCGCTCACGATGGCGTCGTAGAGGGCCTCCTCGTCGAGGATCCCGCCCCGGGCGGCGTTGACGATGCGGATGCCCGGCTTGGCCCGGGCGAAGACCTCCCGGCCGATGAGCCCCCTGGTCTCGGCGGTGCGGGGCAGGTGGATGGTGAGGAAGTCGGACTGGGCCGCCACCTCCTCCACCGTGGGGAGCAGGTCGACGCCCATCTGCCGGGCCCGGTCCACGCTGACGTAGGGGTCGTAGGCGATGAGGTGCATCCCGAAGGCCAGCGCCCGCTGGGCCACCAGGCCGCCGATCCGGCCCAGGCCCACGATGCCCAGCGTCTTGCCGTGGAGCTCGACCCCCTCCCACTTCGACCGCCGCCAGTTGCCGGCCTTGAGGTCGGCGTCGGCCTGGGGCACGTTGCGGGCCTGGGAGATCAGCAGGGCGAGGGCGTGCTCGGCGGCCGAGAGGATGTTCGACTGGGGGGCGTTGACCACCATCACGCCCTTGCGGGTGGCGGTGGCCACGTCGACGTTGTCGAGGCCGATGCCGGCCCGGCCGACGACGACGAGGTCGGTGCCGGACTCGAGGACCTCGGCCGTGACCTGGGTGGCGCTGCGGATGATCAGCGCCGAGGCGCCCCGCACGGCGCCGAGCAGGTCTTCGGGCGACAGGCCGACGGCCACGTCGACGTCGAAGCCGGCGGCGGCCAGCGTGTCGAGGCCCACCTGGGCCAGCGGTTCGGTCACGAGCACTCGGGAGGCCATGGTTCGGAAGGCTAACCGGGCGATCAGCCGGGTCCACCAACGCCCCTCCGGGGGCGCGTAGCCTGTTCCCCCATGCCTCGGCGCCCTTCGCCCGCCCCGGTGTGGGCGTTGCTGTGCCTGTTCAGCGTGATCCCCGCCGTGCTGGTGGCCGCCCCGGCCGGGGCCCAGGCCCCACCACCGGGGGCGGCCTACCCGGCCAAGGCCTACATCCTCGTCGACGCCGACACCGGCAAGGTCCTCGACGCCTTCGACGAGCACGAGGCGCTCCCCCCGGCCAGCACCACCAAGCTGATGACCGCCCTGGTGGCCACCGAGAAGCTGGCGTCCGACACCATCTTGACCGTCGGGCCCAACGCCGCCGCCCAGCCGGCCATGCGGATCGGCATGGTGGCCGGCGATCGCTGGACGCTCGACGCCGCCCTCCACTCGCTCATGCTGGTGTCGGCCAACGACGCCGCCTACGCCCTCGCCGAGGCCGCTTCAGGAAACCTGAGCACCTTCGCCGACGACGCCAACGCCGCCGCCGCCCGCTACGGCATGGTCGACAGCCACTTCGAGGACCCCGCCGGCTTCGACGACGCCGCCGCCTTCGGGGGCGGGAGCCGGGTCAGCGCCTACGACCTGGCCGTCGCCGCCCGCAACGTGCTGGCCGTGCCCGACCTGGCGGCCATGGCCGGCACGGCCCGGTACACGTTCGACGGCCCCGACGGACACGCCCACGTCCTCTACAACCACAACAAGCTCCTGGCCCGCTACGCCGGCGCCACCGGCCTCAAGACCGGCTACACCGCCCTGGCCGGCCACACCTTCGTGGGGACGGCGACGCGCGACGGCCGCACGATGATCGCCGTCGTCCTCAACTCCGACGACACCTACGGCGTCGCCTCCCGGCTCATGGACAAGGGGTTCGCCACCCCGGCCGACGCCCCGGGCCTCGGGCCGGTCCTCCCGCCGGTCCGGGTCCAGCCCTACCGGCCGCCGCTGGCCTCCTCGCTGGTCCCCGCCAAGGTCGGGGGCAAGGCGGCCAAGGCCGGGGTGAGCACGGTCGCCGCCCGCCCGGTGGCCGAGAGCCGCCCGGTGCGGGGCGGCGGGGCGGGCGGCGGCTTCACCGTCGTGTTCCTGTTCATCGGGTCGACCGGCGGCATCGTCGTCCTGCTCCGCCAGCGGGCCGAGCGGCGGCGCAAGGAGCGGGCGGCCCGGCGCCGCCGGCTGGCCGAGATCCGGCGCCAGGCCTACCTCGAGGCCCTCGACGACGACTGGGATGTGGAGATCGCCATCCCCGTCCAGGGTCAATTTGAGGAACTCGCACCCCTCCCATCCGTCGAATAAGACATATCGGACCGTTCACCTGGGGTTCCGTTTCCGGTGACGGGCCAGGCGGGTACATCCCCGGCGACACAGAAAACGCGGGGTTCGGAGATCCCTCCGCCCCCTGCCGTTGACCGGGAGGTCGATGAATGGGTATCGGTGTGAGTCTCTTCCTCATCGCCATCGGAGCGATCCTGGACTTCGCCGTTGACGTGCACACGAGCGGGTTCAACCTCAACACCATGGGCGTGATCCTGATGATCGTGGGCGGGATCGGGCTGCTCTTCTCGCTGTTCGTCTGGGGCTCGTGGGGCCCGCACCGCCGCGAGGACCGGGTCGTGACCCGCGAGCGCGAAGTGCTGTAGGCATTCAACGGAAATCCGAATTGGAGGGTCGCCCAACTGGGCGGCCCTCTTTTTGCTTATTCCCCGGCCTCCGCGGCCCGGGCCCGGTCGATCAGGCGGATCATCGCCGGCCGCACGGCGGCCGCCGTCGTCACCGGTTCGTCGAACCCCAGGCGCAGGGCGGCCCGGCCGGCGGGTCCGGAGGCCACGACGTCGAAGCCGTAGCGGTCGACGGCGGTCATGACGGCCCCGGTGGCGTCGTCCCGGCCGCCCAGGACCCGGGCCAGCAGCACCAGAGCCCCGGCGTGGTCGGCGTTCATGTGCTCGACGATGTCGGCGGCCGCCCCGCCCGCCAGCGGGTCGGCCTCGGCGCCGGCGTAGTCGCCGGCCTCGACCCAGCTCATCCGGCCGTAGCCGCCGACGTAGCGGACGCTGCGGACCTCGAGGCGCCAGAAGGAGAAGTCGCCGAAGTCGATGTAGTAGGCGGAGGCCGGATTGGCGGCCAGATAGGCGTCCCGCACCGCCGGCCGCTCGGCTCCCGTCACCTCCCGCAGGTCACCGATCAGCGTGACCCGCCCGGCGGCCAGCGGATCGCTTCCCTCGGGGAAGTCCTCCGTCACGATCAAGCTGGCCCGGGGGTCGGCGGAGGCGTTGCGGGTGTGCTCGGCCATGGTCGACACGAAGACGATCGGCCGCCCGGCGTCGTCGATGGCGTAGGTGGCCACCGAGCCGAACGGGTACCCGGCGGGGTCGAGGGCCACCGTCGACAGCACGCCCCGGTTGCTCCGGGCCACCAGCGTCCGGGCCCGCTCGGCGTGGGTCGGTTCGGGCGCCGGGGGGCGGGCCGGGCCGGCGGCACCGGCGCCGCCGTCCCCCATCCCGCCCGGGAGCTGGTGGCCGGTCGACATACCCGAATGCTACGGCGGTGGGACCGATCGGGAGCCCACGATGGCCGTGTGTCGCGATGTCTTGACGGTATTCGGGTGCCCGCCAGTGCAAACTCTGCTTGCTAAGGCACCTGTGTTGCCCTAGTTTCCCGAATTGGTCAATTTCTTCCATTTACTGCTGAAAATGGAAGTGAATTAGTGGGACCAATTGAAAGGAACAGCGATCAATGAGGGCCAAAGTTGCTAGTGTTGCTCTTGTGGCATGTGGGGTTCTGGGCGCCGTGGCGATGGCGACGCCCGTGACCGCCAGCCAGCTTGCGAGCCGGGGCGGAGGCGGTGGTAGCGGCCACGACAACGGCCAGCACGACAACACCTACACCCACTCCTGCACGTCGAACGACCACGCTGTGGCGGGCAACGTCTGCGTGATCGTCGACGACCTTCCGATCCTCGGCCACGTCCTCACCGGCGGCTGACCGGCCCCGGCGGCGGGGCGGCCCACTGCTGAGCCGCCCGGCCCTGTCCTGGCCAAGGATCGCTGTGCCGATGTCCGCCCGGCGCCACCGCGCCGGGCGGTCGACGCCCGCCTGAACCGGCCTCTTCGTCCCGCAGGAGCGGCGGGCCGACGGGGCCGGGACCGGTGGCGGGCGCCGCCCGGCATCCCCGGGAAACCCCGGCTGCAGCGGCCTTTCACCGACGACCGGCCCTGGCCGGCGCCGGTCCCGCCGCGCCGCGCCGCCCAGCGCCGCGGCATCTGACCGGAGCACGCGCCCGGACCTCGGGCGGCGGCCGGCGACGGCCCGGTTCACGACCCCGGGCCGCCGGACGGCGCGCCCGCCATCTCCCGGCGACCACCGGCGCGGCCCGGTCGTGTCCTCCTGCCGCCCACCCTCCGACCCGCGACGCTCGAGCGCACAGTTTCGCCGCGCCGCCCGGCGGCCCGGAGCCCGGCGCCCGTCCGCCGGCCCTGCCTTCCCCTTCTCCCCTCTTCTCCGAAGTCCTCGAACCGGGGCGGCCGCTCAACGGGGTGCCCGCCCGTCCGTCCCGAGCCTCCCGGTCGCTGTGACCAAAGAGGCCCATGCGTCACTCTGTACTGACACCTTTCGGGTGCCCACAGGTGAAAACTCCGCTTGCTATGACACCCACTGTTGTTTTAGTTTCTTTCATTGGTCGATTTCTTCCATTTGCTACTGCTCAAGAAGTTAATTCCTGTTGCGTGTTGTGCTCGATTGACGTCAATTGAAAGGAACATCGACCTATGAGGGCCAAAGTTGTCAGTGTTGCTCTTGTGGCTTGTGGGGCTCTCGGGGCTGTAGCGATCGCCGCCCCGGTCCCGGCCAGCCAGCTTGCGAGCCGAGGTGGGCACGGGGGAGGTGGCGGGCATGACAACGGGCAGCACGACAACACCTACAACCACGCCTGCACCTCGAACGATCACGCCCTGATCGGGAACGTCTGCGTGATTGTGGACGATCTCCCGATTCTTGGTAATCTCCTCACCAGTTAACAAGCGCCCCTTTGGTAACGGAGCCCACTCTGGCTCCGACCCGCCGATCGGGCCCGTGATGGGAGGCGACTGCTGAGCCGCTCAACGCGAACCGAACGAGGGACGAGCAGGCGAGAAGGAAACGACCGAACCCCCGGGCGCGGCGTGCCCGGGGGTTCGCGCGCCCGGACCCGGGCGGCCGGGGCCGTGGCACTGGTGGCGCTGGCCGCCCCGCTGGTCGGCGCGCCCCGGGGTGACGCCTCCACGACCAGCATCACGAGCTCGATCAGCTCGGCCTCCGGCCAGGCGCCCCGCACCAGCTTCAGCTTCCGCCCGTGGATCAGCGGCGACGGCCACTTCGTGGCCTTCGACTCCGACTCGCCCTCACTGGTGCCGGGCGACACCAACCGGGCCCGGGACATCTTCGTCTACGACCGCGACAACGGGACGCTGGATCTGATCAGCAAGGGGCCGGGTGGCCGCCAGGCCAACGGCGACAGCCAGCGGCCGACCCTGTCGGCGGACGGGCGCTACGTCGCCTACTGGTCGGCGGCCGACAACCTCGTCGACGGCGACACGAACAAGGTGACGGACTGCTTCGTCACCGACCGCCAGACCCACGAGACGGTCCGGATCGACGTCGGGCCCAACGACCTCCAGGCCAACGGCGAGTGCGCCCGGCCGGTCATCAGCGGCGACGGGAAGATGGTGGCCTTCGAATCGGCGGCCACGAACCTCGAGAAGCCCAGCGTGCTCGGCAAGTCGACCGACACCAACAAGGCCCGCGACGTCTTCGTCCGCGACCTCACCGCCGGCACCACGACCCGGGTGAGCGTGATGAGCGACGGCAAGCAGGGCTTCGGCGAGAGTGTCCGCCCGTCGATCTCGGCCGACGGCCGCTTCGTCGGCTTCCAGTCCGACGCCGCCCTCGTGGCCGACGACACCAACAAGAAGACCGACGTCTACGTCCACGACATGGGCTCCGGCGAGACGACCCGGATCAGCATCGGCCCGGGCGGCGCCGAGGGCAACGCCGGCAGCTTCAGCCCGTCGCTGTCGGCCGACGGCCACCTCGTGGCCTACTGGTCGAACGCCTCGGACCTCGTGGCCGACGACGGGAACAAGACCGGCGACGTGTTCGTCTTCGACCGCAACGACGGGACCACCACCCGGGTCAGCGTCAGCGAGGACGGCAAGGAGGGCGACGGCATGTCGTCCGACCCGTCGATCAGCCCCGACGGCCGCTACGTCACGTACTGGTCGGGGGCCACGAACCTGGTGCCCGACGACACCAACGGCAAGCGGGACATCTTCCTGATCGACCGCCAGAGCAACACGGTGACGCGGGTGAGCGTGGCCGACGACGGGACGCAGGGCGACGGCGACAGCTTCAGCCCCAACGTCGCCGGCGGCGGTGGCCTGGTGGCCTTCGACTCGGCGGCCCGGACGCTGGTGGCCGACGACCACAAGAGCAAGGGCAGCGACATCTTCCTCCACACCGAGGACGCGCCGCCCCCGGCCGACTCCTCGTCGGCGGGTCCGCCGCCGCCCCAGGGTTCGTCCCAGAGCCGATGAGCGCCGCCGACCCCGTCCGCCACATCCCGCCCGGGGAGCGTGTCCCCGGCCATGCCACGCCCGGGATGGTCCGGGAGGAGGCCGTGTCGACCGGCGGGATGTGGGCCGGCTTCGTGCGGACGGCGGCCCATGACACCTCGGGCTGGCACCACCACGGCGACTACGAGACGTCGATCTACGTCGTGTCGGGCCAGGTCCGCATGGAGTCGGGCCCCGGCGGCGGCGACGTGATCATGGCCGGCCCCGGCGACTTCTTCTACGTCCCTCCCGGCGCCGTCCACCGGGAGGGCAACCCCGGCGACGACGAAGCCCACCTGATCGTCGTCCGGGCCGGCTCAGGCCCCGCCGTCATCAACGTCGACGGCCCCGCCGACTAGGTCCCCGGCCCCCCGCCGCGCCCAACCGGCGTTCACCTGCCCGGATATAGCGGCGGATGCACGCCGGTTCCCCACGACGGCCCGCCGAACCCAACCGGCGTTCACCTGCCCGGATATACCGGCGGATGCACGCCAGTTCCCCACGACGGCCCGCCGAACCCAACCGGCGTTCATCTGCCCGGATATACCGGCGGATGCACGCCAGTTCCCCACGACGGCCCGCCGAACCCAACCGGCGTTCACCTGCCCGGATATACCGGCGGATGCACGCCAGTTCCCCACGACGGCCCGCCGAACCCAACCGGCGTTCACCTGCCCGGATATACCGGCGGATGCACGCCGGTTCCCCGACCGCACCGGTCGCGGTGCGGCGGCGGCGGCGGTGCGGCGGCGGCAGTCCGTCAGCGCCGGTGGTGGCGGTGCCGGCGGGCGCCGGTGATCAGGCTCAGGCCGGCGGCGAGCAAGGTCGCGCCGGCGGTGGCGGTCAGCGGGCGCGGGTCGCGGCCGGTGCGGGGCAGAGGGGGCGCCGCCGCCTCGGCCGGGGCCTCGGCCGGGTGACGGGAGGCCTCGGCCGGCCCCGCCTGGCCAGCCGGGGGGGAGGCTGGGGCGGGGCCGGCCGGCGGGGCGATGGCCGGGGGGACGTCGGGGCTCGGGCTCGGCGGGCCCGGCGGCGGACTGGCGGGACCAACGGGGGGCCCAGGGGGCCCGGAGCCGCCGCTGGACGGCGGCGGGACGGCCGGGCGCCCTCCCGCCGGCACGTCGCCGCACGGTCCGCCGTGCGGCCGCCTCCGGGCGGCGTGGCCCTCGTCGCCGCCCGGGCCGGCGGCGGGGGCCGGAACGGCGGGGCCCGCGCCCTCGCCGCCTTCCTGGCCGGCGGCGGGGGCCGGAACGGCGGGGGCGGCGCCGGGCGTCACGGAGGCCGGGTCGGACGAGCAGGGAGCGGACGTGGTGGTGGTCGAGTTCCGCAGCGGGGCGGTCGACGGGGTCGTCCCGGGGCCGGGGACCGTCGACGAGGTCATGCCGCCGCCGGACGGGTTGGTGGACGGCGGCGAGGCCGAGTCCGACGGGACCGACGACCCCGAACCGGACCCAGACGGGACCGAGGACGAGCCGGAGCCGGAATCAGGCGGGACCGACGACGAGCCCGAACCCGAATCAGGCGGGACCGACGACGAGCCCGAACCCGACTCGGACGGGACCGACGACGAGCCCGAACCCGAATCGGACGGGACCGACGACGAGCCCGAGCCGGAATCAGGCGGGGCCGAGGACGCGCCCGAGCCCGACTCGGACGGGACGGGCGGCGAGCCGGCATCGGACGGCGGCGCCGGGGCGGCTCCGGGGGCGACCGTCGAGGACGGCGAGCCGGGATCGTTGCGGGCCGTGGACGCGGTGGACGCGGTGGACGCGGTGGACGCCCTCGGCGCTGGTCCGGACGGGATGCTGGCGGCGGCCGGGAACCAGGGGGAGGTCAGAACCATTCCGGGGAAGGGAGGCGGCGACGGATTGGAGGCGGCGGCCACGGACCGGCCCCGGGAGGCGGCGCGGGAGGCCGACCATGCCGGCGCGGCCACGAGACCGGCGGCGGCGAGAGCGACGCTGGTGCTCGCGGCGAACATGCGCAGCATGGAGGTCCTCCTCGGGAAACCGGACGCGGCGGCGATCGCCTGCCACCGATCGAAACGTCCGAAGGAGGCCGGTATGACGGCTTTGGGACCGATTTATTCCGTTTCCAGGTCCTGGGAGGGCTGGTCGTGCCGGGCGGCCCGGGTCTGTTCGAAGAAGCCCTGGAGGGCGGCGAACAGCTCGGCGGCCGACTCCTGGTCGAAGTCGTCGGCGCCGGTCGGGAGGGCCGGGAGCCCCCCGGCGGTCACCGGCCCGGAGCCCGACAGGTCGGGCGGCCCGGCCTGGAGGATCTCCGCCAGGCGGCGCATCACCCGGGCCCGCTTCTCCTCGGGCGTCTCGCTGTCCGGCTGGGATTCGCTCACCCCCGCGACGGTAGCGTTCGGCCGTGATCGTCGACAGCTACCGCTTCCTCCCCCGCTCGTTCATCCCGCTCTACAGCGGAGCGGGGCCGGCCCCGGGCGACGAGGAGCCCGTCTGGGCACCGTTCGAGAAGCGCCTGGCCGACGCCCGGATCGCCGTGCTGACCTCGGCCGGCCTCTACCTGGAGGGCGTCCAGCCGCCCTTCGACGGCGAGCGGGAGAAAGCCGAGCCGACCTGGGGCGACCCCACGTACCGGGTGCTCCCGGCCCCGCTCGACGGCGGCGCGCTGGGCATGATGCACCTCCACGTCAACCACGAGGACGTGCTGGCCGACCCCGAGATCGCCCTCCCGCTCCAGGGGCTGGCGGCGCTGGTGGGCGACGGCGTCGTCGGGTCGGTCGCCCCCGCCCATGTCTCGGTCATGGGCTACCAGCAGGCGGGCCTCGAGGTGTGGCGGACGGAGACCGCCCCGGCCGTCGTCGACCTGCTGCGGTCCCAGGGGACGGACGGGCTGATCCTGGCGCCGGTCTGACCGGACTGCTGCCGCAACGTGCCCGTGCTGGCACGTCTCATCGAAGGGGCCGGGATCCCGACCGTCACCGTCACGATGATGCCGGCGCTGGCCGCCGCCGTCCTCGCCCCCCGCATCGTCGGGGTCGAGTTCCCCTTCGGGCACCCGTTCGGGATGCCCGGTGACCGGGCCATGCAGCGCCGGGTGCTGGAGACGGCGCTGACGGTGCTGTCAGGGGCGGCGGCGTTCGGCACCCGCGTCGACGTCGACATCGAATGGCCCGTCCCCCGGGCGGCCGCCTACAAGTCCTGGCAGCCGCCCGAGGCCAGCCCGATCGTGGCTCTGATGCTGGCCTCGATGCGCGACGGCGGCGCCGGCGGTTAGAACCCGTCCGGCCGGACGCGGCCGGGCCGGCTCCCCGTACCTGCCCGTACGGAAAGCCGGCCCGGGGCGCACGCTCCGGTGGTCAGGTATCAACCACCGCCGGGGAGAGGAACGGGTACGGGTACGGGCACCGACGGGTTCTGGATGGGGTTCGGAATCGCACCGGGCGGGTTGGAACCGTCGGCGTGCGCGACGCCGACCACGGAGCCCATCACGGCGAGCGAACCGATCACCGATCCGAGCACCAGCCGGCGGCATGTCCTGGTGAGCGAACTCATCCTGGCGCTCCTTCCGTTGTATCGGATTACGACCTTATGGCCGATTCATTCCAAAAGACCCCCGGGCTTTAACCACGCCGGCCGATGGGTACGGGACCAGATCCCTTTCCTCAGTCGGTGAGGACGGCGGCCTCCCGCCACGCCGACTCCACCCGGTCGAGGCGGTCGGTGGCGCTGCGGCGCAGGCGGGCGGCGATCCCGGCCAGCAGGGCGTTGGCCAGGGCCAGCAGCCCGACGTGGCTGTCGAACGGGCCGGCGCCGGTGACCGAGGCCGCGAAGCTCACCGTGGCCGCCGCCGCCAGGGGCGACAGGGCGCTGTCGGTCAGGGCCACCACCGCCGCCCCGGCCCCGGCCGCCCGGCCGGTGGCGTCGAGCACGGCCCGGTCGTAGCGGGCCAGGTCGATGACCACCACCACGTCCGCCGCCCCGATGTCGGCCAGCAGCCGGGCCACCCGGACCTCCGACCCGCCGACGAGGACGACGCCGGGCCGCAGCATCGACAGCTCCCCGGCGAAGAGCGAGGCGACGCCGGCCGAGGCGTCGCCCGAGAGGACGAAGACCCGCGGCGCAGCACGCGCCCCGCCCCGACCTAACGGTGGACGATCGGTTCCCCGGTTGCGGCCGGCCCGGTCGGGTGCCCCCGACAGCAGCGTCACCGCCGCTCCGAAGGCCTGGCGGTCGACCGGCTCCAGCGTGGCGGCGACGTTGGCCATCTCCGTGGCCAGGGCCGAGCCGAGGACGTCGCCGGGGGCGGGGCGCCGGATCCGCTCCGACGCCGGCCGCAGCCGCCGGGCCAGCTCCTCCCGGACGGCCGCCTGGAGGTCGACGAACCCCTCGAAGCCCAGTTTGGCCGCCAGGCGCACGACGGTGGCGCCGCTGGTCCCCGCCCGCCGGGCGACGTCGGCCACCGTGCCGAAGGCCACCGCCTCGGGGTCGTCGGCCACCACGGCCGCCACCCGCCGCTCGGCGGGGGTCAGCGCAGGCAGGTGCGCGTCGATTTGCGCCGAAACCAACATGGTACAGACGTTACAGGAGCCGTATGCTCTGAAATAGACGTTTCAGACCCCCCGAGGCGTGGCCGCCGGCCGCGCAAGGAGGATCGCGGTCGATGTCCTCGTTCGATTCCGTCAACCCCTCCCGCCCGTCCGAAGTGATCGGCACCTATCCCGCCCACACCGCGGCCGACGTCGACCGGGCGGTGGAGGCGGCCGCCGCCGCCCAGCGCCGCTGGGCCCGGGTCCCGATCCCGGCCCGGGCCGGCGTCATCACCCGGGCGGGCGAGATCCTCCTGGCCCGCAAGGCCGAACTGGCCGAGCTGGTCTCCCGGGAATGCGGCAAGATCCTGGTCGAGGCCGGGGGCGACGTGCAGGAAGCCGTCGACATGGCCAACTTCGTGGCCGGCCAGGGGCGGGCCGCCTGGGGCGAGACCGTCCCCTCGGAGCTCGGCTCCAAGCTGTGCTGGACGACCCGGGCGCCGGTCGGCGTCATCGGGATGATCACGCCGTGGAACTTCCCGGTGGCCATCCCGTCGTGGAAGATCTTCCCCGCACTGCTGGCCGGCAACGGCGTCGTGATCAAGCCGTCGGAGCACGCGCCCGCCTGCGCCGAGGCCTTCGTGGCCGCCTGCGCCGAGGCCGGCGTCCCCGACGGGCTGATCCAGGTGGTCCACGGCTACGCCGAACCGGCCGCGGCCCTGGCCGTGCACCCCGGCGTCGGCGCCGTCAGCTTCACCGGCTCGGTGCCCACCGGGCGCAAGGTGGCGGCGGCCGCCATGGAGACCGGCCCCCGGCTGGTATCGCTGGAACTCGGCGGCAAGAACGCCATGGTCGTCCGGCCCGACGCCGACCTCGACCTGGTGGTCGACGGCGCCATCTTCGGGGCCTTCGGCACCAGCGGGCAGCGCTGCACGTCGACCTCGCGCCTCATCGTCCACCCCGACGTGGCCGGCGAACTGGTCGAGCGGATCGCCAAGCGGGCCAACGGTCTCCGCCTCGGTGACCCCACCGACCCCGCCACCGACGTCGGCCCGGTCATCAACGCCGCCGCCGCCGAGCGCATCGCCGGCATGGTGGCCGGGGCCATCGCCGAAGGCGCCTCGGCGGCCTGCGGCGGCCGGGCCCGGAGCGACGTGTTCGGCTGCGACGGCGGCTCGTTCTTCGAACCGACGGTGCTCGTCGGCGTGGAGCCGCACCACCGCATCGCCCGGGAGGAGGTCTTCGGCCCGGTCCTGGCGGTGATGGAGGTGGCCGACCTCGACGACGCCCTCGACGTCGTCAACTCGGTCGAATACGGCCTCTCGTCGTGCATCTACACCCGCGACATCAACACCGCCCTCTACGCCGTCGATCGGATCGACGCCGGCATCGTCTACGTCAACGCCCCCACCATCGGCGCCGAGATCCCGCTGCCCTTCGGCGGGACGAAGCACACCGGCAACGGGTTCCGGGAGGCCGGCGCCCGGGGCATCGAGCAGTTCTCCCAGCTGAAGACCGTCTACGTGGACTACTCCGGCCGCCTGCAGCGGGCCCAGATCGACACCCCGGGGGTGACCGAATGAGTGCCGTCTACCGCCTGCCCGACCCGGTCGAGCCGTTCGAGTTCGAGCCGGAGCCGTCCGCCGCCGAATGGCTGGCCCGCGACGCCGCCGCCCTGGCCGGCGTGCTGCCCCGCATCACCGACGTGGTGGCCGTGCGGGGCGAGGGCTCCTACCTCTGGGACGCCGACGGCCGCCGCTACCTCGACTTCGGCTCCGGCATCGCCGTGACCAACACCGGGCACTGCCACCCCCGGGTCGTGGCGGCGGTGGCCGAGCAGGCGGCCACGCTGATCCACACCTCGGTCGTCTGCCACCCGACGGGGATGATCCGCCTGGCCGAGCGGCTGGCGGCGCTGGTGCCGTTCCTGGCCCAGCCGCAGGCGTTCTTCTGCAACTCCGGCGCCGAGGCCGTCGACGGAGCGCTGAAGCTGGCCCGCAAGGCCACCGGGAAGCCGGGCGTCATCGCCTTCCGCCGGGCCTTCCACGGCCGGACGCTGGCCGCCACCAGCCTGACCACCGCCAAGGGCAGGTACCGCGAAGGGTACGAACCGCTGCTCGGCCCGGTGACCATCGCCCCCTACGGCGATCTCGCCGAGCTCGACGAGCTGCTGGCGCTGCAGTCGCCGGCGGCCAACGTGGGGGCCATGATCGTGGAGCCCGTCCTCGGCGAGGGCGGCTACGTCGTTCCGCCGCCGGGCTGGCTGGCCGGGCTGCGGGAGCGCTGCGATCGCCACGGGATCCTGCTGATCTTCGACGAGGTCCAGACGGGGGTCGGGCGGACGGGCCGCCCCTTCGCCGCCGAGACGTTCGGCGTGGCGCCCGACGTGATCCTCTTCGCCAAGGGCATCGCCTCCGGGCTGCCGCTGGGCGGCATCATCGCCCCCCGCCACGTCATGGACCGCTGGCCGACAGGGGCCCACGGCTCGACCTTCGGCGGGAACCCGGTGTCGTGCGCCGCCGCCCTGGCCACGCTCGACGTCCTGGAGGACGAGGGCTGCTACGAGCGGGCCCGCCGCCTCGGCCAGCGGGCGCTGGAGCGCCTCGGCCGGTTGACCGGGAATCCCGGCGCCGGCCCGGTCGACGTGCGGGGCGTGGGCCTCATGATCGGCGTCGAACTGCGCGACAAGGCCACCGCCGAGGCGGTGCAGCGCCGCTGCCTCGACGACGGCCTCATCGTCCTGCTGTGCGGTCCCGGCGAGAACGTCCTCCGGTTGATCCCGCCGTTGACCATCTCCGACGCCGAGTTCGAGGACGGGCTCGCCATTCTCGTCGCCGCCCTCGCAGCCGGCTGAAGCAGGAAGAGGCGGCCAACGAATGAGGCGATGACTTCGCCGTGGCCACCGTCAGACCCGGCCGACGGGTTCGGCGCGGGTAGAACGGACGGCATGGCCGACGACCGCGTGAGCGCCACCGCCACCATCGACGCCCCGGCGGACGTCATCTTCGCGGTCCTCGCCGACCCGGCCCGGCACGCCGCGATCGACGGCACCGGCTGGGTCCGCCAACCGCTGGACAGCCCGCCGTTGACCGCCGCCGGGCAGATCTTCCGCATGGCCATGCACCACGACAACCACCCGGACGGCGGCTACCGGATGGCCAACCGGGTGCAGGTGTTCGACCCGCCCCACGCCATCGGCTGGGAGCCGGGCCACTACGCCGACGACGGCAGCCTGCGCTTCGGCGGCTGGACCTGGCGCTACGACCTCGCCCCGGCCGGGCCCGGCCGGACCAGCGTCACCCTGACCTACGACTGGTCGGCGGTGCCCGACTCCCTCCGCCGGCACATCGGCTTCCCGCCGTTCCCTCCCGACCACCTCGCCAACTCCCTGGCCCACCTCGCCGACCTGGCCACCTCGTAAGGCCGGGGCTCGGCCCAGCCCATCGGGTCCTCGCGATCTGGGCGCGAGAAGCCGCGGATTCCGCGGTTTTCTGCGCCAGGAACGGTCGGCCGGTCAGTAGGCCAGGAGGGCGCGCAGGGCGGGGAGGAGGCGGCCGCGGGCGGAGTGCAGGGCTTCGAGGTGTTTGCTGAAGGGGACGGGGGTGTCGGTGGCGCCGACCCGCACCACCGGGGCGTCGAGGGAGGCGAAGGCCCGCTCGGCGATGGTGGCGGCCAGCTCGGCGCCGAAGCCGCCGGTCAGGGGCGCTTCGTGGAGGACGAGGGCTCTGCCGGTGCGCCCGACCGAGGCCAGGACCGTTTCGCTGTCCCAGGGGCGCAGGGAGCGCAGGTCGATGACCTCGACGTCGCCGGCACCGGCGGCGGCCAGCTCCCCGGCCGCCTCGAGCGCCCAGCGGACGCCGACGCCGTAGGTCACGACGGTGGCGTCGCGGCCGGGGCGGGCGGTGCGGGCCGACCCGAAGGGGACCGTGTGCCAGCCGGCCGGCACCGGGCCCTTCTCGGCCCGGTAGAGCGCCTTGTGCTCCAGGAACAGCACCGGGTTCGGATCGTCGAAGGCGGCCAGCAGCAGGCCCTTGGCGTCGGCCGGGGTGGCCGGGGCGACGATGCGCAGGCCGGGTACGTTGGCGAAGAAGGCCTCGACGTTCTGGGAGTGGAAGGGGCCGGCGCCGGTCCCGCCGCCGACCGGCGCCCGGATCACCACCGGCACCGGGGCGGCCCAGCGGTAGTGGGTGGTGGCCAGGTTGTTGGCGACCTGGTTGAAGGCGCAGCTGATGAAGTCGCCGAACTGCATCTCGACCATGGGGTGGAAGCCGTCGAGGGCCAGGCCGAAGGCGCAGCCGACCGCCCCCGACTCGATGATCGGCGTGTTGCGGACCCGCTCCTTGCCGAACTCGGCCACGAAGCCGTCGGTGACCTTGAAGGCGCCGCCGTACTCGGCGATGTCCTGGCCGAGGAGGACGACCCGCTCGTCGGCCCGCATGGCCTCCCGCAGCCCGTCGGAGATGGCGTCGAGGTAGCGCATCTCGACCTCGGCCCCGGCGGACGGGCGCCCCGGCCGGGGGGAAACGAGCGCCGGGGCCGGCGGCGCCGGGGCGAAGACGTCGGCCAGCTCGCGCTCCGCCGTCGAGTCCGGGTCGGGCGCCGCCAGGGCGGCCTCGACCCGGCGGTCGACCTCCGCCGCCAGCGCCGAACGCAGCGCCTCCCGCTCCCCCGCCGGGAGCACGCCCCGCCCGTCCAGCACCGCCTCGAGGCGCAGCAGCGGGTCGAGCTGCGCCCAGCGGGCCAGCTCGTCGGGCGGGACGTAGTCGGTGCCCGACGCCTCCTCGTGGCCCCGCATCCGGTACGTCTTGAACTCCAGGAGCGTCGGCCCCCCGCCCCGGCGGCCGCGGTCGGCCGCCTCCCCCACCGCCGCCATCACGGCCAGCACGTCGTTGCCGTCGACCACCGCCCCCGGCATGCCGTAGCCGGCGGCCCGGTCGGCGAGGTCGGTGCAGGCGTACTGCTCGGCGGTCGG